>Ga0208751_100191_pt1 | contig 20977 bp, 19 predicted proteins | sample LakWasMet22_HOW5_2_FD_183868 | JGI IMG/M metagenome (GOLD analysis project Ga0208751, IMG submission 183868) | Freshwater sediment methanotrophic microbial communities from Lake Washington under simulated oxygen tension - Sediment Metagenome... | ecosystem: Environmental > Aquatic > Freshwater >... | reverse complement strand
GCGCGAGTACTTCCGGTAGGGTCTTGCTGTCATGCAGGTTGTGTGGATGGCTGACCACGCCAACGATGATGTTGGATTTGGCGGTGGCGGCAATGGAGACTTTGTTGCCGTATTCGTAGGGTTTATGATCTTTGCCCTTTATGCTCTTTGGGTATTGCCGATGCAATACACCTCGGGTTCATACAGGGAATAGATTTTATCGTGGTCTTTGGGTTGCTGATTTAGCACGCGTTCGTACCGGCAAGCGTAATGAGTGGATATAAGAGGTAGGCAATCCCTGTGTTATTTCTGCGAGATTTTCTAGCCGTTGAACCAGGCGATTGAGGCGTCATTTTATGTCGCTCACGGTAATAATCGCGGTCTTGCATCCCCATCAACGTATCCTTAAAAAATATATTCAGCCAACAATTCCATTACCGAATACTCACAGGAACCACAGCCTGAACAAGCCCCTGTTTTTCTGGAGATGTCGTCAAGAGTGACAACGCCAGTTCTAATAAGCGTGATGATTTTTTCTTCAGTGGTCCCGCTGCAGTGACAAATAATGTTCTCTTGGGTGTCGGAGGGAATATCACTCATACAGAATCTTCGTGCCTAACAACTTATCCCATAGAGCTTTAACAATTACACCAGCAGCATCGTCGTCTGGATGAATAGTCTCATAGTCAGCCAGTAACTTGCTGCCCGACACATGCAAACCAAACGCATTTTTATTGGTCATGCCGCGGCTAAAGTACAAGTTGATCAAGTCTTCTTGCGTAGAGGCAATGGACTTTCTGCTCACCATTCAGAACCAACATTAGTCGATCGACTGCTTCAGTAACAGTTTTCGGATGTCTGGAATTGTCCTGAAAAAAAGTTGGCCAGTTTTTGATCAATCTAACTTAGCTCCAGTAGCGCAGGTGGCTTGAAGGAAATTGTGACGTTTTAATGACAGAGTTAAGGTTTTAGATAGCGGCATAGAAATTCCATTTGAAGATATTAATGCTAATAATGCCATTCCGATAATTTACAAGAGGTAGCAATCCTGTTTCTAGTACAGATAGAGCACGGTATTCCGGGCTTTATATCTTGTTTAATAACCTTCACAGAATTCGGAAAAAATAGTTTGGTAAGAATTTTCGGATGTTAAATAACGGCAAAACCTTACAACCTGAGAAAGTAAGGTAGCGCCATTAGTGCAATACTCCCTCCAATCAGCAGCGGAACAGACTCAACAAAGTAAGGAAATACCATTAAAGCCAGACCTGAAAATAACGGTATTGTTCGGTGTTGTTTTTTCCATAGATAAAAAAACCTAGGCCAATTGAACTAAAGACCACGCCCCACAGTAGTAACGCTTCACTCGCCATATCAATCCTCATTGCTTGAACCTTAAAACTAGTTGTGCAAGAAGCGAAGGTGTTTTTTTTAAGCGGCAGTATATTCGATATGCGTGTGCTGACCGGGTCTACCTGAGAAGATCATTATCTAAATTTAAGCACTGATTGCTTTGGGGATGTTTTATTGGGTGCGAAATTCAACCAAAATTAAATGCGTTCTTTCCCTAAAAAATCAAATGAGGGCCAATGGCAGTTTACATTGTTAGACGCTAAGTGATTTTAAGTCCGTGGCGCAGGTAGGGCACATTCAGGGCACAGAGCCAAAAATGCAGTTTGAGGGTTGATGTCATATGGCGCGCCCTAGAAGATTCGAACTTCTGACCTCGGCCTCCGGAGTACTAATCATCCAGCATCCGTTAACTTGTTAAAAATGGCTTTAATGTACATAACATCCTAATTAAAAACAAAAATAATCGGAAATTCAGTGTTTGTTTTCGTCAATTAAAATCCAATAAAATCAATTAATGAACGAATTAAGTTGTCCACACCGGCACTAGTTAAAAAAGTGCATTTATGACTGTAGTCCGCACTTAAATTTTCAACATTTATTAATAAATGTCGTAACTCAAGAATCCGGTCGTATTTAGTAGTAATGGGTGGAAAACTCAACGCTGTCTTTTTAGTGAATGACTGTTTTTGGAAACTGCGAACAGAACATTTCGACCCAGGCTGTGTAAAAACGTGAAAAATAAAATCAGAAACTGATATTTTCTCCACTTAATTTGTCGTCTGCGCTATTCAATAGAGTTAGATTTCCACTAAGAAAGAGAATTTGGTGGAAAATCGATGGTTTCATTCCACCGCTATTTGGATTTTTGCGTTTTTACACAGTCTGGACCCATTTTTGCCACTCGCGCTTCTCCAAAGCCGCCAGTCGGCCGAAGCCAGATTCTGGAACTGGAGGGCCACAAAGCCGCCGTTGGCGACCTCAACCAAACGGCCATTACCCGACTGTCGGGGTAACTTTCCAATTTAGTTACTTGAGGCAACCTTTGACCAGCTTGACTGTCCGGTATTCGGCGAGCAGTTTGAAATTATCACTGCGTTACAACGGCCAATTTTTGCCGGTCATGACTGGCCGCTTTATGGCAATTAATATGGCAGAATGAGGTTAGACAAGCGCATTCAATTTTGCTACTCACATAAGCAACATGCATATTAGGAGGGGTAATACAAGGAACAATCATAAGTAAACTCCCGAGTTCTAAACCTGTTGTGTTTATGTTCCACCCGACTAGATTTGAAGTGGTCACTGGGGACAAATTGTAAGATTGGGAGGAAGGCCTTAGCAGGTCTCTTGGACTCAATGTCCAGTTAAACGAAAATGGATCAACTACAGAACTCAGGTCTGCTAATATCTCGTTCTGTGATTTTTTTTGACGACTCGGATTGTCTAGACCTTTAAAGAGGAGTTACTCAATGAACACAAAAAATAACGATGATCGCTTAACGAAAAATGCGAAGCCGATCGAAAAGTGGGTCCCTATCGAACTTATGTTTCAACCTAACGATCATGAAAAAAAGCTGCATCACCTCGGCGAATGAAAGATGCTATGCGGGAGGCGGCGGGCAGAGGTCGATCAAATTTTTAGAGATTTAATTCTGAAACCTAACGTGACCCGTCAGACTGACTCGTACCCCGGCATAAATCGTAAGAGATCGCACATTAATAAGACCTCGGGCTGTACCAGCCTGAAGGTGAATTCAGTCTGACATCTGCCGCCTCCCTATTCATCAAGTTTACACCCTGGGAGGTCATGATGGAATTAACCGCAGTCTATCGTTGTGTGGCGGCGCTGGATGTACACCAAGCCAAGCTGACCGTCTGTGTCTTGTATGAAAACGACCTGGGCGAGGTCGTCACCGAAGTGCGCGAGTTTGGCGGCTTTAAACGAAATCGGCGTGAAATGGCGGCCTGGATAGCGTCGTTTCAACCGGAACTGGTGGTGATCGAAAGCACAGGGATTTATTGGAAGAGTCCCTATGCGGCCTTGGAGTGGCATGGTTTGAATTTGGCTGTGGTCAACGCCCGGCATGTCAAACAAGTCCCTAGACGCAAGACGGATATCAACGATGCGCAGTGGCTGGCCATTCTGGCCCGAAGCGGTTTGTTGCGAGGGGGCTTCGTCCCGCCTCGACATTTTCGGGAATATCGCCTGTCGGGAATATCGCCTGATCGCCAGGCAATTGCAAAAGCTCACCGGCATCGCCTCCGGCGAGAAAAACCGTCTTCACAAACTGTTGACCGACGCCGGCATTCGCCTATCCGTCGTGGTCAGCGATATGTATGGCAAATCGGCCAAAGCCATGATTACGGGATTGCTGGATGGCGAAACGCCCGAGCAATTGCTGGCCCACGCCGATCCGCGTCTCAAAGCCACGCCCGACGACTTGCGCGAGGCCTTGTCGGACAGTCACCGTTTCGTCATCCGTGAACTGATGGCACATATCGACGAGTTGCAAGCCCGTATCGACCGGTTTCGCCAAACCTTGCTGAGTCATTTGCGTGACTATCAAGTGATATTGCAAAATCTACAAACGATACCGGGTATCGACGAATTGAGCGCGGCGATGCTATTGGTCGAAATCGGCGACGACATGAGCGCCTTTGGCTCCCCCCGATAATCTGGCCAGCTGGGCCGGCGTCTGTCCCGGCCAAAAAGAATCGGCGGGCAAACGCAAATCGGCCAGGACGCGTAAAGGCAATCCTTATCTGCGGCGCATCCTGTGCGAAGCGGCCAATGCCGCCAGTCGAACTCGATGTGGATTACAGGAAAAGTTCAAGGGGTTACTGATACGACGCGGGCGAAAGCGGGCTATTTTTGCCATCGCCCACAAGTTACTGAAAACCGTGTTTCTATTGATCCAGCGCGGCGATTATTACCGGGATGCCGATACGGACTATGAAGCACTGACTGTCCAGCGCAACGCACCGCGCTGGATCAAAAAGCTTATTCAATACGGCTATATCACGCCCAAACGGGTGGGAGGTCAAACATCATTTTTTTAGGCCTGTTTAGGTCAGGCTCGCGCTCGCCTCCCGCACAAGCATCTTTCACAGTAAGTATTTATACTAATTTAAATAATTTAGTAACTCTGAAATAATTAACATTAACGTATGTTTTCGTATATCACTGAGTTTCAGACTCCTGGAGATGAGGATCATAATCATGGCATTAACTTCGAATTTTCAAAATGGGGCTCCTGGCTGGAGGCCGGTCAATTATGCAAACTCTGTCACAATGAGCGTAATACAGAACGGACCTTCCGGTAATGCCTATTTTGGTTCCGGTTTTTTACGGGCATCGACAAGCATCGAAGGTGGATCAGTCGCGATTGACTCAGCATCAACTTATGGCGATACGGCAGGAACGTCGGCTATCGCCGTTTTCGCTTGGGTTCGCGCCCCGGACCTCCTGTCAGTGGGAGCTTGACAATATGGCGGCTTGGAGTCCCAATATCGCCCAATGTCCATCCAGACACAAACTTTGAAGCAGTTGGTGAGTGGACATTGATCAGTAATGTCCTGTTGATCGACAGAATCGATAGTTTTAAATTTCGCGTCGAATTTTATATAGGCACCACCAACGCGAATCTCGACATTGATAGTGTGGTCGCTTACCCCGGCGCCCCTAGTTTTTAACTGGATAGGTTTTGGCAAACGTCGCTCACTCGCTTAGGTGCACTCACTGCATTAGACATTTCGATAATGACAGGTTTTGGGAAATTTAAATCCATACCTGAGTGACGGTAGTGGGTCGGTTGGGCTCAGCGATGAGTGACTGCTTTCAGGAGTTGGAATTTGATTGACAGCTTTCCGGCGATGAATCTGAAGAAAAGATGGTCGACAGGCGACCCTAACCCGTCAAATCTCGACCGACCAACTACGACAACTGTCCGCTAATACCAGCCGGTCGCATTTTAGTAAATTGTTGACTGTAGAACGCTACTCAAAGCAAAAGTTGATAAAAATACTCAGTTGAAGCGCTAATTTGTTTGTAGTCTAGTTAACGTAAATGAAAAGCTAAATCCATTGAAATATGGGGTCGAGAAGCCGCGAATCCTTAAAATGGAAAACCAGATTGCTTAACCGGCCATATAATTTGATCTACGCTGAGCGGATGACAATATAGACAGGAAAAATCTACTTTAGATTTAGAATCTATTAGTGCAACTCAAATTAAATGGTAGAGTTTTTGAAAATCATAACTAAAGGTCTATTTGTTCGCTTTTTCAGAGCCTTATGAGAAGAGCTTTATAGCGCTGGTTCGTTTGTAGGAGATAAAGCCACATGAAAACTCAATTACGAAAATTTGTAATGGGCTGCGAACTGTTCTTATGCAGTTTTATAAGCATCGATTCTTATGCAGCACAAGTGGTTGCACGTGTATATGTTACTCCGGACGCCAACTTGGCGGATGTAAGGAGTGCCTTAATCAGTAAGGGTGCTGTTGTTAAAGATTTCCTTCCCGAGGGCGCGTTCGCCGTCACGGTGGAAGATTCGACTCTCGAGTCGTTAGGCGGACTCCCCGCTGTTCTCAAAGTGGAAGTAATTGCTGCTCCCAGCACTGGAGGTGTGCCACCTTTGCCAACAGCTTGGCGGGAACCAACCTTTGGGTTGACAATACCTCCTGCTGAGGAAGAAGAGTTGCTGGATCAACAGGCAGGGGTAAAAACGACCATCCAAATCACACCGTCAAAATTAGCAGAGCAACGGGTCAAGGCAGGATACGCTGCTTTGTCACGTCTCAAAGCTTTAAATGCCCCGATCCTTCCTGAATCGGTCGACAATAGTCTATCAAAGTATTTCCCACCCATCGGTGATCAGGAAGGGAGAAGCTCTTGTGCAGCATGGGCGGCATGTTATTACTGGAGCACCTATACGCAAGCGCGGGATGAAAACAAAGATGTGTCGGGTAGGTGGGAACCCAGGGACCCGCCTTGCGATATCCTGACGAATGGAAAATATGATCCAGTAAAAGGAGCTGCTTGTTTTGCAAAGCTTAATGATCAAAAAAATCCGCCTCAACCATCGCGAGCGCGTGAGAGTATCGCCAGCCCTGCCTTTCTTTACCCTTTGATTAATCATGGCGCAGATCAAGGAACTTACTTCACTATGGGTGAGGTAATGACATTCCTAAACAATGTCGGATGCAGCAGCTGGGCCAGTAAACCTTATGATCCGTGGCTTTTCAATGACGTCAGCATCGACTGGCCGACGGAGGCGCAATGGATTGATGCTCTTAGCCGTCGCACCACAGAAACAAGACAGGTAAATCTGAGCAATCCCGGTCAATTGGATGTCCTGAAGCAACTTCTTGCCAATGGGGACATTGCAATTACTCGGGGTAATTTTAAAGGAAATTGGTCAAACTTTTGGAACCCTTCCTGTCAGAATGACGGCACCTGTCCAGGCATTAATAATGATGTTTTATTTGAAGCTGGAAATTTGCCTTGTAACCCTGACCCGAACCATTATGCGGATTCGTGCGGCCATGCGGTTACAGTAGTTGGTTATAATGATAATAAGGAATATATAGGATCTGATGGCAATATTCATAGAGGCGCGTTATTGATTGCAAATTCCGCGTCATCTTACTTTGGAACCTTTAACAGCACTGGCAGTACTGCGCATCCCGGCCCGGACCCAAACAGCCGAGGTTTCATCTGGATCGCATATGAGTATGCCATGACCTCTGGAAACTGGAACTTGATGGTTTACAACACCGACCGTCCCAATTATCGTCCTCGTTTGTATGCAGCATCGGGGCTTTCGGCGGTTGACAGACTTGATCTAAGCCTCAGCGGTGGCACCGGACTCACCACGAATCCGCTCTTTCTTAGCCAGCTGACTTTGGACAACAATAGATGGCAGAATATCTGGTATGGAGTTGCTAATAGCATTGATCCAGATCGGAGAGTTGTGGTGGATCTAACCGATGGGTTATCTAACTTTGTACCGAGATCACCGGTTTTCGTTAAGCTGGATGTATCGTCAAGCGCTTCGTCGGGAAGCGAAATCCAAACTTCGCAATTCTTCCACGACTTTGATGGTAACGGCATATTCGGCGTGGCCACCTCATTAGATCCCCCGGTTTTCGTGGGAGTAGCAGCCACGGGTTACGCGACAACACTGTTGGATATAGGAATTCCTTTAATTGGTGATAAAGATGACTTCCATCCAGGCGATGTTGCCGACAAACCAATCCGCTCGCAACGTGTACAAGACCTCATATACTGGATCGGGGCTAATCCAGATCAAGATCCCGGTGTAGATTTAGACGATGGCAAAGGCGTCGGCTTTGGGTATAACAGACCTGTTGGCTTTACCCATTACGTCAGCCTTCCAGCTGGAGCTAAGATCACTGCTGCGGCTATCAAGTTTAGAGCCAAAGCTAGCCAGGGTTCTGACTCCTTCTATAATGACGGCATTATATATGAGCCTCTGGATTCCTTACCACCGGCTAAGCAGTCAGTAGCACAACAATCTAGCTATTCCAAGAGCTTTAAGGATGATCCCAAATGTGCGGTTCCGGCAGATTATAACCCGGCAGACCAAGCTGATCAGGATAAACAAATTAATCTCAGCGAATGCCAGCGGGAGGATTTTTATCCCTATATTACTTTGAGAGATCTGCTGGGGTATGAACCATACGACAATGAAACATACCTGTTCACCATCAATCTAGGGAAAGTGCCTTTGCGAACAGCAAGATTACCGGGTTTCCGGTTTGGTGACCACTGGTCTGCTGCTATTGATGCACACCGTGACCTTCTGGGTTTTCTGTCTGACGGGCAATTCGACATGATCATAGGCGACGATAGCCAAGTCGATTACTCTATGCTTGAAGTCATCTATGTCCTTCCTGGAGCGCCTACAGGTGATCTCACGGGCGATGGCAAGATTGATATCAACGACGCTAGATTACTGGATGCAGCTACAGGTACCAACACCTATGGGGCGGACGATCCCCGCGATTTGAATCTGCCAAAAGATGGCATGATCACTAAGCAGGATGTTCGCAAACTTATTTCACTATGCACCAATGCCGGTTGCGCACCCTAATCAAGAGGAAAATATCATGTGTACAACTGTTCGTTTTTCTGTTCTCGCTATCACAATACTCGGAGCTACCTATGCCGGAAGCGCTAGTGCTATCTCGATAAATTTTGTTCCGGACGGCAATATCGTGAGTGTAGGCTCTACCTTAACGATGGATGTCAAAATATCCGGACTGGGTTATCTGATGGCGCCTTCGCTTAGTTCATTTGATTTAGGCATTTTATATAACCCAAACTACCTTAACCTGACGGGAGTGAGTTTCGGTGACCCATTCTTTGGCGATCAATTAGATCTGTCTGGATATGGCAGTCTAACCTCCACAACCCCTGGAATCGCAAAAGGAGATTTGGTAGAGTTTGGCATAGCAGAGGTGTCGCTAGATTCCTTAAATGACCTCAACTCGGGGCAACTAGATAATTTTATTCTCGCAAGCCTTACATTTTCCGGCAAGGGAGTTAGCAATGGATTGAACTCAATTACCTTTGCTAATCTGTATGATCCGGCAATCTATCCTAATTCCACGCACATTTTGCTTGATGCTGCCAACAATCTAATTCCTTCTTCTGAGGTTATTCTTGGTAGTAGCAACATTCAAGTCGTGCCTGAACCGAATACGTTTCTACTCTTGGGCGTTGGTTTAGTCTCCTTTTTACGGAAAAAACGCAGCAAGCAATAACAGTTAAGCTGTTTGGTTGTGTTGCCGATTTTTTGAAACCAAAATTATGAGGAATGGCTTTATTCTGGCTGACTCTTAGAGATGAACAAGGTCGTCATTTATTTAAAAAGATCAAGTGTCATGGTCGCAGTGCATGGTTTAGTTCTATGAATAGAACTAAACCATGCAGGGGCACTAAATTGTGTACTTCATTGTAATCCCTGATTTTAGTGTCTTTTTAGCGGGAAAAACTAACTTGTCCGTCGCTGGTTAATAAAAAAGCTACACTTCTTTGGAGACAAAAATGAATAAGCTGTTGCCAAAAAAATTGCAAAAAGCCATTGCATGTTGTTGCTGGGTGTGCTCATTGATTGCTAGTTTCGGCGTAAAAGTCGATCCGCCAAAGACACCTTATTTTTTCTGAGGTATCCGTAAGTAAAGTCTCACCGGGGTCCATTGGCAATCATATCTCTGTCGCAGACGTAAATGGAGATGGGAGACAGATTATTTTGATTATGTGCAGCGCCAGTGTCCATATTCATTTCTTTCCTGAACTGAAGGCAACGTTAAACTTCTTGCTCAGGCTGATTTTTAGTTCGTAAACTCCAAAATGCGGAGGGGACAATGGCTTGTAGGACAAGAAATGGCAGAATTTTCAGGATCATGTGGTATTTCCTCACGTGCTCAATGGGTATCCACCGCACTGTTCGGTACGGCTGCAGCCTTAGATTGGTAGTTCTTTCGGTAATTGGCTGTCTTAATTCAACATCGGCTTTAGCAGATTCGGGTGCACCACTGGCCGTCGAAGGATGTGGACGCGATCGTTCGTCCTTGCAAATGCAGAGCCAACCCTCTTGGCACTGGGGGATAGAAAATAATGATCCAAAACAATATCCCGAAGGATTGGCAGGAGCTTTCTTTTTCAATTACGGTAACCTGTGGGCAACGAATCAGCCAGTTTATTTCAAAGGTTGGGACCAAAGTCAAACTCTAGGAGAGGCATTTTGTTTCCTGGGTTCTATAGCAACGGTACTTATGTACAACGAATGGCCGGCCACATCCACATTCTCGGGACATTGGGACGAAAACGGAACAGGGGCATCAGAAACGATAAATCAAATTTGGCGGTACTCCGACATTAAAGATTTAAGCAGCACCGGTGGGTTGGCTAACTGGTATAAGGACGATCCTGAAGCGAGATATATGCAAGGATGTACCACAGCGGGATATTGCAAAGTTGCAGATGAAATAAGGCGATTGTATGGTGCAATCAGGATAGCGCTTGGCATCGGTGACAAGGTTCTTGGTTGTGTATGGGGGGACGAAAGCCACGAAGAATGTCATAGCATCGGTGATGTATTAACATCCTATTTTGGGTACAAATACAGGGTGCTGTCTCTCGACAATGGAGAAATTGCTCTCACCGCATCTAAGCGTCGAATGTTGAAGAATTCTCTGAATAATGGGAATCTGGTGATCGTAAGAACTGGAGTACCATGGCATGTGTGGGTGTTGGATGGCTATAGGTATAACAATGGGGAAGAGTATCATGCCCTTAATTACGGGGGGGGTAACAGTGGGGTCTCAAAATGGGTTTCAGACCCAACGAATGACGGACACAACGTGCCAGGAGGAGTGTGGTATTACGATATTATGCCGCGTTTTCAATACATTCAATTTCTCGCGGGGGACGCTGACTTCTTTTTGACAGAAAATACCGAGCCTAATAGTGTCGACCCAGATTACGCTCCACAGTCTCAACGCGTGAAAGATATTGTTAATTGGATTGGGAAAAACCCTGATCAAGGCACCGGCGTTAATCTGGACGTCGGTGGCGTCAACAGACCTGTGGGTCTTACCCATTTTTTCTCTCTTCCTGATGGGGCGCTAATAACAGGGGCCAAGGTCCGATTTCGGGCTCGGGGGTACGGTGCTTTCTATAACGATGGAATTATTTACGAGCCTATCGAGAGTCTGGGCGAAGACAAAAGGAGTAATCCACCGTCAAGCTACTCGAAAAGCGTTAAGGATGATGAAAACTGTATGATTCCAATTGATCTAATGAAGTGCGACAGGGAGGATTTTTATCCTTATATTACCCTAAGAGATTTGCTTGGATACGAACCTATCAATGGACAGCCTTTTGACTTCAAAATCAATCTGGCCAAGGTACCGTTAAGAACCAAGGATGTTGGTCATATTGGCGGCGATCCCTGGTCAACTAATCCTGATGAATACCGCGACTTACTCGGCTTGCTTTCGGATGGGCAGTTCGACTTGATTTTTACCGACGATACTGAGTTGGATTACTCCAGACTACAAATTACCTATACCTCTGTGAGATCGCCTCTTGGTGACATGAATGGCGATGATTTTGTCGATCGCAGTGACCTCAATATCATAATGGAAGCTTTGGGAACTAACCGCTATGGCTCCGATGATCCTCGCGATCTAGATGGAGATACTAAAATCACTACCCAGGATGCACGCAAGCTTGTTGGGTATTGCAATCTGAAGGGATGTGAAAGGTTATATGGGGAGTACCCTGGCTAAATCTTCTGATGGCCGCCATGAGCACTACCACGATAGCGTGGTTTAAAGGTCGCTTACAAAATAACATCTGATATCAGAAATAGGTGCGTGACTTCTGATTACTGGCGGGCTCTGAATAGCAGTTTTCAAGATTTATCCTGTCATTCTATCCGGAATAAAAAGTTTCAGAAAGATTTAAAAATATTTGATGATTTACCGAAGCTATGTAGGGAGAAACCTGTTTTCGGGATTCTGTGATTGTGTGCGCTCTTTCAAACGGCAGCAATGAACAAATTTTCAGCCATTAAATGAAATCGAGTGACGGTCTCTTTTGGCCGTTGGGTGAGGTCGCCAGTGATTGCTTTGTAGACCTCTAGTTCGCAGAATCTGGATTGGCTGACTGGCCGGTTTGGAGAAATGCGACTGACCGGAAGGGGTCGCCATGTGACTGTCTTCTCTTCAGATTCATCGCCGGAAAGCTGTCATTGAAAGGTTTTCTAATTTAGTTTCTGCTTTTTGTTGCAAAGCGGCCCGAAGGATCAGGTTTCGTGGGCGTGCCCATTACGGTAAATGGCGTTTTGTTTCCAATTCTTTTCCTACTTTTCAGCATAATTCCCGATAGCTTGAATTATTGATCAGTGGTTTTTTTAATTCAGGGTTTCTTGATGATTTCAACGCTAATAATATCGCAGATATTTTGAATCTACACCAAAGTCTTCCCCTATAAGGAAGGTTTCCAATTTAAGAGAAGGGGATGGGATCTTGGATGGACCTTTATAGTGATGCTGGTTAAAAGCAAGGTCAGCGTCACTAAAATTATGAAGCTTTCGGGCGACCGGTTTGAACTTTTTCAACTTGTTCAACAGCTTGTTTAAGTTCGTCTAGGTTCAACTGTGTAAGTAAGTGCAGTCCAGCGCGGAGGATTTCGCCTTTTTTAATATGGATCCCTGCGGCTAAGCAGGCTTTTTTGAGTGCTGAAATTTTCAGGTAATCCTCTTCTGGAAATGAAAAGCTGTCCCTGATGACTTTAGCTTTAATTGCTTTTGTTTTTTTTTGAGGACTTTTGACTTCGTTTTCAACTAGCTCAACAACATTAACGGCGTTAGTAGCTTCGGAAACTGCACTTGATTTTTCTGGTGTAGCCTTTTTAGGCTGCTCTTTGCGTACTTCTTTATTTATTGGCGCTGCTGTTTCAAGAAGATTTGTAGCTATTTTTTTTGTTTTTGGCTTTGTAGTGCTCATCAGCATCTCCTTTTTAAAAATGGATAAACAGTATATACCGTTTATATTGTTAATATGCTGAGGAAAAATTCTGCCTGTAAGGGCGGGTTGCCATAAAAGTTGTCACAATTTAGTCACATAGTTGTCGTATTCTCATTCTTTTATGAAATACCAAGATGAGTGCTAACCAAGCAGGTCGAACATGAATTATTTCGCGACCGTGCATAGCAAGGGTTTTAATTTCCGCGACCTGCGTACCCTTATGGCTAAGGCATCTCCCTTGCGTGCCGCGGATGTATTAGCAGGCCTTGCCGCGGATTCTGAAGTTGAACGGGCTGTTGCTCAGCGGCTGCTCGCAGAAGTGCCGTTACGACAATTCCTAGAAGACCCACTAATCCCCCCGGAAATAGACGAGGTCTCTAAGTTAATTCTGGATCAACACGATACTTTGGCATTTACCCCAATTGCCGGGCTGACGGTCGGAGAATTTCGCGATTGGCTGCTGGCGGATACCAGCGATTTATCAACGCTATCATCGGGACTGACACCAGAGATGGTGGCCGCCGTCTGCAAGATCATGCGCAATCAGGATTTAATCGCCGTGGCACGTCGCTGCCGGGTCGTCACTCGTTTCCGCAACACCATCGGATTGCCTGGACGGCTTTCCACCCGACTGCAACCGAATCACCCAACCGACGACCCACGCGGCATTGCTGCCAGTATTTTGGATGGCTTGCTATATGGCAGTGGCGATGCAGTCATTGGCATCAATCCCGCGACCGACAACCTTGATAACGTCCACACCCTGTTAAACCTGCTCGATGAAATAATTAATCACCACAAAATTCCTACGCAGTCTTGTGTCCTCACGCACGTGACTACCAGTATGGAGCTGATGCGACGCGGGGCGCCGGTCGACTTGGTTTTTCAATCCATCGCTGGTACTGAAGCAGCTAATCGCAGCTTCGGTGTTGACTTGTCCATGTTGCGAGAAGCTAAGGCGATGGTGGAATCTCTTGGCCGGGGCGGCCAGGGGAACAATCTGATGTATTTTGAAACCGGGCAGGGCAGCGCACTGTCCGCCAACGCTCACCATGGTGTTGATGCTCAGACCTGCGAGGCGCGAGCCTACGCGGTTGCAAGGGAGTTCTCGCCGCTGCTGGTCAATACTGTCGTTGGTTTCATCGGCCCCGAATATCTATACGACGGCAAACAAATTATTCGCGCGGGTCTTGAAGATCACTTCTGCGGCAAGCTTCTCGGCTTGCCTATGGGTTGTGACATTTGTTACACCAACCATGCCGAAGCGGATCAGAATGATATGGACAATCTACTGACATTATTGGGGGTAGCTGGCTGTAATTTCATAATGGGGATTCCGGGTGCCGACGATGTGATGCTGGCTTATCAAAGCACCTCGTTTCACGATGCGCTATATCTGCGGCAAGTGCTGGGTCTGAGGCCGGCACCGGAGTTCGAGGCATGGCTGGAGAATATGGGTATCTTCGATGGCCAAAATACTCTGGCAAACGGACGGATTACCACGCCATTGCTCAACAATTTCAAGGGTCTTCCGGGAGCTTTATCTTGAACGACTCCTGGCACACGCTACGCCGATTTACTCAAGCCAGAATTGCTCAAGGCAGTTCCGGTTGTGGTTTGCCGACCGCGGCACTGCTGGACTTTCAGCTGGCTCATGCAGCCGCTCGGGACGCAGTGCATCAGCCTTGGGATGTTGATCATTTTCTCGCGGGGGTAAAAAATCTCGGGCTTGAAGCACTCTGTATGTCGACAGCAGTCACAAATCGAGCAGAATATCTGCAGCGCCCCGATAAAGGTCGATGCCTTGATGAGGCAAGTCATCAACGTCTCGACTCATTCAACAGTGATCCGATTGATGTGGCGCTGATAATGAGTAACGGCTTGTCCTCGGCCGCTATGGATAATCATGGCTTAGCGCTGTTGCAAGCGATTACCGTGGTTTATCAAAGCAGCTCGTTACGTCTAGGTCCGATCTGTTTGGTGCCTAACGGGCGGGTCGCGCTAGCCGATGAAATAGGTGCATTACTTAACGCTAGATTGTCCGTAATAATAGTTGGTGAACGCCCAGGACTCAGTGCCGCAGATAGCCTTGGTACTTATCTGACATACGCGCCGAGGATTGGTAATACCGATGCCGAACGAAACTGTATCTCCAATATCCGGCCGCCAGATGGTCTTTCCTACCAAGCGGCCGCTATCAAACTGGGCTATCTGAGTCATCAAGCATTGCAGCGTGGATATTCCGGTGTAGTTCTAAAAGATGACATGCCAAATCACTTGCTTGATTGAAACCGACGGCAATAAATGCTTTATATGAAAGTGTCTTAATAATTAATTGCCACTGATTTTTATCTATTTACCAGATTTATTGCGCTAAAAAATCATTATTCAACATGCAAAAATTACCGCCAAGTACTAATAGCCAGCAAGCCGTAATCGATATTTTGTCAAAGCATAAGCTTATTGCTGATTTAGTGCATAAACAGGACATGCCTCACCATGATTTGGTAGAGGCGCTTGTTTACAAAGAAAACATGGCACAACTGAAGCAGATACTTAATCATTTACCTGCTGCGGAAATTACACATATTCTGGAAGAGTTACCTGCTGCAGATCAATTGCTTATATGGGAGCAATTGGATAATGATCATAAACACTCAATACTGCTGGATGCTCCTATTTCCGTTTTGCAAATACTGGGTAAGCAAGACTATAAGACCGAAAAATCCAGAGTTAAAGCTTTTGATTTACATGAAGGCCGCTTGCATGAAATTTCGATTAATTCTGCTCAAGATTTGCTTGAGGCCAAACCTATTTGGATAGATTTGGTTGCACCGACATTTGAGGACCGAATATGGGTCGGTGATATTTTTGGCATTGATTTTCCGGACCCCGATAAATTAAGCGATCTGGAATCGAGCGCCCGTTTCTATGTGGAAGAAAACGGTGAAATTCACTTGCATTCGGACTTCTTGCTCGATAAAGATGATGTGTCACGCAACGTAGTCGTCGCGTTTATTTTGTATAAGGATATTTTGTTCTCAATTCGTAAAGAAGAACTGCCAATTTTCAGGCTTCAGCGTTTACGTGCGCTTAGCCAACCCGATTATGTTTCCGGCGCAAGGGATGTTTTGTTAGATCTCTATGCGGCCAATGCGGAGTATTCAGCGGAAGCACTGGAGGATGTTTACCTGGCGCTGGAACTTGTTGGCGCTCATGTGCTTAGTAAACAAATGAGCGATGAAGAAGCTGCCAAAATATTAAATGACATCGCCAACGAAGAAGATCTAAATGGGCGAATTCGCAGGAATGTCATGGACACACGTCGCGCTGTTTCATTTTTGATGCGAAGTAAATTACTTGCCAAAGACCAACTTGAATACTCCCAACAGATTCTGCGCGATATTGAATCTCTGGATGGCCATACCGCATTCCTTTTCGACAAGATCAACTTCCTGATGGATGCCTCCGTCGGTTTCATCAATATTAACCAAAACAAGGTAGTCAAGCGTTTGACTACTGTCAGCGTTATCTTTCTGCCGCTCAACGTATTGGCTGGCATCGGTGGTATGTCCGAATTCTCGATGATGACACAAGGGATACCCTGGCCCATCTCTTACACTATATTTACCATCGGTTTGGGAATTGTCGGCTGGCTAACGTATGCCATTTTGCAGTTTCTTGAAAATCACGAACACATTAAATCGTAATTAGCCGTCATTACCAAAGAATCTATGCAAAGCTGATGATTGTTTTTGCTAACTCGCAATTTCCTACGTAATTCTAAGTATGTATTCAATCATATTGTGAAAGTCACTTTGGTTGAGCACACACTTTTATCAAAGCACGGCTAAATAATATTAATTACAGATTGGATTAGCAGGAATACCTAAGACGCATTCCTGCCGAATTTATCGTTTCAGCTTAAAGAAACTTTAATCCCTATGAGCATGTTGAAATTTCAATTTTGTTAAGTCATTTTCCTCTTCATCGGCATCATGCTCGCCAGAAAAATCAAACATGCTGGTCAAGTTACCGATAGCAGGTTGGTTAGCAGGGACATATAAATGTTCGCTATGAACTGGATTAGGCAGATTATCGCGACTGCGTGAAGATAAAGGTTTTAACTTCCAGTTATATTCAATAAATTTCAGGATTGACGCATGATCTTGATAAACATGATCAACATGGCCTTTTTTTGCATAAGGCGATACGACTAAGAATGGAATCCGGGGGCCGTCACCGAAAAAGTCCAGATTTTGGATGGATCCAGTATCGAAATAGCCGCCACCTTCGTCGGTAGTGATAATAATTGCCGTATTCGCCCACAGCTCAGGCTTGGACTTAACTTTAGAAATCAAGTCGTTTATAAACATCTCATAGCGCACCGGGGCAGAATATCCAGGATGTCCGCTAATCAGATTTTTGGGCACAACAAAAGATACCGCCGGTAAGGTCTCATTGCTGACATCATTCAAAAACGTTTCCATGCCTTTTAAGTGATCGCGCAAGCTAGGCGTATTAACCACCTTGGCGGATGCATTAATTGGATCGCCGATACTGTTGTAAACAACCGTCTGGGTTGATGCATAAGCCTGGGCATTAACAATTTGGGTGCGATTAGGCTCAGGGATAGCCGCTGGCACCTGAGAATTAACAATTGATTTGATCAGCGGATAAAGCTCATCATTAACCACATCTCCCGCATCACGGCCAGCGGTATACCATTTCCAGTTCACATTTTTTGCAGATAAGCTTTCGCCTATCGTTGGTACTGATTGTGGTGGGTAGATAAATTTGTTTGCAGCAAGTTCTTTAGCCGTGCCATCAACGTTGTACGGTACATCGTAGTTGTTGACCAAGTAATACGCGCCTTTAGCACAATTGCTGGAGCGATGATTATTTTTGAGAATGCTTAAAATTGACGCCACGCCAGGCTGATTAGCATCTGAGCAATTAACATAAGACCCTCCGGCATAACCATCTTGTGTGTAAAAGTTTTCTGTCGCAGCTAAGGGATTTGGGTTTTCAATTTGGTTGCTAGGTGGTGTGGCAAGCAATCCGGCATTGTTGAAAACCGCCACATCAGCTGTCGCAATCGAGAAAAAGTTAGCGCCAGTGCCGCCCATGATGGATTGATGAAAATTGTCACTTAACGCGTATTCACTTGCCAATTGCTTGAAGATTGGCGCATCTCCCTGGGACATATTAAAAAACCCCATTAGCTCTCCACCCTGCTGGGTATTGTCGGGTGTGGGACCGTTAGAGCCGTTGTCGCCACCTGTTCCAACCGTCGTTGCTACCCAGGTAAATAAACTATGATCACGGTTATTGCCACCGGTTTGCTGCCACATCTGGAAGAAGCGATGAACTGGATCCCCAGTTGCCGAGTTGCCAGAGCCATAGGGGACATATTTTGTGATTTGAAATGGGCCGGCAGGAAGATCAGCAGGAAATCGTGTATCTGGCGTGCCGCTTAAAAACTGAAAAGTGCTGGGATCAAGAATACCGATTTGCAAGGGCTGCGGCAATACATCATAAGCTGCTTCATGCAACGGTTTGGCGCTGTATTTATCGGTAGGATTTTGACCTTGGCGTTGCAGGGCTTTAGCGTAGTGAGGCCCTGGTGTACCGTCAACATTAATAATACCTTGGGACAGCAAGTTTTTTATCGTTTGGCCTTGGGGTGGTTGGTAAGCTCCATACAAGGTATCGAAGGTGACGTTTTCACCAATAACTACGATAACATGTTCAATAGGGGTTGATGGTTTGGCTGCAAAAACAGAATTACAGCTCAGAGCTAAGGCAATCCCCAGCGCTACTGATGAAAAATTAAACTTGTCGTTCATTGGGATATCCTCGAACAGGTAAATGAAAATCAAACGGTACAAATTCCGCCCCACTAATCTCTTAGTAGTCAGAAGCGTACTGCTTGTTCATTACCTGCTAATGACAAAACCCACCAACTGAAAGTGTTGCACGCCGACAGAAATGTCTTGATGTCAATCCTGGCCATGATCATGTTTTTTGTTTAGCCAAGCCATTGCTGGCGACACAAACAGCCCAGATACAATCACGATGGTATTCACGGCCAACCCGACCTTAATCATTAAGGCATAAGCGCCAAGCATCATTAAAATGCTCAAGTTTTCATTGAAGTTTTGTACAGCGATCGAGTGCCCCGAACCCATGAGCTGATGGCCGCGATGTTGCAGCAAGGCATTCATGGGGATCAAAAAACTGCCGGCCAGTGATGAAAAAAATTGTGCCGCAAGAATGGTGTTGAAACCGCGATTCATAAGGGTTAAAACCCTAAGCGAATTTGGAGAAACCAGCATCATTACATTTTAAGGTTAAAGCTTTATTTCAATTTACCTGAAAAGACTGCCGCTTAGAAAACACATCAAATTGCGATTTGGACGCGGTGACATACGCCGTCCGACTTCGTGTTTAGATAACGAGCAGCTTACTAACATACCAACTTTAACTGTCATACTGAGTTAATAATCTTCAGTTAAGCTAATTTTGCTCTACTACTTACGTCAGTTTGGTAATGAGGAGATAGCCATGTTAAACGAACTTAACGCTCCAGCGACTTTACTACAATCCTATATCACCTGGCTCATCAATCTGTCGCCAGGCACGGTGACAACAGTGACCTTGTGCCTATTTTTTGCCATCTTCGTACTCGTTGAATGTAACTCGCCCAGAGAAAAACATCTCAGCAAATATCTGCGGCAGTCCTATCGAACGAATCTCGGGTTATTCATCGTCAATAGTGTTGTGATGACCTTATTATCGGTGCCAGCGCTAGTGATGTTGGCGGCGCATACCGCTGATAAAGGAGTGCTCAACGCTGTTTCAAACCCTGTCTTGAAAGCGGTTCTTTCGTTTTTGGCCATCGATTTGTTGTTGTATTTTTTGCATAAAGCCAGTCACACCTTTGATTGCTTATGGATGTTTCATAAGGTGCATCACAACGATCCATATTTAAATGTGTCAACGGCATTTCGGCTACATTTTCTGGAAATACTAATCATCAACCTCATGAAAGCGGTGTTGATTGTCGTTTTAGGCATTGATGGGGCATTATTGCTAGTAAATGAGACGATCACTACAGTGTTCACTATGCTGCACCACACCAATATTACATTTCGAGGAGAGCAATTTCTTAGCCGGGTCATGATTACTCCGTATTTACACCGCGTGCATCATTCAACCCAGCGTCATGAACATGACCGTAATTATGGTGCGGTGTTGTCAATATGGGATCGCTGGTTCGGCACTCTCGCAGAGCTGAAACCGGCTTCAATCGGTCTCCAGGGCAGCTCACCACAGGGGCTTATCAAGCTAGTAATATACGGGTTGACCAGGACAGACAACAGCTCCGCTCACTCTGTTGGGCTTGAGGACAGGATTGCTGAGGCCGCTTATTACAAAGCTGAAAAACGCGGCTTTTATCCAGGCAACGAGCTTCGAGATTGGCTAGAGGCTAAAAAAGATATTGTCCGAGGGGATTACGCTGAGAAATAGCTGAGAAATAGCTCAAAAATATCTAATATCTTGCTACAGAAATGGCTGGATTTTGTTGGTGTCATTAACAGAGCTTAATATGGAAATGTAATCAATCTCGGCGTAAACCACTGAAAGAAAAATACTCAGTCAACGTTAGTTTTTTACCTAGCCAATACGCTAAATGTGAAATTTAACCTTTCTTTTTTACACTGTTTTTACGAAATGCCTCACGCCATTCATTAAGCTGCTCGTCCTCTCGCTGAAGCTGTATAGCCAATGCTTCCAGCGTGCTAAATTTTTCTTTCTTTAGTTGGCGTCTCAGCTTTTTGGACATTCTGGACTGCAAACGTTCCGCTTCCTCCTCAGTTAAAAGTCTTGCATTTTCTATATAGTCTTGATCAGGTTTATTAATTTTCATCGCTAACTCTTCTTTATTTGTATAACCACATTATCAAAATCTCGAAGCCAGTTTAACTCTGTATTTGATTTGTCAACACAGACTCAAACACTTAACTGCGCTTACCAAGTCGTAAGCTACTTAAATATTGCTCTATCGATATAGGTAAT
>Ga0208751_100187_pt1 | contig 21389 bp, 17 predicted proteins | sample LakWasMet22_HOW5_2_FD_183868 | JGI IMG/M metagenome (GOLD analysis project Ga0208751, IMG submission 183868) | Freshwater sediment methanotrophic microbial communities from Lake Washington under simulated oxygen tension - Sediment Metagenome... | ecosystem: Environmental > Aquatic > Freshwater >... | reverse complement strand
ACGCAGTTTATTTAATCAAATTAATCAGAAAGTTATAATTATTAATGAGCGCTATTTGGACTAATTGCCTGGCAAAATTAGAAAATGAAATCTCCGCATCCGATTTCAGTACCTGGATCCGTCCACTGCAAGCCCAAGAAGCTGATGGACAATTGACCTTGCTAGCCCCCAACCGTTTTGTACTGGATTGGGTAAAAGAGCACTATTTTGTAAAACTTGCAGACGCTATTCATGAATTTTCTAATGGCAGATTAGATTTGATTTTTGAAATAGGCTCGAGAAGTGTCACTCCCCAGATTGCTAAGGTACCCAAAGCTGCAGATGGAAAAAAAGCGGGACCCAATTTTTTAAATAAAGCATTCACCTTTGATAATTTTGTTGAAGGCAAATCGAATCAATTAGCGCGTGCTGCTTCTATGCAAGTCTCTGAGAATATCGGCAAGGCTTATAATCCTTTGCTTATATACGGAAGCTCAGGATTGGGCAAAACACATTTAATGCACGCTATTGGCAATGCTGTTTTACAACATAATCCTTCTGCAACGGTTGTTTATTTGCACTCGGAAAAATTTGTCCAGGATATGGTCAGGGCTTTGCAACAAAACGCCATCAATTCTTTCAAAGAGTATTACCGAAGCATTGATGTGCTGTTAATTGATGATATTCAGTTTTTTGCCGGCAAAGAGCGCTCACAAGAAGAGTTTTTTCATACATTTAATACGCTTTTAGAAAAAAAGCATCAGGTCGTTTTAACCTGTGATAAATATCCCAAAGAAATCGTTGGTCTTGAAGACCGTTTGAAATCAAGATTTAGCTGGGGCTTGCCGGTATCTATTGAGCCGCCCGACCTGGAAACTCGTGCGGCTATTCTGATGAATAAAGCGGCATTGGTTAACGTGGAACTGCCGCAAGAAGTTGCTTTTTTTATGGCTAAAAGAATTCCTTCTAATGTCCGTGATCTTGAAGGTGCCCTTAGACGAGTTATTGCCAACGCACAATTCACTGGCAAAGAAATCACCACTGAATTCACTAAAGAAGCGTTGCATGATTTGATTTCTTTACAGGATAAATTGGTTAATATCGATAATATTCAAAAAACGGTTGCTGAATATTTCAAAATTAGAGTTGCCGACTTATCTTCTAAAAACCGCCGACAATCAATTACTCGTCCTCGCCAAATGGCCATGTGTTTAGCAAGGGAACTAACCTCACACAGCTTTCCAGAAATAGGCGATGCTTTTGGTGGGCGAGATCACACGACAGTAATGAATGCGTGTAAACGCATTGCAGAACTTAAAGAGGCTGACAGCAAGGTTGCTGAAGATTATTCAAACCTGTTAAGAACCCTGTCACATTAGCATTGAGCAACCTGTGTATAAATGGACTTGTTGTTAACAAATACTATTTACCCACAACCTGTACACAGGCACCTTCCCGGGTTTAACACATCAGTATGAACAACTTATCTTTTTGATTTTAAAGTAAAAAAAGTAGTTATTAACAGTAATTAGCCAAGCTAATAGTAAAAATAGAAAATATTCTTTTATGAAATTTATTATTAATAGAGAAGACCTTTTGAGTCCACTGCATCAAATTGTCAGTGTGATAGAAAAAAGACAAACCATGCCCATTTTGTCCAATGTGCTCTTGGTAATGGAAAACGATCAGTTAACGTTAACCGGCACGGATTTGGAAATTCAGATCATCGCTAAAGTTAATGTAGCCAATGCTACACCTGGGGCAATAACCGTTCCGGCAAGAAAGTTTTTAGATATTTGCCGATTATTGCCCAACGGCGCTGATATAAAACTGGAGCTGCAAGATGATAAGGTCAAAATCCTTTCAAATCGGAGCCGTTTTTCTTTAAGTTGCTTACCTGCAGAAAATTATCCTGAATTTTCCGAATCGGAATTGGAACATCATTTTGTTATCAATGCCGGGCAGCTTAAAAAAGCGTTGGAAAAAACCATTTTTTGCATGGCAAATCAGGATGTTCGTTACTATCTCAATGGCTTGTTACTAAATATATCTAACAGCAGATTGAAATTAGTAGGCTCTGATGGGCACCGCTTAGCCGTTTTTGAAGATCAATTGGAACAACCGGCAGGATTTGAAGCACGCATCATCATGCCTAGAAAAGGCGTACAAGAATTAAATCGGCTGTTAGATAATCCCGATATTGATTTGAAAGTTGAATTTTCCAGCAGCAATGTGCGGATTTTTATCAACAACCTGGTGTTTTCTGCAAAATTGGTTGATGCCAAATATCCTGATTTCAGCAAAGTATTCGGCCAAGAATTTTTGAACCAAATTCACATTCAAAAACAGTTGTTCAAAGAAGCCCTGACTCGCGTTGCCATTTTATCCAATGAAAAATTCAAAGGCGTAACGCTTGATATTACGTCGGACAGCATGCGCATCAGCACTCATAACCCAGAGCATGATGAAGCTGAAGAAGAATTGATTATTGAATATACAGGTGAGCCGTTAACGATAGCTTTTAACGCGCAGTATTTGTTGGATGCTGTGTCTAACTTAGATTCTGAACTTGCCGTATTGACTATTGCCAGTAACATCAGCAGTTGCATTATTGATGAACCCAATGATTCTATTTACAAATTTGTCGTTATGCCGATGAGGCTGTAACCACTGCACCATGACATTGTTAAAGCTGGATATTTACGCAGTTAGAAATATCCAAAAACAATCTTTTTTACCATCTCCGGGCATTAATTTTATTTATGGCGATAATGCCAGCGGTAAAAGCTCGATCATTGAAGCTATTTTTATTCTGGGTCGAGCTAAATCTTTTCGCGCCACGTCTATAAAATCGGTTATTCATTTTGAACATACTGAGCTAATTGTTGCCTCACAGATAGAACTAGCCAACGGCAACCAAGGTCAGTTGGGTGTGCAAATGGACGGTAAGCATTTTTCTTCTCGAATTAATCAACAAACCTCTACAAATCGCGCTGATTTAGTCAGCGCATTGCCTTTACAAATTATTCATCCCAAAAGTTATGAATTGCTTGATGCCGGTCCACAGTTAAGAAGGGAATTTTTGGACTGGGGGGTATTTAACAATGATGAACAGTTTCTACCTGTTTGGCGAAAATTTAAAAAAGCGTTATCGCAAAGAAACGCATTGTTAAAAACTAAGCAAGCCCGTCACATCAATGTTTGGGATAAAGAACTGGCTGTTTACGGTACAATAGTCAGTGAATATCGGCAGCAATACACCGATAAATTATTGCCCGTTTTTAAGCAGATTATCGGTAAGTTTCTTGACGTAGAAAATATCGGCTTAAGATTTATATCAGGTTGGGATGAGTCTAAATTGTTAGAGCAAGCTTTAACTGAAGACTTGGATAAAGATCTTCGTTACGGCTTTACCCATAGCGGACCGCACCGTGGCGATTTTCAATTATTAATCAATAACAGGTTGGCAAAAGACTTTGTTTCACGCGGCCAGTTGAAATTATTGGTCCTGAGTTTAAAGCTCGCCCAAGTTCAACTAATCATTAACGAACAGCAGCGCGGTATCTGCATCTTAATTGATGATTTTTCGGCCGAGCTTGACGTAATCAATCGTAGCAAATTGCTCGACTATTTAAACTTAATCGATTGTCAGGCATTCATTACAGCTACAGAAGTTGCTGAGTTTGGTGACTTAACAAATATTAAAAATTCTAAAATGTTCCACGTGAAACATGGAACGATAGATCAAGTGCAGTGTTCCACGTGGAACACTCAAGCTAAACAGGAAATCGGAGCATCATGAGTAACAACAATCAATACGATAGTACCAATATCCAGGTGTTAAAAGGTTTAGATGCGGTGCGGAAACGTCCTGGCATGTATATCGGTGATACAGATGACGGCTCCGGTCTTCATCACATGGTATTTGAAGTGGTCGATAACTCCATCGATGAAGCATTGGCCGGATACTGCAAGGGAGTCAATGTTGTAATTCATAATAATGGCTCGGTATCGGTGTCTGATGATGGTCGAGGCATTCCTGTTGATATTCACAAAGAAGAAGGGCGTTCTGCCGCTGAAGTCATCATGACCGTACTACACGCAGGTGGAAAATTTGATGATAACGCCTACAAGGTGTCTGGTGGCTTGCATGGCGTAGGTGTATCGGTGGTTAATGCCTTGTCGGAAGACTTACACCTGGAAGTGCGCAAAAACGGTCAACTGTATAAGCAAAGCTATCACATGGGTGAACCGGTGGCGCCTTTAGCGGCAGCTGGGCCTGCAGAAGGCACTGGAACCAAGATCAATTTCAAACCAAGCACTGAAACATTTACCGATGTTGAATTTCATTACGACATACTGGCTAAAAGACTTCGTGAACTATCATTTTTGAATTCCGGCGTGCGAATCAGTCTGGAAGATGAGCGCAGTGACAGAAAGGATGTCTTTGAATTTGAAGGCGGCATTGGCGCCTTTGTTGAACATCTTAATAAAAACAAAACTCCGTTATTTCCAGAAGTATTTCACTTTGTTGCAGAAAAAGAAGGTGTGACTGTAGAAGTCGCCATGCAATGGAATGACTCTTACCAAGAAAACGTTTTTTGCTACACCAACAACATTCCGCAACGCGATGGCGGCAGTCACTTGGCTGGCTTTAGAGGCGCTTTAACGCGCACCATCAATCAGTACATTGAATCCAGCGGATTAGCGAAAAAAGAAAAAGTACAAACCACGGGCGACGATGCTCGCGAAGGCTTAACTGCGGTATTGTCAGTGAAAGTACCTGACCCTAAGTTCTCCTCGCAAACCAAAGACAAGCTGGTTTCATCAGAAGTAAAGCCCTTGGTGGAATCAACGATGAATGAAAAGCTGCAGGAGTTTTTGCTGGAGAAACCGCAAATAGCCAAAGCCATCGTCGGCAAAATCGTTGATGCTGCTCGTGCGCGTGAAGCCGCACGTAAAGCCCGCGAAATGACCCGCCGCAAAACAACGCTGGATATTGCCGGCTTGCCAGGTAAGTTGGCGGATTGTCAGGAAAAAGATCCAGCGCTCTCTGAATTGTTCTTAGTGGAAGGGGACTCAGCGGGCGGTTCGGCCAAACAAGGCCGTGACAGACGCACGCAAGCGATTCTGCCACTCAAGGGTAAAATCTTAAATGTCGAAAAAGCCCGCTTCGATAAAATGATTTCTTCTGAAGAAGTCGGCACCTTGATTACCGCTTTAGGTTGCGGCATCGGTAAAGATGAATACAATCTGGCCAAACTACGTTATCACCGCATCATCATCATGACCGATGCGGACGTCGACGGCTCGCACATCAGAACCTTGCTGCTGACGTTCTTTTACCGTCAATTGCCGGAAATCATCGAAAAAGGCTACATCTACATCGCCCAGCCGCCGTTGTATAAAGTCAAAAAAGGCAAGCAAGAGCATTACGTAAAAGACGATGCGCAACTAAACGAATACCTGATCCAATTGGCACTGGATAAAGCCCAGTTGTTTACAGAAGAAACTACACCGCCGATTCAAGGCCAAGGTCTGGAAAAATTGGCTAAACAGTTCACCGGCGTCGTCAGCGTAATCAACCGATTAGCCAGGCGCTACGATGATGTATTTCTGGAATGCATTACTGCCTTGGACATTGTCGGCGACGAACATAAACAAGACCCTGAGCTCCTGCAAGCTTGGCTAACCAAGTTGGAACAACAACTGCACGAGTGTGAAAGCAAAGCAGTTTTTAAAGTGACGCTGGATTACAAATCAGCGACTGAGTTCTCTGTGGTGGTTAGTAAACGTTTACACGGCACCACCAAAACCTTTGTGCTGCCGGGTACCTTCTTTAACGGCAAGGATTACCAACAAATCGCGCAATACGCCAAAGAAACTGCCGGTATGTTTAACGAAGGCTCTTTCATGCAAATGGGCGAAAGAAAACAGCCCGTCAGCAGCTTTAAACACGCATTTGAATGGATGATGCGCGAAATCAAAAAAGGCCAGCATATCCAGCGTTACAAAGGCTTGGGTGAAATGAACCCTGAACAGCTCTGGGAAACAACCCTGGATGCCAATAATCGCCGGTTGCTGCAAGTCAGGATTGAAGACGCTATCGCCGCCGATGAAATCTTCACCACGCTAATGGGCGATGTGGTTGAGCCGCGTCGGGATTTCATAGTTAAAAATGCGCTGGATGTTACTAATTTGGATGTGTAGCTGTTGCGGGGTGGCAGGCTAGGCGTTCGTGGTGAGCCTGTCGAACCATGGACGGCTTGGGTATAACCGATTACCCTTCGACATGCTCAGGGCGAACGGTTAAACCGGTGCTGGAGCTTAACCGCACTTTTAATCACACCCTATTTGTCCTTCCAGCTTGAACATTTAACATTCATGTTTTTTAATTCGAGGTAACCACATTCGTTCGGTTACCTCGATTTTTTTTTATGGCGTCTTTAATGGATTATCAAGAACTCAAACAACTCGAAGACGACCTTTGGGAAGCGGCCGACCAGCTTCGCGCTAATTCCAAACTCACCGCCAACGAATACTCAATGCCCGTACTTGGCTTGATCTTCCTGCGTCATGCCACCACGCGTTTCAATGCCTTGCTGCCTGATGTGGAGAAAGACATTCCGGCCCGCGCGACCGGTGCGCTGCGTGAAGAGCGCATTAAACTCGGCTTTCAGGGCAAAGCTGCCATTTATCTGCCTGAAACCTCGCGTTACGATTACCTGGCCGCGCTGCCTGCAGGTACCAATGTCGGCGAAGCGATCCGTGATGCGATGATTGCCATTGAAGATTCCGTCACCGACCAGAACGGCAACAAGTTGTTGGCTGGTGCCTTGCCTAAGGATTATCTCGGGCTGGAGCGCGATTTGTTGGCGGAACTGGTCAAAATCTTCAACAGCCCGGTGCTCGCGCAAGCCAAGGGCGACGTGTTCGGGCGCATTTACGAATATTTCCTCAACCAGTTCGCCCAAAGCGGCGCTCAGGAAGGCGGCGAGTTCTTTACACCGCCCAGTCTGGTACGGATGATTGTTAACATTATCGAGCCCGGCCATGGCACCGTGCTTGATCCGGCTTGCGGCTCGGCGGGCATGTTTGTGCAGACCGGCCATTTCATTGAAGATGTTTGTCACCAGAACACCCACGACATAGACATCACTTTTTACGGCCAGGAAAAAGCCGACCTCAACAGCAAACTGGCACGGATGAACTTGGCCGTGCATGGACTGGAAGGCAAAATCCGCATCGGCAACACCTTTTACGAAGACCATCACCAACTCGTTGGCCTTTGCGACTTCGTGATGGCCAATCCGCCGTTCAACGTCGATGGCGTGCAGGTTGCCAAGATCAAAAGCCAGGTCGGAGAGAACCAGACCGGCCGCCTGCCTTTCGGGCTGCCGGGCATTACCGGCAAGAGCAAAGGCAAAAACGGCGGCGAAGGCGAAAACATCTCCAATGCCAACAGCCTTTGGATTCAATACTTCTACAGCTATTTAAACGCCAATGGCCGTGCCGGTTTCGTCATGGCTTCCAGCGCCTCGGATGCAGGCAACAAAGACCGCGACATTCGTCAAAAGCTGGTTGAAACCAGCCATGTCGACGTGATGATGTCCATCGGCCCCAAATTCTTCTACACCCGCAGCTTGCCGTGTACGCTGTGGTTTTACGACAAAGGCAAACCGGCCGACCTGCTCAACACGGTGTTGATGATCGACGCCCGCAACGTTTACACCGTGGTGTCTGCCCGCTCGCATGTGTTTACCGACGAACAGCTTGCTAACCTTAATGCGATTACCTGGCTGTATCGCGGCGAACATCACAAGTTTGTTGAGTTGCTGGCGCGCTATCAAAACCAGGTTGGCCAGAAGCTGGCGACATTACCGGCATACTTGAGCGCCGATCAGCAGATGGTCGCCAGCTTAATCGCTGATCTGGCCGCTCTCGGCAAACTGACCGAAGACAGCAACGCCGTTGCCGCCGTGCGCGACAAACTGGGCGATGATAATGGCCTGAGCGATGAACTGCTTGCAGACTATCGCAGCGCTCTAGCCGACCTGCAAGCGCAACATGCCGAATGCCAAACCACGCTGGATGCCCTGTTGCATGTCGCAAGCAAAGAACTGTCGGCCATCGAAGCCTTGGGTCTGGATGCCGATTTTGCCGCGTGCAAAGCCCAGCAAAACCGCCTCGAAGCCTTTAACCCAAGCTTAAAAACTGCGCTGGCCGAACTGGAAGCCCGCCACAAGGCGGTGCTCAAACTGCTGGAGTTGGCGGAAAAAAGCCTGCGTGCTCGCCAGTGGTCCGGCTTGGCTTTCGATAGTGCCCGCGAAGCCAAAAAAGCCTTGCTGCCCCGCGACCTGAAAAAACGCGAAAAACCCACGGTACGCGATCTGGCCGTGGACGTCTGCAAGCGTGTCGGTTACTTCATCACCCAAGGCCATTGGCTGCTCAGCCGCTTCCCTCAGGGTTTGTATGAAGATGTACCGGGATTGTGCAAGGCAGTCACGCAAGCTGAGATTGCCGCCAACGACTATTCGCTGACGCCGGGACGTTATGTCGGTGTAGCGCTGAGTGTCGAAGACGATGATGACGGCGAGGCATTCAGGACGCGCATGATGGAAATTCATAGCGAGCTGGCGGAATTGAACGAAAAGACGGCGATCTTGGCGGAGCGAATCATGAGCAGTTTTGAAGAATTGCTGCTGTGAACTTGAATCAATTCAAGATTGGGCGGGCATTATGTCTTTATCCAGTATGGATTAGGCATAATTGTGTAGAGCCACAAATATGAGTTTCGTAAGCATTTACCCTCAAAAATCGATAAAGCAACTCGCAGAAATTAAGGGAGGAAAACGCCTCCCTGCTGGGCATAGTTTTTCGCTATCGCCGACGCAGTACAGTTATATCAGAGCACAAGATATTCGACATGGAAAAATAGAAACGCCTTCGGTTTTTATTGAAGCAACAACTTATGAAGCTCTTCATCGATATAGGGTTTTCAATGGGGATGTACTCATAACCATTGCTGGAAACATTGCTGATATTGGATATGTTGACCAAACTCTAAACGGAGTATCTCTAACAGAGAACGCAGTTAGATTAACTGGATTTAATAGGATAGATTCCAAATACCTAGCTTATGCATTGCAGATTCCTGATATACAGGCGGAGATGAAGGCCTCAGCGGCAGGCGCTGCACAACCGAAGCTCGGCATTTACAAGGTAAAAGATGTATATCTTCCCGTTCCAGATGATGTATTTGTTCAAAAGCGTATATCCCTAGTTCTTTCTGCCTATGATGATCTGATCGACACCAACCGCCGTCGCATCGCCTTGCTCGAAGAATCAGCGCGGCTGCTGTACCGCGAGTGGTTCGTTAATCTACGGTTTCCTGGGCATGAGTTGGTGAAATGGCAGGATGGTTTGCCGGAAGGGTGGTTACCTGCGGCCTTGACGGAATTAGTTAATTGCAGTCCAAAGACTGTATTTGAGAAAGGTAAATCGTATCCGTTTGTACCAATGCAGTCACTTTCTGAATCTGGTATGGTCATTGGTACTCGTGAAGAACGTGTGATTTCCGGAGGGGCGAAATTCCAAAATCTTGATACCTTGTTGGCCCGAATTACCCCTTGCCTGGAAAACGGCAAGACAGCTTTCGTCCAGTTTCTTGACGAGGAAAGGCCTGTAGCCAGTGGCTCTACTGAGTTTATTGTGATGCGGAGCAAAACAGTCAATCCATACTGGGTTTATTGCCTTGCTCGTGACGAATCGTTTCGCGAACATGCGATTCGCAGCATGGCCGGAGCAGATGGCAGACAACGCGTGAATCCGAAATGTTTCGAAACCTACATGACCTATCAGGCACCAGAGCTAATTCTGAAAGAGTTCGAGACCTTGGTTGCGCCTGTGTTTGAACAGGTAGAAACGCTGGCAAGGCAGAATGTAGTTCTCATGGCAGCCCGCGACGAACTGCTCCCCAAACTGATGTCGGGCGCGATCCGGGCTTAAGTGATGTTTGATGTTGACGCCGATACACAGATAACTGGGTATGAACCAAAATCAATCTGGCGCGAAGCACAAATCCCCTCTCCTGCTGGATACCCACAAGGATGTGGGGTAGTAGGGCAATGCAGGAGCAATTGCCGAGAGGGTAGGGTGAGGAGAATTAAAATAAGAAAAATGTTATTTGATCCCCTCACCCCAGCCCTCTCCCTGAGGGAGAGGGAGTTGTTCTTGAGCTAAGCTAAGCGAATCAAAATGATATGAAAGAATTTGCCAGAGCATTACGTAAAAACCAGACCGATGCCGAGCGTTTGATGTGGAATCGCTTGAGAAATAGGCAATTGTTGAACTGTAAGTTTCGCAGGCAACAGACTATAGGGCCTTATATCGCGGATTTCTTATGCCTGGAACCCAAGCTCATCATCGAGCTGGATGGTGGGCAACATGCCGATCAGCAGGAATACGACGAGCTGCGCAGCCAGTATTTGCAGCAAATGGGGTACCGGGTTGTGCGTTTTTGGAACAATGAGGTTTTACAAGAATTGGATGCGGTTTTGGAGGCGATTCGATTGGTTGTCGTCGAATTGATGGATCATCGTGGCGTTTAGGAGCGTTTTAAAATATGGCCGGTAACAAACATTCAGAAGACAACAACGTCCAGGAACCCGCTGGCAAGCTGTTTGAGCAGGCATTAGACTGGCGCTCGGTCTACGCCTTTAACGCCGAGACTTTTGGCCCTGAATCGCTGTTGGGACGCAAGGATGCCCGCGAAGTAGTCTTGGTGCGTGAGTTGGACAAGGCGCTGACCAAGCTGAATCCCAGACTGGCTGCCACTGACGCCGGCCGTTCCAAGTTACACCAGGCCCGAGATTTGTTGCTGGATGCAGACCCCACCAAAAACTTGCTCCAGCATAACGCCGAGAAATGGCGTTTGTTGCGCGATGGCATCACCTTAAAGTCGCCTGGCGGTGAAGCTGCCGATGATGTGCATATCAGCGTCATCAACTTCGATAAGCCGAAGGAAAACGATTTTGTCGTGGTGCGCGAACTGTGGATACAAAACGGGCCATTTAAGCGCCGCTGTGATTTGGTGGGATTCGTCAATGGCCTGCCGTTGGTGTTCATAGAGCTAAAACGCCATGACAAAGGCCTGAAGGCGGCGTTCGACGACAACTACACCGATTACAAGGACACCATCCCGCAGCTGTTCCATTACAACGCTTTGGTTATTGTCTCTAACGGCCTTGATGCGCGTTATGGATCGATCACCAGCACTTGGGATCATTTTTATCGCTGGAAACGGCAGAACGAAGATGATTCAGATCCGGCACCGAAACATGACGAGCCACCGCTCAAACCTATTCTGCCGATCCTGTTGCAGGGCTTGTGCAGTAAGGCCGCGCTGCTCGACATCGTGGAAAACTTCACGCTGTTTGACAGCAGCGAAGAGCAGACCGTGAAAATTGTCGCGCGCAATCATCAGTATATGGGCGTTAATCGTGCTGTTGATTGGCTCAAAGAAGGTAATGCCAATCCATCGGTGTTGGCGGGCAAATTGGGGGTGTTTTGGCATACGCAAGGCAGCGGCAAAAGTTACTCGATGGTGTTTTTCTGCCAGAAGGTGCATCGCACTGTGTCGGCGGGCTATACCTTCGTGCTGTTGACCGACCGCAAGGAACTGGACGATCAAATTCACAAAACCTTTGTTGGCTGCGGCGTATCGACCAATAAAGGCGACAAAGCCACCGGCGCAGAAGGCTTGGAGCGTTTACTGCGCGATCAAAACCGGCGCTATGTTTTTAGCCTGATCCACAAGTTCCGTAATCGGGTCCACGTTGCCTGGAACCAGCGTGACGACGTTATTGTGGTATCCGACGAAGCCCATCGCACCCAGTACGGGCGCTTAGCGCTGAATATGCGCATGGCGCTGCCCAAAGCCAAGTTTATTGGCTTTACCGGCACGCCGTTAATCGACGGGCCGGAACGTAGCGTCACCGAGCAGGTGTTTGGTTCGTACATCTCCATTTACGACTTTCAACGTGCCGTGGCGGATGGCGCTACCTTGCCGTTGTATTACGAAAATCGCGGTGAGAAGCTAAAGATTGTCGACGAAGAACTGAACGCCCGAATCGCCGCGCGCATCGATGCCGCTCGCCAGGAAGGAGAACTAACCGAGGAGCAGGAAGAAAAACTCTATCGCGAACTGGCACGTGAATACCCGGTGCTTACTTCCGATACCCACCTCAATGATGTCGCCACCGATTTTGTCGAGCACTTTCATCAGCGCTGGCGTTTGATGGAGGCGCCAAGCAAGGCGGGCGATCCACTCAAGTACGGCGGGAATGCCAAAGCCATCATGGTTTGTATCGACAAGGTCACCTGCGCCAAGATGACTCAACGCATTCAGCTCAAGTGGGACGAAAAGATTGTCGTGTTGCGTGGGTTATTAGAAAAGGAAGAGATGGTTTTCGCCAAAGCGGGCAAACCTGAAACAGCCTATGTCGCCAGGTTGCGGGCACAGATTGCCTGGATGGCGGACACCCATATTCGGCCGATTTTCAGCCCCGAGCAGAACGAAGTGAAAGATTTCGCCGCCGAAGGTATCGACATGGTGCCGTACCGTGAGGCCATGTCTAGGGGCATTGACGGCAAGGCTATCGACGAATGCTTCAAGGACAACAAGCACCCTTTCCGGGTTGCCGTCGTTTGCGCCATGTGGCTGACCGGCTTTGACGTCAAGTCGCTGGCGACGCTGTATTTGGACAAGCCGATGAAAGGTCACACGTTGATGCAGGCCATCGCCCGCGTCAACCGGGTGGCAGCCAACAAGAAAAACGGCTTGATCATCGACTACAACGGTATGCTGAAAAGCTTGCGCAAAGCCCTGGCGACTTATGCCCAAGGCGGTAAAGAAAACCCCACCGACCCGCTTATTGATGAAGAAAAAGCACTCTTAGAGTACGAATCTGCCATCGACAAAGTGCGGGCGCATCTTGCTTCGGTGAATTTCGATCTCGATGTGTTGATCCGTGCCAGAGAAGGTAGTGAAAGCTGGCAGGCGTTGTTAGATGCGCAAAATGCGGTGAGCAAATCAGCGGAAAGCAAAAAGACTTTTTTGGTGCTGGCTGAGGATGTGGCGGACCGTTTCCGCGGCTTGTTTCCCCATTCAGGATTGTTTGCCTATGAACCCCAGGATAGTGCGATCAGCGCCTTATACAACCTGCTGCAAAAGCCCAGGCCAAAGGTCGACATTACCGCGATCATGCAGGATATTCGCGGGGTGATTGATGCTGCGCTGGAGGTTGCGCCGAAGAATCAAGTTAACAGTTCGCCAAAGCAGTACGACTTATCCGGCATCGATTTTGAACGCCTGCGCATCGAGTTTGAAAAATCACCTTACAAAGCCAAGACAATACTGGATCTTCAAGAACGTATCGAAGCCAGGCTGGAAGCCATGCTAAAGCTGAATCCCACCCGCATCGATCTACTCAAACGTTATCAGGAAATTATCGCCGAATACAATCAGGATAAAGACGACGCCGAAATTCAGCGGGTTTTTGAGGAGTTGTTCAAGACCCATGAGGCGTTGAATGACGAAGAAAAGCGCTACATTCGCGAGGGCTTCAAAGATGATAAGGCACTGGCCGTGTTTGATTTGTTATCAAAGGATGTAGACGCCATCACCAAGAGCGACATTACCAAGATAAAAAAGGTGGCTCAGGATCTTATGGACGCGATCGTTCAACATCAACAGGTCTTGGGTAACTTGCGCGACAAGGCTTCAACTCAGGCGCAAATGAAGGCGGCGATCATTGATCAACTGCTGGCTGGAATGCCCGATGATTTTTCCAATGAAGACATCGAGGCCCGTGCCGATGTGGTGTTTCAGTATGTGCAACGGCTGCAATTTTCAACTATGCATTGATGTTGTATGTATGGTGATGGGGTGTGATTATGATCAGAATAGCAAGGCGCTCCTGTTACATATGACTCTTGGTATCATCAACCAGTGATGATCTTTTAATTTTGAGTGTGAAATTGACGGGAAGAACAATATAAATGACAATGTGTAACCGTTTTTCAGTTACAAAAAGAACTTTCTAGGCTAAAGTTATGTCGAAGCAGCAGAAAGCCCTAGAAAGATTGTTGGCACAACCTGTTCCTGCCGACATTACTTGGGATGAGTTAAAAAAGGTTCTGGAAGGATTTGGTTATAAAGAACTAAAAAACGATGGATCAAGACGAAAGTTTTTTAACAAAGAATTAGAAGCTGTGATCAATCTTCACAAACCGCATCCAGGCAATATTGTTAAAAAAGTCTACATTGGACAAGTCATTGATCACCTCACATGCAAAGGGCTGATAGATAAGAAATGAAAACACTTAAGTACAAAGATTACGAGGGAACATGCGAAATCGATGCCGAGGATGAAATTTGTCACGGAAAGTTGCTGTTTATCGATGATTTGATTACTTACGAGGCCGAGACACCAAAACAGTTGAAACAAGAGTTTGAATCGGCTGTGGATGACTATATTAAAACCTGTGCCGATCTGGGGATCGAAGCTAAAAAGCCCTTGAAAGGCCAATTTAATGTTCGAGTTACGCCAGAGTTGCATAAAGAGGCAATTTTGAGGTCTTACAATGACAATGTATCTTTGAATGAAGTTGTTAAACGTGCGTTAGAGTCTTATCTGTATGTTAGCCATGAAGTAAATAACCATTTCAATATATCGATAGCTAGCCAACAAAGCTCGATTCCATCGGCTCAACCTCAGTGGTTTAGCATGTCCACTAATACCGCTGATACCTCATATGCAAGACATTAACGAAATCGTTCGATTGCCAAAGGCGGTAGCTCCCGTACTGTCGCTCCGCGAATTAACGGAGTTATTGGTCAAGCATTACGGAATCCACGAAGGAAAATATGATTTACTGATGGAATTTCAGATTGGTACGGGTATGTTTGGCCCTTCACCTGAAGCGACGTTACCGAGTGCCTTTGTAGGAATTTCTAAAATTGGTCTGATGCCCGCGAGCGTCGAATCAGCGACAACCGTAGATGCGGCTATCGTTAATCCCGGGAAGTCAAAAAAAACCAGGAAGAAAAAGGACGAAGATTAATTGTTTTAGCTTCGTTGCATAGCGGATGACGTGGTCATGCTGCTTCTCTTTACCAATATTGTTCCGCTGCCTTTAGAATTTTCTCAGGGTTTTCCAACTACCGACTTTCATCGGAAGCAATAACTCAGTTTATTCAGATTTCATAAATTGTGAGATTTTGTTAAGTTTTTATCTCTAATTATGAGATCTGACATCGTTGTTGCGCTGTCCGTCGTTGACGTTTTGGTAGTCTGGCATCTAAAGCTAGCCAATCAGTGAGTTGTCCTTGAAACTCGCACCAGCTTAGGTGCTGGTTGACGCTGACGTTGATAAAGGGGTTCTACTTGCGCTTTTACGGCTTTGCGAACTGTAGGACGAGATAGTTTAAGACTGCGAGCAATTGAGCTAATACTCTCGCCGCTCACCAAATGACGCCGTCTGATTTCGGCTATAAATTCCATCGATAACACCCAGAGTGACTCCGGCAAAATACCGGATGATTACACAATAACGGGGTGGCAACTTTTCAGTGTTGATTCCCCCGATTCCCTGGTAAGTTTTGCATGGTGATTAACAGGAATGGTTACTTGACCCTTACTTTGTTACACGCATGATAGTCCTCGATATTGGTAGTAATACTTTAATGGTATTACTTTGATGCCAGTAAAATAATCAATTGCCGGACTGATTTTCTCATCTGCTATCCAAATAGAATTTGCGAACGCACCAATATTAATTGGTTAGAATACGCCAAACCGGTTGGCGGCCTGAGCGATTTACCGAATTAAGGTTTTCGCAAAATAGACCAATCGGTATAAAAACACATGACATGGAAATAGTCTTTAAAAATCAATGCTATAAACTTATTAACAGACATCAAACATGCTGACCTATCCCAATATTGACCCCATTGCAGTTACTCTAGGCCCGATTAAAATTCATTGGTACGGCCTGATGTACCTGATTGGTTTTGCCGCCGTGTATTTCCTGGGTCAAAAGCGTGCAGCAGCACCATGGTCGCCGATTAAACCTGAAGCGATTGAGGATTTGGTTACCTACGGGGCCTTGGGGGTGATTTTGGGCGGTCGCATCGGTTATATCCTGTTCTATAACTTTGATGTTTTCATAGAAAACCCCATTATTCTGTTCAAAATATGGCAGGGTGGCATGTCCTTTCATGGTGGCATGTTGGGGGTGTTTGTGGCGATGTCGCTATTTGCCAAGAAGCAGAACTGTACCATGCTGCAATTGACCGATATTATCGCGCCGCTGGCACCGATTGGCTTGGGTGCTGGTCGTATCGGCAATTTCATCAATTCAGAATTATGGGGACGAACTTCTGATGTGCCTTGGGCCATGGTGTTTCCGACTGGCGGCCCACTGGCCCGGCATCCGTCGCAGCTTTATGAAGCCTTTTTGGAAGGTGTAGTGATGTTTGCCATCTTGTGGATTTACTCCAGCAAACCCAGGCCGACCATGGGCGCAACCGGTTTAGCGGTGTTTCTATATGGCTGTTTCCGCTTCTTTGTAGAATTTTTTAGAATGCCGGATGCACATTTGGGCTATTTGGCGCTGGATTGGGTCACCATGGGCCAGATACTGTCAACGCCGATGATTATTATCGGTGCGCTGCTGTTTTATTTTGCACACAAGAATGCGCCTAAAGAAGTCGCATGAAAACGTATCTGCAATTGCTGGATAAAATTCTGCAGGAAGGCAGTTTAAAAGGCGATAGAACCGGCAGCGGTACGTTATCTATTTTCGGTCATCAACTGCGTTTTGATTTGCAGCAAGGTTTTCCGCTGGTAACTACCAAAAAAATTCACGTCAAATCCATCATCCATGAGCTGCTGTGGTTTTTGCGGGGCGATACCAATTTAGCTTATTTGCATGAGTACAAGGTCAGTATTTGGGATGAATGGGCGGATGCTGATGGCGAATTGGGCCCGGTCTATGGCAAGCAGTGGCGCTCCTGGCCGACTGCCGATGGCCGACATATTGATCAGATTCAGCAAGTCATCGAGCAACTTAAAAAAACACCCAACAGTCGTCGATTAATCGTCTCCGCCTGGAATGTTGCCGAGTTACCGGATGAAAGTATCAGTCCGCAACAAAATGTCGCGCAAGGCAAAATGGCGTTGGCACCCTGTCATGCGATGTTTCAGTTCTATGTGGCCGATGGCAAGCTGTCATGTCAGCTCTATCAGCGCAGCTGCGACACGTTTTTGGGCGTGCCGTTCAATATTGCCAGTTATGCGTTATTGACGCACATGGTGGCTCAGCAGTGCGATTTGGAGGTGGGCGAATTTATCTGGACCGGCGGCGATGTGCATCTGTATCTCAACCACCAAGAGCAAGCCAAGCTGCAACTCAGTCGTGAACCTTATGTGTTGCCAACATTACAGATAAAACGCAAACCGGAATCCATTTTTGATTATCGCTACGAAGATTTCGAAATTGTCGATTACCGCTCGCACGAACCGATAAAAGCGGCAATTTCTGTATAAACGAGCTTGATTTCAACTATTAGACCCTGACTTTTCCGGGAACGCCGAGTCCCAGCTCGGCTCAGTCATTTTGTACTATTACCCGAGCTGGGGCTCGGCGTTCCCGTTACTCAGGAGTAAGCCGTGATTAGTTACGAAGCCTTAATAGTTTTTTCGGTTACCACTGCTTTAACTTGTTTTACTCCCGGACCAGCGGCGCTGTTTGTGGCGTCTAGTGCCGCTTCCCACGGTAAGCGACATGTTCCGGCTGCAGTACTAGGCATTTGTGTCGCAAATGTAGTTTTTTTTGGATTATCGGCATTGGGTATTGCCAGCTTAATCGCGTCTTCACCGGTGTTGTTTCAATGGTTGCGCTGGTTAGGTGCTGCTTACTTGGTTATTTTGGGGCTGCAACTGATTACCTCCAGAAAACAACAGGCTTTGAAGGTTGTAGTAAAGGGGAAAGCCGGTACCAAGCGAGTTCGCACATTTTTGAAAGCGTTTGTTATTGAAGCGTCCAATCCGAAAGCGTTATTGTATTTTGGCGCGCTGTTACCGCAATTTATCAATCCAACCCAAGCACTCGTACCGCAATTGCTCGTTTTCTGTTTATTGACGTTTGTTTTTGATATTGCAGCGTATACCTTTTACGGCATGTTAGGTTTAGGGTTAGCAAAAGCGTCAAAACAACGGTTTTACACACTTCTTACCCGATTGGCAGGAACCGCATTTGTATTTGCCGGATTTCGTCTCGCGCTAACAAAATGAATACAGGTCTTGTATCAACGACACAAGACCTGTTTAAAAGATTTGATCTAGCTTTTGTTAAAAAATGCAGTCAATGCAGCGTTGCGATCATTACCTACCTGTTGGGCATAAGGGCGGCTTTCGATCAATTTGATATAAGCATCAATACCGGGGATATGCTCTGAGACTAAATCAGTGCCATAAATCTTTTGGCTGGCAAATGACACCAACTGTAAATGCGGCCAAGTAACAATATCAGCCGCGGAAAATTCACTACCCAGCGCGTAAGGTTCCAGTTTAATCAACCTTGCCAAACCTTTTAAACCTGCTTCAAGCTTAACTTTGACTTCATCTATCGTTTCAGATGACACCGTGCCGCCAAAAACAGCTTGTGAATAGATACGGCGAGCAATCAGCTCAACATTTAATTCAAGATGTTGAATAAATTCGCGGGTTTTAGCACGCTCGAAAGCATCACGAGGATATAACGGGTGTTCCGGAAAGCTGTCTTCCAGATATTCAAGAATAGCTTGGGATTCGGACAAATAACCACCAGCGGTTTTAATGAACGGAATTTTGCCTAACGGTGATCTTTTTAACACAGTATCGCTTTGGCTGGGTGGGATGAATTCTTCGGAAAACGCAATTTCCTTTTCTAATAAGGCAAATTTAACTTTGTTGTAATAGTTACTGATAGCAATGCCGTAAAGAGTAATCATAGTGTTATCCCCAGAAATGAAAGTAGTTAAAAATAGACAGACCGGTCTGTCTAGTGAAATAATACATACTGGTCTGTATACTTGCAACCCTAATTTTCATTTTTACTACTATGACCAGAAATCTTAAAGAACATATTTTGCAAACTGCGTCCGGGCTTTTTTACAGTCAAGGTATAAAAGCGACCGGCGTGGACACCATTGTCAAAGCCGCAGGCACCACCAAAATGAGCCTGTACAAATATTTCCCGTCCAAAGATGACTTGATCCTGGCACATTTGCAAAAAAGCGGTGCCGAAATGCGCGTTCTCATTATGAATGCCATCGACAGTAGAGCCACGCAACCAAAACAGAAATTGCTGGCCGTGTTCGATATATTTGAAGAGCTATTGATTACCCCGGAATTTCGCGGTTGCCCGTTTATCAATGCGTCAGCAGAATTTGCCGAAGAAGCAAACCCGGTACAACAGGCTTCAGCTGAGTTTTATGACGGTTTCCATAAACTGCTCACCGACTTGGCGCAACAAGCAGGCATAGCAAATCCTGAGCTTGTGGCGAAACAACTGCTGATGCTGATAGCCGGTGCTATTGTCACTGAGCAAATGAAACGACAATCTGGTGCGATGGCGGTCGCTCGTCAGGCGGCAGAGAAATTATTTGAGGTGCCGAATCCTGCCAAGTCTTGATGTTGTCAGCCGGGCGTTGTTCTTGATTTATTGCAGGCATTTTTGGCACCTGTTCTGCTTTCGGCTTAGTTCCACTGGATTTAACATCGCCGAAAGCAGAAATTTCTATTGTCATAATTCTGTCAAATTTCCTGTTCATACTTGACGTACTCTTCGTCGAGTGCTCTCAGGGCAGGCTTCGATTGTTTGACAAAGCTCCTGAGTTTAGCCGAAGGCTTACCACGCACCAAACCAACAAGTGACTGCTGATTTTGAGAGATGAGCTTGTCGAACAGTCAACGTACTTAATCAGAGATCCCGCAAACATTACATCATCAAGCGCCTTTAAAAAGCAGCTTCCCTCGCTGAGATTCATGGAATGCACCGAACCGGAGTCGGAAGGTGCGTGAATCTTAGTCGCCGGTAGCTATATCGTTCCGGCGTTTTATCGAGCGTGCTGTTTGCGATGGAAAAATGCAATCGGTCGATGCCGATAGCGTAACGTCATTGCTGCGATGTTTAGCCACCTTGTCGTGGATAAACGATATTGGAGCAGGACAGCCGGGGCTTGCGTAGCAATCTAACCGTCGCTAAGTTTTGATGATTTCACGCAGGAGCAAGGAAATTACCCTTCAAAACTTAGCGACTCGCTTGTCTTTGATTTAAATCTAGCAGCTAGGCAATAACATCTAATAATAGGCTCCCAATATGTTTGGTTATATCAGCTTTAAAATTCGCATTTTGTTCGGTTTTTTTGCCCTTATTAGCTTGATGATCGGCATTGTTGCGGTGGGAATGTTCAATTTTTCACAAACACAGCGTGATGTAGCTAAAGTTGATGATGTTTTTCTACCCCAGGCGCTGTTAGCAGAGCGAATGGCTATTTACACTGTACAAGTACAGCAATTTTTTACCCAAGTATCCATCAATCAAGATCCTGACGGTTACCAGGATGCGGAAAGAGCTGCCGAAGACTTTAAACAAGGTCTCACCCAGTTCCGTGAACACCTGCAGGCCGAAGACAATACATTAAAAAGCACGCAATCGGGCGACCTTAAGAATGGCAGTGTTACTACTCTGAATAATGTATCTTCCCCGGCAGCAAAAATGACAGAATTAGTCGCTCTGGAAAAAGGCTTTGATTTTTTTTATAGCGAAGGCAAGCGTATGACTACGGTTTACGCGACCGAGGGAGTCGAGGCGGGCAATCTTGTCCTTAAAGATTTAAATAAATTGGCGAAAAATTTACGCACCCAACTCAATAGAATTAAAAATAATGAAGTAAACGACGCTAAAAATAACGCCCACAACATCGCCGAATCAACCAAGTACGCGTCTAAAACTATGCTGGTCATATCGCTGACAGGCATTTGCTTGGGGTTAGGCATTGCAATCTACTTAACGCGCTATTTGGGTAAGCAATTAGGTATTGATCCGTACTTTGCAAAAGGAATTGCCATGGAAATTGCTGGTGGCAATTTAAGTCAGGATATTCAGGTTAAGGCGAATGACAACAGCAGTTTGTTATACGCCATGAAACACATGCAACAGCAACTGCTTGAGCGGATAACGGCCGAACGCAAAGTGGCTGATGAAACTCTGCGCGTGAAGATTGCATTGGACAATGTCAGCACCGGCGTAATGATTGCCGATAATGACCGCAATATTATCTACGTCAATCAAGAGCTGAT
>Ga0208751_100186_pt1 | contig 21433 bp, 14 predicted proteins | sample LakWasMet22_HOW5_2_FD_183868 | JGI IMG/M metagenome (GOLD analysis project Ga0208751, IMG submission 183868) | Freshwater sediment methanotrophic microbial communities from Lake Washington under simulated oxygen tension - Sediment Metagenome... | ecosystem: Environmental > Aquatic > Freshwater >... | reverse complement strand
ACAGCTGCATCAACAGCAGGCCGTTACCTGCTTCGGTGGCACTGGATAGCGCTGGAGAACATGGCAATCTGGCGGTGTTCGATTATTTCCTGCCGCAACTGCAGGGTAAAAACGTCGTGGTGATCGGTCATTATCCCGGCATTGAACGCTATCAAAACCAAATGCAACTTAGCGTATTGGAACGACAGCCGAAAGCCTGTGATTTACCTGATTCGGCCTGCGAATTTTTGTTGCCGCGCGCCGATTGGGTATTTTTAACCGCCAGTTCGATTCCCAACAAAACCTTTCCGCGCTTGGCGGAGCTTTCAAGTCACGCCAAAACGGTGTTGATGGGGCCGACGGTGCCGTGGCTGCCGCAATTACACGAGTTTGGTGTTGATTATCTGGCCGGGGTGGAAATTACCGATGCCACGGCGCTGTATCACACTGCCGCTCAAGGTGGTGGGGTGAGAATCTTCAATCAAGGCCTGCGCTATCGCATTGCCGAGCTGGCGCCCGCGACCAGTATGAGTTGGCTGAAACAGCAAATCGCCGATTGTGCTGCCGAAAAAAACCGGCTGACCGTTGAAATGGATGGCTGGTATGCCGCGGGTAACAGCAAGCGCTTCCCGGCATATTTGTTGCTGGAACAGGCCAACAAACGCTTATCGCGGCTGGATAGTAGTTATAAGCCGCTATGGGACAATTACTCCGCACATCACTGAAATTATGTCACTCAACAACGTATTCAATAACCACCGCTTGCTGCTGTTCTACAAAGGCGACATCAGTGCCTTGATGCTGTTCGCTCAGCATAGCAACGGCAGCATCTGTTTTCCGGAGCCGTTGCCGTTGTTATCCAGCGCCTTGGAGCCTGAAGAATTCGAAGAGAGCAAAGTCAGCGTTCATCCTTCCATGTTGGTCAACGCCATGAATCAACTGCTGCAATTGGACAATGATCTACTGCACGCTGAGCCGGGATTTTACGAACAAATCGATACGCCCGGCGGCATTGTTACCGTTTACATGGCGCGCTTCAAACTGCTCGATCCGCCGCATAAACTGATGCAAAGCCGTGATTGTAAGCTGAGAACCTTGCCGGAACTGCGCGGCAGGCCACCCGCGGAAATGGAGTTGCTGCGCCGCGCTTATGTCAAGGTGATGGAGGGCTGAAGTGTTCGACTATATGGAGTTTGGTTGCGACGAACCTATAGCAACAATGTCCGAATCGACTGGCCCGTATATCCCGGAAGCTGGCGAATGTATGCGTTGTGGTGTTTGTGTCAGCAGTTGCCCAACTTTTCGTTTATTCCAGATCGACGAAGAAACCCCACGCCGCCGCATCCGCACACTCAGCAAGATTCTGGTTGAAAACCTGCCGATCAGCGACGAAGAACACAAGCATCTGGATAACTGCCTGCAATGCCGGGCTTGCGAAACCGTTTGCCCAAGCCGGATGGCTTACGGGCAGTTATTCGATCAGGCTCAAGCCCAATTAAAGACCACACCAACTCGATTAGCGAAACTGGCGTTGCGCTTAATTGCAAACAAACCCTGGCGGGCGCGGTTAATGCCTTGGCTGGCGGTTTATCTAAAATCGGGCCTACAAAAACCGTTGCGGCTTAGCGGCTTGCTGAAAAAGCTGGGCTTAGCGGAAGCCGAAGCTTTATTAGGAACGCCTGCGTTGCAGGCATTAGCCGCCAGCTATCCGGCTAGCGTCACGCCGCGCGGCCGGGTTGCGTTATTCACCGGTTGTATCGCTGAACATTTTGATAGAGAGACTTTACTGGCGGCGATCAAGCTGCTCAACGCGATCGGTTTTGAGGTGTCGGTGCCGCTGCAACAAGGCTGCTGCGGGGCGATACACCAGCATAACGGCCAGTCGGCCGCTGGTTTAATCGATAACAACATCGCCGTGTTTAACGCGCTGGACGTCGATGCCGTGCTTCACACTGCCAGCGGTTGCGGGGCGATGTTAAGCGAATATCAACGTGATGATGACGCGGGACAACTATTCCAGCAGCGCTTGCAGGATATTAACGACTTTTTGCTAAGTCACTGGCCGGACGACCTGCAACTACTGTCCGCTAATCTGAAAATCGCAGTGCATGAGCCATGCAGCCAGCGCAACGTTCTAAAAAACCAGCAAACCGTTTATGCGCTGCTGCAAAAAATCCCTGATTTAACAACCACCCCGCTGGCTGATAATCACATCTGTTGTGGTGCGGGCGGCAGTTACATGTTGACGCATCCCGACAATGCCGGGCAATTACGCAAGCTGAAGCTTCAAGCTATCAGTTCGGCTCAAGCGGATCATGTCGTCAGCAGTAATTTTGGTTGCGGAGTATTTCTCAGCGTCGCTGGGACCAAGGTAGAGCATCCTTTGCAGCTATTGGCTCGGCAGTTGCCGGAATGACGAAGTTAATCAGGAAAAACCAGCCAAAATCATGCAAATCACTCCTGCAAACGCCGCCGACATTCCCGCTCTTTGCGAACTACTGCATCTTTTGTTTTCTCAAGAAGCAGACTTCAGGCCTGATGATGACGCACAACGCCGCGGTTTGACGCGCATCATCAATAGCCCGGATGTCGGGCTAATCATCGTCGCCCGGCAAGACGGTCAAGTGGTGGGTATGGTTAATCTGCTTTATACAATATCAACGGCGCTTGGTGAGCGCGTTGCGCTATTGGAAGATATGGTGGTTTCCCCGACGGTTCGCAGCACTGGTGTGGGTTCCAAACTTCTCCAGCGAGCCATTGAATTAGCGCGGTTAAATGGCTGCAAACGCATTACGTTGCTTACCGATGTCACTAATGAGTCAGCGCAACGTTTTTATCAACGGCATGGCTTCGATTATTCAGCCATGATTCCTCTCCGGCTTTCACTGAGTGAATGGATCCCCGAACCAAATAAAAAAGCCTTGTAACCATTACAGTTACAAGGCTTTTTCGAGGAACATTTAACCTTTCACACGACTATTTTAGGTCGAAGCGGTCGAGGTTCATCACTTTGTTCCAGGCATTCACAAAGTCGGTCACAAACTTCTGTTTGCCATCTTCAGCAGCGTAAACTTCCGCAATGGCCCGAAGTTCCGAGTGCGACCCGAAAATCAGGTCGACCGGCGTAGCCGTCCATTTGAGCTCACCCGTCTTGCGGTCAACGCCTTCGTAAATCCCTTCAGACTTAGCTGACTTCTGCCACTTGGTGGACATATCGAGCAAGTTTAAGAAGAAGTCATTGCTTAATGTTCCAGGTTTACTGGTAAAAACACCTTGCTTGGATTCCCCGGTATTTGCGCTTAAAACGCGCATGCCGCCAACTAGAACTGTCATTTCAGGGACGGTCAGTGTCAGCATGTTGGCCCGATCAACCAGCATTTCCGTTGGAGACAGTACATTGCCTTCACCGTAATAGTTACGGAATGCATCTGCTTTGGGCTCAAGCACGGCAAACGAATTCACATCTGTTTGGTCTTGGGAGGCGTCCATACGCCCTGGTGTGAAGGGAACCTTCACTGGATAACCTGCTGTCTTAGCCGCTTGCTCAACCGCAGCAACGCCACCTAAAACAATTACATCCGCCAGCGACACTTTTTTTCCTTTCGCTTGCGCTTGATTAAAGTCGCTTTGAATTCCCTCTAACTGCGTCAACACCTTGGTAAGTTCGACCGGATTGTTGACCGGCCAGTCTTTTTCCGGAGCCAGGCGGACACGAGCGCCATTAGCACCACCTCGCAAATCGGTGCCGCGAAAGGAAGCTGCTGAAGCCCAAGTTGTTCGAACCAGTTCCGGTACAGTCAAACCCGATTTAAGAATTTTATTCTTGAGACCTTCAGTATCCTTGGCATCGATCAGCTTGTGATTGACTGGGGGAACCGGGTCTTGCCAAATCAGATCTTCTTTAGGCACCTCCGCCCCAAGGTAGCGTGCCCTAGGGCCCAAATCTCGGTGCGTAAGCTTGAACCATGCTTTGGCAAAGGCGAGTTCAAATTCTTTGGGATTATCCAGAAAGCGTTTGGCAATTTTTTCATAACTCGGATCGACTTTCAGTGCCAGATCCGTAGTCAGCATGATGGGCGCATGTCGCTTGTCTTTATCGTGTGCATCAGGCACCGAAGTCGCGGCCGCGTCATCCTTGGGAATCCACTGTGTAGCGCCGGCCGGACTCTTGGTCTTTACATAATCGTAAGTAAACAGGTTAGTTAAGTATTGGTGGGTCCATTTAGCTGGGTCCATTGTCCAAGCGCCTTCCAAGCCACTGGTGATCGTGTCACCCGCATTGCCTTTGCCACATTTGTTTTTCCAACCGAAACCTTGCTCCTCAATTCCGGCAGCGGCGGGCTCGGCTCCTACACAATTGGCTGGAACTGCAGCACCATGTGCTTTGCCGAAGGTGTGACCACCCGCGATCAGGGCGACGGTTTCTTCATCATTCATCGCCATGCGACCAAACGTTTCCCGGATGTCTTTGGCGGCCGACAGTGGATCATGGTTGCCATTAGGCCCCTCTGGGTTCACATAAATGAGCCCCATCTGCACCGCTGCCAGTGGGTTATCCAGCTTTCGATCTCCCTTGTAGCGCTCATCGCCGAGCCATTTTTTTTCTGGTCCCCAATAGACCAAATCGGCTTCCCAATCGTCTGTGCGTCCGCCGGCAAAACCAAACGTTTTGAAGCCCATAGATTCCAAGGCGACGTTGCCGGTGAGTACCATCAAGTCGGCCCATGAAATTTTACTTCCATACTTACTTTTTATCGGCCAAAGCAAGCGTCGTGCTTTATCTAGGTTGGCGTTATCGGGCCAACTGTTTAACGGTTCGAAGCGCTGTTGACCGCCGCCGGCACCGCCACGCCCGTCAGCCACACGATAGGTGCCGGCACTGTGCCAAGCCATCCGGATAAATAACGGGCCATAGTGTCCATAATCTGCAGGCCACCAGTCTTGAGACGTTTTCATTAACTTTTCGATGTCGGCCTTTACAGCCTTGAGATCGAGTTTTTTAAACTCTTGAGCGTAATCAAACTTTTTGTCTAACGGGCTGAACTCTGCTGCGTGTTGGCGAAGAGGTGCTAAATCCAATCTGTCAGGCCACCAGAATTGATTCGACATCGTTTGTAGATCTGCAGCGCTTTTTGACGGCGCCGGGTTTTCTGCGGAGTAGCCAACATGGGAAAAGGCTAGAGCTAACAGCACGGCACTCGGTAAGTTTATTTTCAACATATGTGTTCTCCTGTTCTATGCGTGGATACAGACTATGCAAGCCATCTGATTTTTAAGTGGCGAAAAACTTAAACAAAACACAAGAAGCCCCACGGAACAGACAGGACATTCAAGCAGTCATTCAAAGTATCCCACCTAAAGCCTTTATTACAAGCAGCATTTTTCAATGTTCCATGCATTGGCTATTCCTGCGACCCCGCGCCTAAATTGCTCTAAAATGCAGTAATTTACCCAATCGATACCTGCTTATGGCTATTAGCTCAACGATCAATAAAGTCTCAATTAATATTGCCAATATGGATAAGCAGTATTACCAAGACCACGAATTAACCTTGGCTCAACATCCCTCTGAAACAGACTTTCGTTTTATGGTGCGTCTCATAGCGTTTATGACGAATGCCAGTGAGCGCCTTGCCTTTACAAAGGGGATGGATAGTGATGATGAGCCTGATCTCTGGCAAAAAACGCTCACAGACGACATCGAATTATGGATTGATTTGGGACAGCCGGATGAAAAAAGAATTCGTAAAGCCTGTGGGCGTGCTAAGCAAGTCATTATCTACACCTATCATGAACGCAAGGCAAAAGTGTGGTGGGAACAACAGCAAGAAAAATTACAACGCTTCAACAACCTTAAAGTTTTGCATATTAATGCGCAGGGTATTGAGTCAATGATTAAGCGGTCTATGCAATTGCAATGCACTATTCAGGATGGAGAAATCTATTTGAATGATGAAAACTCAAACCTTGTTATTACCTTGGATAACCTTAAATAATTGAGCATGAGTTAGGCGTTTTCTTTTCAAAAAATACTCGTTTATGGCTAGCTTGCTTTTAGTTGCCGCAAGCAGCACCGCCCCTTAACAGGAAATTCGGTTCCACTATTACTCAAGCCTCTTAATTAAAGGCTTTTTCAACACGCGGTTAAAAAAGCCGCCGGATACCAAGATGAACACACTCACCCAACTCCATACTGATATTGATTCGCGCGTAAGTGCCATCCGCGACGACCACCCTGATTGGCTATGCCGCCAAGGCTGCGACGGCTGTTGTCGACGGCTTGCCGAAATACCCCGGCTTACGGTAGAGGAATGGGATTGGCTGCGAGAAGGCCTTGCCGCGCTGCTCCCAGAGCGACTTCTGGAAATTGACCAAGAGATCGCCAAGCTGGTCGAGCAATCATCACGCCCTATCGTCTGCCCACTGTTGGATCAGGAGGCTGGGGCTTGTCGGGTCTACGCCCACCGTCCGGTTGCTTGTCGTACCTATGGCTTCTATGTCCAGCGCGACCTGGGGCTTTATTGTAAGGACATCGAATCGCGCGTGGCCGGTGGCGCATGGGCTGAGGTGGTGTGGGGCAATCATGATGCTATAGACCGACGTCTCGGCGCTCTGGGCGATACCCGCGAATTGACCGAGTGGTTCGCGCTTTGGAGGAAGGGCGGGAATATGGGTTGAACTGGCCTTATCGTTAAATTTGTCATGCAAACTAGATTTTTGACGGCTAGCACAATTACGGAAAGCAGCTAGTCAATGATGGTGCGCCCCAGGTTCAATTATAAACCCCTTGTTTTCAGTTGGTTTAGTATATCAACCTATCTTCATGCCTGTTTTTATCAGGCCACTACAATTTGATGGTAAGCAGCGCCAGCGGAATATTATGAGCGGACATATGTTCTTGCCGGTACGAACTGCGTTCAGTATTCAGCAGTGAAATCAGCTCCTTAAAGGGATCCGACAAAGAACCCGTATCGCGTCGTTTTAACAGATAGTTCATCGCCACCCCCTGGTTGTCATAACCGCTCCGGCTGGCAACCTTACTGGTTAGGCAGTCGCGCCATGCACTAGGTTCCGGCCCCAGCCAGTAACGGGCATTGTCGATGGTCAGGGCAATTTCCAAGCCTTTGGGATCCATATCACTAAAGACGATAATCTCTTTGTCGTTACCAAACCGGTTTAATAACGCATGACAGGCGTCAATTTTTGCGCCGCTTTTGTAATCACCTCGATAGATCCATAGGGCGTTGTTAATTTGCGTCGGTATCTTCAACACATTGCAACAAGCCATAATGCTGAGATTTTCAACCACTACAATCGTCGAGTGGTCGATTTGCTTAATTTCAGAACTTAAACACAGCATGCCCGCAGCAGGCATAACATCGGTATGCAACTGGATGTGTCGGCCATTCAGATTAAGTACTCCACATGGGCTATTAACTAATACATGATTATGACTTGCCGGGTTTTTGGCTAACTTTTCATTGTCATGATATTCGGCAATTTGTAGACGGCTATCCGGTAATTGATGCGTTTCAAAAGGATCAATGCCCAACTCCTTTTTTATATCGCTGCGTAACGCAAATTTGTCTTGCGAGGTGAAATGCAATTTGTTGTTGCGTTGTTGCCCGCATTGATAACGCTCGCGTACAGCTTGACCGATTGCACTCCAGGCGCGCTCGGTGGTTTGCTCGGGTTGATGCCTGACAAGCTCACTGATCCATTGGTACATTTTGCGATTCATGTTACTGAGCCCGGCGTAGCCAAATCTCGGTAATCTGCTGGTTACCGTTAAAGCCGGGTAAACAGTTGCCTGCCATTTCCAGGGCAATAGCCCGTCTTAAACGCTGCGGTAAACAGCAATATTGAGCAAAAACAATATCCAGCCAGAGTTCCGGTTTGACATCCAAACCGGCTGTTTGCCAGTAAGTTAACGCTGAAATTTTATGGCCTTGTTTGCCAAGAACGTCGGCAAACATAGATTCAACATGCGCTTCATAGAGATCTTGCTGATGCTCAATCGCAGCGGCTGCAGCGCCATCAATGGGTAATGCCGCAGCACTTCTATCGATGGGTAATATCGGTTTGGCTTGCCGTTTTAACTCTTGAATCAGACTCACAAAATCAGCCTGCAGACTTGAATTGTGTGTGTTGATTCCCGTTTGCAGGGTTAAACCGGAGCCGCGTTTTAACAGATTCGGAACAATGCTTTCATTGCTCCAGTCCAGCGGTGCCCATTCCGGATGTTGCTTTAGATATTGCGCCATGGCCCGGGCGCGGTTGGCCGTCTGTTCCTGAAGCCGCAAGGTAAACAGCAGCGCTTTCATACGATCGACAATGCTAGCCAGGCGTTCGACAATATTTTTGTATTGGTCGACAAAACGGATGATTTTGCGGCTTAACTCGGCCGGTGCCGTCCAATTTAACCATTCATAGCAATCATTAAGATTGATATGTTTAAGTTCTTGCACTAATTGCTGCGCATAGCCGAGGGCGCGTTCGTTTTCACGGATTTTACTGGCTAAAGAATTAACGAAACCAAACTGGCTGGTGATTGCCGAAAACATCACACTGAGACTGTTTTCCAGCAACTCCAACGACTCATAAAGGGTGTCGTCTATTTGTTCAAGATGGTAATTGGCTTCGTCCTGTTCGTTGCGTTCAAGGGCATTGCGATAGGCGTCAATATCTTCCTCAACGCTTTTGACCATCTTGGCCATGTCGGTATTTTGCCGGTAGCGCAAGTTACGTAATAACAAGCGGTCTATGAGGCGTTTAATATCGGTTGTTAAACGAAATTCATAGCTTTGATCGGCTATGCGTAACAGACCGGTTTTTTTTAAGCCTTCGATCAGGCTGCGGTTTTCATCATCAATAAATATCGTGCCGTTAATATAGGCTTCCGCCAATAATTGGTCGGCGCTGCCCAGTTTTCTAATCAACCCGGCAATCTGTTGTTGATCAAAACTCATGTAAACAACTCCTGCTGTTCGGTTTGCTCATTATTTGCAGCGTGCTGGTCCAGTCCCAGTTCTTCGGCATCATTTAAAAAAGCAATGATCTGGTGCAGGTAATTCATTTTGCCAGTGACGATATAAAGCGTGCCTTGGGGATTGGGTTTGACCAGATAACCGGCTTGCTCCAATTTTTGTAATATCCAGCTCAGTTGTTCGGCAATATTGCTTTTATTGGTACGGAATAAGCTGGTTTGTGTCAGCCGGTTCATTTGCTCGCACAGCGACGGTTCACGTTCAATCGCGCCCAACAGATTATGCAAACGGATTTCATCGCGCGCCCTGATCGGCATGTCCTGGCCCATGGCGGTCATGACCATATCCATCCATTCAACCACCGGCCGGAATTGAGAGCGAATTTCCGAAAAGGCCTCTTTGATTTTGCTGCGATTGCTGTCATCGACCACGCTATAAGCCGCGTAAAATATTTCGTCGCCATCCAGCACACACAGCTCACGATCCAGCTGCGCCAAAAAGGCCGCCACTTTTTTGAAGCTGTCTTTTTGCGATAAGTAATCGAAAGCATCAGGGAAAGCGGTCGGGCAAATAAATTCACCGCTCAAGAGTGTTTCAGTGACGTGTTTAAACATGGCTTACCGCCTCCGCGTTTAAGTTGTTCAGTAATTGATCCAATTTACTTTCCGGTAAGTTGACTTCATGCAGTTGCTGTTTATCCAGTAAATAACGCCGTTCAAACAACCCTAGGACATGGCGATCAGCGGTCGGGGTGGCGGACATGATATGAATGTTTTGTTTGGCCAGCATGGTCATCATGGCTTCAATGTTTTCCGGCGCCAAATCCCCCAGTTCATCAATCGGCCAGCAGATAATGGTGTGGTTTTGTTTGCGCAGCATCGACGTGACGCCGGTAAAAAAGGTGATTAACGCCAGATATGACAGGCCGGTGGAGCTAACGTCTTTAAGTTCTTTGGCGTTCCTGGCGTGTTTGATTTGGCCGTTTTCGATGATGCTGAATTCAATATCAAACAGTGATAAATGCTTTATTTTTACCCCGGTTGTCGGCAGCATGCTGGTTAATTCGCTCATCGCCTCGATTAGGGTTTTGGGGATTTCATCATGGCCGGTCAGACCAACATGGTCGAGGTATTGATGGTAATTATCGCCAAACTTTTTCAATGCCTGCCAATATTCCAGATCGTTCATTTTCGAGCGGACCGTGACGGTGATTTCCCCCAAGGCGGCAAAATATTGTTTTTCGCTGACATGCTTGGATAGCTCCGTGCCGGTGCTTTTGAGAATGCTCTCAAACTGCCGCAAATGTTGGTAAAACGCATTGACATCATTGGCATGTAAATCAATTTGCTGGCTGGTCGCTTGCTTAACATTAGCCACCATCTGCAACACATTGATCAGAGGATGTTCGATTTCCAATGCCTCAACCTGGAAGTAATCGGTGGGGCCGGTCGATAATTCCATAGCTTTTTGCCAGGCTTCGGCTAACTGACTGCGATGATGTTTATTAAACAATTGCACCAGCGTTTGTCGGCCTTTGTGCAGGCTGGATTCCTGTTGTTTGCGCTGGCGCATTGCCGCTTGCGTTAGGCCCAGTAACGTTGAGGGAGCATATTCACGGTTATCTCCAGTCAACATTGGCGGACAGCTTTTAAGTTGATCCATAGTGCTATTCAACTGGATCAGTAAGCTGAGCGCTATTTCCTGCTGAGTGTCTTGTGCGGTGAGTTCTTGGTTCAGTTGCGCCCGTTGATGCTTGTAATCGTTTTCCGATTGCTTAATGTCATCGTCAAGTTGCAGGATTTGTTGGTGACTGCTGCTGCGCTGTTGGCATAACGAAGGGTGTTGTTGCCAGCGCTGTTGCAGCCAGTTTTGATAATCTTTGGCCTGACTTTGAAAAAGTCTGGCTTGCTGCTCGTCATCTTTACGCTGCTTTAATTGCTTATTAAGTTCCAGAATCGTGTCATCAGCGCCATTTGCCTGCAAATCGGTTTTTAATTGCCGACTGATGCGTTGATGTTCCTGGGTAAAAGCGCTGTTTTCCGATTCAATCTGGCTGGCGATAGTTTTGATACTGTTGTCACTATCCGATTCTATGGCGCCCTTGCGGCTCAAATGCTCTGTAAACAGGTTATCGAGTTGGTATTTATAGTCACTGCTGATGCTTTTTAAACGTTGTTCGCAGTCGAGGATTTCCTGTGACAAGCGTTGGATTTCTTGTTCAATTTCAGCATAGGCTTTAGCGTGTTCGGCGTTGATCTGGTTTTTTACCCCTTCTTCTTCGCTGAGCAGGCGCTCTTCATTTTTACTGATACGCTGCACATGCAATGTAGCTTGGTCTAGTTCTATGCGGCTTTGTTCACGCAACTTATTGGCGGTAATCAGGCTGGCGTCGAGTTGTTCAAGGTCATTTTTCAAACGTTCCAGAAGCGCGAATAAAGATTTTTCCTGCTGTTCCAGTGAGGCTTTATCGGCGGTCAGGTTGGCTCTTTCGGCTAGATGCTCAAGATTAATCTGCAATCCATAAAAATCGTTATGCGCAGATTCGGTCAGTTGCGGATCAAGGTCTTTGCTTTCCAAAAGTTCAGGAGCAATTACCCGGCCTATGTTTTGCTCCCAGCGGTCGACTTCGTTTTCCAGAAAATACTGCAATGTGCCTGGCTCTGGGCGCAGGCGTTTAAGGCATTGCAAGTGTTGTTGGTGGGTGTTTTTAAGTTCAGCTTTTTTGACTTTTACTTGTTCTTCAATAACTTGATACCCGGCAAGTGCTGAGGTATAGCTTGATTGCGCTGTATTTTGGGCTTGATAAGCTTGCTTGGTGTCTTTTCTGACCGCTTCCAATTCTTGTTGGGTGTTACTGAGTTGTTGCTGTAAAGCGGCCGGGACAGGAATGTTGTTAAGCTTTGCTTTGGTAATGCCCAAATCAATCGACAATTGCGATTTTTTGTCGTTGACGGGGAGTTGTCTGGCGGCCTGGTCTTGGCCAAGCTGGTCTTTACGTTGTTGAAAAACCGACTGCGCTTCGCTTAGCTGCTGTTCTTTGGTTAATTGCTCGGTCGTGCGTTGATTGTTAAGTTTTTGTATCTGACTGTTATGGCGATGCGTTAATTCGGTTAATTTTTGTTGGTAAAGCTCATTGATCTGTTTGCTTTTACTTTCCAATGCCTCGATTTCTTGCTGAATGTCCTGTTGCTGTTGTTGATGCTGCTCCAGTAACGCGCCTTTGATGGCAAAGCTTTCTGCATCTTGCTGTTCATAGTCAAGCTTTTGTTCTTCCAGCGACTGTATTTCAAAATCCAGCTGTTTAATTTGTACTTTAAGCTCGCTTAGCTGGTCAATCTTGGGAGCCAGTTGTTGTTCATGAGTTTGTTGGAGTTGTTCGCGTTGGCTTTTTAAATGATCAATGCGTTGAGCAATCGCAGTGATTTCACTTTGAGTTTTTTGATGGTTAAGCAGCGCTAAATAATGGATATGGGACAATTCATGGAGCGTGTCTTTTAACGCCGCAATGGTTTGCAGTAGCTCATCAAAATATTCCCGATTGGCTTCCAGTTCTCTGGCGGCATTCAAATCTGCCAGCCAGGCATCAATGTGCTGTTTGTTCAGTTGAAACGGGTTTTTTTCCTGCTCCTGATCTAAAAGATTGTGACTGAGTTTGTCTCGGGAAATATCGATCAGCATTTGTTTGATGATGTCGAAATCGCCTATTTTTTCAATCACTGAACCAATGACTTTTTCGATATGCGTAATCGGTGTCGCTGCCATGGCAAAGCGGCGCTGCAAGGGTCGCAATTCCTTTTTACCGCTGCCCACCTGATGGCATTGAATAACGCTGCAATAATCGTCAACGCCCATTAACCTGGATGTTTCAACTGTACTTCTGTAAAGCCTGTCTATCGAGCCGCTGTCGCGCGGAAAGTCGCTTTCATCAATGTAAAACTCTTGGTTATAAGGCGCATCAATAAATTTGTATCGCGCCCCGCGGCCATCGCTTTGCACCATGACATGACAGATTTGTTGATGGGGACGCTGGTATTCATAGATTAAATAGCTGTTGCTGCGTGGCAGATAGTAGTCAAGAAAGCCTTTTTTACTGCCGGTTCCACCAACGATATTGCTGGGCCGCTCGCCCCAAAAAAGTTGCATCAGACGCAAAAAAGTGGTTTTACCCGCGCCGTTGGTGCCGCTTAAATTGGTATGTCCGTCCAAATTTAGCAAAACAGTTTTACCTGCCCAAAAACTGTCTATCAGGATGATTTTTTTCAGTTGAAAGTGATCGGACATCGTTTTCCTTTAAGTGTTAAAAGCAGGTGGTTGCAATCGAGTTGAATTCCGGGGGGACAGAATATTGCTCTCTTGGAAGCCATTGAATAGGGCGATAAGGTAAAATTAACGGAATTATAACGCTCAACAGCTATGGCAATGCCCCGCCGTGCTAACAAAATACCTATTTTTAGGGTCATCTTTGCAAAGGACTTATGCCCAATATATTGAACTATCGTATTTCTGCCTGGGCACGACAATTTGCCTCGCATAACCAATATCATGCGTTCAACGTCACCAAAAATAGCGTGGTGTTTAACAACGCAAATAAGCAGCCACATAAAATTGCTTTGCTGGCGATTGCGTCCGGCGTTGTTATTGAATCAGGCTGGTTTTGGAATGCGCTGGTTATTCACCAGGAAGACGGCAATGTTTTTCGTTTTGGCGGTGTCGCCAAAAGTCAGGCACCGCAACTTCAGGCGGCGCTCAATAGCCACATTGAGAACTATCTGCAGCGGTTTTATCAGCAGTTTGAACCCGCTTTACAACGGGCTGAGCAAGAAGCCAAGGTGTTATTTTCCGGGCGGCAGTACATTCGTTATGCGCCTGCGGAACGATGGTTAGTCAACTATCGCTCGTTATCCCAAGGCCTTAAACGCAAAGACTGTCTGCAGTTTTTAAATGCCGACGCGTTAACCGATTATCAACAAATACTGCCGCTTCTGGAGGAGGGGCATCAGCATATTGCCCGATTGAATCAGGCCTTTGTTGAGCAACAAACCCGCATTTTTAAAGCATTTTTCGATCAGGTGGAAAGCAACCCGCTTACCGAGCAACAGCGCAAAGCCTGCGTGATTGATGAGCAGCATAATTTGATTCTTGCCGGTGCCGGTACCGGTAAAACCAGCACGATGATCGGCCGGGCCGGGTATTTGGTGAAAGCCGGTTTGGCGCAACCGCAACAGATTTTAATGCTGGCTTATGCCCGTAAAGCGGCGGAGGAAATGGATGAGCGCATCAAGGACAAATTGGCCATTCAAAATCTGACCGTGAAAACTTTTCATAGTCTGGGCAAACACATCATCACCCAGGTGGAACGCGAGGTGCCGCCGATTCATAAAATGGCTGAAGATGAAGTCCGGCGCGCGCGTTTTGTCGACGATCAGGTGCAACAATTTCTTCATGATGAACGCTATAAATCGCGGCTGATTACTTACTTTTTGCGCTTTACCCATCCTTACAAAAGCCAATACGAGTTTAAAAGTCTCGGCGAGTACAACGCGTATTTGTTGGAAAACGACATTCGTACCTTGCAGGGTGAATTGGTAAAAAGCTACGAAGAATGCGAGATCGCCAATTTTCTGTACCGGCAAGGCATTAATTATCGCTACGAAGCCAACTATCAGGTCAATACCTCGGGGCCGGATTACAAAGCTTACCAACCGGATTTTTATTTACCCGATGTCGGCATTTACATTGAACATTTTGCCGTCAATGAGCGCAATCAAACACCGCCGTTTATCGACCAACAAAGTTACCTGGAAAGCATGGCCTGGAAACGGGCATTGCACCAAACACATCAAACGACGCTGATCGAAACCTACAGTTACTTGAAACAACAGGGGCGGCTCACTGAGGTGTTAAGCGAAAAACTACTTGCGGCCGGGGTGCAATTTAACCCGCTGCCGCAAAATGAGTTGCTGCAAAAACTCAAGCAATTAGGGCGGGTGACGGAGTTTAGTCAGTTAATGGCGCAGATTCTGGCGTTATTCAAATCCGCTTATCTCAACATCAAGAATATGGTCGAACTGGCCAGCCGTCATCAAGATCATGAACGCATGCGCGCAGCGGCCTATTTGTTTGAGCCGATCTATGAAGCCTACCAGCAAGAATTACGCGATACCGCCAGCATTGATTTTGAGGATATGATCGGCATGGCGATTGACTACGTCGAATCCGGACGCTATCAATCGCCGTATCGCTATCTGCTGGTGGATGAGTTTCAGGACATTTCCGCCAGCCGTGCGCGGTTGCTGAAAGCGTTGCTGGCGCAACAACCGGACAGTAGCTTGTTTTGTGTCGGCGACGATTGGCAGTCAATTTATCGCTTTACCGGCAGCGATGTGTCGATAACCAAAAATTTCGAGGATTATTTTGGCGCCACCGCCATCAGCGTTCTCGATAAAACCTTTCGATTTAACAACCAAATCGGTGACGTGGCCTCGCGCTTTGTCACGCAGAATCCCGACCAAATCGACAAGCAAATCCGCAGCCACCGTAGCGTTAAACATAGCGCGGTATCGTTGATTAAAACCAACCAGGACGCCGTCGGAATTCATGCGGCGTTATCGGCGATCAGCTCAAAGTCTTCGGGGCACGCCAGTGTTTTACTGCTGGCTCGATTTGGTTTTAAAAAACCCGAGCATCTCGCTGCTTTAAAACGTGAGTTTCCGCAGTTATCGATACAGTTTATGACCGTACACGCGGCCAAAGGTAAAGAGGCGGATTATGTGATTGTGTTAGGGCTGGACAAAGGCAAGCACGGCTTTCCGTCTGAAAAAGCCACCCATCCGTTATTGGAATTGTTACTGCCCACTCCCGAAGCTTACCAACATGCTGAAGAACGGCGCTTGTTTTATGTGGCGCTAACTCGAGCCCGGCACCATGTCTATTTGATCGCCGATGGCAATAATCCATCGCCATTTGTTAGAGAGCTGATCGACAACCGTTACCCGATAAGCGCGGATGAATTTAAAGGCGAAGGCTTTCAGGATAAATTAACCAATGCCGTTTGCAGCCTCTGTCACACCGGTTACATGGTGCCTAGAGACAGCCGGCACGGTAGCTTTTTCGGCTGCAACCAGTATCCGCTTTGCACCCATACCCAACGTGCCTGCCAACGTTGCGGCAGTGGTTTACAACAAAAAGGCCGATTTAACGTCTGCGAAAATCCGCGTTGCGATTTTGTCGAACCCATTTGTCCGCAATGTGGCGGCAGCTTAAGTTTACGCAAAAGCCGATATGGCGAGTTCTGGGGCTGTTCTAACTATCGCAAAGACGCTGCATTTTCCTGCGGGCATACCGAGAAATTCATAGATTTACAGGCCGCCAAACAGAGGTGATTTTGTAATCGAAGAAGAATTGGAAGCGTTGTTGTTCTGCGCTGGTTGAGCACCGTCAAAATGACCAAAAATGCAGGGGGTACTTATTTTTAAGACGCGAATTCAAGTAATAAGTGCCTTACCTGTGGCATGCACTTATGATACGAATTCGCCTTTCTCTTCAATCATAAAACTTGCTGTAATCTTCAAGTTTTGCAACTTTTGTGACCAAGCCTCTATGACGACACAAGCCGCAATATCTATTCAACAGTTAAATAAAAGTTATCAGGAGTCCGGGCAGCAACATGCCGTTTTTAACGATTTGCAACTGGATGTTAAACAGGGTGAGTTCATAGTTTTGCTGGGTCGTAGCGGTTCCGGCAAATCTACTTTTCTAAATCTAATCAGTGGTATCGATCCGCCCGACAGCGGCAAAGTTATCATTAATAATATTGATATTACTGCGCTCTCCGAACATGACCGCACCTTGTTTCGCCGTCACCATATTGGCTTTGTCTTCCAGTCTTATAATTTGATTCCTACGCTGACGGTTGCGGAAAACCTGTTGCTGCCATTGGAGTTGATCAAGCGAGTAAGCCGTAAGGATCATGATCATGTCGAAGAGTTATTAGCAAAATTAAAGTTGTCCGACCGACTGGATAGTTACCCGGATCGTTTGTCAGGCGGCGAACAACAACGCGTCGCGATTGCCCGCGCCTTGATTCATGATCCGGATGTGATACTCGCCGATGAACCTACCGGTAATCTGGACCTGGATACTGCTGAGCAGGTGTTGGAACTGCTGGATATTCTGGTCAGAAAAGCCGGTAAAACCATGATTATGGCGACGCATAGTCAGGAAGTGATCGGCAAAGCCGATCGGGTGTTATCCATTCAAAACAAAACGCTGCATACACGATGAGTACCATTCTTAAGCGCTCCAGCCGCAATTTTTTATGGCAGCATCCTTGGCAACTGGTGCTGGCGATCTTGGACATTGCGTTGGGAGTGGCGGTTGTTATTGCGATTGATTTGGCAATGGAAAGCTCGCTTAAATCGTTTAACCAAGCGAGTCAGGCAATGTCGGGAACGGCTACACACCGCATAATCGCCAGTGACGGCGGGCTTGATGAAAAGCTTTATAGCCGTTTAAGAGTAGAGCAGGGCATCGCTAATTTATCTCCGATCGTTACCGGTTATGTAAAGTTGACGCAGCCGGATCCGGATGAGGACAATTTTAAATTGATCGGTATCGATCCGTTCATTGAAAAGTCCTTACATTCCGGCTGGCAAAGCGGACAGCCGGAAAATTCCACGCGGGATTTGTTAACCCGCTTATTGACCGAGCCCAATGGCGTGTTGCTGAGTGAAAAAACGGCACAACAGCTGCACCTGCAAATCAATGATCAATTTAAAGTTGTTACCGACCAAGGCACGCAACAGTTAAAACTGATTGGCTTGTTTAGTGTTAATGATGCGGTTTCAGAACAGATCTCAGCCAAGCTGATCATTACCGACATTGCCACAGCACAGGAAGTATTGGGATTATTTGGACGTTTGAGTTCCATTGACGTAGTCATCGAGCAAGATGATCCGGCAACCTTGGCGGCTATACAACAAAGCTTGCCGGGCTCGGCGTTATTGGTGTCGATAGATAGCCAAGCGGAATCGATGCGAGAAATGACGCGGGCCTTTGCCATCAACTTAAAGGCTTTAGGTCTGTTGTCATTGCTGGTGGGCATGTTTTTAATTTACAACACGATGACTTTTTTGGTCATGCAACGGCGACGTTTAATCGGCAGCTTGCGCTTGTTAGGCGTCACCAGGCAGCAAATATTTAAATTAGTGATTGGCGAAGCTTTATTGTTGGCGCTTATCGGCACGGTAGTGGGTATTTTGCTGGGCATAGCGTTGGGACAAGGTTTGTTGTACCTGATCTCGGGCACCATTAACGCGATTTATTTTCGTATCGATGCGGCGACGTTAATGATTACGCCTTTTCAGCTCGGCAAAGGCGTCTTGCTAGGTATCAGTGCTACCTTGCTGGCGGTTTTGCCGCCCGCTTACGAGGCGACGCAGTTGTCGGCGGTTAAAGTGTTGGCAAGATCGCAATTGGAATTGGGCAGCCGCCGCTTAATCAAAACGGTCGGCTTAGCTAGTATTTTATTGATACTCGGCGGTTTGGTGACGGCATGGTTTTCCGGCCAAAGTATTACCTTGGGTCTGGCGAGCATTTTTCTTATTCTGTTTGGATTTGGCCTGCTGACGCCTGCCATTACCTTGTTGTTTACCAAAATATTTGAACGAATTTTCGGGCGTTTCTTAGGGATTTTGGGGAGCTTACCAGTCCGCATGGTCGCCGCTGAAATCAGCAGAACCGGGATCGCGATAGCGGCATTGATGATTGCGGTGTCGGCGACGATAGGCATGGATTTGATGATCGGCAGCTTTCGCCAGACCGTTGCGCAGTGGGTGCATGCCAGCTTGCCCGCCGATCTTTATGTATCGATACTTGGCGATAAGATGACAGCCGAGAAAGCGAGATCAGATCATCACCTGAAGGATGAAATAGCCAAACTTGCCGGTGTGCAAATGCTCAGTAGCGCACTACACACCAAACTGATTGCCGATAATCAACTCACTAAAATATCGGTATTTGAGTTAAATGAATCCTCTAAACAGGGCTTTATCTTTAAACATAACGTTGCCGATAATCTTTGGTCCAGGTTCGACAACCAACAAACCATTATCGTCACCGAGCCTTATGCCTATCACCATGCGGTAAAAATAGGCCAAAAAATCCGCTTAAAAACCGATCAAGGCGAGCAGGCGTTTGAAGTTATTGCCATCTATGCCGATTACAGTGGCGATCAAGGTCATCTGGCGATGAGTCGTCAGAATTACCAACGTTATTGGCCGGATTTGGGTTACTCCGGCATTGGCGTGTATGCCAAGGATGGCACCGATTTAAAGCAACTGGAAAGCCGAATCAGCCAATTGCTGACTACCCAGCAGACCGTAAAATCCAATCAGGGCATTTATAAAGCGTCCATGGAAGTATTTGAACAGACCTTCACCATCACTGAAACCTTGCGCTGGCTGTCGGCCGCCATTGCTTTTGTCGGTGTATTCAGCGCTTTGATGGCTTTACAGTTTGAACGGACGCGGCAACTGGGCATTTTGCGTGCTATCGGAATCACTTCCCGGCAGTTAACGGTGCTGATAATCAGTGAAACCGGATTGATGGGTTTAATAGCTGGATTACTTGCCGTTCCTGTCGGTTTTATCGTGGCTTATGTATTGATTTTTGTGGTCTACCAACGCTCATTCGGCTGGACAATGGCATTTTATTTCGATGCCGGAGTGCTTTATCAAGGAGTGGCTTTAGCGTTTATTGCGGCATTGTTGGCCGGTATTTTTCCTGCCATGAAAATGGCGCAGACCCATCCGGCTGAAGCCTTGCGGACAGAATGAAAACAAAACTCTTAATCTATGGTTTTCTAATGGCATTGTTGTTTGTTATTGGCCTGCAAGTGTTGGTAAGGCCAGACGCGAAGACTGCCGTTACTGAAGGCCAAAAGAATGCGTCTTTCAGTACTGACTTATCAAATGAAAACGAGGGATTTGCGCGCGCATTAACGCCTAGAGAGTTTTCCTTCCCAAGCGATCACGGCCCCCACAATGATTTCCGCTCAGAATGGTGGTATTTCACCGGCAACTTAACAGACAGGCAAGGGCGGCAATTTGGTTATGAGCTGACGTTTTTTCGTTTTGCTGCCAAGGCTGACGCACCGAAGTCAAAGTCTGTCTGGCGGTCAAATCAAACATACATGGCGCATTTAACTTTAACTGACGTCCAAGAAAATCGCTTTTACACCGATGAGCGGTTTAGCCGGGCCGGCAATGATCTTGCCGGTGCTTCAGATAAAAAATTTCAAGTTTGGCTTTATGACTGGTCTGCAAAAACAGAAGGCGAAACGGACTTTCCGCTTCGCTTGCAAGCTAAAAGCTATGACTTTGCCATTGATCTGTTATTAACCTCGCCAAAGAGCTATGTGTTACAAGGCGATCAAGGTTTAAGCCTGAAAAGCCGGGAACCGGGTAACGCCTCGTATTATTATTCATATCCCCGATTATCGACTGAAGGCACTGTCAATGTGGCGGGTAAGCAATTTTCAGTCACCGGTACCAGCTGGATGGACAGGGAATGGAGCACCAGCGCCTTATCGTCAGAACAAAGCGGCTGGGACTGGTTTGCCTTGCAGTTGTCGGATAATACCGAGCTAATGTTTTATCGATTACGGCGTAAAGATGGTCAATCTGATAGCAATAGCGCCGGTTCTTTGGTATTGGCAGACAATGCAAAAGTGGCGCTTAAGGACAATGATGTCACGATTAAAATTCTCGATAGCTGGACAAGTCCGCATTCAAAAATAACTTATCCATCGCGATGGCGCTTGGCTGTTCCTTCCCAAAGGCTTGAGGTTGAGGTTGTGCCTTTGCTAAGTGATCAGGAGTTAAATGTCAGTTACCGTTATTGGGAAGGCGCGGTCAGTGTTAAAGGCACCAAAAACGGCCAGCCCATTTCAGGTCAGGGCTATGTTGAGTTGGCCGGTTACCAGTGAAACAACATAACGAGGCGGTTGGGTTGTTACAAGCAGACATTCTCAAACTGCATTTGCAAAAATGGGTATCTCTTGAGACAGGCAATTGATCTTGCCATATCGAGATGTTGTGTATGCCCTGGATTCGAGGTCCCGTGAGGCTGGTTAACAAAATCCAGCCTTAATAGTCATAATCCGATTTTTGCCGACTTCACCACTGGTGATAGAGCATTGATTTCGCGGGAGATGATCGAATAAAGCTCCGGGGTCCATTTCGGATCTTTTTCGGAGTCAGCTTTCAAAGGGTAAATTCTGGGGTCATGCGGGGCAATGACGATTTTCATATTTTCTGTGCCCACTTGCGCGGTGAGGACGAAAAGTTCCTCTATCGTTTCATCGCCCATGGCCAAGCAACCGATGGAGACAGCTCTGCCATGAATGAAAATATCTGAACCCGGATTGGCGCGCCCCTCCTGCCAAGCATGGAAGAGGTCGAATTCGT
>Ga0208751_100181_pt1 | contig 21610 bp, 14 predicted proteins | sample LakWasMet22_HOW5_2_FD_183868 | JGI IMG/M metagenome (GOLD analysis project Ga0208751, IMG submission 183868) | Freshwater sediment methanotrophic microbial communities from Lake Washington under simulated oxygen tension - Sediment Metagenome... | ecosystem: Environmental > Aquatic > Freshwater >... | reverse complement strand
ACGTTGATTCCATGCATCAAGATGCTTGAGTTTCACCGAAAGCGCTGCCGCCTGAATTGGATCCAATCGGCTATTAACGCCACGCTCGCCATTGTAATATTTAACAGCCGAGCCATAATTACCTAACTCGCGCACTCGTGATGCAATGGCTTCATTATTGGTCGTAATGGCACCGCCATCACCCAATGCACCTAAATTCTTCCCCGGGTAAAAACTCCAGGCGACAACATCACCGTGGCTACCAATTTTTTTGCCACGCACCTTGGCACCATGTGCTTGTGCCGCATCTTCAACCACGGCTATGCCATGTTTTTTAGCTAACGTACAAATCGCATCCATATCCACAGGCATGCCATATAAATGCACAGGCATGATAGCCTTGGTACGAGGTGTAATAAAACGCTCGATGCTGGCAACGTCAATGTTATAGCTACCTTCTGCCGGCTCAACAGGAACCGGTTTAGCACCCACAGCGCTTACAGCGAGCCATGTAGCAATAAAGGTATGCGAAGGAACAATCACTTCATCACCCGCACCTATATCTAACGCACGCAATGCCAGCGTTAAGGCATCTAAGCCATTACCTACGCCAACACAATATTTAGCTTCAGTGTAAGCAGCAAAGTCCGCCTCAAAGCTTTCTACTTCACTGCCACCTATATACCAGCCTGAGCGGCTAGCCCTGAGCACAGCAGCATCTAGCTCATGTCCTAATTCACTATAAGCGGCTTTAAGATCTAAAAATGGTACACGCATCTCGCTCAATTACTTTACCCATCTGGCTTTCATAAAATCATCATAATTACGATAGTAGTCGTCTTCACTATATTTATTAGAAGCTAAAACCATCAACACCGAGCCTGACGAAAAATTATCCATCTCACGCCAAATCATGGGGCATACATATAAGCCGTAATAGGAACGTGCTAGGTGAAATTTCTTTTTATCTTTACCGTCATCCAGCGTAATATCAAAACTACCTGACATTGCAATAATCAACTGATGCAACCCTTTATGCGCATGCCCACCGCGGTCTGAGCCACCGGGCACATCATAAACATAATACACGCGCTCTATACCAAAAGGGATGTGGTTATTACTTTCCACAAAAGACAAATTACCGCGCGGCTCGTGGATTTTGGGAAGTTCAATGATTCTGCAGTCTTCTAATGGCATAATAATCTCATACTTCTTATAATTTTTTTAAACACCTGATTAATCGAGTTTTAACTTAATCATTCACTTTTGATACCACACGCTGTTAACCAAATTCAAAATTGCAACTAAACATTCGACCTCGCCGCACAGAGCGTATCAACGATTAAAAAGCGGCACTGTAGAATCATACGACATAACGACAGAATATCTTTTTATACCTATTGAATATTTCTAACGTTTAGTCTGGACTTGATATATTGCCAGATCATCTGCTGAATCAACTTCGCCCCATGGCAGTTCATAAGAAACAGCATGAACTGCAACACGCCCAGCCTGAATGACCATTTGCAAAGTACCTGTCATATGCATACGGTCGCGCTCTGGTTGCGTTAAACCATCGCGAATTCTAACAACCTCACCCCATCCTTCAGGTGTGAAACGTAAAAGCCCCATATACTGCCCCTGCACTTCATCAACAGACTTTGGCTTTTCACCGATTTCAGCCAGCGTATTATCAGGATTCAGCTTAAATGTTTCCGCATCTACCAGAGGGTCATCAAAGCGTTGCTGCCAGAGCTTTAACCACCCTGGGTCAAAGGTCACTGCCAAACGATGACTCACATCCATCAGAGACTTTACGGCTGAGGCCTCATAAAAAATATCAGAATAACTAACAATACAGGGTTCATTCTTTAGCCATTCATCGGCACTGGTTAATGACGAAACCATATTGGTTTCAGCCCAGCGTAGGTTGTGGAACTCAACTAGACCGTAAGATGCCAATAGCTCGCGTCTGTAGCCAGTAACGATAGCAATTTCACTAACGCCTGCTTTCCTCAATGCTTGCAACTGCCATTCCAGCAGCGTCTTGCCACGTAACTCAACTAAACACTTTGGCTTCTGATCTGTCAGGTCTTTCATGCGGCTACCACGACCAGCTGCTAGGATAATGGCTTTCATTTAAACAATGCTTTCAAACAATCAATATCAATAGTATTAAATGGTGCTTCCCGCTCAGGATGCCACATCCAGCCTTCCCATTGTAGGGTGGTATGCTTAATTGCTTCAATTTCACCATCTTCGGCATACGCTGTCACCTCAAAATCTTGAGGACATTCAGCCAAACTATACCGATGAAAGCTATTTACCTCATGTGTAAAGTCCCCTTGCAGTGCATGCCGTTGACGTACATGTCCATCCACAAGCTTCAAGCTGACACCCTTATGTGCAGCCATCATTTGCATGCCTCTACATACACCAAGTACAGGTATCTTGTGTTCTGCCGCCCACGCCAAAAGCTGATGCTCTGTTTCATCTCGCATAGGTGACACGCCAAAATCCTCACCGCCAGAAAGAATCAATCGGTTAATGCCCCATTGCTCGCAGTATGCCTTAATTGAATCTCTCCCTACATTTGGCAATGACATCCAAATCGCTTCTGGCAATGCTGTATTAAGGAAACTCGCCCAAACACTAGCTAAAGCATCTCGCGGCTCATCATAGCCTTCAGCCTGTAGTATGCGCATTGTGATGCCAATACGAAGCTTACTAGTTGACATACAACGGCCTTAATATTTTATCTGCACAATTCAATTCAACACTTTCTGCTTGCAACACACGTTGAAAGATTTGATCGCCACAACCAATCGCTGCCGGCAAACCTAATTCAGCACAGCGAACTGCCATATGAGAGTTTGCCCCGCCAAAACGTGTGATTAACGCCATAGGCTCTTTCGTAAATATCCAATCGAATCCTGGGTCTGCATTTTCAATACAAATAATGCAGTTCTTGATATTAACGGTTGTTGGTGTATTCGCTTCAAGTTGAAAAACACGTCCAGATGCTGCGCCTAGCCCGATAAAGTTTGGAACACTACGATTAAGTGTCGCCACATAGATATCCTGCACACCATAGACGATATGACCCAGTCGAAACGCATGTGCTGCAGACATAGTGCCACGTGCAGACTCTGCAATATCAAGATAATATCTATCGACATCATCCATCACTGGCTGAGTAAGACTTTTCACGATTTGTGGCCATTCCAAATAGGAAATATCATCTCGCGATAAACCATATGACTCACCCCATCGTACGATTTCAGATAAGGCATCAGACAAACTTCTAGTAAACAAAAATTTTACATACTCACGTGCAGCAATGGCTTTTTCTGCGTACCTCAATAACATCTCGGGATTAAGCGAGCCAAAACCAGCCTCATGCAGTAACGAATCTATACGCGTACTTTCTGTATCAGATAACTTAAACTCTGGACGAGATATGCTCACAGGCATCGCCATTGCATCTACAAACAAATCATCACGCTCATCATATCTTAGCGAAGTCACCTCATAGGTTCCTGGACGTAAATGACCATATTTATTAAAGAATGAAAGCCGAGAGAACTGACTATTACAAACCTGAGCATACTCATCAAGCATACTGCCTGTAATGGTCTGGATACTGCGCTTAAACTCGGTTAATCGTTGATCACTCAGTGCTCCTCGTCTCACTGCTGAGCGCAACAACGCCTCTGCAATAAAAGCATGACGAGCAACTACGGCAAAAGAAGTTGTACCAAACTCCTTACACTTTGTCAGCAGAAACTCAGCTCTAGCAAGATGCACATAGCCTTCATCATTTACTTTTCCCATCTGCAGACGCTCAAGCTGTTCTGTAGACCTCAGAGCCAAATCTAAAGTATTGTCCGGATGACTCGCTAAACACTGATGAGTAAGCTCGGTTAACGCTTTACGGTACTCCTCAAACTCATCATCATTAAGCAATGCTGGATACCGCGCCTTAAAGTCCTCAATAAAACAGAAATCAAGGCAAGTGGGTACTATTTCGAACTCAACCTTGTCATGAAACTCGGGAAATGCTTCCAATCTATCAAGCCATGCATTAACAAGCTTTTCCCCTACGGCCTCAGAAACACTTGCAGGTAAAAAAGAATTAAAACTGTTACGCACATCTATATAAGGGTGGCTGTTGATGAGCAACATCAATTCGGCAGAATCTAGTGCTCGGTATCCCATGCTAGCTCGTGCATTACGCCAAACCGACTTGGTAATCAACTCTCGATATAACGATGCTGCCAAGGGCTTGGGGGTCGTACCAATAATCTCAGCGGGGTTCCAGTCTGGCATCACAGCAAGAATAGTGCGTTCGCCCAAAATGCCATCGCGCCGCTTTGATAAATTTCTTACATAATCCTCAACATGTGCTAATTGCCTTTTCACACGACGCTCAGTCACTGGGTGCCAATGTCGCGCAAGGACGATTCGCCTCACTTGAAAAAGAAACAGTTGCCCAGCCTTATTCATACCAAACTCAATATCTAAAGCTGCACACTTACAAATAGCTTCTAGCTCTCTAGCCAGGCTTAAAAATTGTGCGATTCTAGGTGACCTAATTAAACTGCTATGGGCATCGCGATAAACAAATAAGCTTTTATGAATTCCGTTTCCACTGGTAACAACATCGGTACGTCCGCTCTCATCATCAAAATCAATACAGAAGTAAGGCGCACCATTCACCATGTCAAATGTCATGATGACGCCGCTTACTTCAATATCACTAATCATTGGCTGTACAAGCACCTGATCGCGAGGGTTGCCAGACATGGACTGCAATACTTGCTCAATGGCCAATGTCAGCTCATCACAATCTCCACTATGTACATTTAGGTTACTTAAAAACGCACCCGCCATTGAACTATTAGCGCCATCTTCATTTAACCCACTAGACCTCACGGCCAAAGTACTATGGCCAAATTGTTGATGAATCTCATCTAGGATGGCTAATTTTGCTGTTGACCATTGATCTCTTGTGAAGAAATATATCTCTGGGACCAGCGCTTCAGTGACCAAATCTTTAAGATTCCACAACGTTTCCGCTTTGGTACCAAATTTAAACACCTGAGATACCTCTATTTTGTTCATGATGCATTATCTTTCTTCAACGACAATATCGCTAGGTGCTTCAGAATGGGATGAATAACATAGTATGTATCACCTTCGTCTGGATGCTGGTCAAAGAGTGCAGGAAACTCACCAGCACCAATATAATTACGCAAAACTTCTACCAATAAATCCGCACGTATCGCTGCATCATAAACACGATCAACATCCATACTAAAAGGCGGGATAGGGTAATGTTTCTGTGCCACTACTGGCCCTGTATCAATCATACGATCAAGAAATAATGCAGTCACGCCTGATTGCTCTTTTTTTAGCAACGCATAATAAAGGGTGGTACTGCCCCGATACTGCGGCAGCCAACCGGAATGCATATGCAGGAACTTTGGCGCCAATGCCAGCGTATGTTCAGACACAATCTGGCCACCAACACCTGAATAAATAATAACAGAAGGCTCGGCATCCGAGATGCAGCTTGCACACTCTTCTGAGTTTACATCGACTGAACTGCATCGGCTTATCTCTATATTTGCTCGATCGCATGTTTGGCTAATAGATTCAGCGAGATTCGGTAACAAAACCCCATGCCAACTAGTATTGGCTGAGCTCTGCTGCTCTAATGAAGGCGTTTCACCCAGTAAAATAACCTTTTCAGGATACAAGCCATTGGCAACCAACGCTTGAATATAAGCCTGAGAACGTGCTGTCTGCGCAGCTAACAACACAACGCCGTTGAGTTTCATCGGCACAGGTTCAGCTAAAGTTAGGCCACCCTGTCCAATGGCGGCATTTTCCTCAATAGGCTGCCTCTTTAATTTTAAACAAAGCTCATCAACATGCCCTCGCTCTGATACAGCTAAGGTTTGCACGCGACTGCTTAGCGACTCACTTAACTGCCCATACGCAGCCGTCAAGGTATCCATGATCTTAAGCAAGGCGTTTAAATAGGGTAACGACAAAGTAATGGCGTAGGCCAAATTCAAGACTTCTGCAAACCGAACGTAACGGGCCCAATTTTTATAGTCCGTTGCGTCAACAGGCCTCCAATTAAAATTGTAACGACTATGAAGCCGTTTACTCACCTCAAAGCGTTGTACTAGCCTATTTAAGGTTTGAATGGTTTGATGACCAGTATGATGTTCTGACAGTTTTTTGTGCAGCACCTCAATCATGTGCATGGTAGGAGAGCTATCTAAATTGCTGGCAGCAGTATCAATAGCTTGTTTCTCAGCAAGCGCCTGCTCACGCTGTATATGCCATGCTGTTAAAAATGCTTTGCCATGAAACTTTGTATAAAAATAGGTGTTCCTATTTTCCAATAAATCACCTGAGGCGTAGTCATAAGAAACTGTATAATTCAAATCAACCCCGCTTGCTCAAGAATGCTTGAGGCTAACTCTTTAATAGTGGCATCACTTTTTGAGGTGTCTATCATCATGTCTGAGCCAACCGGGCGCTCAAAGGGAATGTCGATACCCACAACATTCTTTACCTCACCTTTTGCCGCTGACGCATACATCCCTTTTACATCACGCGCTATCAAAACATCCAAGGGAGCGTCCATAAAAACCTCAAAATATTGACTAAAACGCTTTCTATTTTCTAAGCGCATATCCGGGAAAATCGACAAAATACAACACACGACATGAATACCCTGACTATCCAACATTTCGCATAATGCTACAATTCTTTCAGCATTAATGCGGCGCCCTTGAACCGTGTATGGCTCGTCTCCTCGATCATGTGCAAACACCTTACGGATTTCATCACCATCCAGCAACACGGTATTTGGTTTAATCTCGCGCAGCTGACTTGCTACCTCATTTCCCAATGTGCTTTTACCAGACCCCGAAAGACCTATTAACCAAATTACCATCAGTGGCTTCCGCCTTTCTCAACCATGTGTTTCAAATTAAGTAATGCATTTGCAGCCACGCTGGAAGAAAAGCCATAATAAGGTGCAAAATAAAGTTTTCTTAATATATGACGCCAAGACCGTTGCTGCTCCCAAATTGAAGGATCGACTAACGTTTTAGCAATAGCTGCATCGGCAGGGCTCACATTAATAAGATGTTTCCTAATCGTAATATCAGGTGAGTCTGCACCGGTTAACTCATCATCGATTGCGCCATCTACATTAAGTAATATAAAGTTTTTATCAGCATAGATTCCTGCTAGAGGCGGCCCACCGTAATCAAACAACATAAAATCAGCAAGCTGATACAGTGGTAAATTGTCACTACTATCTGTAATTACATGTGTAAAGTAATGCTGCTGCAGAGCAGCCACCCGCTCTGGCTCACTCTCTGGCATTAATGGATGCAATTTTATAATGACATTATATTGATCAGTAAGCGCACTGATTTCTGCATCAAAATGCGTGACAGAAGACAATGTTTTCCATGTTGGCAACCAAACCACAGTTTTTTTCAACGGGTCGCAACCGTATCTTGAATGCAAGTCAGCTTTGTCTAATTGCTGCGTAAAATATCGATCAAACCTTGGATACCCCATTTGCACCACTACAGCGTCAGTACTCTCTGAAAATATGCCAGCATGATATGGCCCAAAACATAAAATTACATCGTAAAGACTGTTCCATTCAGATAAATTCCAACCAGACTTTCCTGCTGCATACATAAATCGAACGTTAATATTCGCTAATTGCTTTATTAAAGGTGAGCCAGATAAATTAATTGGGTGATTGGAAACTAAATACTGATATTTGGAGTTTGCATGGATAACCTCATTAGCTTTTACTACATGACATTTCCATGGAGCAAAGAAAGCTAAGTCCGTCGTCTCTGCATCACCGCACAGCACAACATCAAAACTACCTTCTGGCATTAAATCCCATACACAAGCATAGTGATTAACCAGTTCAAGCGTATGCACTAAAAACCCAATACGATTTATATCAAAACTACGCGTAAATTCTGCCGCTAACTTTTTGGCCATGCCAGCGCTAAGACCATACTTCATACCCAACTCCAAAGCATCTACTGCACTATCAATTGCACCTGACTGCATGAGTGTTGTGATATAACTTACCCAATATTGCTCTTGCTCAGGCTTTGCCATCACAGCACGCTCAAATCTGGCCAAAGCAATGGAGGCATTTTGAGTGTGCGCTTCAATGACACCTAAACCGTAATTAGCTTCAGCATGTTCGGGCTCTATTTCTAGCACCTCTAAATACAAGCCTACAGCCTGCTTGATACGCCCAGCTTGGTAGTGCTCTTTTGCAGTGGTTAACACTTCTTCAAGCACAGGATTGATAATAGGCTGATGCTCTAGATACAACCCAAAGCTCTCAAGCGCTGACACAAGCGCCTGAAGGCTAATCTCGAAATCTGCATGGTTAATATCGTTCCAATTGCCAGTATCAACGACCTTACCTAAGACATAAGCTAGCTGGTGTCCAACGGCAAAAGCAATATTACTGAAATACCAATAATTGACGACTTTAGCGTCATTCATCAATACAATAACTTTTGCGCCCTCTGGTGCCCACATCATATTTAATAAGGCAGCACCTGATGCCGCCACAATATATTTTGCTTTACTAAAAACTCTGATTTGTTCGGTAAAACTTAAAGTGCTAGGGTCAATGCTGACAAAACCCTCTGACTCTAATTTATGCTGAATTGCAGCTTCATTCACCACGGAGCGTGCGTGATATTGCCTACCTGAGAATCTCTTAATAAAAATTCTTTCTGGTGCCTGCTCACATTTTTCTTGAGCCACTAACGCCAGAAAAGTATTTCTAGTTGTGACTAATGCATCGGGGTGAAAAATGGCATGCTGTGGCTCGGCCAGTTGATGTAAGGCATCCGAAGAAATAGCATTGGGTCGCTGAAATACGATATTTGCCACAGGGCTTACCCACAGCGCTTCAGGGAAGGTATTTAACGACATGGCATCTACTTTAACCAGCTGGTCTTCTGTCACCCCTAATAAAAACAGTGCCTCTAACATACTGGGGTATGATCTTGAATCAACCACTACTTTATAGGATGAGAAGTCGAGACCTTGCTCTTTCAGCAATACAAGCTGAGGCAAAAATTCAGTCATCCAGTGAGCATAGTTATATGATCCATTGCCAACCAGATTGATAACGCTACATATGTAATTGTGTCGCTCTTTTATATTGCGATAGCCGATCATGTTTTGATCCTGCTTAATATAACAACTCAATGTAGCTTGCTCTGAGGTTTCCCAATATTCTGTAGAAAAGTATTGATGGCAGATGCTTTTATTCTGAATAATGGGGAAAGCTGCGCCACCTATCAGCTTAAAGTCACTAACTACAGCACAATAAATTGCAGGATGCGTTAAAGCATGCCCCTCAAATACATCTGCATTTGAGCACACCTCCCCAAACATTGGAATAGCAGGTGTAACGTATGTAACTTGCTCTTTTAACTTTATACCGCCAAATTTAGCAACAGTGTCATCAACAGTCCCCAGCTCAAAAATCTCAAATTTTGATTTATCTACATGATCATTCATTTAATGCTAGCCCTTCTTTGGCCTTGCTGGATTGCCGATAACAACCGCATGATCAGCAACATCTTTTGTCACCACTGAGCCCGCACCGACCACTGCACCGACGCCAATTCTAATGCCGGGCAACAATACGGCCCCACCGCCGATAGAGGCTCCTTTGCAAACAGTAGTCTTTTCTAATTTAAATGCCGTATTTTTAGATTTTGGGTATCTGTCGTTAGTAAAGGTGACATTAGGGCCGATGAAAGCATCATCTTCTATGGTAATGCCATCCCATATATAGTTACCGCACTTAACTGTAACGTTATTGCCAATCACCACATCATTTTCGATAAAGCAATGCGCGTTAATATTGCAGTTATCGCCAATTCTAGCATTAGCTAAAACCACGGTGAACTGCCATATTTGCGTACCAGCGCCGATATGTTCAGATTGGCAGTCGGCAAGCGGATGAATATTTTTCGACATTAATAATCCTAATCACTACTACACATTGTCACTGATATAAATCAATTTAAAGAGACAGCTAGTTAAGCCACATCACAAAGCTGCATTAGCTTTTGCTTAAACATGCTACTGGAGCAATTTGATACATAAAACTGCCTAGATTGCTGAGAGAATTTCGCGTGCTCTGCCATGATTGTCCTTAAACCCAAGCTCAGTGTATTTAGCGTAGACCATGTTAAACCAATTTGTGCTTCTGCACCTACATACAGATAACGTGGTGCATCAATTGGAACATAAGTAAGTAAGGGATATGCGGCACCTGATGCTTCTAAGTTGGACTTTCCACCAGGCGTTGGTGCAGAACCTAAGAAAATATGCGCATCAATCGCCAGCAAACCCTCCCACAGAGAGGGTACGTTACCCATGTATACAAATAACGTAGGGGCTATTGATGCTTGCGCTAAGCTATCCTGAATCAATTGCACTTGCTCAGCAGAAAGCTCACCAAAGTGATAATGTTTGCCGCCGCACGTTTTTAAGGACTCTTGAACAATGCTACTCAAACTAAGGTCACCACTCATCGCAAACTTGCCAGCTGAGCCAGCGGTGACAGTAGAAAATTGTTGGATAGGATAATCAAACGTCTTTGCACCTGAATCATGGGAGGATGTCGGCAAGAAAATCACTGATTTATTCAGGTCTTGCGCACACAACTTAGCCATAGGCTCAAATAAGTCTACATGATTAAAGTGCGAGGCTGTATTACCTAATGCCGGATTATGGTCTGCATGGTGCACAAAGTAATATTTAGCATCTAGTGCTTTTTGACACGCCGCGATTGCCACGGCGTCTTCATGATGGGTCAGAACAAATACATTTTTGGCGCAACTATTAATAAAGGCCGCTAACCTTTTTGCTTTATCTAAATAAGCTTCGCTTGGCAAAATCAAGACTGGGCAGTTAAATAGCGATGCCACTTTTTCAAATAAATGATTTTTTGCAAAGCGGTCGTATATATCAGTAATGATTAAAATTGGGTTATCAACCGACGCTAAAATCTCTTGTATGACTTTGGTATGACCGCCGTAGTCGTAAACCTCTGAAGCAATCACTACATTTGCCAGCTTACATTCTCTAGCAATCACATTCGTGAACTCAAACTCTATTGCCTCCAACACCTGATCAAAATATGGCGTAAAAACTTTGGTGCCGATAAACTCTGGCTGTAGCTTGATGGCACTAATAGACTTATAAATGAGCGTCAGAATTTCGTTGTGCTGATTGTCGCTGAGCAATGCATTAATTGTGGGCTCGAATGCAGACAAATCTAGATGTGGAGAGATACTGTTTTTAGTCGATGCGACGTTAATCGAATTGATATTGGTACTCAATACTTCCATCAGACATTGCTTGATGGCTTCATTTGAAGATAAAGAGTTAGTTGCAGCGAGCTGTGCTTGGGCGTCAATTTGCGCCAAAAAATCTTCAGCAATCACTTGCGCAGTTTGCGCAGTTAAACCAAACTTCTGCCCCAGCTCCAAAGCCTCTAATACTGTTGCCACATCTGCAGATTGCATAAGTGCATCAATATAAGTGACCCAATATTGCTCGTCTTCCGGTTTAGATTGCACGGCTTTCTCAAGCAGCGGTAATGCTTCATTAACGCCATGCAGATTAAACACTACGATACCTAGGCGATAATTTGCTACCGCATTATCGGGTTGAATACTTAGCACTTCTTGGTACAGAGTCGCCGCTTGCTCCAACTGGCCGTCTGATTCGTGCTGCTGGGCCATCTGCATCACGCCATTCATTGCATCATGCAACGCCTGCTGCTGAGGCGTACTACTTTCCCACTTATTAAAATATAGCTGGCATTTTTGCGCCCAATGCGGCGAACCAAATGCGCCTTTACTCTGATGCGTTAACTTGATCGCCCATGTGCCCAAGCTTAAGCCCGCTGCTCTAGCACTGCGGCAAAAATCTATATCGTACAGATGAAAGTCAAATTGCGGATCAAACCTAACATGTGCAGCATTGAGTGCCGACTTCCTTACCGCAAGAAATACACCATCTAGCAACTCACATGCAGCCGGTACTTCTCCATAAAACTTATCTTCACCAAAGGCATGTGGCCCATGCCATACCGTGCCACTCAAATACTCATCATCATCCCAAGTGAGTGCAGTATCGGTAAATAACCAAGCTGGCTGGTTGGGTAATCTGCGCTTGTTGCCAGCCACCCCAATCACATCAAAATGCGTTAGCCCTGCAATCAGCGTATCAACAAAGTTTGCTTCATCAATCCACACGTCATCATGCACAAATACTAAAATAGCGCGGTCATCCGCCTGCTCTATGGCTTGATTAAATACCGTAGAAAGCCCTAGCGTGTTATTAAAAGCTACTTTTGCAGTAATACCGCTATCTTGTTTTATATGCCGATGCAGGGAGAGACCAAGCGCAGACTTGTGCCAAAAATCCTCTTCTGAATAGCGGGTAGCGCTGGTAATTTGCACATAACGCTCCTGCTGAGCTTGAGCTTGAGCTTGAGCTTGAGCTTGAGCTTGAGCTTGAGCTTGAGCTTGAGTTTGCAGCAGCTGCGGCACAGTACTATCACGGTCGACTTTATCGGCATACGCATGCCACATTTCTAACATTGCAGTCTCCATGTTCATAGCAAAGCGTTCTGCATCGAACAAGGGCGAAGCCAGCACCTGTGCTCTAAGCCCTGCCCTTAAAGCAGACAGCTTATTCAAGTCACTGCAATGTGCCAACGCTTTATGCAGGTACTCTGTTTTAGTCTCCGTCACCCAATCTGCAAGGCCAGCAGCTGTAAGCATACTAGCGCCCTGCCTTGCGATTAAACTATCGCCGGCCAGCGTAAGTGTGGGAACCCCCATCCACAGCGCCTCACAAGTGGTAGTGCCACCTGGGTAGGGAAACGTATCTAAAATCAGATCCACATCATGATGCGAGGCAAAATAGGCCTCACGCGATACAGCTCCTAGTAGTGTCAGCCTATCTGCGCCAACCCCTAATTTAGTAAACTTGGCGACCATATTAGCCACCACATCAGCGTCCTCAAGCGATTTACACTGCCAGCGCAACCTGGAACTAGGTACAGCACGCATCACCTCAGCCCATAACGCCAATACTTCATCACTCGCTTTTGCCAAGGTTTGAAAGCTGGCAAAAGTAATATAACCGCGTGTAAGTGCGGGCAAGGCGGAAACCTCCACCGTTACATGCGGTGCGGTAAAACACAATCTGGTATCAGGCACATATTTAATTTTTTCAGTAAAGTGTGCTTGGTGGGCTGGCGGCACGCCAACTTCATCCGCAATAAAATAATCTATCGCCTTCATTCCTGTCGTTGCAAAGTAGCCAAGCCAGCTCACTTGAATAGGTGCTGGCTTCCAGGCGAGTATCTGCAGACGATTGCCTGACGTATGCCCTGAAAGGTCAAATAAAATATCGATGCCATCCTCATGAATCAGCTCAGCCGCGGCTTGATCTGTCATGCCAACTAACGATTTCCAATGCGCAAAATTTGGTTTAAGGCGGCCGGTAAACGCATCCTCACGAATATCGGTCAAATAGGCGGTGAGCTCAAACTTGGAGAAATCAATATTGCGTACCCAATGCTCCAAAAAGTATGCCACTGGGTGCTGACGCAAATCGCCAGACATCAAACCTATGCGTAAGCGCTTGGCTTGCGTATTGGTATGCCAAGCGGTGAATACTTGCTCTACCTTACCGGCAACCACCTTGTCGAACTCCACCGCTTGTTGCAAGCGGTACTCAGCACTATGGTGCCCTGAATAATTCATAGCGAACAATAAATTACTTCTGGCCTTATTAGATGCAGGGTCATATTTAAGCGCTTCAAAGCACTCTTGCTCAGCCTCATCCAAACGGCCTTGCGCAATATAATTGGTGCACAAATTAATATGTGCATTCACATACTCTGGCAAGATTTCAATCGCTTTAATTAGCGAAGCCTCCGCCTTTTTAATTTGGCCAAGTGCGGCTAAGCTTAACCCTAAGTTACTGTAAAGTAAGGCTTCGCCTGGATGAAGTGTGATAGCCTGATTAAACGCCAGCTCAGCCTCTTGATAGCGCTCCATTCGGTGCAAAGCTAGGCCTAAATTGTTATATGCCAGCCAATAATCTGGAGCTAACTCGATTGCACGGCGATAACACACCTCTGCTTCAGAAAAGAAACCTTGCTCCGCCTTTGCCAAGCCAAGGTCAACGTGTACGTCCTTACGTGTTGGATCAATAGATAATGCTTGAATAAAGTATGGAATAGACTCAGGCACTCGGCCCAATGTCCTTAAAAACACCGCCATTTTGACATATGCATCAACCGACTGTGGGTGTGCCAAGATTGCCGCATGTATGCACGCCTCGGCCTCTGCAAGCCGCCCATCGGCATGTAGCAAGTCTGCCAAATTACTATACGCCTCGAACTCGGCGCCAATTGCAATCGCTTTATTAAAGCCGTATTCTGCATCTTGCAATTGCCCTAAAGCCTTAGCTACGGCAGCTAAACCAATATGTGCCGCAACAAAATCTGGCTGTATTGCCAGCGCTTTCTGGTAATAATCCTTTGCCTCAGTAAAGCGGCCTAGCTCATATAGTACATGTGCTAAATTATCAAAAATCCAGATGTTATTGGCATCAAAACGCAATGCATTTTTATAGCTATGTTCTGCCTGCTCTAATAACTCTTGTTTTTTAAATGCATTACCTAGGTTGTAATGTGCCTGTGCAAAACTAGGATTAAGCTGAATCGCTTTTTGGTAACAATCAATCGCTGCATCTAACTGCTGCTGGTCGTAAAAGCAATTACCCAGATTGTATTGCGCCTCGTAATCATCCGCTAAAAATAACACTGCATTCTTTAATGCCTGTAGCGCTAAATCCATCTCACCCTGATTTTGATAGATAGCGCCAAGCACTTTCCAGCCAAAACCATGCTTAGGATATTGCTTAACCATAGACAAGGCTAAGGCCAGTGCTTCAGGGAGTTTTTTTTGATTCAGCAACGCCAGTAAGGCGTTCATTTCATCTAAAGCAGGATTTGTATTATTTTTAGTTTTAACCATTACCCTATTTCAGCCATAGTTTTAACGAGCAAATAGCAATATAACATGTGATTGCCGCTAATTTTAGATAATGACATTATTCTGAAACTACAACACGTTTGATACCTGAAACAAATATACAAAAGCAGCTTACTTTGGCTCATTTGGGGTTAATTTGGCACAACCCACATCACCACTTCAAGCCAATTCACCTAGTATTCAATTTAGCTGACTAGATTATGCTTAAAAGCATAATGTGTTAATTCCGCATTATGTTTGAGCTGCATTTTTTCCAGCAGCCGGGCACGATACATGCTGACCGTTTTAACTGAAAGCGAAAGCTTGTTCGCCACATCAGTCACGGATAACCCAGAAGCAATCATGATAAAGGTCTGGTACTCACGATCCGAGAGTAACTCATGTGGCGCTTTTTCATCATCTCGGCCTATCTGATTGGCCAATATCTCCGCCACCTCTGGAGTGATGTATTTCTTGCCCCTCGCCACGGTCTGAATGGCGTTTACTAATTCTGACGAAGCACTTTGCTTGCACAAATAACCCGCAGCGCCAGATTTTAACGCGCGAATCGCGTATTCATCTTCTCGATGCATAGAGAGCATCAACACGGCAATATGGCTGTTCTCACGCTTGATATATTTGAGCGCTTCCATGCCGCTTCTATCTGGCAAGGAAATATCCAGCAATAAAACATCTGCATCAGGCTGCGACCCGAGCTTAATGGCTTCGTTTGCATTCTGCGCTTCTGCAATGACCAATATATCCTCAGTTTCAGACAGAATTTGCTTTAACCCTGCCCTTAAAATGGCATGATCATCTGCGATAATGACTTTTATTTTAGGTTTTTTACTCATCATTCACACCATCGTTTCATTCTCTGAACAACCACCCTACTCTATTGGCAAAGTGACTGCAACAACCGTACCTTGATCGGCCAACTGGTCGATGTCAAAACTACCATACAAAGCGGCAACACGTTCCTGCATGCCTCTTAAACCAAAAGAATTAGGCTTATAAGTATCGGCAGTGCTGATACCAATACCATTATCACTAATTTTCATGATTATTTCACCATAATGTAAATTCAAATCCACATGTACTGAGGTGGCATTGGCGTGCTTGGCAATATTGGACATAGACTCCTGGCAAATTCTGAATAAAGTAATGGCCTGATCCGGCGTCACCACAATATCTGCCTGATTCGTAGTAAAGGTACACGATATACCCACCTGCTTTTCAAACTCTTTGGCCTGCCACTCAAGCGCCGCCACAATACCTAAATCCAATATATTCGGCCTTAAATCACTGGATATTTTGTGTATAGCCTCAAATGTATTATCTACAATGGATTCCAAGCCTTTTGCCTGCTCAACAGAGACTGGCAGACCCGTAGCCAAGCGATTGATAATAGAGGTTAAGCCAATTTTAATCGCCGTTAAATTTCCACCCAAATCATCGTGTATTTCTCGCGCTATCCGAGTACGTTCCAACTCTTTAATTTGGTTCATATGCGCAGTTAATTGCGCCAACTCATGGCGCGACTCCTGCAACTCCAGTTTCTCATTTTTACTCTGGGTGATATTAATCATAATACCAACCCACTGAATCACGCCATCATTCAACACCTTAGGAATTGCACGCAGATTAACCCATTTATTATCCTGCCAGTCCTTAATCCACAGCCTTCCTTCCCAATCTAACTGGCTAAGCGCATCCGCAGACAGCACCAAGCGCTTTCTTAATGAGGCTTTGTCTCTGGGGTTCATCATTGCAAAAAACAACTTAGATTCCTGCATCAGGTCGGCGGCATTTAAGCCTAACAAAGCCTTACAGCCCTCACTAAGGTAAGTAAAAACAATATCACCCCGCGGATCAAGCTGCAGTTGAAACACAAGCCCCGGTGTATTGGAGATAATCGCCTCTACCCTGGACTCACTATCCATCAGCACCTGATTGAAAGCATGTTCGCAGTCATGGCAATCACTAGCGGAAATAGGCGCAAGGTCGCTTTTAATGATTAACAAAAAACTAGCCTGCGCTGTGGCAATAACTTTAACACGTAGCTGCTCATGGCTAGTACGCCCAATCACGGGGGCATGGTCCTGCATTAAACGTAAAAACTTAAACTCACTGCCATGTGCATGCCAATGCGCTTGCAGCGTAGCTTGGGACACGCCCAGCACATCAGATAACTGCTGCTTTTTTAATCCAGCCAAGTCATAACCGGTGTTGCTTAATGCACTTGCATTTGCGTACACCAGTTTCATATCAGACGCATCGAGCAAGTAAACTTCATCTGCAACTGCCTGTAGCAGCTCATCCAATAGCGGTGAACCCTCACTTAAAAATATCGGCAGAGAGGCCAAAGGCAGGTTAGCTGAAACAGTCATTTGGTTAAACCTTATATTTTCAATAAGTTACATAAATACAGCATCACAAAAACAGCCTACTACAGATAAACCCATTATACATTTAAGTACCCATACAAATGGATCAATACCTTACTCAACTTGCCGCAACTCAAGCCCAGCTTTAATTCTCACATAAACCACACTGACTCAAAATAGTACCGCTATACTGTTCCACCAACCCTATTTTAAGACATAATTGCAGGGTGGTTTAATCAATGGCTAACGAAAGAACATGCGCATATTATTAATTGACAACACCGAACTCAATATCACATTGCTGAAGCATCTGATTAAAAAGATTCCAGAATATGAGGCGATCGCATTTACCAATCCGGTTAAAGCGCTACTTTGGTGTAGAGATAATGAACCAGATTTGGTTGTGGTGGATTATGCCATGCCTGAAATGGATGGCATTCAGTTCACCCAGCAATTCAGAGGCTTTGTTAACTACGAAGATATTCCCGTATTGATGGTAACTTCCAGCAACGACAGCACTGTCCGCCAAAAAGCGCTTGGCAGCGGTGTCACCGACTTTCTGAATAAGCCTTTAGATAACATTGAATTCATTACCCGTGCCAGAAACATGCTGGCATTACGCCAAAATCAAAAGAAACTAATTGACCGTGCAGCATGGCTCACAGACGAAATACGCAAAGCAACCAGAAAAGTTAAAGATCAGGAGCGCGAAACCATATTCTGCCTAGCAAAGGCGGTGGAATATCGCAACCCGGAAACTGGCGCCCATATCCAGCGCATGGCACATTACTCAAAGCATATCGCACATGTACTTGGGCTATCGGTGCAAGAGCAGGAGCTATTGCTTGAAGCTGCCCCTATGCACGATATTGGCAAAGTAGGCATTCCTGATGCCATCCTACTTAAGCCTGGTCGCCTCACCCCGGCAGAGTTTTCCATCATGCAACGCCACGCAAAAATTGGCTACGAGCTACTCAGCACCAGCAGCTCCCCCCTACTGAAAGTTGCCGCAGAAATCGCACTTACTCATCATGAAAAATATGACGGCAACGGCTACCCGCACGGTCTATCCGGTGAAAATATCCCGCTCTTTGGCCGTATTGTTGCAGTAGCCGATGTATTTGACGCGCTCACCTCAGAACGCCCCTACAAAAAGGCCTGGTCTATTGAAGAGGCCTGCCAGCTACTGCGAGATGGTAGCGGCAAGCACTTTGACCCAGCATGTGTAGAAGCATTCTTGAGTGACTTTGGTGAAGTCATCGCCATTAAAAATGCATTTCTGGACGAATTGAGCGCAGAAGAAAATCGTGTGCAATTTCAAGCTTAAGCAATCAAGCCGCATTGCTTACCGTAGCAAAATTCTAGCCAGCCACACAAATATCAACAAAGCACTAACGTAAATCCGGCAAAGTATTGTAAAATTACGTCCGGCGGGCCTCCCCGCATTGTGAAGTAGCCAACCTGGTCAGGTGCGGAAGCAAGCAGCCACAACTATTAAGCAAGTGCCGGGGTCAAGGCTCGCCTCTTCTTTTCTTTAGCTAAAGCACATTTTAAAAGCCAAAGAACCTCCTAATAATTTAAAGACGAAAATACAATTTTCAGTTAAAGTTTAGGTTATGTCATATCAAGTGCTAGCGCGTAAATGGCGCCCAAAATCGTTTGAAACGTTGGTCGGTCAAGATCACGTCGTACGTGCGCTCACCAATGCCCTTGAACAAAATCGCTTACATCATGCTTACTTATTTACCGGCACACGCGGTGTTGGTAAAACTACCCTAGCACGAATACTGGCAAAATCTCTCAATTGCGAAACCGGCATCACCGCAAAGCCATGTGGCGTTTGCAATGCCTGTACGGAGATTGATAAAGGCCGCTTTGTTGATTTAATTGAGGTGGATGCGGCAAGTAACACGCAGGTAGATGCCATGCGTGATTTACTAGATAACGCCCAATATGCGCCAACTGCTGGCCGCTTCAAGGTTTACATCATCGATGAAGTGCACATGCTGTCAAAAAGTGCATTTAATGCCATGTTAAAAACGCTGGAAGAACCACCAGCGCATGTCAAATTCATCCTAGCGACTACCGACCCACAAAAAGTACCGGTAACCGTATTATCGCGCTGCTTGCAGTTTAATCTGCGCCAAATGGCTGGCACTTCTATTACCAGCCACCTGCAAAACATTCTGACGCAAGAAAACATTGCATTTGAGCCAACCGCCCTGCACTTAATCTCGCGCGCCGCAGCGGGCAGTATGCGTGATGCACTCTCGCTCACCGACCAAGCCATTGCCTACGGCGGCCAAACGGTACACGAGTCAGAAGTCCGCTCAATGCTGGGTGCCATTGATCAAAGTTACTTATACCAATTATTGGATGCCCTGCTGGCCAATGACGGCAACAGCCTAATTAATCAGGCCAAGGCAATGGAAGAGCGCAGCATATCATTTGATGCTGCGTTAAATGATTTTGCGCAACTACTGCACCAAATTGCCGTTGCACAGACCGTGCCAGAAAGTGTTGCGAACGACCTACCGGAACGTGAAGCGCTGCTGAGTCTGGCGCAAAGAATCCAAGCTGAAACCTTGCAGCTGTATTATCAAATCGCTCTATTAGGGCGCCGTGACATAGGATTTGCGCCAGATGAATTTGCTGGCTTTACCATGAGCCTGCTACGCATGTTAGCATTTACACCAAGTGAGAACAGTGTTCAGAAAGCTAAAGCACCAAGCCCGGTAAACAGTGTACGTCCTACAGTAGTGCCTAGCCCACCTGCTGAAAAACCAATTAAACCTGAAGCCGTTGCTGTGATTGAAACAACACCTACTGCCAACATTGTGGAAGATACTGCTGACGCAGCACCAACCACCGACGCGGCAGACGTACCACGCACCGGCAGTACTAGCTTTAATGGAAACTGGCGCGCACTGGTAGATGCACTAAAACTTGGGCTTGCCAGAGAGCTGGCTAAGCACTGTGAGCTGGTTGCATATGACGCAGACAGCATCTCTCTGAGCGTACCAGAGAGCCAAAAACACCTGGTCTCAGCTAATTATCAAGAAAAGTTAACGACCGCTATTACTCAGCACTTTGATAGAAAAATTAGGCTGCAATTTAGCATAGGCGGCACCGGCAACACCCCTGCTAAGCAAATCTCTCAAGAAAAAGCACAAGCACAAGCCAACGCAGAAAACGCAATTGAGGAAGATAGCTTTGTGCAAGCGTTGATTGACGACTTCGGCGCGACAATCATTCCGAATAGTATCAAACCAATTTAATCAAATTAAGGAGAACAATATGATGAAAGGTGGCATGGGCAATTTAATGAAACAAGCCCAGCAAATGCAAGCTAACATGCAAAAAGCGCAAGAAGAGCTTGCCAATATTGACGTTGAAGGTATTGCGGCCAACGGTTTGGTTAAAGTACAAATGTCCTGTAAAAACGAAGTAAAACGCGTCACTTTAGATGACAGCGTGATGGATGACAAAGAAACCTTAGAAGACTTATTGGTCATCGCACTAAAAGATGCAACAGCAAAAGCTGAAGCCACTTCATCTGCGCGCCTATCAAGCTTTATGCCTGCTGGCATGAAACTGCCATTCTAAATTAAGCCCAGTTTAATATTGCAATGAAAAACCCGCCTGCGCTTGAACAACTCATTGATAGCCTACGTTGTTTACCAGGCGTGGGGCCAAAGTCGGCGCAGCGCATGGCCTACTACCTACTACAGCGCGACAGACAAGGGGCGAGTGGTCTGGCGTTATCCCTAAACAATGCGCTACAAGTCGTTGACCATTGCAAGCTATGCAACACATTTAGTGAACAAGCCATCTGCCCATTGTGTGAATCAGCACAACGCGACAAAACTGTGCTGTGTGTAGTGGAAATGCCAACCGACCTGATTATGCTTGAGAACACACGTGCTTACACTGGCATGTATTTTGTGTTAATGGGTAGGCTATCTCCGCTCGATGGGATCGGCCCTAAAGAAATTCATCTAGATAAACTCATTAAGCGTGCCAATGATGGCATTGTCACAGAAGTCATCCTCGCAACCAATTACACGGTGGAAGGCG
>Ga0208751_100172_pt1 | contig 22306 bp, 23 predicted proteins | sample LakWasMet22_HOW5_2_FD_183868 | JGI IMG/M metagenome (GOLD analysis project Ga0208751, IMG submission 183868) | Freshwater sediment methanotrophic microbial communities from Lake Washington under simulated oxygen tension - Sediment Metagenome... | ecosystem: Environmental > Aquatic > Freshwater >... | reverse complement strand
GTAACAAGAACTTATTGGTTCAAAAAACAATTTTTTTGTCGAACATTATTAGCTATTTAAATTTCCGTCGGTCAGCGCCAGTAGCATGACAATAAATCTCCATAAACCAAAGTTAGGAGTTTGTCATGAACCAAGAAAATCAAAACAATCGACACGCACCATGGAACAAAGGCAAGTTGATTGACAGTCTTGATCCGGCAGTCTACGGAACCCACACGATGCGCCGGACAAAAGCGACTTTGATTTACCGTCGGACAAAAAACTTGCGTGCCGTTCAGCTATTGCTAGGTCATACTAAGCTTGAAAGCACAGTCAGGTATCTCGGCATTGAAGTTGACGACGCCCTGGAAATTTCAGAGCAGACAGAGATTTAGCACATCAAAAGGTATCAGCCGCTTGTTTTTAGCTGCTACCGATTTTGAATGGGCAAATCACGACCCACAAGCGACAGTTACTCCTCTAAATTCGCATCCGTATTGCGGACGTTCGCGAAAATCCAAAGTGGTCAATTGTGTTAACCAGATACGACCAGTAGCTCACGTCAAACAATATCTACGCTATCGCACTCTGGCTGTGTGAGACTTACCCCTTCAGCGGATCGCCGCACAAATATCCCGAACGCACCCGCGCAACCAACGATGCGCTTGATCGGCATCCATCCGAGGGTGCCAGAGCATTGAAATCGTGAACTCCGATGTGGAGACCGGAAGTGGGAAACTATGCATTCCAGTACGCAGGATTCCAGTGTGTTGTTCGGGAACACTGGCGATCAGGTCGGAGGCCCGCGCTAGAGCCAGCGCGGTCGAAAAGCCATCGACGATTGTGACTATCTCCCGTTCCAGTCCGATCTGCTCCAAGGCTTCGTCAATCGGACCCTTGTCGGAATCCTGCCGCGAGACGCAGATGTGCCTGGCCGTAGCATAACGGGAGGGTGTGATCTCGCCCTGACATAGCGAGTGCCCGATTCGCACGACGCCGATGAAACGGTCTCGAAATAAGGCCTGCGCACGCAACTCCGGCCCTGTTGTCTTCTCCACAACGCCCGTTTCCAGATCGACAATTCCGTCGCGTAGCGGGGCGCTATCTTTGTTTGGCTTCTGCACGAAACGCAGTCGTACGCCGGGAGCTTCCTTGACTACTCGAGTAATGAGCTCCGAGCCAAAATTTTCCACAAAGCCTTCGCTGGTCCGCAGCGTGAAAGTTCTAACGAGCTGTTTGAGGTTGAGTTTGTCGGCAGGGCGTAAAACCGCCGTTCCTTCTTGGACGAGTCGACTGACCCGCTCGCGAAGTTCTAGCGCTCGAGGTGTCGGAACGAGACCGCGTCCGGCTCTGACCAACAGCGGATCGCCAGTCGATTCTCGCAATCGCGCCAATGCCCGACTCATCGCCGATGGGCTAAGCCTCAGCCGTTGTGCTGCGCGCGCGACGCTGCCTTCCGCAAGCAGTACGTCAAGGGTAATAAGTAAGTTGAGATCAGGTGTCGACATGCAGCTAGCCTAGCACAATTTGATCAATAGTAGCGTCAAACGCATGAATAAAGTGCAAATGGTGCGCCTTCCGCCATGCCAGGCATAGGCGTATGCTTGTGCTTCTGATTGCTCCAAACGGAATCGCCAGAAAAAACCGAGTTATGTGCAAGCAAATTTCTAAAGAGGCTTATTTATGATGGATACAAGTTTTTGGCACCAAAAGTGGGAAAAAAATGAAATCGCTTTCCATGAAAGTGCAGTCAACCCACTACTGGTGAAACATTTCGATGAGCTTGCTCTCGTGAAAGGCAGCCGTATATTTTTGCCCTTGTGCGGTAAGACTCTCGATATTCCTTGGCTACTTTCCAAGGGCTATCGTGTCGCTGGCGCTGAATTGAGCAAAATTGCCATTGAGCAATTATTTGCGGGCCTTGGGGTGGAGCCAAAAATTCTTAGCGTTGGTGAAGTAGATCACTACAGTGCAAACAATATCGATCTATTTGTGGGTGATATTTTTGACTTGTCCAAAGAGATACTTGGCCCAGTCGATGCCATTTATGACCGGGCGGCTTTGGTGGCCCTACCCGAAAAGATGCGCCATCGTTACACCGCGCATTTATCGGAGCTGACGGATAAAGCGCCGCAGTTGCTAATTTGCTATGAGTACGACCAAAGCCTGGTGGAAGGCCCGCCTTTTTCAATCAGTAACGAGGAAGTCAGTCAACACTATAGCGATGTTTACGACTTAACGCTGCTAGCAAGCACAACTGTTCCTGGCGGTTTAAAGGGGGAATGTGCAAAAGAGCATGTTTGGTTGTTGCAAAATGAGTAATACAGTTATTGGAAGTGTGGAACGGACAGCTTCGGTTCGATGGGCGCTAGCCAGCCTTTCGCTATCCATGCTGCTGTCCTCGCTGGGCACCAGCATCGCCAATGTCGGCTTGCCAACGCTGGCGCTGGCGTTCAGCGCGGCCTTCCAGCAAGTCCAGTGGGTCGTTCTCGCCTATCTCCTCGCCATTACCACCCTGATAGTCAGCGTCGGACGGCTCGGTGATCTTTTTGGCCGCAGGCGGCTGCTCTTGATCGGCATCATCCTGTTCACGGTGGCCTCGGTGCTGTGCGGCATAACCCCCACGCTATATCTGCTGATTACCGCCCGGGCGGTTCAGGGGCTAGGCGCGGCCCTCATGATGGCCCTCACCATGGCGTTTGTCGGCGAGACGGTTCCAAAAGAAAAGACCGGTAGCGCCATGGGACTGCTTGGAACCATGTCCGCGATTGGCACGGCTCTTGGACCTTCACTCGGTGGCGTGCTGATCGCCGGATTTGGTTGGCCGGCCATCTTCTTCGTCAACATACCCTTGGGTATCCTGGCTTTGCTACTCGCACAACGCTACCTGCCCGTTGATCACCAGGGAATGACGACGGATGGTAGCGGCTTCGACGCTAGGGGTACGCTGCTGCTTGCCCTGACGCTCGTGGCTTATGCACTCGCCATGACGACAGGGCGCGGCAGTTTCGGCCTACACAACGTGGCCCTGCTGATCACGGCGGTTTTTTGCCTCAGCCTGTTCATGCATGCCGAGGCAAAAGCTGCGTCACCTTTGCTCCGCTTGGCGGTGTTCCGAAATCCGGTACTGAGCGCCGGATTTGCTATGAGCGCGCTAGTCTCGACCGTGATGATGGCGACACTAGTGGTTGGACCATTCTATCTCTCTGGTGCGCTTGCGCTCGACACAGTCTGGGTCGGACTCGTCATGTCGTCCGGTCCGATTGTCGCCGCATTGACGGGCATACCCGCTGGTCGCAGCGTGGATCGGTTTGGCGCACAGTACATAACTATTTCCGGGCTCATCGGAATGGCGGTCGGCTGCTCCATACTGCCCATGCTGCCGACGAGGTTTGGCGTACCGGGTTACATCGCCCCGCTCGCCGTCATCACTGCCGGGTATGCGCTGTTTCAGGCGGCCAATAACACTGGAGTCATGACGAATATTCGCCCGGACCAACGGGGCGTCATATCCGGCATGCTTAACCTGTCGCGCAATCTCGGGCTCATTACCGGCGCATCAGTTATGGGTGCTGTGTTTGCTTTCGGATCGGCATCGACCAACACGATGACAGCGCGTCCCGAGGCCGTTGCCAATGGCATACGGCTCACGTTTTCCGTCGCGGCACTGCTGATTATCGTCGCGCTCGTCATTGCGATAGGAAGCCATGCTCTCGAAAAGCGATCTTCACACTATGGAAACGTGTCATGATTCTACTCGACGTGACAGGATGGGTTGCCCCTGATTTTCTGTTTCCATCAACATCAAATTTGACAGAAAATATTATCTCAGACAGGTAAATCGCATGATAAACGAAGGTCAGTATGATGAGTTAATCGGCAAAATTTATGATGCCGCTGTCATGCCTGAATTGTGGGCTGTTTTTTTAGAGCAGTTGTCAAATGTTATAGAAAGTAACGCCACAGTGATTATATGGTGGATTTTTCCAGTCGGACTGTGACTTGCCGTAGCGATCAATTATCTTTCATTCAATCTGTCCGCACCACCCCTGAAGCGGTTATGTCTTATGACAGTTATTATTCCAAGGTCAATGTTTGGCTTGATAATTCCAAGGATTTACCCGTAGGAAAAATCATAACATCTGATCAATTATTCCCCACACAGCAATTTGTAAAGACCGAATTTTATAACGACTGGCTTAAACCACAAGGTCACTTTCATGCTCTGGTGGGTCATATTCTCAAGCAGGATACGCTGGCAGTAAGGCTGTCGATGTTTAAAACCAAACAACAATCATTTTCTGCTGACGAAACGGCATTACTTGCCCGATTGATGCCGCATTTGCGGCGCTCTTGCATGATTTACAAAAAACTTTTCGAAGTTAAGAGCGTACAAACAGCAAATGCTGAGCTGTTAAATCGCTTGCCAATTGGTGTTATCTTGTTTGATGACGCGGGCAAAGCTGTCTTTGTGAATGAAATCGCTGTTTCGTTAATCCGCTCTTCAAACGACTTTGGTCTGAATGCTACCGGTCACTGTGTGACGGGGAATGTTAAGCAAACCCGCGCTTTAAATCAGTTAATCAGCCGTGCCGCAGAGCTAGGGCAAAGCAATGCCATGAGTCTAATTCAAATCAACCATTATCGGCATCTGTGGTGTCGCTACAAAATCAACCCTTACCTTTGGTTGGATCAGTACCGGTTGTTGCCTTATTTATTGGCGATCCTGATATGCCGCTTGATTTAGAAGACACATTGCTGACACATTGTTACGGCCTTTCCCCGTCCGAAGCAAAATTGGCAACCGCTTTGTTGCGTGGACAAACGCAAAATGATTACGCGCAATTGTGTGGCATCAGTAATAACACAGTAAAAACCCAACTAAAGCAGGTATTGGCAAAAACGGGTACACATCGTCAAACCGAGCTTATACAAATGCTAACCATTGCTTTTGGGATGTTCACCGCACCGAATAACGCAGTGGTAACAAAAATTTCATCTTAAACCATCACTCAAACGGGTGATGTATAGTTAAAGCGATTGCTTTAAATTAATGCGCTGGGTACTAAACCCTTCTTTAAAAAATACTGGTTTTATTCAGCAGCTGCACGGTGTGATGTGAATAGACTAATCCAGACAAATTTCCTCTTCTACAAGGTCAATTCATGAAAAACATCATTATAGTTATTGCAGTGTCCATGCTCTGTTCCTGTGGCTTTATGACACCCGTCAAACAATATGCAGGCAACAGTCAGGGAGTGAGCGACATTGCGGTGATCCAAGGTTACGAGGGAAATCCCTTTGCTGATGAATACCATGCGACGATTATCGGTTATAAAAAGATGGTATCCAACGGCTCGGGCGAACAGAAGACATTCGGCTTGCCCGGTTTTACGGACTACCCCAAAGAAATTCATGTATTGCCGGGAGAGTATGACGTTCAGGTCTATTGCTTTAAAGGGTTTTCGAGTCACCGGCCCAGTAAAACACTGACGCTACAAGCGGGCCAAACTTACGTGCTCAAATGTGACGTCCGAGACGGTCAAGCGTTCATCGAAGCGCGGTAGATGGGTAGAGCAATAGCGAACCCCATCAAACACTTAGTTTTAAAGCCCAATACTGCGCTCAACCAGAGCGCGGTTATACAGAGGCTTTATTTTTCAACTTTACTTTAGACGCAAAAAATCTTGAAGATGCCCCCCTTCACAAAAGCCGAATGGCTCATCTACTGGTTTGATAGCGCTCAGCGTCATCCACGTTGTAGCGAGCAGCTTTCGCCTTAACCAGCTCCTCGGTGGCGGCGTTGAGATCACACCGGACAACGCCCTGTTCTTCACGGCGCCTTTGCCCGTGGTACTGCACATTATCAGCGTCACTCTTTACTGCCTACTCGGCGCCTTCCAGTTCTTCCCCGGTTTCCGCCGCAGCAAACCCAACTAGCACCGCGCTTCCGGACGGATTATGGTCCCTTGTGGGCTGGTTGCCGCGCTCACAGGCTTGTGGATGGCCCAGTTTTATCTGCACGTCCAGTATGACGGAGCTATCCTTTACGCCATTCGACTCCTGGTAGGTTCGGCGATGATTTTGTTCATCTGTCTCGGCTTTGCCGCTATCCAGAGGCGCGACATCCCAAGCCACCGCCCCTGGATGATGCGCAGCTATGCGCTCGGCCTCGGTGCCAGCACACAGGTTCTGTCCCATTTGCCCTGGTACTTATTCCCCAGCATACACTGAGAGCTGGCAGGAACTCTATTCATGGCGGCGGGTTGGGCCATCAACCTAGCGTCGGTCGAATGGATTCTTTTGCGCGAAGCTAAGCCGAATAGCAGGCCGCCAATCAAATGATTGTTGGGAAATGGCAGTCCCGCGATCTGGAAATAGAGTGGATACATAAGCGCCACACCACCACCGCCAACAAGGAAATGAAATGTCCAGCCAGCTTCTACCTCGCGGATGAATGGCTTGGAGTCGAGGATGTTGGTATGAGCGAATTGTCCGCACAGCAAGCTTAAGAACCAACGACCAACCAAAGCGATAGTTACGCCACTAGTAATGCCTACCTTGGCCGTATAAGTTTCGGTGACATCCATCAGCACGCTGCCGACAATGCCACCAAGAAAAGCCCAAGCCAATATTTCCATCTATTACCTCTTATATCTCAATGTTTAAATTAATGGGCTGGCGTCGCAAATATTCAAATTGCAGCGCCACAAAATCTGCGGTCGGAGCACCGTAGCGCCCCGTGATAGCCTCAAGTGCCGCATCCAGTGCACTCGCTGGTGTGCCTGTATAGACCGGCAGGACATAGTGCTCCGACTCTGATACTGTCTCAGTCTCTATCAGCAGGCCGTGGCGGGAACGCACCGCGCCGCTTGCATGCGTTGCTAATGCTTCGGAGCGAAAGGTTCGTGACCAGGCATCCGCCATAAATGCCACGGAAATTTCGTCGAAACCGCCGTCAACCGGCATCTCGACGATCTCGTGTCGCCACACGGCGAGCCAATTGCCGGCTGCAAGAAATATCTGGTCTACGCCTAGAGTAAATGCAGACGTATCGTGATCGGTTCCCCAAGTGCCCACGCCCAGTCGTTGTGCAGTAAGCTCGGCAGTATGCCGACCGGCAATCGCTTCGACCAGCGCCAACGATGACGGCAAGGAAGCACTGATACCGGTAGTCGTCATTATCTGTCCATCAATAACAAAACGTTGGTTATGCACCCAGGTCGTACCAGGAAATATTTCAGTAATTTCCTCCAAACCTGACCAGTGTGTGGTCGCCGCTTTGCCTTCGAGCAGACCTGCATGTGCGATAACCCGTGCGCCCCCACAGATCGACATCACCGTCGCGCCCTTTTCGGACTGTGCTCGGACCCAGTTGAGCAGTACCGGATCTTCCTCTCTATCCATGGCAGGAATAATCAGTATGTCCGCTCCGACCGGGGTTGATTGGTCGAATTGCCCTATCGTCATATCCGTGCGTATCTGCAGAGCAGGAATTAGTTTAACCGTGCCCGGTTCTGTGGAAACCGTCACCACATCTGCTGCGCCAGACTCTTTCAAGACCCCGTAAGGGATTACAAAATCCGTGGTTTCAGTACCGGCATTGTCGGCAAGTACCACGACCAGCGGACGTGTACGTCGGTCCTTCGGTGCAGGGAGAGTTAGCGAGTTCTCCGTCAGTGCCGAAATGTTCGCGTAACTGGGATCTGCGCCGAGGCACGATTGCGAGTAGTACACTGACACGGCAATCAGCACTAGCGCGAAACCGGTAATTTTTAGCAAAGCGGAATACTTCATTTGTTTTCCTCAATCATTGATTTGCTAGTTAAAACCCGAGGGTCGTTACCGACACGGATACCCTTGCAAGTTGATCGCTCCTGTTGAACGCCAAGTTAAAGGGCCTTTGCAATGACTCTTGAATGCCGCAAAAGATAGGCGAGATATACGGCGGCCACCACATCGTAGGTCAGGCAAAACATTGGCCACCAACTAGGAACGCCTGGATTGGAAATCAGGTGGCCATGGAAGAAATCAAATAGGCCATGAGTGACTAACGCCGCAACGACAAACCACAAATTGCGTTTGAAGCCAAGAACGGTGGCAGCTAAAAACACGACCATAACTGCTGACTCACTAAGGATGGCTTGAACCGAACCGCCCATAACCGCAAATAAACCATAGTAGGATGCAACCACGACCAACACTGTTGGATAAAAGCTACGTTCTTTGTCGAAGCCGACGCGTGTAGCGAACAACGAAACAACTAAGGCGATGACAATACCTGCGAGATAATTCATTTAAGCTCCTGGATTCTAATCTTTGATAAGCGGCGCCACCGAAAGCGGTTCGCTGTAATGAAGGCTTATGCCTCATAACCATCTCGGAACGGACTGAGTGTAAGCGGCGAATTCTTTGCCAAACTTTAAAAACAGCGCTCTTTCCTCGGGTGAAATTTGGTAGCGATTCATATAGATAACAAACACTGGCAAGAAGATAAATCCCAGCGCATTCGCAACAAAGAATGCCCAACCAGCTAGCACAAATAAGAAGCCGACATACATGGGGTTCCGGCTAAAACGATAGATGCTCGATCTAACCAAGGTAGAAGCGGCCCCTGGCTGCGTTGGATTAACAGTGGTCTTGGCAGTACGAAATGCAACAACGCCTGCAACAGCGAACACAATGCCAATACCGCCCAATGAGCAAGCCATAACAAGACGCCAATGTAGGACGAAGGACATAGCTGGAAACTGTACTGAGGCAAGCCACATTGCGCCTGCAAAGAACAGCGCCAAAGCGACCGGGGGAACTCTGATTTCAAGAGCGTTCATGATGCAAAGCCTGAGGCTAATGCAGGGTTAACGTGCATAATCAAAGCATTAGCGATGAAGGTTTGCCATGTTTCATTTGGCACCCAAACCTCCTGCATTGGATAGGCTGATGCTTCCTCACTCTCCAGCAGACATAATCTCCGATAGAGATAGATAAAAACAGCTACCCGCATGTTTTTTGCACAATGCACCCAAACATTACGCTCCTCGAAGGCCTTGAGCGTGCCGAAGAACTGCGTTAGCTGATGAAGCTCAGGCATCTCCCATGCCACAGGAATATGAATGTAGGCAATTCCTTGCTGCGTAACCAATTCAGCTTCACCGGACAAGGCGTTTGATGACGTTGGGGGAGCTAAATTGATAACAGCTTCTATGCCAAGCTCAGTCAAACTTGCAATATCCTGCTCAGATAATTGGCCGGAACTCCAGAGCCAGTCGAATACTTGATGAATATTTTCAGCGTCCATGAAGGGTATCTTTGGGCTCATATCAGCTACTCCGTCTAGTCCAGGCACTGGTACGCCCGATCAGCGAGATGCCAATAAATACTCTGATTTCTAGTTTGCCATCCGAGGTAATTGTTGCTTTGCACTGATAAGTCTTACCATTTTTTGGATCATAAATTTCGCCGTCATGCCATAGTGAATCTTCGCTGTAAAACAAACCCTGCAAAATTTCTTTTCCAACTACGGGGTCGTTTTGTCTGTGCTCATCGGGGTTATAGCGGTCAACTTTCAGTTTTCCAGCGAATGACGTGTCGTCATCTAGCGGGAAGTTTGGGGCTTTAAGCCAAGTGACTTTGCCGCAATAGTTATTCTTTGCGCAGTGATAAATTTCGACCTCCGAATCACTGTCAGGTGTAAACCAAACGCCAAGCACTGCATCGCCCTTAGAATCGGCGAATGCCGCACTACTCATCATAAATGCAGCCAATAGCTTAATGAGTGCAAACCAACGAATTTTCATATAAACCTCACCTAATTATCCAAAGAGAACCGTTATCCGAATTAATTGGTTAACGGTGGAATATTACTTACACTCATCAGCCTATCTCTAAAGATAATGCCAAAATGAAAGTTCGTGCTTTAGGCTGGAATTTTTTAAACTAGTCCAGTTACGGTACGACGAAGCCTAGTCTACGGACTCACGTCTGCTATGGCTTGAATGAAACGGCTATTCGTGTTGGAAACTAGAAGGCGCAATCCCGAACATGTGCTTGAACGTCCGAGAAAAATGCGCGGAGTCTGCAAATCCGCCTACGTACGAGGCCTCGGTCAAGTTCTTGCCGGACGCTAACGCAGTGAGCGCGATTTCGATGCGCAACCATAGCATGTAGGGCCGAAACCTCATGCCTGTTTGCTCGATGAAGAGGTGGCGAAAGCGATCCGGAGAAAGGCTCGAGGCATCAGCAATATCGGCGAGCAGAACCGTTTCACCGATACGCTCACGCATAAGTTCCATGGCATGTTCAATCCGCTTATCGAGTGATACCACCGGGACTGTGTTGGTTGCGGCAAGCTTGGCAATCACGAAACGTGCGTGGCTGACGAGTTCTGAATCAAGGTCGCACCCCTGATAGGCGGCGGCGAGAGCTGCAAGTTCAAGCTCAAGCGTTCCATAGGCAAACGACGAGATCCCCTCGCCGAGACATAGCTGGTGTAGCGCCCGTCCATCGCGAGATTCGGGCTCAACAAAGATCATCGCAACAAACTCGCCGCGTGCTTCGAACTCATGAGGCTGGTGCGCAGCGATAATTGCCGCATGATAAGTATTCCAGTTTCCGCCGGGGCGTCGAAATCTCACCCCGCCTTCGGAGAACGAAAACGTGATCTGGATTGCATGATGGGAATGAAAATCCGTGGGCTCTCCGGCTTGACCTATCCACAGACTCCCTCCGCGCCAAAGCACGATACGCCCGGTTCCTGCCGTCTTCATTTAAACTACTCCGATGCTATACGGATTGGCAGTGATCCGTATTTTGTGCAAACAATCGCTTTCATCAATTTTCTCTACACAACCATGAAGCATTTATTGTATTTTAATCAGTTACATAGGATGGATGTAACACGTAGTTTGAAAACTATGTAGGGGAAGTGTAACCTAAATATTTACCAATACCACTGCCATCTGAGTCAAAAATAGTCTAGCTTAAAATATACTAACCAATTGTTATTTATTGAATTATTGTGTTTTTAAGCTGTACGTTTTTTTGAGTAAGAATGGAGTATAAGGAATTAAATGACTCAAGGGAGGGAATCCTGTCATTATCAGTTGCCTGTACAATCCAGTTTATATCGATATAAACTGTTCTGAGGTAACAAAAAAACCATTGAGTGTACAAATGAAAGCGTCAAAGTTAATCACTTCAATGCTGATGCCAATCTCAGCTAACGCTGGTTTCAATGCTTTTATAAATGGTCAGAAGCTACACGACAGTCAACCGCCTATAAAATCGGTGATATTGACAATACGGAACTCTATGATGCCGGAGCTTATGTTTATTATGTCATGGGGGTTGTTAACGCAACTATTGGGTCTGGTCTTTTTGTCCACAAAATATCACTTCGGATAAAGCGGCAAATGTTGTGTCTAAATACCTGAATGAGCATCCAGAATTATGCAGTAAAAGTGCCGATTCACTTGTTAAATCTGCACTCATGAAAGAATGGCCTTGTCCGAAGTGAACGTCCATGAGACGTTATAAATTCTCTTTCATACTCCGGCAATGGCCTACTGAGTTTTGCTTCAACATCAACAATGATTGCACAATGCCAATTTTTATTGATTACCGAACTTCGTTTCATCACTATAATTATCGCCGTAAAGCTGCCACTCGCGAACGTCTCTTTTTGGCCGTTTGGTTGAGGTCGCCAACGGCAGCTTTGTGGCCCTCCAGTTCCAGAATCTGGCTTCGGCCGACTGGCGGCTTTGGAGAAGCGCGAGTGGCAAAAATGTCGAGCTGCGACCTTGGCTTCGTCAAAACCAAACAAATTTGAAAGTCTGCTATCAAGACACATTTTTTGCAATTGGTGAATTCACAGTTTCGGTCAAAATCTATTTTTTTGACGGTCCACTCTTTGGGGAACCTGAATTTAATCTATAAAGTACAACCTTTGAGCGATATGTGAGTTGATTTAGGCTATTCTAATAAAGTAGGATTTGTCCTGTACTCATTACATTTAACACTTCTGCGCACCACAAAACAACTAAGCATTACTCTTCCTACAGAGATGGCTGATGTTATAAAAGCTAAGGTCGTCACCGGGGAATATGCAACAGAAAGCGAAGTGATTCGGGATGGATTACGGGTGCTTATGGCCAGTGACCGAGCAGTATAAAATTGGCTCTTGGAACAAGTCGTACCGGCCTATGATGCTCTGAAAGCCGATCCTACAAGGGCTGTCTCAGTGGAACAGGTCTAGCCAGGCTTACTGCTGAACATAAGGCTGCCACCGCCAAAAAAGCTTGAAAACATATCAGGTCATTTTCTCACCGGAGGCAGAAGAGCAACTGGGCTGGGTTGATTTGGTAGTGTTGTACCAATCTAAACCATCATATTTATTGTTATGAGCTCACTGGCTTTATTTTTGGAAAATTCAGTGCTGATTAGTGGTAATTATTGAACGCTGCTTTCCTCGTATTGCGCAGACGAGGACGATTTTCAGGTTATATGCACTCAAGCCTATTTCGTTTAAGTACCTATGGGGCCAACGGTAGTCTTACAGACAAAAGAGACCTAATTCGGAACTTCATACCCTGGTGCAAACAAAGCACTGGCTACATCATATAGCGCAAGATGGTTTTTAAGCCAAAGCCTATATTCATTTCCTTTGAGGGTATGTTTGGATGAGCAATCAACAAGCCATTGACGTAATACATATCCGGCAATTGCTGCCCTTACTTTGATGTGCAACACACCGCTTGTCATGCCATAGTCACCTTCAATAATCTCAGGATATTTCTGATTGGGGTGTGGCACTAAATCCAGTTCAACAATACGATTCCATTGAATATCGGCAGATGATAATTCATGCGTCTGGATAGGGTTGTCCTCTATTACCATCGCCGTTTCTATACGCGTAATAACAAAGTCACGAAATTCCTTTGATTTGCGATCAAAGGCACGCGTATGCCAACGAAGACCGTCATTGACTAACGCAAATGGAACAATCTCACGCTCAGATGCACCACTGGTGTGAGACTTATATTTCAGCGATACGGATTTTTGTTTATGAATAGCGCGAGTTATTGGCGCAAGAATTGCCATTGAGGGATGGCTTAATACCAGCGGTAACTCACATGTCAGCATTGCACCACCAACGCAACTTCCGCCGTCGCCGAAACCTTGTGATAAGGCTGTTAGTACTCGCTCTGGAACATGATTGAAGACTGGTGAGAAATCATTTCCTATTACATAACTTTTGGTCTTGCCATCAAAGCTAATATTGCTCGGAAAAAGTTCTCGATATTGAGCGAAATCCCTTGTGGCTACCGCAGGAGCGACGCCAAATCGTTGATTTAGATCCTGGCGTCGAGCCTCACCTAGAAAATAAAGCCGAAACTCAATGTAAGCCAGCCGCTCTCGCTGGGCTTGGCTCAAATGTTGAAGAGTGATTGGATAAGAGCTGACTACAGATTTTGAATGCATAGTTCGCATTTTAAAGAGTCGAGCCTAAGTGATCAATCTTTTTTGCTCAATTGACATGATCATTTTGATTATGTATTATAAATCTCAAGATTATTTGAAATTGTAAATACAAGTAGTCATTAAGAATGGTTAAATCTAACTGGCTCCCATTTAAAAGATACTCAAAAAGAAAAACAGTACGAACGACATATACCTAACATCATAATGGGTATCGTACTTGCCACAGATTTTAGCTACTGGACAAAAAGTACGGATCAGTTGATAGCATGCAGCCCTGAAGCGTCCCATCAACTAACATCAATGCCAGAGATAAAGATAGCCAACAACAAGTAGACCTGACCAGAAAACCAGTTTTATAAATACCTATCATTAACAATTTTGAGCCGCTGACCTCCAACAACCAGCAAGTAACTCTTGGAACAATTAACTGATTTAAAGGCCATATTACACTCCAAGCGAGCCAATATTTATTACCTGGAAAAATGCAGGGTAATGCAAAAAGATGGTCGCGTACTTTATCTCACAGAAGCCAAGGACCAAAACTACTACTGGAATATCCCCATTGCCAACACCACCGTTATTCTATTAGGTACCGGCACTTCTATCACACAGGCCGCCATGCGTATGTTAGCCAGCGCGGGAGTATTAGTCGGTTTTTGTGGCGGAGGAAGTTCGCCGTTGTTTGCCGGCAGCGAAATAGAATGGCTCACCCCGCAAAGCGAATATCGCCCCACCGAGTATGTGCAAGCATGGTTAAAATTTTGGTTTGATGATGACAAACGGCTTACGGTAGCCAAAGCCTTTCAAGATGCCCGTGTTACCTACCTAAAAAGCATCTGGGAAAAAGACCGGGATTTAAAAGCCGAGAATTTTTTCGCAGATGACATAGAAATCAGCAACGCCCTGGACACCTATGTCAATCAAATCCCACTCGCTGTAAAAACCGGGGACTTACTACAAAAAGAAGCCCTGCTCACCAAGCAACTCTATCGCTACGCAGCCAAAGCCACCAAACTGGGTAATTTTGTTAGGGAACGCGAGAACACCGACCTTGCCAACGGCTTTTTAAATCACGGTAACTACTTGGCCTATGGCCTAGCCGCCACCACGCTTTGGGTACTAGGCATTCCGCATGGTTTTGCGGTTATGCACGGCAAAACCAGACGCGGCGCATTAGTGTTTGATGTCGCTGACCTGATCAAAGACGCCATCGTTCTGCCCTGGGCCTTTATCAGCGCCAAAGAAAAAGCCACCGAACAGGAATTTCGCCAACAAATCCTACAAAAATTCACCGAACACAAAGCCCTGGATTTTATGTTTGACCAAGTCAAACAGCAAGCCATGCGGGATGACTGGTCATGATGGTCACCTTTATCAGTCAATGCCAGAAAAAAGCTCTCAATCGTACCCGTCGAGTTTTGGATGCCTTCGCTAATCGCATTGGTGATAACACTTGGCAAACCATCATCACCGAAGACGGCTTAATCGCCGTGAAAACTCTATTACGTAAAACCGCCACCAAAAACACCGCCGTGTCTTGTCATTGGATTCGGTCAAGGAGCCGGAGCGAGTTGGTTTGGATAGTGGGGAATCGCAAGCGGTTTAATGCTGAAGGGATTGTGCCTGTGAATAGCACGCGCAAAAATTTGGCCAATAGCCATTGGGAAAATGATTGGATGTACTTGCCTTTAATAAAATGCCTCAGCGCATTGGCGGCTTTGTTTCATGATTGGGGCAAAGCATCAGAATATTTTCAAACCAAGCTTAAGGAAGATATTAAAACAGGCGACCCATTACGGCATGAGTGGATTTCCTTGTTGTTTTTCAACGCTTACGTCAATGGCGAAACGGATGAACAATGGCTAAACCGACTCATAACAGCTGAGTTTGATGTAACCACCTTAAAGCAAATAATGGTCAAAAAAACCAAAACACCCCTTTATGAATTGCCGAATGCTGCAAGTATGTTGGCATGGCTGATTGTTTCGCATCATCGTTTACCAACTATTGAAAAAACAGCAAGTAAGCCAGCAGAAGATTTTAGGGGTGTGTTTAGACGTATTCGCCAGGATTGGGGTTACGAAAATAGTTATGATCCTGACACTTTCAATCGAAATTTACCACGTTGTTTTGACTATCAAAAAGGCTTGCCCAGCGACTCACCCAGTTGGCTAAAAGAATGTAAAAAACAAGCCACTCGCTTACAACAGCACTTGCCACTATTGGAACAAGCGATTAACGATGGCAGTTGGCGTTTGATTATTCTGCAAAGCCGTCTTGCTTTAATGTTGGGCGATCATTTCTACTCATCGTTAAAAATAGACGATCCGAATCGTTTAAAAAATCGTGAATTGGCTTTGTATGCCAATACTGAAAGTGACGGCAACAAAAAAAGGGTTCTCAAACAAACCTTAGATGAGCATTTGCTAGGCGTTGCCAAACAAGCCGGACACTCCGCCCATTTTTTACCCATGCTGGAAGCAAACAATGAAGAGTTGGAGAGGGTTCGTGACGTTAAGCTCTTAAAGCAAAACAGTAAGCAGGGTTTTGAATGGCAAGACAAAGCCGTTAAAGAAATTAGCCAATGGCGACAACAAAACTCTCAACTTAACCCAAATCAATATGGTTTTTTTGCCGTCAACATGGCGAGTACAGGTAAAGGCAAGACGTTTGCCAATGCCAAAATCATGCGGGCGTTATCGCCCGATGCAGACAGCTTGCGTTATGTGCTGGCATTAGGTTTGCGGACTTTAACCTTGCAAACGGGCGACGAATACCGCGAGCGGATTGGCTTAAGAAACAATGAGCTGGCGGTGTTAATCGGTTCACGCGCAGTTTTGGAATTACACGACCAAAAAGCACATGAAAAAAATGACGCAGAACGGGAAGCGACAGGCTCCGAATCCGAAGAAATCTTGCTCGACAATGAATTGTATTTCGAATGTGATTTCCCCGATGATTGGTTAAAAACTGCATTAAAAACCGCCAAAGACCGCCAGTTTTTATACGCGCCCGTATTAAGTTGTACGATTGACCATCTGATGGCGGCAACCGAAACCCAGCGCGGCGGACGCTATATTTTGCCGACCTTGCGCTTGATGTCGTCTGATTTAGTTATTGATGAAATTGATGATTTTGACGGTAAAGACCTGATTGCCATCGGGCGGTTGATTCATTTGGCTGGTATGTTAGGCCGAAAAGTCATGATTTCCTCGGCAACTATTCCGCCTGATTTGGCGGAAGGTTATTACTATGCCTATCAATCAGGCTGGTCAATCTTTGCCGCGATGCGGCAACAAAACAAGAACGTGGGTTGCGCTTGGATTGATGAATTCTCCACCCAAGTGACAACCCTGGAAAGCCAAAAGGAAGCACAGGAAATGGTGGCTTATCAAACTGCCCATCAGAAATTTATCAATAAACGCAATCAACACTTACTAAAACAAGCGGCGAAACGCAAAGCCACCATTTTTGATTGCTCGCCAGAACAGGCCAGCGAACAAAACCTCACGATTGAAGACTATTTTGCCCAAGTCATACAAGCGGCAATTATTGAAAAACATCAAGAGCATCATTTAGTTGATACAGCCACAGGCAAACACGTCAGTTTTGGCGTGGTACGGGTTGCCAATATAAAGCCTTGCATTGCACTGACCCGCAACTTGCTTAATGCAAAGTGGCCTGAGGATATTGAAATAAGAGCGATGGCCTATCACAGCCAGCAAGTGCTGATTATGCGAAATGAACAGGAAAAACATCTGGATTCGGTATTAAAGCGCACTGCCACTAATACAGAGCATACGCTTAACAATCCGCAGATTCGGGCGCATTTAAAAGCAATCGACGCGCCGAATGTCATTTTTATTCTGGTGGCGACACCTGTAGAGGAAGTAGGGCGCGACCATGATTTTGATTGGGCGGTGGTTGAGCCATCTTCTTACCGTTCATTCATCCAGTTGGCGGGGCGAATCATGCGCCACCGTGAGTTAACTTCAGAATTAGCAGCCAGTAATATGGCGTTGTTGCAATTCAACCTAAAAGGGCTGAATGGCAAAGATGTGGTTTTTAACCGCCCTGGCTATGAATCCAATGAAAACCGCTTGGTAACACACGACTTAAATCAACTGCTAGACATTGAAGCGATGGCAACGCGCTTAGATGCCACGGCACGGATTACCAAAGCTGAGACCTTACAACCTAAAAACAGCCTAGTTGATTTAGAGCATCACTGTATCCAGCAATTGTTAACCAATTACAGCCAGCAAGGCCCTGAGACTTTATCCGGCTGGATTACGTCATGTTGGTGGCTAACGGGCGAGCCACAACATTACGTTCAATTTAGGAAAAGTACGCCTGAGCTGACTTTGTTTTTAATTCCGACGGATAGGGGCTGGATATTTGCAGAAAAAGACAGCAAAAGTGAGTGGATTTACAAAGAATATGGCTATATCTTCCACGATGAAGAGCTAAAAGCATTAGAAAAACAGCGTTTGTGGTTGTGGCGTGACTATCAAAAGTTATTGGAAAACTCACCTAAATCGGACTTGCAAGAAGCCGCGCAAGCGTATGGGGAGGCCAATTTCCCTATTTATGAAAAAAAACTAGATGAATTGAAATTTAGCTATTCCAGCCAATTCGGCTTACAAGAAACCTGACAGGTTTTGAAAACCTGTCAGGTTTTTCTGTATTAAAGCTGCCTGTGCGGCAGGGAACGCGTTAAGAAAGTAATTAATTTTCTAAGCTACTTGTACAGCAGCTTGATGATTTTACCTTAAAAAGTGTGGCGTTTACTTTTATGATAGCCAATAATTAATATAAGTAAGTATTTAATGGTTGTATTTATTTTCATCTGAATTTAGACTGCAACCCGTGTCATCGTGAATCCAAAAATCTTAAGGAGAAAATATGATTGACCCTGCAATACAAAATTTCCTGAATGAACGTAAAGAGAGCTGGTTAAAAAAGAAAATAGACAGCAAAACAACGGCGGAACAAGAGCGCAAATTAACGCAAGAAGCCAATGAGCTGTTTGCGCTGGCCACTTGGTTGCCAGATGCAGCAAAAAGAGCCAAACAATTATCACTTGTCAGCCACCCCGCCAAATTTAGCCACCCCAGTGCAAAAGCCAGCCCCATTATTGCAGTCGCGGTAAAAAAAACAGATGGTTTTGTTCGTTCAGGTAATACGACAGAGCAACTGGATGTTTTTGGTAATGCGGCTGCAATGGATGTTTATAAGTTTTTAAGTCTAGCTTTGGTAGATGGGCAAACCGTACTCAGTCATTTAGAACAAACAACCCCTGCTATCCAACAACAATTTACCTTACCTGCTGCAAGCTATACAGAATTGGCCGCTTCCCTATTGACCATAAAATCGACTGATACGGATAAAACTGTTACCAGCGACATCGTCAAGCAGATTTATTTTCCTGTTTCAGAAGATAGCTATCATCTGCTTTCGGTGCTAACCCCTTCAAGTTTAATGTTCACGTTTAAACAGCGTATCAACGTACTACGTTTTTCTGACGAAGCAAAAGCGGCACGGGAAGCCAAGAAAGAAAACCAGCATTATGACGGTGAACTGGCGGAAATTTATTCGTTAACGGTTATTGGTTTTGGCGGCACAAAGCCTCAAAACATCAGCGTCTTAAATAGCCAAAACTATGGCACAGCCTACCTACTCGAATCCCTCCCCCCAATACTAAAAAAACGCAGTTTCAATCCACCGAAAAATAATTTTTTCAGCAACAGCTTAAAGTTAAAAGATTTTCAGGACGATTTTGACCAATTGCACAAACAACTCAGCAGCGACACCAACAATATCCATGTCCGCAATAAGCGCGATTGGCTGATTAAGAACATCATCTATCAAGTTGCAGATAAACTTTGGCAAATCCGCTTTTTAGATGCGGATTGGTCAACATCCGACAACTATCAAAACCTCCCGCCACAGCAAAAAACCTGGCTGGATCAAGCCTACAAAGACACTCGGCAACAGCAAACCGATTGGCAAGAGGATATAAAAATCGCGCTAGCGCGATGGCTTTCCAATAGCTACAAAACCAGCCAAGGCGATAAAGCCTTATCAATCGACGATGACCGCTACAAACCCCACTTTATCCGCTTAATTGACGAGTGCGAGGCAGCCATATTATGAAAAACATCCTGCTCATCCCTTATATTCAAATCCATAACGCCAACGCTTTATCCAGCCCATATACCATTGGCTTTCCGGCCATGACCGCTTGGTTAGGCGCTGTCCATGCTTTGCAACGCCAACTTAAAACCCGAGATAAAGATTTTGAAGATTTGGATTTTAAAAGCGTCGGTGTAGTCTGCCATGACATTAATCTGCAAACCTACAAAGGCAACAGCGATTTTGTTTATTCAATAATCGGCACAGGTAATCCGCTAGATAAATCCGGCAATCGACCCTCATTTATTGAAGAAGCTCGCTGTCATTTAACGGTCTCTCTCGTCATTGAATACACCTGTGATTTTGACCAAGACTTAACGGAACACGTTGACCATCTTGTAAAAGGCAAACTGAAATTTGCTGGCGGCGATGTCATCACCTCCAAACCATCAGAAACGTTTGAAATTGATTCAGAAAACCAAAAACAACTCATCACCAAACTTATGCCAGGTTTTTGCCTAGTTGAACGCCGTGACCTAATGCAACAGGCAATGGCAGACTACTCAGAAGGGCATAAAGGACAAGATGCCATAGATGCCCTGCTGGATTACCTAACCATAAAGCACACCAGCCAAATTGATGATAAAGGCAAAGTCACCTGGACAAGTAGCCGCAAAACCAAAGGCTGGATTGTACCGATTTCCACAGGATTTCACGGTATCAGCGATTTAGGCAAGGCTGAAAACCAGCGCGACCCTGACACGCCCCACCGTTTTGCTGAAAGTGTCGTTACTTTAGGCGAATTCATCATGCCCTATCGCATCGACAACCTAGACAACATGCTTTGGCACACATACGCCGATTTAGAAAATAACCTTTACCTTTGCCAACAAAACCAACCCATTAACCAGCAATAAGGAAAAAACTCATGGCTAAAAACACCAACATCGCTTCTGTATTGGCTTTTGAAAAAAAACTCGTCCCCTCTGATGGTTTTATGTACGGTACAACTTGGGAAGAACGTAACAAACCTGAATCAAGCAAGCCGCTCGCATTACGGGAAAAATCAGTGCGTGGCACTATTTCCAACCGTCTTAAAGATGCCATTAAAAATGATCCTTTAAAACTGAACGCGGCGGTTGAAAACCCAAACTTACAACGGGTTGACAGTTGTGCCTTAGGCGAAGACCAAAACACCTTAAAACTGTATTTCACCCTTAAAGTATTAAGTGGAGTCCAAAACCCATCCGCCTGTAACAACAAAGCCTTTAACGAAACCTACAGCAAAGCCGCCAATGACTACATTGCCGCCGAAGGTTTTAAAGAACTGGCAAAACGTTACGCCATCAACATCGCCAATGCGCGATTTTTGTGGCGTAACCGAGTAGGTGCAGAACACATAGAAGTGCAGGTGAAAAAACTCAACCAAGATTCAGAAAAAACCTGGACTTTTGATGCTGTAAAAATGGGCTTGAGTGATTTTGAAACTGTCACAGCTGAAATTGAAGAACTGGCAACCGAAATAGCCAAAGCCTTATCGGGTGAAGAGGATTTTTTACTGCTAGAGATCAAGGCATTTGCCCAAGTAGGCTTTGCCCAAGATGTGTATCCCAGTGAAGAACTGGTCTTGGACAAAAGCACCGCGAAAGATAAAAAAAGCAAAATTCTTTATCACATCAACAACATTGCAGGAATGCACTCGCAAAAAATCGGCAATGCATTGCGTACCATAGACACATGGTATCCAGTCCCAGAAGGTGAAACCTTATTCCCAATTGCCATAGAACCTTACGGTGCAGTCACCAACCTAGGTAAGGCCTACCGTAACCCAAAAGCCAAAGCCGATTTTTTTACCCTGTTTGACCGCTTCGCCTGTGGTGAAACCTTGGAGAAAAAAGAAGATGATCATTATGTAATGGCAGTATTAGTGCGTGGTGGTGTGTTTGGCGAAAGCGGCAAGGACTAGGCAATGAAGTCTTATTTGGAAATCACCTTATTGCCAAATCCTGAGGTCGGGATTAACTTCCTCTGGTCCAAAGTCTTCCAACAAATTCACCTTGGCCTAGTCGAAATACAGGATGATCAAGGCCATGTAGCGGTTGGCATCTCTTTTCCTGACTATGTCACAGGTGAAAAATATAGCGTGTTGGGCGGTAAATTGCGCTTGTTTGGTCAGGACGAGGCCACCCTCATCCAGTTCAATGCCTGCAAATGGTTATCGCGACTTAGTGATTATGTGCATTGCACCAGCATTCGCCCGGTACCGGAAAAAATCACTGGTTATAACATTTATCAACGCGACCAACCCAAAACCAATAGAGCGCGTTTAGCCAGACGTTATGCCAAAAGACATAACGTCAACTATGAAACAGCGTTAGTACTTTACAGCGAGATGGTGCATAAAAACATAACAACACCATTTATACATTTAAAAAGTTTAAGTGGTAATCAGGAGTTTTGTTTGTGGATTAAAAAAACCATAGTCGCCGAACCATTAGGGACGACATTCAGTAGCTATGGCTTAAGCGCTATATCCACAGTACCCGATTTTTGACCCAAGTTTTTACCGCTTTTTAAAAATATAGAAAAATCAGCTAGTTGCAAAATGTGGTTTTGGGAATGGGTAAATCAGCCTAAATCTCCTGTAAACTGCTGCGCAACTGGCTTTAAAGCTTTTTAAAACCAGTTCCCTGCCGCACAGGCAGCTTAGAAA
>Ga0208751_100168_pt1 | contig 23030 bp, 33 predicted proteins | sample LakWasMet22_HOW5_2_FD_183868 | JGI IMG/M metagenome (GOLD analysis project Ga0208751, IMG submission 183868) | Freshwater sediment methanotrophic microbial communities from Lake Washington under simulated oxygen tension - Sediment Metagenome... | ecosystem: Environmental > Aquatic > Freshwater >... | reverse complement strand
TAATACTCAATCTAGTACTCCACCTTCCGCTACTACTGTTCCGCCAACCGCTACCAATATAGAAAAAATGAAGAAAAAAGGCTTCAATTGGGATAAAGCAAAAGGTGTTTGGACAAAAGCGCAAGGGTTTTGGGGAAAATTAGACGAAACTGGTTTACTTGGAAAAGCGGGAGATTATTTCGGATTAAATTTAGGGAAAAACACACAAACTGATGGTGGTGCTTCAATTGATACAACAGAGCCAATTGCTGAAACTCCCGCAGAAGAAAAAGGAATGAGTAAAGGGATGAAAATTGGTCTTGCTGTTGGCGGTGCTGTAATTTTAATCGCTGTAATCTATATGGCAACTCGTTCAAAAGGCACTACTCCAAAAGTAGCTACTGCTTAAAAAGTTATTAACAAAGAAATTCTAAAAAAGATATGAATACTGTTTTTGAAAGCAATAATAGACCAATGAGATTATACATTACAATCACTTGTAATGGTAAAAAGAAATTTCGTGTATGGTCGGAGCAGTTAGGTAAACCAAATAGTAAGTATGCTAAGAGGGAGATTATTGTTGAAAACAGTAGAACAATATACTTTTCATTACCAGTAACGCCAAAGAGATTAACTATCGGTTGCTTAAACGCAGAGAATCCAAAAGATACTGATTTTAATGAATTAGTTGAAGAAGCACCTTTAGTAAAATACAATATTTGGTTAGATGATGAAACTAGAGATTTTGTTCAATTAGCTGTTAATTTCAGTCAAGTATGTGGATTCGAGAAGCCTTTGGAAAGAGGAACTGTATATCAAACACCCGATGCTAAATTTAACATCAAGTATTTCCCACAAATAAAAGACTTTGTTTCGGGTGTTCCAATTAATACTCCCGCACGAATAGGTCACAATACTGGTATTATCGAAATTAGCGCATCTAAGTTCGTAAGATATACTATTCCCGAAAGACTTTGCATACTTTTACACGAGTTTTCTCACAAGTATAAAAACCCTAAAATTGGTTTAAATATTTCTAATGAATATGGTGCGGATATTAACGCATTATATATATATTTGGGATTAGGTTTTTCAAAGGTTGATGCAATTACAGTTTTCGCAAATGTCTTCTTAAAAGCACAGAGCGATGGTAATATGCAGAGAATGAGAAAAATTTTAGATTACATAAAAAGATTTGAAAATCAAGAGTTTGCACAATTAACATAAGAAATATGTCAGAGCCAAATAATACATACAACAATGATAAAGATTACGAAGATGATTTAAACTCATTTGTAGAATCTGACCTTATTGAAGAAGACGTTTACGACGCTGACGGCGATGCCGAAGGTGAAGACGACTTTTATGGTGCTGACGGAAACTCTAGTCCGATTGGCGGAGAGATTGATGAAGAGGAAGAAGAGTTAGACAGTAACGACGATTTTATTTACGATATTGATTTTAGTCAGTTCAAGGGAAAAGATTTTAAATCATCATTGAGAAATGTTAATAAAACAGTTAGCAGTAAAAAGAAGTTGCAAGTTAAGGCACATAAGAAAAAAAAGAAAATGGTTAAAAAACCACTTTCTCAAGAAATTGTAGTTAAAAAAAGAGCAACACTTTACGGTAAAAAAACTCAAACTGGTGGAGAAGCTAAAACTACTAAGCGAATTATAGTACCTAGTACACAAAAAGTAATTGTAGAAGGTGTAGATAAATTTATTTTAGGAGAAGATAAGTGTGGTGTGAAAGATATTGGATACTACAAATGTAAAAAACTAAGAGAGTTGATATTCACAATGAATAATAATTCGGGAGTTGACTTCAATGTAGAATTATTTAATCCAAGTGAACCTTTAGATTATTTGTTCGCAACAAGTGGAAACTTAAATAATAAAATACAAGTGGCGGGTGGTATTATTAGTTATACAGATGTTTTATTTAATATTCTAGCTAATCCTACACACGTTGTAAATGCTAAGTTTACATTTGCGGGTGCTAATGTTCAAAATCAAATAAATCAGCCATTAGTATTCCAAAATAAACGTATTACTGGTGAACAAAAAGTAGAGCCTTTACAATTGCAACTACAAGTAGATACAATGCAAGTAGCAAATGATATTGTATTCTTTGATATTTTAGGAAATCTTAATAGACCATTCATTCCAAATGGAATGGACGTTATTCAGTATAAGGTTTTAGCGGGAAATACAGTAACATTTGCGTTTTATTACGAACAAAAAGATTTAAGAAAGTTCTTTTTTGAAGAAGCAAGAAAATCAAAAAAATTAATATAGTATGGGAAATTTATTCGAGCAAAAATATCCAAATAATATCAGAACCATAAGTGGTTTAAATAACGTGCCATTTCAAGACGATGTAGTTCTTGAGTGTGATACATCTGCGGGTGCTGTGTCTATTAATTTACTTGATATACCAGTTAGCGGTGGAAATGGATATTGGAGTACTCAATATAAATTATATATTGTTGATAAAAGTAATAATGCGGGAACAAACAACATTACAGTTAACGCACCAGTTGGCTCTAAGTTAAATGGCGGGGCTAGTTTTACAATTAGTTCAAATGGAGCAAGTTTAATAGTGAGAGTAGCTAGTAATTTGAATTATGTTGGTACATACAGCGTTATAGCGGGAGGTACTGGAAATGGTCATATTATAGCTGATGAAGGTGTTAATTTACCACAACAACCAATATTAGATTTTCAAGGCGCAAACGTTACTGTAACTAATGGAGTTGGTAAAACTATTGTAACTGTTGGTGGAGGTGGTAGTGCAACTGTTTGGAATGATATTATGAATTTAGAAAATTATGTTTCTAATCCAGTAACAGATTTATTTAAACCGCAATATACGATTGAAGGAAATAAAATTACTTTCAGAGGATTACTTTATGTGCCTTTGGACTTACTAGGAGTACCACAAAATATCACAAATGCAAATAGTTATTTAGCTTTACCAAGTGCTGTAACTGATGAAACAAGAATGAGTTTTGTTACAAATGCAAATACAAACAATGGTACACCACAAGCAAGATGGTTTACACCCGATATTGTAACTAAACCAAACTTACCGCCGTTAGCGACACCACAGCAAGGTGACATTTTATTTTCAAATGTATTAGCTACAAGACGTTATAGTAATGGTTCAAGAGTTGCGAATTATAGGTCATACGTTGAATTGAGAGTGTGTGGAGTTAATACAGTTTACAAAAACGGTACTAATTTAGGTGTAGGTTCAATATTTGCGATTGCTCCATTTGGAACAGAATATGATGGTTCGGGTAATCCGCCATTGGGAAATGACCCTCTAGCATTATTAATTAGTAGAGCAACATTTGGTGCTCCCGCAAATGGATATATTGATTCAACGGACGATTTTCCTTTCACAATTCCAACTGGATTAGGAAATAATGATTTTGCGGTAAATGCCCACGATATTCGTTCATTAGGTGGGTTTATTATTAACTTACAAGGGTTATCGGGATACTTAAATTAAAATTAAAATGGCAGAGCAAGTAAATATACAAAAAGTAAAGGCGGTTCAAATTATGCCAACTGTATCAAGTCAAGATAAAGACTGGATTGCTTGGTCTGACTTTGTTATTGATAATTACGGAAGTACTTTAGGTAAACAAATATTTATTAATGCTTGGCAAAAAAGAGGAAGTAGAAATGCTAATACACGACTTATTCGTATGCACTTAAAAAACAATCACGAAATTGAAATTGATGAAAGTGTTTGGGATAACGTAGTTGATATTGGTGGCGGAATAGGTGATAGTTTTGCAAAGGTTATGAAGGTTGGAAAAATAACAACTTATGTAGTTATAGGAATAGTAGGAGTTACGGTTGTAGGAATAGCTTACAGTCTTATTAAAAATCCAAGCAATGCCTTATTAGCCACGCCACAAGGAAGAATGGCAAAGATGATGGGAGGGCTTAAAAAATGATAAATATGACACCAAAACAAAAACAGATAGCGATATTCGTTGGAATAGGTGCGGTTACTATCGGATATTTAATTTATGCCCGTAAGAAAAACCAAGAAGAAGCAACGGCTGTTTTGCAATATATTAATTCATTACCAAGTCAAGTGGATTTAAGTGAAGCTACAAAACAAGGAATGGATGCTGTTCGTGGAACTAAAATAGATTTTAATAAGTTAGCAATAGGCACGTTAAAAGGCTCTTACACTAACCCTAAAATCAGAAGTGCAGTAGCTAAAACGATAGTTGATTTATATTCAGCGATGAAAGGTGCTGATACCGACACTAAGGCATTTTATAGCGCATTATTTAATGTCAAAAATAAAAACACTTTAGCGTTCATTGATAAAATTTATAAAGCGCAATTTAAAGAAGGTTTGTTTGAAGCAATGAAAGGTGAATCAAAATTAAATAGCGTTTATTATTCTGTTTTCTCTGATAAAACAAAATATGATTTAGCGATACCTTTTTTATCTGACGGCAAATGGTCGCCAATATTATCAACTTACTTTAATAATTTACCAATTTATTAATAATTAAAAATCAATTAAAATGTTAGATACAGTTAAAAACAATAAAATAGGAGCGGTATTAGGTGGTATCGTTGGGGCTTATACAATTGCGGAATTTGCCATTAAAAAAATGAATGTCAAAAATCCAAAAGGAGTAATAGCTGTGGCAGTAGCATCTACGGTACTTGGAGTTATTGGTGGTGCTCAAATTCAAAAAATGTTTTCGGGTAAAAATACGGTTATTCCACTTCAAAAGAAAAACCCAACAGCAAAAGATGTTGAGAACGCTAAAAACGACCCAATGTTTAACCCAAAAGGATAGAAAATCAATCAACCAAAAATAAAAACCAAAAAAACAAAAACAATGAAAGAACAATTCAACAAAATCAAAAGTAATCCGATAGGATTATTATTAGGTGCGGGTGCGGGTTTCTTAGTAGCAACTAAAGGAATCAAAACTGAGAAAATGTGGGTGAAAGTAGTTTCAGCAGTAGTAGGTGGCGTAGCGGGTGCTATGATTCAATCTAAAATCAAAGCTAAAGCTAGTGTTCCGACTGCTTCGACAGTAGCAACTCCAAAGAAGTAAAATAATACCCGTGTAACTGTGTTCACGGGTATTTTTAAAGACATTTAAAAAAGATTAGGTTATGACACCAAAAGGTAAAAAAACAGCCATAGTAATTACTAGCTTATTAGCTATTGGTAGCGTTGTTGGTTATTTTGTGTGGAAACACAGAAAAAATAAAAAAGAAGAAGAATCTTTAGTTGCCGAACAAACAACAGTAACGCAAGACCCTTCAACAACTTCAACAACACCGTCAACTGATGGTGGAAAATCACCAAAAGTAATAGTTAAAACTCCAACACAAGTAATTGGTAGCGGTAACGGTATGCCTTCTAGTCCAAGTGAAATACAAAAATTTCAAGACTGGTTAGATGCAAAGGGATTAGGTTGGGTTGGTGCTACTAACTCTAGTTTAACTAACGGTAAACCTTTGAAAAAAGGTGGTGGATATGGCAACTTTGGTTCTTCTACACAAAAAGCGTGGGCTATTTATGGAGCAGAATATTTAAAATTATCAGCACCAAAACAAACAGTTACGGGTAGTGGATTTAAAAAAGGAGAAAAATTATATCCTCGTTTAAGTTTTGATAACGCATATAATTATCCATCAAAAGATAAAAAAAATATAGTAGGCAAAGTTTTAAGAAATGGTGGTAATCCAAGTGCAATAATGCTAGGAGATTCAAGCGTAAAGGGTTGGATTAAAGCAAAAGCCGTTGTTACTGGTTACACATTCAATCAAGCAACAAAATCTTACGACACAGCATTAAAAGAAGTTTATTTAGAAGCTAAAAACTATACAAACGTAGCACCTTAAAGAAAATGGCAGATTATTTTAGTACATTAACACCCGAACAAAAACGTAATATCCAATTCATCATAAAAAGAATGAATGAAAAGGGTATTACTAATAAATTCACGCAATCTGCTATTTTATCAGTTGCGTCGAAAGAAAGTGCTTTTGTACCAAAAAGAGAAACTGGTTATAGTAAAACATCAAACGCTCGTATTCGTCAAATTTTCGGGTCTAGGGTTCAACAATTTGATGAAGGCGGATTAACCGCTTTAAAAAGTAACGATGAAGCATTTTTTAATACCATTTACGGATTACCTAAGTATGGTCAAACAGCCACAGAGGGGTTCAAATTTAGAGGTGGCGGTCTGAATCAAGTTACTTTTAAGGACGCATATAAAAAATTAAGTGCTCAATTAAGTGAAGATAAAGTTTCTTATCCAAAAGGAGTTGATTTAGTTGCTAATCCCGATTTAATAAACGATTTACAAATAGCAACAGACTGTTTAATTTTATTCTTTAAAAACTGCTTTAAATCAGCACCAAAAGGAAAATTAGCGCAGTATAACGCTACGGACATAAATAGCTTCACAACTACGAAAGATAGCGTTGGAGCAATTTATAATGCAAATGCGGGTTGGGGGCATACTAAAGAAAGTCTTGATGCTGACCCTACTGGCGGAAAAGCAAGAGCGGAAAGTAGAGTAGATGGATTTTTACAAATGGTAAATGCGATAGTTTAAATAAAATGGCAGTAGATAAAAATAGATTCGACCAAATGGTTAACCTTGTTATCGACAAGTTAGAAGGTGGTTATTATCACCCTCAAATGCTTAAAGATGGAAGGGTTAAAGATTCACGATATGCAAGTAGCGGTGAAACAATGTTTGGTATTGACCGTAAAGCGGGAGGAAGTCTAAACGATACCGCTTCGGGCAAGGCATTTTGGAATGTTGTAGATACAGCAAATGCAAGTAAAAACTGGAAATGGAATTACAAGGGTGGAGAATTAGCACCTAAATTAAAGGAGTATGCTACTGGAATTATTTATCCGCAGTATGAAAGTTTAGCAAGTAGATACTTAACACCACAAGCGAAGGCACTCGTAGATTCTGATAACCGATTATTGTTTCATTTTATTTATGGAACTTGGAATGGTTCGGGTTGGTTTAAGAAATTTGCCGATGATATGAATAAAGCAGTTGCAAGTGGAGTAACAGATGTAAATAAGTTATCTCAAGTTGCTATTGATTCAAGAACAAAAGAAGGTTTAAGAGCGGGAAGTCCACCAAATTCATTAGTTGCACAAGGTGGAAATAAAATAGCTTCGTTATTTAATTCAATGAAAGATTATGCTTCTGTTGGAGTAAATACTACAATAGAAGGAGCGAAAGAAACGGTAAAAAAAGCAAAAGAAAACCCAGTTGTTACGGTTGTATTAATTGCAGTTGTAGTAGTTGCGGGGTATGTGTTATATAAGACATTAACTAAAAATAAAAAATAAAATGAACTATTCAAATTCAAATCTTAACACATTAGGCTACGGCGATGGTAAAGTTATTGACGATACAATCGGATGCGATGGTGAAGTAATACATTACGAAGCATCAACAAATGGTATTCAAAATTTAGGAAACCGTAACGAAGATTTCTTTAGTGCTGACGGAGAACCCGAAGATGATTACTATAACGCTAAAGGTGGTTTATTTGGAAACTTTCGCAAGAATCAAAAAATGCGTCAACAAAGACGTAATGAAAGAAATAAGTCAAAAAACGAAGCACGTAAAATGCGTGGTCAAGCTAATATCGGACGTTCGGAAGCGAAAAAAGGATTAGCAAAGGCACAACAAATGTCCGCTAAAGCAAGTGAAAAAGCAGTAGCGGGTGATGTTGCATTAGCTAATGCAATGGCAAGTAATACACCTCAAGCAGATGCGCCACAAGGAATGAGTAAAGGTCTTAAAATAGGACTTATTGTTGGTGGAGTAGTTGTTTTAGGTATTATAGGAGTTGTAGTATATAAAAAATTCATTAAAAAGAAATAATATGAAAATCATTACATCACACCCGATTATCAAAATTAGCGATGGTAACGCTGAAAAAGTTTCTAATGCTCGTGGTGGCGGTGGTCACAGAGGGGGTGGTGGTGGTCGTCACTTTGGCGGTGGTCACAGAGGGGGCGGAAGAGGTAGAAGACACTTCGGCGGGGTTCGACCTACTTTCGTAGGGGGTTATTTTTGGAATGGTACATATTGGGTTGACCCAAATGGAACTTGTTTTACAAAAAACTGGTTAGGGCAGTATATTGTTGCTGACTGTAACGCAATGAGTAGCGTTGAATATGGCGTTTAATTTTATAAAATAAACAAAATGAATTGGATAGTTACAAAATACAAAGGTGAGTGGGCAATTTACGATAAAGAAAGTAGGGCTTATGTTTTATTCGGGTCGAAAAAAGTAATGACAGAAAGAGCAAAAGAATTAAATTCTAGCGATGTAAAAAAACACGGTACGGGTACTACAATAAATTCTTCTGTAAAAAAAGGAGATATTGTTTATGTTAATACTGGCGTAGCTGTTAAAGTTTTAGAATATGATTCAAAGTTTGGCGGACGTGTTCTTATTGAGAGAGCGGATGGAATAAAAGGAGGGAAGCCGATGTGGAAGCCATTATCTAAATTCAGTAAAACTAATCCAATACCTAAAATGTCTTTAGGTGGAAAATCTGATAGTTTTACTAAGGCTTCAAAAAAAGCTAAAAAAGAAATAGATTTTTTAATTACAAAAGGATATTCTATTGATTCTTTTTCAACGGAAAATCAAGATGTTGTTTTTGGTGATGATGATAATTTTATTTTTGCTACTCAAGGGTCTAAAAGACCAAATGAAAAATCATTAGAGTTTGCTATCGCTTATTTGTATGAAAACGAAGAAAGTGGAGAAATGCAGATAAATGAAAGTTTATTGGATTCGATTGCTGATGGGTTTAGTAATTTTAAAATTACTTTATATACAAATGCGGGGGTCGATATACATTCTAAAAATAAAGGAAAGTATAAAAATATTGAGGTTGTAAAAGTACCGTTTGATAAATTTGAAAACGGCGGTTCTCTTTCTGAATCATTTTTTAAATTCAGTCCAAAGGATTATAAAAAATTAATTAGTAGTGATAAATTTGAAACAAGAGAAGATGTAAACTTTATAGTAATAAAAGAAAAAGGTAGGTCTAAAACATTGGGTAAATTTGCTGAACAACAAAATATATTATATGTGTTTGGTGAAAAAGATTTATCTAATGCGTTGGTGGTTTGGTTAAAAGAAAATTCATATATAAAAAATGAACAAGTTAAAAAATTATCTAAAGGCTCTAAAATTAGAGCAGATAAAAGTTCACTATTAAAATATGTGAATTTTGAAGATAATTGGCATATTAATTTACTTGAATTAACTTCAAATAGAAATAATAATGGGTTAAAATACAAAAATAAAAACCAATACGCCGTTGTAAGAAGTAGTAAAGAAAAGGGTCAAGAGGTTTTTGAATTTAAAACATTAAGTGAAGCGGAAGAGAAATTTGAAAAATTGGTCGAAAAAAGTAAAACCTATTCAAAGGTTGTTAGCGAGGGAAAAACCAATAATTATGAAAAGGGTGGAAATATGCCTAAAAGTTTTGAATACTCTATTGGCGGATTATAAAAAATAGTAACTTTAACAAAAATATAAAACAACTAAAAACTTAAATAAAATGGCAAAAGCAAAAACAATTATAGCGGGATTTGTAGTAGGAACAATCGCTTATTTAGTAGCATTAAAATTATTAAAACCAAAACCAATGGTTAAGGTTGGTTCGGGTTCTTCAAGTGCAGATGGAAAAGATTACGGTAACGGAATCGGCTTTGCTGACGCTAATGGTATGGATGAAGATATGGATGGAAGTTCAAATGCTGATGGTTCATACGGTAACGGTATTGGATTTGCTGATGCGAATGGATTAGAAGATGTATCGGGTGCAGACGGAAGAGATTACGGAAATGGAATCGGTTTTGAAGATGCAAATGGTGTTGATTCAATAGATGGAAGTTTTTATACTCCCGATGGAGATTTTTATAGCGCAGATGGAGATTTCTATGATGCAGATGGAGATTTTTATGGCGCAGATGGAGATTTTTATAGTGGTGCTGATGGTACTTACTACGGTGCAGAAGGTGTTGATGAAAAAGCGGGTAGTGTAAAAGCACAAGCTGTTGTAGGTAAAACTAAAGCGGTAGCTAAAAAGAGAAAATCAAATACCCCCGCTTCTTTACCAGTTATTAAAAAATCTTTAGCTTGGTGGAAAAAAAGAGTTGAAACTTTAGTTAAGGCATATACAACGGCAGTTGATAATCCTAATACACCTCAATCCGACATTAAAAAAATTGGAGATAAATTATCCCACGCAAGAAAAATTGTAAATCAACAACAAAGAAGAGTAGATAGTGGAAAATAATAACCTAACAGATTCTCAAAAACTAGATATTATAGAAAAACGACTGCGAAGAATGGAGGTGAGTACTCATATCCATACCGCAGTCGTTATTATAGGGTTTTTAGGAATCATTAGTTTAGGAACGATGTTGAGTAAACTAAAAAAAGTTGTAAAGTAATTATGGACAAATCTGAAAAACAGTTAATGACTTGTATTGTATTGGTTTTGATTGTTGGGGTTGTTTACCAAGTATCTACCTATAAGATTTTGAAAAAAAAATATAACCAAGAGTAATATGAAAATTGAAAAAAAATATATTATTGCGGGTGCGATAGGTTTAGTAACAATTACTGGTGCTTTACTGTATTTACAATACAAGAAGTTGATGAATTACGTTATTAAGTTTAAAACACTTAAAGTAAAAACATTGACTGCTAGTTTAGTTAATTTTGATATTTTCTTGAATTTTACAAATAACTCAAATTTAGCATTTGATATTGTCGAACAAGATTATAAGGTTTATTTGAATGGAGAATTAGTAACAAAAATGGTTAATCGCTCAAATAACCATATTTCTGCAAATAAAACTAACGGAGTAGATACGTCACAATCGGTTATCGGGGTTAATGTTTCTTTTAATCCAACAAAAGTCCTTCAAATGTTAGGTAAAAATTGGATTTCTATACTCGTTCATCCCGAAACAGTAAAATTGAAAGTAGATATTAAAATGAAGGTTTCGTTATATGGAATTAAATTTTCTATACCTTATACTTATGAAGGCACTTTAAAGTCAATATTAGATTCTAAAAAAGAAGCAACTGTTTAAAAAAATGATTTTTTTTATAATCAATTTTTTTTATATTTGTGACATAACAATTAAAAACAAATCAGTATGTTAGGTAATTTATTAGGTGGTCTTTTCGATAAAGAAAAGATGGTAAGAGAAACGATACAAAGTGCATTAGAGAACGTTCTTGAGGAATTAAACGAAAAAAGAAATAAAGAAGAGGTGAAAAGTGATTACACTCACGATAATCTTTTTATTATGATTAAGCCGTTTAATAAAGAATTAGACTTCAAATGTTACATTTATTTAGTAGTGAATGGTTCTGCACCTAAGTTGGTAAGAGAGATTTCTCTTAATGAAATACTTGGTGGCGAAGAAGAAGGGTAAGGCATAGGAAAAGCGTAACGTTTTTTCTATTAATTTTTAAAATAAAAGATAAGAATGAAATTATCAAACGTTAGACGCTTAGTTGCGCCAATAACCTATATGGTGCTTGACATCGACGATATGATTGATGTTGATACTTCTTCGGGTGGATTAACTACATTATATATTCCGAATATTGTTCAAAATGGGTATGACCAAGTGCCTAAAAAAATTTACATCAATGACGTTTCAAACAATGCAAGTGTTGGTAAAATAACAGTTGTTTGTATTGGTGGTAATTCGATTAATAATTTACCACAAATTGTATTAGATTCAAATGGCGTTAGTGCTGAAATAGAAATAGCTGATAGAACGAGATATATTGCTAATCTTAACACGGATGATAGTACGCCACCAAGCGGGTCTTCTGATATAAAGATTCCGACACCGCAGATTAAAATAGGTAAAATGAATATTGATATGGGCTTTCCTCCATTAAGTGCTTATTATTTACCGTTTTCGAGTACTGGAAATGAAGAGTTTTTGAATCATAATCCTAAATATTATTTATTTATGGATAGAAGTAGGAAATTATCTGTAAATAAAGGTGTTAGGATTATAAAACAAAAAGGATTTTATCATCCTACTCACCAAAACGGAATAAATTTTCCAAGTAAAGCGTTTTATTCGGGTTCTACTCAATATCCTTTGGATACTGAATATTCTTTAACTGCGGGAAGTTACAATAATTCCTTATTGCCTTTTAATCCATTTCAATTCGCTAGAGTATTTGATAAGGATAGTAATGCTTATATTTTACCAACAATAGCATATTTAGGCACTAATATATCTTTATTTAAACTTCAAGGAAAGAAAGGTAAATATAATAAAAGAGTGGTTAATTTTAAATTAGCCATAGGTATTGATAATCCTAATACTAATTCAAAAACACCTATATTATTTGGTGAACTATCCGAAACATTTAGAATTAATTTTAGTGTTAGAAAGATAAATGATGTACCTCTTAGGGTAGGATTTGAAGGTTTTAATATTGATATACAAACAACTGGATTAAGAAAAAAGTTTTAAGTGAATAAAAATAAAAATATTAGTTAGAGAGGGTATCTCTTTTCAAGGGGATGCCTTTCGGGGTATCTCTTTTCAAGGGGATGCCTTTCGGGGTATCTCTTTTCAAGGGGATGCCCTTTCTAACACTTATTAAAATTAAAAATGGGAAAAACATTTCAATCGGGAATAATATCAAGACTTGTTATTGGTGGTGGTACATACGGAGTATTACACGGTGAAACTCAAATTGATGTTGATAATTCAAACGGACTTCCCACTATTATAAAATTACAACCAATTGACCCTTCTCTTGGTCATACAACCATTTATATAAACGATTACGGTAATAATTCAAGCGTAGGAAATATAACAATAGTAGCGAGTGGAGGAAATTTAATAAATGGTCAACCTACTTTAGTTTTAGATACTGATGGTATTGGTGCTGAAATATCTGTATCTGACCAAAAAAACTTTATAGCAAGTCTTAATAATGATTCTCAAACTGGTGGCGGAACAATTACTGGTGCAGATAATGGATTAAGTGTTTTAGGTTCTCTTATAGAACTTGGTGGTTCTTTAATAAAAAATACTACAATTGATATAGATGGTTTTACGTTTGGTATAAAAGATGGAGCAAATCAATCATTTTTAATAGATAATTCACAAAGTATATGGTTATTCGGTTCAAATCTTAATATAGGAAGTAATACTGGTCTTTTAGTAGTTGGAGCTAATGTTTATGGAGCGACTGCTTCTATTTCGGGAATGATACATTTTGGAGGTGATTTGAATTTAAGTAATTCAATTGGAAATCTTCAAAATTATGGCTCTTCAAACTCTTATGATAACATTTATAGTGTAATGAATTTCGGTCAAACCAGTTCATTCTCTAATAGCACAACGGTTGGTTCTTTTGGGTTATACAACAATATTGATTCATCCTCTAATGTTAATAATTTTGGTAATAATAATAATTTAACTTTATTGGATACTGTTGTTGTTTTAGGTTCTAACAATAATATTTCAAACGAAACTAATCGAATATTTTTAGGTAATTATAATCAAAATATAATTATTGATAGTAGTATTGGTGCTGTTGTAGATGGATATGGAATAATGATGAAACCTCGTGATGCGAATGGTAACTTTTTAATAGGAAATATTGGAACTCCAACATACATAGGAAGCAATACTTATATATTTTCTTACTTGGGTGATGCGGGAAATGTATTCGATAATTCGTTAATCGTAATTAATTTTGGTGGCGCAAATAGTTTTACTAATGTTGTAGATTTTTGGAATTTTGGTGATTATACAGTTGCGACAGATACAAATTCATCTATTGTTTTCGGGAGATTTAATCATTTTTCAAACGTTAGTGCTACATCTGTTTTAGGGTACTCAAATGACTTAAATAATGTGTATAGTTCAACTATAATTGGAAACGGAAATACTTATAGTGGTATAAATCAGAAATTTATTTTAGGTAATAATGACAGAAATTTAATTATTGATGGTAATACTGGTGGATTAAATGCAAAGTGGTTGCAAGTTGGAAATGTTGGGTTATTTACTGGTGATTTTTATGTTGATACGGAAGCTAATATATCTGCAAATGGAGATAAAGTAGTTGGATGGAAAGTTTAAAAAATAAACAAATAATTATATAAATAAAAAACAAAAAAGTATGAAAAAGGTAAACTTAAATTTTGATTTAGTAAATTTAGATGGTGTTAAAGTATCAACTGCGGGTAAAATAGTTAGCGGGTTGTTAATGTCTGAAATGAAAGGGGATTCTGAAAAATTGTTTGATTGGGCTATGTGCTTTAACAGAGAAGAAGAAGTAAGTATGGATGGTACTGATTTTGAAAGGTTCAAAGATTTAATCACTAAAACAGAGAGATTAAGTGTTATGGTTAAAGTGCCAATCGTTAAATATTTAAAAACTATTAAATAATATAAAAATGGAATATATTTTAAAATCAGCAACTTCAAAACAAGTGCCTTACACTAATAAAGAAGGTGTTTATGGTATTGATGTTTTAATAAGAACTGGAATTGTTAATCAAACATATAGTGGGTTTGAAAACCTAGATGTTAGATTTTGTCCTATCGAAAAAACAGATACGGTAGATGCTATTGAAGTGAAAATTGGAAATTTTGCTAGAGGATTTGTTTTAGAAAAATATCCAACAACTTAATTTTAATTATAGTGTCAAACGAAGTAGGTAAAGTAGTAAAGCATTTAGTCGCTCCCACGATATATACTGTGGTAGATGATGTGAGTTCGATTGATGTGGATACTTCTTCGGGTGGAATTACTATTATAAATCTTCAACCGATTAATATTTCAGAAGTACGAAGAAAAATTTACGTTAATGATGTTGGTAATAATGCAAGTGTTGGTAAAATAATACTTCAAGCAAATGGTGGGAATGTTATAAATAATGGTGCTTCTTTAACTTTAGAAGTTAATGGGATTAGTGCGGAAATTGAAATTGCAGATAGGAATAGGTTTATTGCTAATCTTAGTACAGACGATAGTGCGCCACCTATACCGCCAGTAAGCGATAAAAACTTTGTGTTACATCAAACGGTAAATGCAACTATTTGGAATGTACCACATAATTTGAATAAAAGATGTGCTGTTCAAGTAGTTGACGACTTATTCAATGAAATAGAAGCTAAAATATTTTGGAGTGATAATAATGAGGTAATTGTAACTTTAAACAAGCCATCTACGGGATGGGTATATTGTAACTAATAATGTCGGAGGTAAAACAAATAGGTGTAGATGTTGATTTGCTTGGAAACGAAGCAAAGAATACTAGAGTAGAAAACTTAGCAGTTATTCCACCCGCTAATCCATTAACTATTGGCAGATTAATGTATGATACTGTATCACAGCGTGTTTATATTGATACTGGAACTCAACTATATAGTTTATCGGCTCAATTTGGAACTCTTTTAGCTAATAAAGTATTAGTAACAGATGCAAATGGTTTTGTTTCAACTGACCCAAATTTTAGTTGGAATACTGTAAATGGAACTTTAGTCGTAAAGGGAGGTAGTTCACTTTTTACCATTGCTAATTTCACATTAACGAATCCATCGGCATCAGTTGTTAATAGTGTGTATATAACTGGTAACGGTTCAATGGGTATGGGTGTTATGCCTAGTATAGCTGATAAACTTAATATAAATGGTAAATTAAGGGTATCATTAGCTTCGGGTGTTGGTGCGGGATTGCAAATTGATGTATTAAATGCAATAATTGGGGGAACTTCAACGCCAGTAGCTAAGTTAGATTTAATGGGCGGTGATGCTTCAAGACCAACGTTATATTTACAACCACAAACACCTTATACTGGAACATCTACTGATGGTATGGCGTGGAATGATAATGTAAAAAAATCATTTGTAGAACAACAATCAATAGGAAATAAGGCATTAGTTGGTTTTTTAAGTGGAGCAACTGGAGATTCCAATACGGTTGTTAATACAGTTGCATCAACATTAATAACAACAAATGGATATACATTCGTTATACCCGCAAATTCATTAACAGTAGGAAAAAGAATAAGAATCAATTTCAGAGGTCGTTATAGTAATACAACTGGAGTACCTACCTTAACATTCAATCAGCAAATTGGGGCAACAATAATTAATACAACTGGTGCTATTACTACTGTAAATAGTCAAACTAATAGAGGGTTTAAAGGATTTGTTGAAATAAGAGTTGATGCTATTGGTGTATCGGGTTCTATTAATAATACTATGCAAGTTATGGTAGCAAGTAGTACTAATGCTCTTATTGGTCAATTAGCACCAAATATAACAAACGATGTAATTAATACAACAATCGCAAATACATTACAAATGTCTGTACAATGGGGTACGGCAAACGCATTAAATACAATAACATTTGAAGATGTTACATACGAAGTTTTAAATTAAAAAATAAATTTATGCAAACAGTATTACAAAATAACGGTTGGATTACCGTGAATCAAACAAGAAAAGGTGCTACGGTTCAACGTAAATATGCGGGACTAGAAACATTATGTGATAGTAATAATTTAGTTATGTATTGCCGAGTTAAATATTGGGAAGTTGAATTATATCCTAACGGAGAAATTAGTAAGGAATTTTTAAGAACATATACTTTGACTGATTTAGAAAGACGTGAATGGGAAGAGGTTGTTGGTCAAGAAAATATTGGTACAGAAGAAGAACCGATTATGCAAGATGTAAAAGTTACAAAATATGTGAACGAAAGACTTGTATTAACTGGATTTATTCAAGCATTAGGTAACGCATATATCGTAGCACCAACAAGGGAAACATTAGAGAATATTGGAATTTTACCATTAGAACACGAAGAATTATATCCATTACATAGAGATACAAGACCTATCAATACATTATAATTTAAAAAATGGAAAGTATAAACGATAAATACAAAAGAGTAAGACAATACATCAAAGATGGTGATATTGTATTGTTTCACGGAAGAGGTATAGTCGCTAATATTATTCAAAACTGTGACCACTCTTACTTTAACCACGTTGGAATCGTTTTTGAAAAATTAGGCGCATTATATATTGTTGATGCAAATGAAAATGGCGTACAAGCAGATAGATTATCTTTTAGGATAAATAAATATTCACCTAAAGGAGATTTTACTGTATTAAAACCAACAGCTACAAATGAGGAAATACAAATAGCTTTAACAAAGATTTTAAAACGTAGTGATGGGAAGACGATAAAATATGATTTTTGGAATGGATTTAAAGAACTTATGAATCGTAAATTTGGATGGAGTTTAAAGGTTGATTTAGATGAAAGTCACGATATTTGTTCGGACTATGTAAGTACTTATCAAGTGGAATTAAAAATGGTAACTGATGATTTCTTAAAACTAAGAATTGCCTTTCCTCAAGATTCTATTAGGTATATGAGTGAAAATGTAATATTAATAAATTAAAATAAAAAAATAAACAAACAATTAAATAACTAAAGAAAATGGCAATTAAAAAATTTGGAGTAGATATAGATTTAGACTTAAATCAGCTACTAAACTCAAGAGCAGAAAACGGAACTGGATTTACTACTGGTGGAGCACCTTCAACTGGTAGATTTATGTACGATACAGCATCGGGACGATTATTGTATGATGATGGTACTAATATCCAAACAGTAGCAATACTAACTGACGTAGCGGGTTTATTAGATTTTAAAGGTGGATATGACGCTAACACAAACACGCCAAATCTAACAAGTGGAGTAGGTGTTTTAAAAGGAGATTATTATGTTGTTACGGTAGCGGGTAGTTTTTATGGTCAACCATTAGAAATCGGGGATTCTTTATTTGCAAACGTAGATGCGCCAGTAACTTTAGCGGGTTGGACGTTAGTTCAAGGAAATACAGTTCCCGCTAGTGAAACCGTAGCGGGTGTTGTTAAGTTATCAACACAAGCATTAACAGATGCGGGTGTGGATGATTTAACAGCAGTAACTCCTTTAAAACTAAAAACTGCAAGTTATTTACCACATAAATACACTTCACCATCTACAACAGTAGGAGCGGGTACGCCAGTTACAATTACGCATAACTTAAATAATGTTAATCCAGTTGTTAGTATTAAGCAAGATTCAACTGGTGCTTTAATTACATTAGCGGTAAATAACTTTACGGCAAATACTTTTGATGTAACTAAGAATGGCGCAAATGTTAATGTTACTATTGAAGCACAAGGATAAAATTAATAAGGGAGATTTAAACCCTCCCTTATTTTTAAAAAACAAATAAAATGGAAACGGTAAATTCAGTATTATACAGTATAAAAAACAAACCCGTAGGTGGTTTTATTGGTGCTATAAGCGGATATGTGTTTTGCACCAAAATAGCAAAAACAAGTAACTTGGTAGTCATTGTTCCTATGGTGATAATTTCAGCATTGGTCGGTTCGGCGGTAGAGTATAAAATCACAGAAAACAAAAAATAACAAATAAAAACAAAAACAAATGAAAAAACAGAACATTTTAGGTACAGTAGGAATAGTAATGATAATTGCTTTTTGCTCATTTTTAGTGAGTTGTATGTATGAAAAAACAGAAACGGTAAAAGAAGAATTAATTGTAATTGAGAACACTTCTCTTTGTGTTATTAATAATTCCCAAGACACGGTATTAACTTATTTAACATTGGGAAGTATTGGAGATACAAACTATGTACAAAGTACGTTAGGAGTATTTGGAATTGATACAAGTTTAATTCAAGGTAGCTTTACATTATTACCAAATGACACTTTATTTTATATGTCACCACTAGGAAAAGGATTTAACGGTAATTTATCTTTTGGAACACCGCCAATGAATTGTCCCGACACGGTACAATACCCTAAAGGAATAAACATATTTGAATTTGCTTTAAATAACAATTTTGCGCCAAATAGCCAAGAAACAATAGATATTAGTTGTGTTTCGGGAGTAAACTGTTATATAGTTTCGTCTATGATTGGTGGAGGGTCTTGGAATAATGGTACAGATACAGTATCTTTTTTTGGAAATAGTGATTTGTATAAAAATACTGGACTTTCGGGAGTTTTCCCTTTCGGATGCGATAGTTGTATTGGTATAACACCACACACGCCTTATTGTGTTGGTCATAAAACATACGCTACTCCACAAAAAACTAAAATTTGTAATATACAACGTAATTCTACAACTAACGGTGGTGTTGTTATAGTTAGATTTTCGGGGTATTCAAAATAATTTATCTGTGGATAAATTATTAACAAATATTCCAAATAAATGCCTTATTTTTACTACAAAATTTTTAACTAAAAAATAAATGATAGCAAATTATATTATAATAGAAGGTGGAGCAACATATAAACTAAATGTTCCAGTAGAAAACTTAAAAATTCAAAACCCCGAATTTCGCTTAGTTTGTAAAACAAACGATGGTGCTATAACAATTCAATTACCAATAATAGGTGAGGACTTTGATAATAATTATAATGCAAAAATATATATTGATGATATAGATGATAATGCAAGTGTAAATAATATAACTATTATTACAGACCCAAGCAATTCTATTAATAATTCAAGTCAGTATATTGTTAGTAAAAATGGAGATAAGGTAGAGATTTTTATATCAAATAAAAACGAATATGGTGTATTAGATGTACCAAGTGCTGTTACGCCAATTTTATTTACACCAAAAATAATTTATGTAGATGATATAAATGGAAACGACGCAACTGGCGAGGTTGGTTATCCTACAAAACCATTTGCAACCATTGATAGTGCTACAAATATAGCTAATAACGGAGATACGATTATAGCAACAAGAGGGACTTATTATATTTCTAATCCATTTAAACCTAATGTAGTTTATGATTTAGGCACATCTGATATTTTTGGATATACAAACATTATAACTTCAACATACGGTAGTGGTATATTTAAAATATACGGAAAATCAAATATTGTTAATTATGGAAATTTAATATCAAGCATTTCTAATTCTGATGTTTACGTTGAATGTAACTCTATTAGATATTATTCCACAGTTGTAGGTGGTAGTATTTTTGATTCTAATATTATAATTAAAACAGAATTAACCGAAAGTCTTAATAATGGTGCTTTTCACACGTATTTAGAAGGTGATTCAATTAATGTTAATATAAATTTTTATTCAGTTAAATATCTTTTACATAGAGGTTTTATTAGTTGGTTTAATGGAAACAACACTATAAATATAAATGTTTATGGAACGTATTTATTACATAACGGATTGGATTATTACGCATCTTTAGCTTGGCTTTTAGGAGATGGAATGACTATAAATTTTTACGTTAATAATATAGAGATAAGTGCCAATTCTGCAAATTCTTTTTTTCCGTGGTACGGAGTTTTAAATGTGTACTCAAAAATTAAATGTATTACAGATACATCTTGGATTATGGCTGATGGGGGTAAATCTACATTTTATGGAGATATTAACGCTCCTTTAGGTTTATTATTTGTTAGGGGTGGTGCTAATGCCACAGTTGTATTAAAAGAACTTACATTAACCTCAAATAGAGGTGGTAATTCTACGATTGTTAATGGTAATTTATTCTTATATAGTAGTGATATAAAATCCACAGATATAGCAACCGTGTTACCAATAGTTGCTTTAAGTTCTGCTACATCAAACCTTATGCTAAATAACAGTAAAATAATAGGTGATAATACAAAACCATCTATTGAAGATACATCGGGAACGCCTAACTTAGTACAAGTTTACGGTTCGTGTTATACAGTAACACCTCCTATTAATATTACACAAGCACCCGAAACAATTATACAATACCCAACTTTACAATAATCACTAAAAACAATAATATGCACCCAGTAATAATAAAAACGTCAAATAGTGAAATACAATCTCAAAAATTTAGTTTCACCGAGCCAACTAAAACAAATGCAGTAATACCAGTAGGTACTACAATGCTTTTAAGCACTTATAATTCAGATAGTAATGTTATTGTTTTTATTAATGATGATATGTCTGTTTTTTACGAAATTACTGTTTCTGATTGGGATAAGTGTATTGGAGTATAATAATAAATCAAAAAACAACTAAATAAAAAAATAAAATGATAGCAAGTTACATTAACATCGAAGGTGGTGCAAAATTCAAATTAGACATTACAAAAAATGATTTAAGAGTTCAAAACCCCGAATTTCGCTTAGTTTGTAAAACTAAGGATGGAGCAATAAATATTGAGTTGCCAGTTATTAACGAAGCGTTTGAAAGCAATTACAACGCTAAAATATTCATTGATGATGCCGATGATATGGCTGATGTTAACAATATTACGGTTTCTTTAGCAAGTAAAATAGTTTCTGCACAAAAGAAAGTATCTTCAATGGTTGATGTTTTAGGAAAAGTAGGTGTGTCTGTAATCGGTAACTTTGTTGCTCAATTAACGCCTTCAATTGGTGGTTCTATGATTCTTTCGGGATTTGGAGATAAAAGTAAAAATGATGGTACTCATATTATTGATTCAGTAGAATTATTTAATAATGGAAAAGAAGATTTTACTAGAATTTTCTCTTCAACATTATCATTTGAAGACCCTATTTCTGATTTAGCTACTGTTACGGCAGATGCTACCGTTTACCCAAATTCTATTGATAATGATACTCAATATATTGTTTCTCAAAAAGGGGGTAAATTAGAAATATTTATTTCAAGTGGAAAAGAATATGGAGTATTAAAAAACGGCACTCTTGTCGGAGCGTCTAAAAAATTCATTGGATTACTTAATGGTTTAGGTGGTGATATGAAGTTAGGTACTTTAAAAAGTGAAATAGGTACAATTTCTGTTACTAAAGATTCTGCGGGTGTATTTAAAATACAATCAGATAAAAATGGTACGTTCGTTAAGGATAAAACGGTATATCCTAATCCTCAAATTATAGGAACGTATATTATCGAAATGCAACGTAGATTAAATATCGCAAAATTCACATACATTGACGATAAAACTATTTTAATGGAAACGTTTGATGGAACTACGGGTTTAAATAACGACGTTCAATTCACAGATTTCCCTTTACAATTAGAGATTTTCGCATAAAAATTAATGGGACGGTGTTAAGCCGTCCCTTTTCTAAGAACTATAAAAAACAAGTACTATGTTAGATAACATCACATTAGAAAGACACTTAAAAAAATTCCAATTAACAACCAATATACTTAGTTTAGCTATTGGTTTAGTTACCGCTTCGGGTGTTGGATATGCGTTTTATTATAAAACAACGGATACGTTGGATTCACATACAATGCAAATAGAAGAGGTGAAAGCTGATGTACAGAATTTAACTGTTTCGGTTAATAATTCCGCAATATTTCAAGGAGCGAGTAAGGAGCAAATTAAGGCACTTGAAAATCAAGTAGCTGATGTTAAGAAAACTCAAGACCGCATCGAAGATAAGATTGATAAATTAATAATGAGGGATAAATAATATTATGAAAACAATACTTGATATATTCAAAAAAAACAAAGGTGCATTATTTTTCATAATTGCTATAAACTTATTTGTTTTGATAACAAACTTAACCGTTTGGTTTGACGGAACAATGAGTGCGGGTTTAATAACTGGAATATTAATATTTGTGACCATAGTTGATTTATTAGCTGTATTACAAGTTTGGCGTGAATACAAGGGTTATGAAGGTTTATTTGGCAGAAGATGATAGTTTATGTATTTGCAATATTAGGATGTATATACGCTTCAATTGAGGGTGTTAGAGAAGCGTATTATTATCACGTTGCAGTTTCACAAGGGTTTAAAAAGAACATACATTGGTTGTATTTATTTCAAAGAACATTATTCACTATACTGCTTTTTAGTCAAACTAATTTTTTTATTTTGGCTTTTTTTATTTTATCTTTTAGTTTTCTACATAATGGATTTTATTACA
>Ga0208751_100160_pt1 | contig 23937 bp, 28 predicted proteins | sample LakWasMet22_HOW5_2_FD_183868 | JGI IMG/M metagenome (GOLD analysis project Ga0208751, IMG submission 183868) | Freshwater sediment methanotrophic microbial communities from Lake Washington under simulated oxygen tension - Sediment Metagenome... | ecosystem: Environmental > Aquatic > Freshwater >... | reverse complement strand
GACTGCAGGGAGAGCCTGCCCCGCTTCATCGGGCATGCAGGAGGTAGGGCACCAACAGTAGGCGCTTCGCCTAATGCGCCTACTGTTGGTAGGCGACGCATGGAGCAGTTGCCGAGAGCTTGTCGAAGCATGAAGGGATTGGTTGCAAACATTAGTGCAAATCAATTTTTCCTCTCAACGCCTTCAGTTTCCCTTGTTTGGATTTGCCATCCAAACGCCTCAGCTTTGAGCCTTTAGTGGGTTTTGTGGCTTTGCGCTTCTTATGCACAATGGTCGCACTCAGAATCAAATCCCGTAGCCGGTTGTAGGCATCCTCTTTGTTCATCTCCTGAGTGCGAAACTGCTGCGCCTTGATGACAATCACCCCATCTTTTGAAAGTCGACTGTCACTTAAAGCCAACAGCTTTTCTTTATAAAACTCAGGCAGGGATGACGCGTTAATATCAAAACGCAAATGCACCGCCGAAGAGACTTTATTGACATTCTGACCGCCCGCACCCTGAGCGCGAATGGCAGAAATTTCGATTTCGTTGTCGGGGATGCTGATTTGGTTGGATATGTGCAACATTGCGGGCAATTTTATAGTTCTTGTGTGGTTTCAGTACTTGCGTTAATGCAGTTGGGCTTTCTTGTGTTACAGCCAACCTACAAAACACCCAACATACGAGATTTTACGTTTTTAGGAGTTTTAACCTCGATCAAATAGATCTTCTATTTGATCGATAGCAAATATCGCTGGTCCTTCTGACCTTGGCTCATTTTCTTCGTGTAAATTGTGGTAATAATCATACAACCCTTGAGTCACATCATACGAATCCAAGATACTGCTAACATCGTCCGCGCAAAAATTAACACCAAGATCTACAAGCTCCTTTTCGATTAACTCCTTCAAATTATTGCCAGCAGTTCTATCATCCTCATATTCAACCATCGAAAACGCTAGGTTTACATCAATAAATTCAGAAAAGTTATCTGACACCACTTCGATTACATGCTCTTTTACTGATTGAATTATCTCCTTATATCCTGACGTGGCCTTAGGGAGCGCCAATAAAAGCGATGATATAGCTCGCATTTCAGTGTACGAACCAACAATATCAATGTTGCCTGTGATGAAACTCAATGCCTGCTCTGGCGTTACGATGCTTTGCTTAACACTCCACTCAATAATCTCGAACGAATCATCAGTTGCCTCTCCCAGGCCTTCATTGAAAATAAACAGAATGGCAGCACGCAAAGCCTCCGAGGCATTACTCTCAAAACCACCGCAGCCTCTATACACGTCACAAAGTTTTGAAACATACTCAACGCTTACGCCGCCAAAATATTTCTCTGCTAAATGTTCAATTAACACTTCACAAATCGCCTTTGCATCATCTTTAGACAGACGCCTATTCCCCTGAAGGCTGCGCAGGGTAATCAATGCTCGGAGTGTCCTGAGGCTTTGTATTCCAATACGAAGTGCGACAATATCTCCGGCATAACGTTCTAAAACGTAATCGCCAATCGACGGATTAAATAAATCGATAATCGACGGGCCTTGGGGCGAGACAGTCCGATTGAGAAAGGAGCCAGTAAGCAGTCGGATATTTGATTGAAAATCGCGCCTACCTTGAAGGTTCTGGTTTTCAGGCAATGCTAAAAAACGGTGATACGCCTCAGCAAGGACATTTTCGCCAAGCGCGTAACCATTTAACACTACCAACAATATGATTGCTCGACCGAAATCATCCTGTTGTGCATTGAAAGGGTTGTCCCAGACTTGGGATGGATTCATTAGCGAACGAATAATGTAATTCCAATAGTTATCTGGCGGGCATGTTTCAAGTCTCGTCGCATCGGTGATGTAACTGATCAAGCGAGGATTAAAGTTTTTATGCTTAATGATTTCTCGATATCGCCGATTAAGATAGAGTTGATCAATGTATTCGTTTTCCAAGCCAGAATGCCAAATGTGGTTATAGAGAATTTGCGCTTTATCTAGCTCCGTCAAGGATTGTATTCGAAGCTCGTATTCGTTCTTCTGTACATTGTCATGCTCAAAGCTATCAATTAAAAACTTTCCCTGATTTAGAATGGTACTTCTTGAAGTTAGGACGAAGCGCTTATTCTTATTTGTAGCTATCCGCCGCAGAAATTGCGTTATGTGATTTCCTTCGTGCCCTTTAAGAGCTTCCAAATAGTTGCGCCCCAAGAAATCATCAAAGTAAATTACTTGCTTGCTTTCAGGGTCAAAGGCTGCCTCAGCCTCTTGAATATCGTTGGCAATTTTCAAGTAGTCAAAGCCTTTGGTGACGTAATACAGGCATAAGTGGTCGGCCAGCGTGGTTTTTCCGACACCAGGCTCCCCTGTGATGATAACCACACCCAGTCGCTCTAATTTTTTCAATGCCGCCTCATGGTTGGCGGTTACGACATACCGGGAGGAAGAACGAATCTCCTCAAGTGAGAAAGCACTTCGCCCTAAAATCGCATTGTTAAAAATGTGGCCTAAAACACTGGAGCTATGAAGCCAAAGTTTATAATGCCGTTTCTCAATGTGAGCCTTATCTTTGAGCAAATCATTTAGATCTTCTTTTCCGTAAATGTCGCTTTCGGATACAACATACGGTGAAAGTGCGCGATGGATGGCTTTTTTGTCAGCCCGTGAAAGTGGGTTTGATACCGCCAATAGATAACGATGAGGCTTTAGTTTATCGAGTTTTGGTTTTTCGATATTGCTTAACGCTCGAATAAGTTGCGCTAGTGGAGTGTTACTCCAGTGTTTGCACTGCAAAACCACCTCTTTGCCTTGATCAGTAAAATAACGGCCATCAACACCTGCATCCTTACCGGCTTTGAATCGTTCGAAACGGCGCTCTTGAACCTCACCAAGTAGATCGGCGCAAAGAATCTCAAATTCTTTGTCATTTAGCGATTTGAAATCGTAATCTGTCATAAGTATTTTTTCTCTAAAAGGATTCTTTTTCAACGCAAATGAGGAATTAGTAATTAGCCTGAATGAGGATTGTGTAATCTAGGGAATCGGAGCCCCCCCAAATCCCGTATTATGCAAACCTCATTTAGGTTAGAAGCGAAACGCAATAGTCGGTAACAGCAACCGATCAGCCTGCCCCGGCAAAGGCATAAAACCAAAATGCCGGTAAAAACTGGTAGCGGTTGAGTTTTTAGCATTTACAACAATTCCAACCACCGCCAGAGTGGCGCTGGCATTTATTACCTTCCGACAGGCATCTGCCAAAAGAATCGATCCTACCCCTTTCCCTTGATAGTCGGTGGCTACAGCAAGTCGCCCGATGAGTGCCACTGGCACAGGATAGCGGGGTAGCGTTTTAGCCAATGACGCCGGTAAGTCAGAGCAACTGACGCTTCCTGCGCTCAAGGTAAAAAATCCTGCTAATTGCTTGGGGGCATGTTCCGGTGTCGCCATGAATACCCGGGCAACATTGCGTCGGACATCTTGCGAAGCATAGCGGCGAATGTATTCATCGAGTGCTGGCTGCCCACAGCTAAAGGCTGCAGTATCAACCGTATTGCCAAAGGGGCGAATATGGTAAATCGTCTCCACTTACAACGTTACCTGGCAACCTGTTCCGAATGGCGTTTGAAAGCTTTTTCCAGCGCCGGATTGGGCTCAGTTGGAGCATCAAGTGCTGCCAGGAAGGCTCGAAAATCATCTGGCTGTAAGGTTATGTTTTCATGCGCCTGCACCACTTTTTCGGCGGAAGCTAACGCGTTGGACAGAACAAACTCTGAAATGCTGACGTGTGAATAAGTGGCGGCTTTGTCGAGTAACTCGCGCGCGCGCATATCGCAGCGAATATTAAGGCGGCTTTCTTTAGCGGTAGTATTTTTCATCAGAAACACCATGACGGTTTATTTGTCAAAATTGTGCTCCGTTTGTGAGTACGTTACAAGATGAATTTGACGGTAGGGGTATCTGAGCGAAAGGATGTGCTTACCAACATAAATAACAATATTGGTAAGCCTATATTTCAGAATTAAAATTCTTTCCGAATGGATTCTGTTTGTTCTGCCCGCTCGGTAAGAAAATCGTCTGCTACTTTTTCGTCAGTCAAAAAGAAACTATCCCAGGCGTTTTCAACCGGCAGGCGTACTGCTTGTGTTTTATTGGTAATAAAAACTGAACCTTGTAGCATGATATTTTTCTCGCTACGGATGTATACGGCTTAAGTGTATGCCTGATGGTTATAGTCAACAAGCGCGCTGGAAATCCCGTATTCCATAAGTTTCAAGTATGTTCGGCAACATGTGTGCGTTACCGGAAATACTCGGTTATCAATATAAGCCATAATTGATGTGCAATTTTTATTCATGCAAACAAACAATGAGGTAGCAAGTTATGACGTTACATAAAATTTCAAAATTAACCGGGCAAGTTTTGATTGCCGCTGCGATTTTAAGCGCTACTCCGGCAATGGCAGACAAGCCGTCATGGACTGGGGGCGGTGGTAAGCATGACGGTAAGCCTGATAAACATCAGCAGAATGAACGGCATCAGGATCGAGATGAGAGGCATGACAGCGATAGACCCAGTTCTGGCGGAGATAGTCATTTTATCGACCGGCACCGAGCTGTTATCCGTGACTATTATGCCGGCGAATATCAATCTACCGGTCGTTGCCCGCCTGGTCTGGCCAAGAAACACAATGGTTGTATGCCTCCCGGTCAGGCAAAAAAATGGGCGATAGGCCGTCCTTTACCTAGAGATGTGGTTTTTTACGACTTGCCTCCGGCAGTGCTGGGTAATTTTGGGCCGCCGCCTCCAGGGTATCGATTTGTGCGTGTGGCATCTGATATTTTGATGATTGCCATCGGCTCGGGCATGGTAGTCGATGCAATTAACGATTTAGGCAGGTATTAATCCGGGCGAAATGCGGTTGTCGGCAATGGCAACCGCATTTCGCGCAGGCTGCCCCGGCAAGTGTGTAGCCAATCAAGGCTTCTTAATCACATCATCCCTCAAAACATCATAGGCGTTGAAGGCAATTGCCACACTGAGCTTTAGGTTAATAATGCCGGCGATGGTGGTGCTGGTGAAGATGCAAATCATGATGGCGATTTGGTATTTAACGGCTAGGCCAGGTTCGCTGCCACCCAGAATTTGCCCGGTCATCATGCCCGGCAGCGAGACCAAGCCCATGGTGGCCATGCCCGCAATGGTCGGGTTGATGGCGGCTTTGATGGCTTCCCGAAAATACGGCCGCACCGCTTCCCAGCGGGTCGCGCCCAGCATCAAAAAAGTTGCATATTCGTTTTCGTTTTTGCGCACGGCTGAATAGAAACGTTCCAATGCGATGACGTTGCCTTGCAGGCAGTTACCAAGAATCATCCCTGCCAACGGCACGATATAACGGGCATCGTAATAATGCGTCGGCTGGATAACCAGAATGACCAGATAGGCCGTGGAAAACAAGATGCTGGAAGCAATCGCGGTAAAGGTGGCTAGCGCAAAATAACGCGCTTTTAGACCGGCACGGCGCAAGATGCTTAAATCGGCGACTATCAGCATCACCAGTATCCATAAGCCATTCAGCCACGGATTATTCAGGTCGAAGAGCGTTTTTAAGTAGATGCCGACCAGCGCTAACTGAATGGTCATGCGCAGAATGCTGATGCCAATATCCCGGCTTAAGCGCAGGCCAATCAGCCAGAGCAGTAAAATCGGCAGCAGGCACAGGCCGTAAAGCAGCGCCATCTGCGGCAGTTGAATATCAAGTGTTGCCATGGCGCTTTACCTCAGTCAATCGACCCGCTTCCAGTTCAAAAATAATGCTGCAGCGCTCCAGCCATTCGGGATCATGAGCGACTGACAGCACGGTCAGAGCAGGATCAGAAAACACTTCGAACACGGCTTGTTTGCTTTCCGCATCCAGAGCGCTGGTGACTTCATCCAGTAAGTACAAGGTCTTACCCAATAACAAGCCGCGAGCCAGTGCAATGCGCTGTTTTTCACCGCCGGAAATACGGCTGCTTTGTTGTTTTAAAATGTCAGCGGGCAGCTTCAGGCGTTGCAATACCTCAATCAGCAGGGCTTCTGTGGGTTGATGGCCGCGGTGGGCTTTAAACTGAAAAGGCAAGAGCAGGGCATCGCGCACGTTGTCAGCACCCAGCATGGGCTCTTGTCCAATGTAAGCAGCGCAGCTTCTGATGGTTTCCACGGAGGCCGGCGTTAGTTTGATTTGCTGAAAATAAACCGTGCCTAGTTTTATCGGCAGCAGACCCAACAAGGTTTTAAGCACGCTACTTTTACCCGAGCCGGATTTGCCGCATAGCGCCGTTTTTTCGCCAGAAGAAAGAGTAAAGCTAATGTCCGATAAAATCGTTTTTTCGTGGGCAGAAACCGATACATGATCGAATTGAATGATTGGCGGCATGATAGTAACTTGTTGATTCCGTTCGTGGTGAGCTTGTCGAACCATGGATGGAATCAACAAATTCTCGGCAATTGCTCGCCGCTTAATAAATCCAGTATCCGACCGATGCCCATCGCGGTTTGCAGGGTAACCATGCCTTGGGCATGGGTTGATTTAACCTGACCAATCTGGACAGCCTGTCGACCAAGCTGGTGCCGGCGCAAGATAGCCAGACATTGTGCGGTTTGGATTTCGGGAACGAACAATACCAATGCGCCTTCGTTAGCGATATAAAGCGGGTCAAATCCTAAAATTTCGCAAGCGCTGTTAACGTCTTGATGGATGGGTAACACTGATTCAGTCACTTCAATATGATGCCGCGACGTGGTGGCAAGTTCTATTAGTCCGGTCGCTAGACCGCCGCGGGTTAGGTCGCGCATGCAATGAATGTTAATACCCGCTGCAATCAATTCCTGAACGATACCGGACAGATCCGCGCAATCGCTTTCGATATGGTGCTCAAACTTTAAGCCTTCTCGCTCCAGCATCACCGCAATGCCGTGTCTGGCTAAGTCGCTGTTTAAGATGATGCTGTCGCCGACTTGAATGTTGCCGGGGTTAACATCGACGTTGTCGGCAATAATGCCGATGCCTGCGGTATTGATAAACACGCCGTCGCCTTTGCCGTTGTCGACTACTTTGGTGTCGCCGGTCACAATCAGCACGCCCGCTTGGGCGGCGGTTTGCTGCATAGATTCTACAATGCGCTTAAGGTCAGTTATTGCAAAGCCTTCTTCAATAATCAGCGAACAGGTCAGGTATAAAGGCTTGGCGCCGCTCATCGCCAGATCGTTCAAGGTGCCGCAGACCGCGAGTTTACCGATGTCGCCGCCGGGAAAAAACAGCGGTTTGACCACATAAGAATCGGTGGTGAAGGCAATTTTAGAACCGTTGATATTAACAACGGCGCTGTCGTGTTTTTGGTTAAGAATGGGGTTGCTAAAAACCGGCTGGATGATGCTATCAAGCAATTGCTGCATCAACCGGCCGCCACCGCCGTGAGCCATGACGATTTGTTCGTATTGCAGCGGCAATGGGCAATTAAGTTCCAGATCAGACATTTTGATAACGACGGTAGCGAAAATAAGCGGCGCAGGCGCCTTCGGAAGACACCATGGTGGCGCCAAGCGGATGCTCGGGCGTGCAGCGGCTGCCGAATTCAGAGCATTGCGCGGGTTTGATTAAGCCTTGCAGCACTTCGCCGCTGCGGCATTCGGCAGGTTCCTGAGTAGTAATATTTGCGACTGAAAACCGCTGTTCGGCATTCCAATCGTTGTATTCGGCGGTTAAGGCTAAACCGCTGGCGGCAATGTTGCCTAGCCCACGCCAGGATCTGTCGACGATATTAAATACGCTCTGCATCAGTTGTTGCGCCGGCAGATTGCCTGGCTCTTTCACCACGCGGCGGTATTCGTTTTCAACCTCAAACCGGCCTTCTTCCAGCTGCTTAATGCACAAATAAATTCCCTGCAAAATATCGACCGGCTCAAAACCGGTGATGACGATGGGCATCTTAAAGTGCGCGGCAAGCGGTAAATATTCGTGAAAACCCATGATTGAACAGACATGCCCGGCTCCAAGAAATCCTTGGACTTGGTTATTGGGCGAATTCAACAAGGCTTCCATTACCGGCGGCACGCGCACGTGGCACACCAGCAGAGAGAAATTTTTTAAAGCTAATTGTTTGGCTTGATAGGCCAGCAATGCCGTCGCTGGCGCTGTGGTTTCAAAACCTACGCCAAAAAACACCACTTGTTTATCCGGATGTTGCTGGGCAATTGTTAGTGATTCCATTGGTGAATAAACGATGCGAATATCCGCACCTTGCGCCTTTAAACCCAGCAAATCATGGTGCGAGCCCGGCACCCGCAGCATGTCGCCAAACGAGCAAAAGATAACCTCCGGCAGTTGCGCAATCGCCAACGCTTTGTCGATATATTCGAGCGGTGTTACGCACACCGGACAACCGGGGCCGTGGATTAAGTTGATGGCCTCCGGTAATAACTGATCGATGCCGTATTTGATGATGCTATGGGTTTGGCCGCCACACACTTCCATAATGTTCCACGGCCTGGTGGTGATTGATGCAATCGCCGCCACCAGTTTTTTGGCGGTTGCAGGGTCGCGGTATTCATCCAGATATTTCATGCCGAGAACTCCTGTCCGGCAGTCTTCATGTGCTTCATGTGTAAAAACGATAATTTTGTAGGTGCGAATTTATTCGCACAAATCGTTAGCCTTCTCTTAGGCAAAGTGCGAATAAATTCGCACCTACTCCTTACAATATAACTGGGAATGAGAACGCCGTGCCCCAGCTCGACCGATTGCTCAGTACGCTCTTGTCGGGCTGGGGCTCGGCATTCCCGGACCAGGCTATGTTTCAAAGTTTCCACGCTAAATAATCAAAATGCATTTAATTCCTTAAACGCTTGCAAGGTCGCAGTGGCTTCTTCTTCATCCAATACCGAGATGGCAAATCCGGCATGGACTATCACGTAGTCGTTGATGCCCGCTTCCGGCACATAGGCCAGACTGATTTCTTTGGTGATGCCTGAAAAATCGATTTGGCCTTTACGCGCCAACGGATCGATGTCATTTGAAAGGCTGATAATGCGACCGGGAACGGCTAAGCACATAAGTTATCCAATATATTTGGTTGCATAAAGCTGCCCGAGTGCCAGGCCGCCATCATTGGGGGGTATCTTTTCATGGCAAACCACAGTAAAGCCAGCCGTTTTTAATCTACTGAGGATTTTCTCAACCAATAGTGCGTTTTGGAAACAGCCGCCGCTGAGGACAACCGACTTCTCACCGGCGCGCTTGGCAACCGTCAGGAGGATTTCTGCTAGGGTGTTGTGAAATTTGTCAGCAATGATGGGCGTACTCAGATGTTGAATATCGTCTAACAATTGTTCCAACATTAGTTGCCAATCGATAATCAGTGGCTCTGTGTCGGTTATTTGAAAATCGTAAAATGCACCTGATTGGCTGGCTTTAGCCGCGCAATTTTCCAGAGCCATAGCCGCTTGGCCTTCATAGTTATTAATCTGGCAAAGCCCAAGCAAGCTGGAGACCGCATCGAATATGCGGCCGACACTGGTGGTTCTTGGGCAGTTGATGTGTTTACTCAATGCTGATCGTAACAGCTGCAATTCCGGCTCTGAAAAACCAAGACCGTTGCGGTCAAATGCGCGATCTGCAAGTATTTCGTACAACATTCCCAGCGCTGTACGCCTGGGTTCCTGAATCGCCTTGTAGCCTCCGGGCAATGCAAACGGCCGAAAATGCCCGTAACGCTGAAAACCCTTAGCGTGCAGACGCAAAAACTCGCCGCCCCATAAGGTGTTGTCACTGCCAAGACCGGAGCCATCCCAGGCAATGCCAAGCAACGGCGGTTCAAGGTTGTGTTCCGCCATGCACGACAAAATATGCGCGTAATGATGTTGAACGGCGGCTGTTTTTAGCGGCGGATTAACATGGGCTAAGCGTTCTGCGCTATGGCTGCTGGCATAATCGCGATGCAGGTCGTGCATAATTTTGATCGGCTCGATTTGATAGAAACCGTGCAGGTCGACAATGGTGGCATCAAATTGCTGCTGTGTTGCCGCGCTATCAAGATCGCCAAGATGCTGGCTTAACAGGATTTGTTTGCCATGACTGACGGCAACGGTATTTTTTAATTGCCCGCCGACTGCCAGCATATCGGGCAATGCTGATTTTAACGTGATAGGCGTTGGCACATAGCCACGGGCTCTGCGCAACACGGTGATGTTGTCGCCAATCAGCCGGACTATTGAATCATCCAAAGGCCGCAGAATAGGGCGGTTGTGCATCAGAAAATAATCGGCAATCCCGGTAAGCTGTTCAAAGGCTTGGTCGTTATTGATGCAGATCGGTTCGTTGTGGCGATTGCCGCTGGTTGCGACTAGCGGCGCGCCGACATCATGCAGCAGTAAATGATGCAACGGCGAGTAGGCCAGCATTACGCCAAGCAGGTCACTTTCCGGGGCCACGGTATCAGCAATCGGTGTGCCGCTACGCCTTTTCAACAACACAATAGGCGCGGCATAAGAGCTTAGCGCTTGTTGTTCAAGGTCATTGATAAAGCAAAGTGCTTGCGCCGCAGCCAAATCCGCAACCATCAGCGCAAACGGTTTTTGCGGCCGATGTTTTCTTATTCTCAAGCGTTCAATCGCTTCTTGATTAGTCGCATCTGCCAGCAATTGGAAACCGCCGATTCCTTTTACTGCCAGTATTTTTCCGGCACGTAAGTAATCGCCTGCTGCTAATAAAATATCATTTTCAGTGAGCGTATTGCCTTCATGGTCGAGTAGCTGCAGGGCAGGGCCGCAGTGTGAGCAGACGATGGTTTGGGCGTGAAAACGCCGGTTGTCAGCAGCTTGATACTCGTGCTCGCAGTCTGCACAGTACTTGAATCCTGCCATTGTGGTTCGCTCACGATCATAAGGCTGACTCAGCATGATGCTGTAACGCGGGCCGCACTGGCTGCAACTGGTAAACGGATAACGGTAAAATCGGCTTTGGGGATTGAGCATATCGCTGAGGCAATCTGGGCAGATGGCTATATCGGGCAATACAAACGCCGATTTGCTGCCATCGACAGCGCTGGCTTTAATCTGAAAATCACTAAAATGCGCAAGCGGCTGTTGGCTGATTGTTTGCGAGGCAATAACGGCCAACGGCGGAGCGTCATTGTTCAGGCGGTAAAGAAATTGCTGTTGCAAGTCGGCATTGCCTTCAATGGCTATCGATAGTCCGCTGGCCGTATTTGCCACCCAGCCGCTTTGCCCGGTTTGTCTGGCAAGCCGAGCAATAAAAGGGCGCATTCCGATGCCTTGAATAACCCCTTCGAGTGTAATTAAAAGATGTTCGTTGTTAATTTTTAAGCCTATAGGCAAATGAGATAAATAGTTATTCTATTGAAACATTGATGCTATAAAGCTAGCATTCAGTAGCTTATAAAAAGAGTGAGGCAGAGCGATAATGCAACAGTTTATTCAGAATCTCGCAGCAAAGCATCAATATCAAGCAACGCACTTGCTGGAAATTCTAAGAGAAATACAGGCCCGCTACCATCACATTTCGGCTGATGCCATTGAATTATTGGCGCCGTTGTTGAAAATCCAAAGAACCCAAATTATCAGCGTTGTCGAGTTTTACAGCTTTTTTACCGACAGCCCGCGCGGCCAATACGAATTGCTGATTAGCGATTCGATTACCGACCACATGCTGGGCAAAAAAAACCTGATGGAATATATCGTGGGCAAGCTCAAGGTGAGTGTCGGCGGCGTTCGGGGGGATGGCTTAGTCAGTTTGGATAACACCTCATGCTCCGGCATGTGCGACCAAGGACCGGCTGGGCTGGTCAACGGTTATGCGTTAACTCGACTTGACGAACCCCGCATTGATGCCATCGCCGAGTTGATTGATCAGCAAATCCCCTTGGCTGACTGGCCCGCTGAGTTCTTTCAGGTAGACGATAATATTCAAAAATTGGGCCTATTGTTGAATAAGCAGATTGTGCATGGCGAGGGGCTTAAAACAGCGTTGGCCAGAGGCTTAAAAGCAACGCTGCAGGAAATCGATCAATCAGGTCTACGTGGCCGCGGTGGCGCCGGCTTTAAAACCGCAATGAAATGGCAATTTTGTTCAGAAGAAGCCGAAACGGAACGCTATGTGGTGTGCAATGCCGACGAAGGCGAGCCCGGCACCTTTAAAGACAGAGTGCTGTTAAATTCTTATGCGCATCAGGTGTTTGAAGGCATGACGCTGTGTGCCGCGATCATCGGCGCGAAACAGGGTTTTTTGTATTTGCGCGGCGAATATCTGCATCTGGTCGATAAACTACAAAGCGTTTTGGATGAGCGCCGACAATTCGGCTTGCTGGGTAACAATATTCTTGATCGGCTGGATTTTGATATTGAAATCCGCCTCGGGGCTGGCGCGTATATCTGCGGCGAAGAATCCGCGTTAATCGAATCATTGGAAGGCAAGGCCGGCATTCCGCGCAACCGCCCGCCTTATCCGGTGTCCCAAGGTTATCTAGGCAAACCGACCGTTGTTAATAATGTCGAAACCTTTTATGCCGCTGCGGCAATTGCCGTTAACGGCGGTGATTGGTTTGCCAGTGTCGGTACCCAAAAATCCAAAGGCAGCAAAATCCTAAGTATTTGCGGCGATTGCGCCAGGCCGGGTATTTACGAATATCCGTTCGGTACGACCATGCAAGAAATCTTGACCGATTGCGGTGCTGAAGATTTACTGGGATTGCAAATCGGCGGGCCATCGGGCACCTTTATTTCCAATCAGGAATTTGACCGCAAATTGGCGTTTGAAGACTTAGCCACCGGCGGCTCGTTTATCGTTTTCAATAACAGCCGCAGCATTCTCGATATTGCCCATAACTTTACCCATTTTTTCGCGCATGAAAGCTGCGGTTTTTGTACGCCGTGCCGGGTCGGGACGTCTTTATTAAGGCAACAGCTTGATAAAATTGTCGACGGCCATGGCTCGGCGGGTGATGTGGTGGCGCTAGAAGAACTCTGCCAATTAGTTAAAACCCATAGCCATTGCGGTCTGGGTCAAACAGCCGCGAATCCGGTATTAACTACCTTGGAACGTTATCCCGAACTGTATCAAAGCCAGTTGAAACTTATCAGTTACGAGCCTGGATTTGATTTGGACGCAGCATTAGAAACCGCCCGGCGCATGGCCAACCGCGATGATGCAGGCGCGCATTTAGCGCAAACCGATGTGGAGTGATCATGACTAAAACCATTACTATCGACGGCAACGCTATCCCTTTTGAAGATGGGCAAACCATAATGGAAGCGGCGACAGCGGCAGGCGTTTATATTCCTCACCTTTGCCATCATCCCGAATACACCCCGCACGGCAGCTGCAAACTTTGCACGATAAAGGTCAACGGCAGAGTGTGTTCCGCCTGCACCTTTCCGGCCGCAGAAGGTCAGGATGTGCTCAACAACACCAAAGACCTGAATGACGACCGGCAGAAAATTACTCAAATGCTGTTTGTTGAAGGCAATCATTTTTGCCCGTCCTGCGAAAAAACCGGCAACTGCCAATTACAGGCCGTCGCTTATCATTTGAATATGCTCGACAACCATTTTCCGCATTTTTATGCCCACCGGAACATGGATGCCTCTCATCCGGACGTGTTGATTGACCATAACCGCTGCATTTTTTGCACGCTTTGCGTTCGCGCCAGCCAGCAAAAAGACGGCAAGGATGTTTTTGCGATTAGCGGCCGAGGCATTAACAAGCATTTAATCGTCAACGCCCAAAGCGGCCAATTAAAAGATACCAACCTTATTGCCACCGATCAGGCCGCCCATATTTGTCCCACCGGCGCTATTTTGATTAAACGTACCGGCTACACCGTGCCGATTGGCGAGCGCATTTACGATCATAAGCAGATTAATGAAGTCGCCTTGGCCGCCGAAAAGGAAAATGATCATGGCTAAAATCAGAATCGCCACCACCTCACTGGCTGGTTGCTTCGGCTGCCACATGTCATTTCTTGACCTGGATGAACGCTTGGTAGCGCTGGCCGACCTCGTCGAATTCGACCGTTCGCCGATCACCGACATAGAACACTGCACCAATTGCGACATCGGCTTAATCGAAGGCGGCGTATGTAACTCCGAAAACGTCCATACGCTGCGAGAGTTTCGTAAAAACTGCAAAATACTGGTCGCCGTCGGCGCCTGCGCCATTAACGGCGGCTTACCGGCAATGCGTAACTTCATCCCGTTGGAAGAATGTCTCGCAGAGTCTTATTTAGATGGTCTTGGTGTTGAGAATCCGCAAATTCCCAGTGATCCCGAACTGCCGTTATTGCTGGACAAAGTGCGCCCGATTCATGAAGTCGTGAAAATCGATTATTTTCTACCCGGCTGCCCGCCGTCCGCGGATGTGTTCTGGGCGTTTTTGACGGATTTATTGGAAGGCAGGGAGCCTTCGTTGGCTTATGAGTTGGTGCATTATGATTGATATACATAAATAGAAATGGAAGAACATTCGTTAAATTCATCTTTTCGAGAGAAACTTATCGAGCATCTTTTTGTTGGGGAGCTACTGAAGTTTTCTTGGATAAATCAGGATTTTTCATTAGAGGTCTCAAAACCAGAAGTAGACAATTCTGGCTACGATTTGATAGTTGAATCTCAAGGGGTCATTCGACATATCCAATTAAAGTCGGCTTTTGTTGGTGCCAAAACATCCAGGCAAAATGTTAATGTTGCACTGTCAGCAAAACAGTCTGGATGTATTGTTTGGGTCTATTTTGATCAAGGCAATCTGAAATTAGGACCTTTTCTATTTTTTGGCAACATGCCGGGTGAGCCGCTCTCTGATTTAACAGAGTTTAAAATAGCAAGGCATACAAAAGGTGACGCCAAAGGTTACAAAGCAGAAAGACCGAATATCAGAACAATCAATAAGGGTAAATTTAAGCATTATGAAACAATCAAAGAGCTCTATGATGCCTTATTTCTTAAATAAATGAGGAATCGCAAGTGACAATACAAGAGTTAGCACGAATTCTCCATGACATGTATTTTAACTCTAAAGATGGAGAGGCTGTGGCTATGATTCATTTATTTGGAGTCAAATATGCGCTGGAAATTGAAAGCCTTGGCGTATCAAAGAAAGATATTGCTAAAGCAGCAAATATTAGAGAATCCTACGGTACTGAAATAAGCAAAGGCGTAAAGTTATCAAAATATGTCGTTGCTAAATAATAGAGCCCAACCTAAAACGTGGCTAACCCTGTTGGGCTTCATTGCATTCAGCCCAACCTACATTTTTATTAAAACCGGGTAAGCAAAAAAAGTATATTTCCACCCGACAAAAACTTTTTACCGAATATTTTGAGTGAACTATCGTGAAACCCATACTGAAATCGACCAAACTTTCTAACGTCTGCTACGACATACGCGGCCCGGTGATGGAACGCGCTAAGCAGATGGAAGAAGAAGGCCAGCGCATCATCAAGCTAAACATTGGCAATCTTGCGCCCTTCGGCTTTGATGCGCCTGAAGAAATTCAGCAGGACGTGATCCTGAACATGCCGAACGCATCCGGCTATTCAGATTCTAAGGGAATGTTTGCACCGCGCAAGGCCATCATGCATTACTGCCAGTCCAAGCAAATCCGAGGTGTCGGTCTGGATGATATTTACATCGGCAATGGTGCGTCCGAGCTGATTGTAATGGCGATGCAAGGTTTGTTGAATACCGGCGACGAGGTGCTGGTGCCCGCTCCCGACTATCCGCTATGGACGGCGGCAGTTACGTTGGCGGGCGGCACGGCGCGTCATTATCTGTGCGATGAAGCCAACGAATGGAATCCCGATCTGGCCGATATGCGCAGCAAAATCACGCCGCACACCCGCGCCATCGTGGTTATCAATCCGAACAATCCGACCGGCGCGTTGTATTCCGATGAGATCCTTAAAGAGATCATTCAAATTGCACGCGAACACGGGCTGATCATTTTCGCCGACGAGATCTACGACAAGATGTTTTACGACGATGCATCGCATACCGCGATGGCATCGCTGGCGGATGACGTGTTGTTCGTGACCTTGAACGGTTTGTCGAAGAACTATAGAGCCTGCGGTTATCGCGTCGGCTGGATGGTGCTTTCCGGCGAAAAAAGACACGCACAGGATTACATCAACGGCCTGACTATCTTGGCCTCGATGCGCTTGTGTTCCAACGTGCCGGGGCAGTTCGCCATCCAAACCGCGCTAGGCGGGCATCAAAGTATCGACGATCTGGTCGCCCCCGGTGGGCGTTTGCGTAAACAACGCGACCTTGCGTATGAGTTGCTTACCGCCATTCCCGGTGTAACTTGCGTGAAGCCCAAAGCGACTTTGTATTTATTTCCACGCCTGGATCCGAAAATTTACCCGATCAAAGACGACCAGCAATTCATTTTGGAATTGTTGGAAGCCGAAAAAGTCTTGGTTGTACAAGGCACGGGGTTCAACTGGAAAACTCCCGACCATTTCCGTGTGGTGTTCCTGCCCAACGCAGATGACCTGACTGATGCGATCGGTCGTATTGCAAGATTTTTGGAAAGTTACCGCAAGAAGCACGGCACGAATGTAATTGAATCAGTTGATAAACATAATGTCGTGGAATTGAGTAAGAGTGCGTAACCCGACAAGTTGAGGCGCCATGTTGGGTTTCGTTATCACTCTACCCGACCTACAAACTGGGGCATTATGAATAAATCTTTAATTGCGGAATCTGTTTTAGAGACAGTATTAAAATGTCCCGAGTGTGGATTTGAAAAACAAGAAGTAATGCCGACCGATTCCTGTATTTATTTTTATCAATGTACGAATTGCCAGGCTTTATTAAAACCTAAACAGGGAGATTGTTGCGTCTTTTGTTCTTACGGAACAGTTGCCTGCCCGCCGAAACAATCGGCTCATGATTGTTGTATTGGTTGAATTGAAGAGAAGCCTATGTACGAGCATTTAGAAACAGCCGAACAGACGGAAAATCTGAAACGCGTTGTCGTCGATCCGGTTTCTAGGGTTGAAGGCCACGGCAAGGTCACGTTATTGCTGGATGAAAACAACAAAGTCCAGCAGGCCCGGTTGCACATCGTTGAATTTCGCGGCTTTGAGCGCTTTATTCAAGGACGGCCTTATTGGGAATTGCCGGTGCTGGTGCAGCGTTTATGCGGCATTTGTCCGGTCAGTCATCATCTGGCTGCTGCCAAGGCGATCGATCAATTGGTCGGTATCGACCCTGAAAACTTGCCGGTATCCGCGGATAAATTAAGACGCTTGCTGCATTTTGGGCAGGTGATGCAATCGCATGCGCTGCATTTCTTTCATTTATCCAGCCCTGATTTGTTGTTTGGATTTGAAAGCGACATTGGTAAGCGCAATATTATTGCGGTTTTAACCGACTATCCGGACATTGGCCTTCAAGGCGTTAAGCTACGTAAATACGGGCAGGAAGTCATCCGCATGGTGTCCGGCAAGCGCATTCACGGCACCGGAGCGATTGCCGGCGGCATGAATAAATCGCTGACCAAAGCCGAACGCGATTATTTGCTGGAAGACATCGATCAAATGATTACTTGGGCGGCAGGCTCGGTGGCGCTGATCAAAAAGGTGCATTGTTCCAACTTGCCTTATTACGACGATTTCGCGACTATTCGCACTAATTATCTGGGCTTGACCAAACCTGATGGCGCGTTGGAGCTTTATCACGGCGGCATTCGCGCTAAAAATGATAAAGGCGAGGCGATACTGGATCATTTCGACTACTGCCGTTACAACGATATTATCCATGAAGAAGTCCGCTCCTGGACGTACATGAAATTCCCTTATTTGCTGTCCTTAGGTAAGGAAGACGGCTGGTATCGTGTCGGCCCGCTGGCGCGCGTGAATAACTGCGACTATATCAATACGCCGTTGGCCGAAGCTGCCCGCGTGGAGTTTAAAGCTCACACGGGTGAAGCCATGGTGCACAGCACACTGGCGTTTCATTGGACGCGCTTAATCGAAGTTCTGCATTGCGCCGAAAGCATTAAGGAATTGCTGCATGATCCCGACATCATGGGCCATGACTTGGTGGCTCAGGGCGAACGGCGTTTTGAGGGTGTCGGCGTCATCGAAGCCCCGCGCGGTACCTTGTTTCATCATTACCAAGTCGATGAAAACGACATCGTCACCAAAGCCAATTTGATTGTCTCGACCACCAGCAACAACATGGCGATGAACGAATCGGTGCGGCAAGTGGCGGCGGAATATTTATCCGGACGGGAATTGACTGAGCCGTTATTGAACAATCTGGAAGTGGCGATTCGCGCTTATGATCCGTGTTTATCCTGCGCCACCCATGCCGTCGGCAAAATGCCGTTGCAGCTTGAACTGGTTGATGCGCAAGGGCAGTTGATTGATAAGCTGATTAAGCATGATGACGGTCAAATCGAACGACTTGATGGTTAAGCCAGTTTTGCTGTTTGGCTATGGCAATCTCAGTCGCGGCGACGATGCGCTGGGGCCTTTGTTTTTGGAATTTGTCGAGAGTCATTTTGACTTGAGCAATATTGAGCTGCTAACCGATTTCCAGTTGCAGATTGAACACGCTCTGGACTTGGAAAATAGAGAGCTTGTGTTGTTTATCGATGCCTCGGTAGCCTGCGTTAATGCGTTTGATTTTTCGGAGCTTAAGCCAGCCAAAGACGACAGTTACACTACCCATGCGATGAGTCCCGCCGCGGTGTTGGCAGTGTATCAATCGATAAAAAAACAGTCGCCGCCACCGTGTTTTTTGCTGGCAATCAAAGGCGAAAGCTTTGAGCTTGGCGAGGGCGTGAGTGCAAATGCTCAAAACAATTTTGCGGCTGCCTGTCAGTTTGTTGAAAGATTATTAGACAGGCCAAGTCCTGATGCATGGAGGAATTTCATCAATGTATGACAACAAATTAGCAGGGAGCATACTTGCCTATAATCTAAGGTTCGCTGCCATTAAGATTATTTTTTTTCCGTTCGCCCTGAGCCTGTCGAAGGGTGAATGGAAAAATCCTAGGCGATTAAGTTAATCCGATCATGCTTCGACAAGCTCTCGGCAATTGCTCCATGCATAGCCCTACCTCCTGCCTCCATGCAGTCGAGCACGAACGGCTTAACTTAATTGCATTTTCCCGAAGGGTGCCTGGCAGGGATAGCCATGCATGAGCTCTCTTTGTTAGAAAACGTGCGGGAAATTTTGGAAGACCACGCGCAAAGCCAGAAGTTCAGCAAAGTAAGCCGAGTGACTTTGGAAATCGGCAAGCTTTCCTGTATTGAACCTGATGCGTTACGTTTTGGCTTTGATGTCGTGATGAAAGGCTCATTGGTGGAAGGTGCGGAACTTATGATTACTGAGCTCAATGGACTGGGACGTTGTCAGCAATGCGGGCAAAACACAGTAATGGAAGTCTTGTACGATCCTTGCAGCCATTGCGGCAGGCCTCTGACAGTGGTGCAAGGCATGGAAATGAAGATTAAAGATTTGGTTGTCATTTAACGGTGGATTAATTATGTGCGGAATATGCGGTTGCGGCTCCCCTGAACAAAAACAAAGCCATAAGTTCGTTTTTAAGCGCGAACATCACCATCATCATGACGAGTTGGACACGGGGCGTCTCATACAACTTGAGCAGGATTTACTCAGCAAAAATAATACCTATGCCACACAAAATCGGGAATATTTTAAACAGCATAATATTTTTGTACTGAATCTGGTTTCAAGCCCCGGTGCCGGTAAAACGACCTTGCTGGTCGAGACCATCAAAGCCTTAAACGGTCAATTCCCAATTGCAGTGATCGAAGGTGATCAACAAACCGAGCATGATGCCGATCGCATCAGGGCTACCGGAACACCAGCGCTGCAAATCAATACCGGCCGCGCCTGTCATCTTGAAGCGCTGGGTATTGGTCAGGCGTTAATTGAGTTGGGCGTAAAGGACAATAGCCTGCTGGCTATCGAAAATGTCGGCAATTTGGTCTGCCCGTCTTCGTTTGATTTGGGCGAGGCGCATAAAGTGGTGGTGCTGTCGGTCACCGAAGGCGACGACAAGCCGCTTAAATATCCGGATATGTTTCACGCAGCTGATCTAATGCTGATCAATAAAACCGATTTATTACCTTATGTCGATTTTGATGTCGAGCGCTGTATTGGTTACGCAAAACAAGTTAATCCTGAGATAAAAATCATCAGCTTGTCTGCGACTAAAGGCGACAACGTTTCAGTTTGGACGGATTGGCTTTCTGAGCAAATACGGTCGCTTTCGTAACCATTAAGTGACTGTATATTTTGGGGGAAATGTAAGTTAGTATCGTCAGCCAAAATGTTAGTCAGTGGCTGCTTAATAGTTGCCACTGATGCCGCTAAATTCCTAGACAACATCCACATCTATGTCCTTACCAAGTAGCAATACCGTCTGGCATCGCGCCTCAGTAACTCGCGATCGAAGACACCAGCTCAATCAACACAAATCCGTCATCTTATGGTTTACCGGTCTATCCGGTGCAGGCAAATCGACACTTGCGCATGCGGTTGAAGAAAAATTGCATCTGTCCGGTTGCCGCACTTTTGTGCTGGATGGTGATAACGTGCGTCATGGTTTATGCGGCGATTTGGGCTTTAGCGATCAAGACCGACGGGAAAATATTCGCAGAATTGCTGAGGTAGCCAAATTGATGCTGGAAGCCGGCGTTATTACGCTCACAGCCTTTATCTCCCCCTTCAATGCCGAGCGGCAACAGGCCAGAGAATTGATGCCGACAAACGATTTTATTGAAATTTATTGCCAGTGCGATATTGCCGTTTGCGAACAACGTGATGTGAAAGGACTCTACAAAAAAGCCCGCAGTGGAGAAATCGCGCAATTTACCGGTATTTCTTCACCTTATGAACCGCCGGTTAATCCTGAGTTGATTATCGACACTGATTTATTCTCGCTGGATGAATGTGTTGAACAGGTTCTGGCGTTGCTTAAGCAGCGTGGTGTTGTGGCTGAACAATAGAGGTGAATAATGAACATTGATATTTTTAATGGCGACGCCGATGGCATTTGCGCATTGATTCAATTGCGCCTGGCGTTTCCGGTCGACGCCCAGCTGGTAACTGGGGTTAAGCGCGATATTAATTTATTAAGCCGGGTATCGGTGCAGCCGGGCGATCAACTGACTGTGCTGGATATTTCCTTGGACACCAATCGCGCGGCGCTGCTGGAGTGTTTGCAAAATCAAGCTAACATTTTTTATGTCGACCATCATTTTTCGGGTGACATTCCAGAACATCCTGGCTTGACCAGCATTATCAATACCGATGCCAACGTCTGCACCAGCTTGTTAATCAATGATTATGTTGACCAGCGCTTTTCCGGTTGGGCGGTGACGGGCGCATTTGGCGATAATCTAGCTGACAGCGCGCGCTTGGCGGCAAAGCCGCTGCAACTTTCCGGTTCGCAACTGGCGCAATTGCAGCAGTTGGGTATTTGTATTAATTACAACGCCTACGGTGCCACGCTGGATGATTTGCATATTGCGCCGGGCGATTTATATCAACAATTGAAGGTCTATCCATCGCCGTTTGATTTTATCGCTGAGCAAGGTGTTCTTTATCAACAATTGCTTGCCGCTTACGACGATGACATGGGCCGCGCGCAATCTATTCAACCTGAGTATCAAAATCACCAGATTGCCGTATTTATGTTGCCGGATCAAAAATGGGCCAGAAGAGTCAATGGTGTCTGGGCTAATAAACTGACCAATCAATATCCCGATAGGGCGCATGCGGTTGTTACGCATAATAATCGAGGCGGCTATCAAGTAAGCGTTAGAGCGCCACTCAACAATAAAACCGGCGCTGACGAGTTATGCAATCGTTTCCCAGAAGGCGGTGGGCGCAAAGCCGCAGCCGGAATCAACCATTTAAATGCGCACCAACTTACTGAGTTTATTGACGCTTTTAAACTCCAGTATCGCTAACGCCTTATAAATATCAGTCAGGCACTTCTAAAAGCTAAATCAGTTCCACCATCTTTTGCATTGAAGCTCAGCCTTAATAACACAGCTTTTTTTGTGGATAAGGCAGGGCGGCTTTCAATCATTTAGAACCTCGAAAAACCCTGCACTTCAATAAATCCAGTGTTAACTTCGTATTACAAATTAAACGAGTAAGATTTTTTGAGCCCATCAGCTACGTTCAGGAGAGTCTTGTTGAACCATGAGGCGAACGGATTTTTTTTAAGGTGCTCAAGGAGCATGACTGAAGAGGATTGCTTTAATCCGTATTACAAGTTTGAATTCTATAGGTATTCTTACTAATTGTAGAATTTAGCTAAAAGGACTTAAATTAATTCAGTGGTAAGTGTTTTACAGAAGCAAACGCCAAAGCTCGCGTTAAATGATTTTAAAAGTTAGTTTTTTACAAAAAAACGAATTGATTTTTCTTTTTGAATTTTCAGAAAATTAAGATTAAGTATATTTGTGACGCAACTATTTTTTATAAAATAAAATTCCAAGGAATAATATTATGAACATGAAAAACATACTTAAATTGGTCGGAATTACATTTGCGCTGCTGGTCAATACTGCCGTTCAGGCCGATATAACTTACGACTACATCTATAGCTATACATTTGATAACGGAGAGATTGTTTCCGGTTCATTCACGGGGTCTGAGAATGGAAACTTGATTACTAATCTTTCTAATATTACTGCAAGCCTCAATGGAATCGAATTTACTACCAATGCTAGCGGGAGCCTTTACGCCTTCTCATACGTTCCAGATAATTTGAGTCCCGATTTAACATCACATGCAAGCGGAGTTATCGGACCCAGAGCCGCCTGGGCTTCTGGTAGTGCAGTTGCTTCTTTTGATGGTACAGGGAACAATTTCTTGTTTATTGATAGCATTAATCCAGATGGCATTTTTGTGAATTATTTTGCCATTGGCAGTGCTTTTGGGGAAGCATCTAGCGTTGCTAAAGGTTCTGACGGTCATTTTGTTAATGAAATTTTTAGTCCAGCCAAGTGGAGTGTAATAGCTCAAACACCAGTTCCTGTTCCTGCTGCAGTCTGGCTATTTGGGACGGCATTGTTAGGATGGTTGGGAGTGAATAAGCGTCGTCACTAAACCGCTTAATGATGGATTCGCTTTAGCTTGTAACTTATAAGAAGGACGCCAAATACTCCAATTTAGTTTAATTTCTTGCTGATAGTGGTCAATAATTGGATAGATTCTCGAGATTCTCCTCTGTTTTTGTATTCCGCCCATCTTATCTACACTGAAATCACCTTTTTAGGTGATTTCAGTCGCATCCTTGGCTGTTTAAAAGCCCCCTTACGTAATACGTGTTCAACCAGTGCGTTCTTTCTTGGGGCGGCTGCATTGCATTGCCGTTCATTTGGCTCTTCTATTCACTAAGATTAATACCGCTGTTTTAGTTAATAGCGATTTTATTTGGCCGTGTCTCGGTAAATACTCCTGTTTCTGCGGAACTACTCGGTAAGCATTTATGTTGTATCTCATCAATTGTTCCCATCTAGGTTAGGCATTTTGCTATGCCAAATTGAGTGGCCTTAATTGCTCGATCTATAAGAAAAAATAATATTCTGTAAGCAGTTCTACTTATCTAAATGGCAGAAAAATATATTTAAACAGCCCATCATCGGCAAATAATTTCTAATTATTTTCCGATGATGGGCTGTTTTATCTTATTAATGTTGTAAAAATAACTTTAAATTAAATATGTAATAAAAAATAGGTAGAAATACTAATGGTAGTCATACGAATTGTTATTGGATTGTTTTTATGAGAAATTTAAAAAAGTTAAGGAGGTAGTTATGCTTAATTTTATATGCATACAAGCGTGCGTATTTTTAATTAAAAATTTTATTGTAAATTAGTAGCTTACGAAATTTAAGCTCGGGGTT
>Ga0208751_100142_pt1 | contig 25312 bp, 20 predicted proteins | sample LakWasMet22_HOW5_2_FD_183868 | JGI IMG/M metagenome (GOLD analysis project Ga0208751, IMG submission 183868) | Freshwater sediment methanotrophic microbial communities from Lake Washington under simulated oxygen tension - Sediment Metagenome... | ecosystem: Environmental > Aquatic > Freshwater >... | reverse complement strand
GATTATTGCAGACCAGCACCATGTCGCAGCCGGCGGCGAGTGCCATCTTGGCGCGCTCGGGGTAATCGCCGGCCCAGGAAGCGCCGGCCATGCTCAAATCGTCGCTGAACACCGCGCCGTTGAACTGTAATTCTCTGCGCAAAATCTTTCGAATCCAGAACGGCGAAAAGCCGGCCGGACGGTCGTCGGCGGCGGAAAAAATCACGTGCGCCGGCATCACGCCTTCGAGCCCTTCGGCGATCAGCCGTTTAAAAGGCAGCAAGTCCTTGGCTTTGATGCTGTCAAGGTCGCGATCATCGACCGGCAAGGCCAGATGCGAGTCGGGCGCGACCGCGCCGTGCCCCGGAAAATGTTTGCCGGTCGCGGCCATGCCGGCCGCGTGCATGCCTTTTTGGAAGGCCGAGGCCAGTGCCGCGGCGAGGCCGGGATCGGTCGAAAACGAGCGGTTGCCGATCACCTGGCTGATGCCGCAATCGACGTCGAGCACCGGCGCGAAGCTGAAATCGACGCCGACTGCAAGCAGTTCGCTGGCCATCAGCCAGCCGGCGGCTTCGGCCAGTTCCGGTCTTTCCGCATAGCGCGCAGCCGGCGGCAGGCGCGTAAAGCCGGTTTGAAAGCGCTGCACGCGGCCGCCTTCCTGGTCGACCGCGATCAGGATGTCGGCGCCGCGCGCCTTCCGAATGGCGGCGACCAAGGCCTCGACCTGTTCGGGGCTGGCGTAATTGCGCGCGAACAGGATCACCGCGCCGGTATTCGGGTGGCGGATCTTGTCGATTTCATGCGCGGCCAGGGTAAGCCCCTCGACATCGAGCATGACCGGGCCGAGGGATGGGGTCGTCGTCATGGTCTGGATTGATTATATAGTCGTAGGGTGCGCATTGCGCACCTGAATTAAACGTTCCGATGAGTTGGGCTTCAAAAGATAAATGAAGCTTACATGGCTTGATTCATCTTGAACAGCGTATAAAAATTCCGCGTCGAGATTTGGGCAATCTCTTCAAACGAGGTGTTGCGCAATTCGGCGATCTGCTCGGCGACATACCGCACATAGGTCGGGTAATTCGGTTTGCCGCGGAAAGGCACCGGCGCCAGGTAGGGCGAGTCGGTTTCGATCAGGAAGCGGTCGGCGGGCACTTTTTTCGCGACTTCCTTGATGTCCTGCGCGCTGTTGAAAGTCACGATGCCGGAGAACGAGATATAAAAGTTCAGGTCGAGCGCTTGCTCGGCGAATTCCCAGTTTTCGGTGAAACAATGAATGATGCCGCCGCAGCTTTCGGCGCCTTCTTCCCGCAGGATGCGCAGCGTGTCCTCGCGCGCTTCGCGGGTATGGACGATCAGCGGCTTGTTCAAGGCTTTCGCGGCGCGGATATGGGTCCTGAAACGGTCGTGCTGCCAGCCGAGATCGCCGCTGCTGCGGAAATTATCCAGGCCGGTTTCGCCGATGCCGATCACCTTCGGATGACTGCCCAGTTCGAGCAACTGCTCCAGCGTAGGCTCGAAGCCGTCATGCGCGTTCGGATGCACGCCGACCGTGGCCGAGAGCTGCGGGTGGTCCTTGACCAGATCGAGCATCGCAGGATACGCATCCATGTCGATCGAAATGCAGAGCATGTGCTCGATGCGATGGTTTTCCGCATCTTTCAGAAAGCAGGAAAAGTCGTTTTGGTAAGGGCCGAGGTCGATGCGGTCGAGATGGCAATGCGAGTCGATAAGCATGGGGCTTGGGGTAAATATCTAGCGGGAAAGAAAAAGCGCAGGGATTCGGAAACGGGGAGGGCCGTCGCGGCACACATCCCGGTCTACAAAATACCGGCAAATGCTGCCGGTATCGGATGATATTTTACGCGATTGGGCGCGCGCCGTGTGTAAAAGTTGGTTTGCGTGTCTTACATCGTGTGCGTCGGTTTGTCCGATTCGAGCGCGCCGGCCAGATAGGTTTCGATCTTATTCCGCGCCTGGCCGCCGTCCTGATCGCTGAATTGCACGCCGATGCCTGAGGCGCGGTAAACGCCGCCGGGCGGGTTTTTCCAGATGATCTTGCCGGCGATCGGCAGCCGTTCGGTTTCTTCCATCAGGCTCAGCAAAATAAACACTTCCTGTCCCATTTCGTAAGGCCTCGTGGTCGGGATGAACAGGCCGCCGTTGGTGACGAAGGGCATATAAGCCATGTACAGCGCGCTTTTTTCCTTGATCGATAATGACAGAATGCCTTGCCGTGGAGTGGAGTCCGACATGATGATTAGCTCCGGTTGAGTTCAGACCAGTGAATTAAAATTTCTTCCAACATCATCTGTTTATTGATTTGGCTATCGAGCCGTTCGCGCGCAGCCAACAATAAATCGTACAACTGATAAAGGTCTCTCAAGTTTAGCCGGCCGGACAGTTCTTGCAAGGGAGCGCGGAGAGGGGAATCCTGCAACAGATTGCCGTCCGGGCGAAATTTGCATTTGATCAGGTCGATCAGCCAGGAGGTCAGCCAGGCGAGCAGCGAGGGGAGCGGTAGTTTCTGCCAGTCTTCCGCCACCGCGATCGGGCTTGCGCGGTGTTTGGCGATGTCGAGCCAGGCCTTGAAGCAGTCGCTGCGGGTGGTCAAGGCGCGTTCCTTTGCATAGTGCAGGGCGGCGAACGGCGCATTTTGGGCCAGCGTCGCCAAGGCTTCCGCATCGGCGATCGCCTGCGCCTTCAGCCAGGCCACGAGGGTTGCGTGGTCGGGCGGCGTGACGGCCAGGCGCTGGCAGCGGCTGGCGATCGTGACCGGTAATTTGGCGGGTTTGGCGCTGATCAACAGGATCACAGTGCGTTCGGTCGGCTCTTCGAGGCATTTCAAAAACGCATTCGCGGCCGGCCGGTTCAAGTGATCGGCCGGGTCGATGATCACGACGCGATAGGCGTCGTATTGCGGTTTGAGCTGCGTATCGACGATCAGTTCGCGAATCCGGTTGATGCCGATCGCTTTGCCGGGTTCGTCCGGGGCGACCGTGAACAGGTCCGGGTGGTTGCCGGCCGCAAACAGCTTGCAGCCGTGGCACTGGCCGCAGGCTTCGCCGTCGGCATTCGGCGCCTGGCAGAGTAGGGCGGCGGCGAAGCGTTCGGCCAGTTCGCGCTTGCCGAGGCCTTTGTTGCCGGTGATCAGCAGCGCCTGCGGGATGCGCTGTTGGCGGATATAGCCGCAAAGCTGGCGCCATTGGGCTTGCTGCCAGGGCAGTAACGGTTTCATCGCTGCAAGGCCGAAGGCGAGTCGGCGAGGGCAGCTTGTTTTCTGTTTTTCTTTGACGTTAACATAGTGCCCTTATAGTCGTTTTTTGTAACATAAACTGTCAAGCGGTTTGATGGTTTCATTGGAGGATGTGTTGAGAAAAATTATCGGCATTGCGGCGCCGGCCAGGTCGGGAAAGGATACCGTGGCGTCGATGTTGCTCCGGCATCGCAAGGTCGCCGCCTATGCGCTTGCAGACCCGCTCAAGATCGGCTGTCAGGCGCTCTTCGGCTTGACTGACGCAGAAACCTGGAACGACAGCATCAAGGAAAACAGGATTCCCTTATGGGGGCGTTCGCCGCGTGAATTCTTTCAGCATGTGGGTACGGACTGGATGCGCGCGCACAATCCGGAGCATTGGTTGATGCGGGCAGAGCGTGCGATTCACTCGCCTGTTAGCCAAGACAAAGGTTTAATGACGCCGTCGTTGCAAGACGCCAAGGCGCCGTTCAAGCTGGCCGCGCAAGCCTTCTTCGACCTGTCTTGCCGGCAAACCTGGGATACCAACGTTTCCGATACGATGGACCCGTTCTGGAACTTGTCGCCCCGGCAAATGTTTGATTTGATCGAAGCCTTGGCCCTGACGGATTTCCCGGATTATTTTGCACGCCGAGCACAGCGTCCGATTGCCGAGCCGACCAGGGGCGTACCTTTTTTGGAGGCAAGCGAGGTGATCATCATCAAGGACATACGCTTCGAGAATGAGGCCGATTTCCTGCGCCGCCATAACGGAACTCTCTGGCACATCGTTCGAAATGACGCGCAAAAAGTCAATGCGCATGCATCCGAGCTGGGCATCGCAATCGGGGAAAAAGACGTGGTGATTTACAACAATGGCACGCTTGAGCAACTCGCCATCGCGGTGGAAAAGGAGTGGCGAAACCACCGCTACGATGATGCCTTAACCAACGAGTAAACTGTAAAGCTCTGGGTTTTCGATCCGGCGGCTTCAAAAAGTCAGCCTCAATTGGATCTGGCATTGATAGGAAAAAGTCGACCCCAATCCGTCTAGTGACTCTCTTTCAGGGTCGACTCAATGTCTCAAAGGTTTAAACAATATGCTCCCAGTCTATTTTATTAGGCATCGGGTTTTCTTTTTCCGGCCCAATGTCCGGGCTCTTTAATTCCTCGGGACATTGCTCACTCTTTTTCGTCTCGTTGACCAGGTAATTTTTAGCTTCTTGGGTGCCAAACGCGATGCCTTTCTTTGCGGCATCAAGATCGGGATAGATTGTCTTTCCTACGACCCCCCATAAGGCGAGGATCATCATCACCATGGATAAAAAGGGCGCAGACACCATTAAAAATTTGATCAGTCCAAATAATAGATGTCTAGTCATGGTTGCCTCCTCCTGTAAGCGTACTGGTCATTTTTACCATAAATGATCCATAAAATATAGTCGTACTGCTACCGAGATCTCCGATAATTTATGCCGATTCTCCCACAAATCAATTGATGAATAGCGTAAGCTTAATGCAATCTTTATGAATTTGTTCGTAAATATCAGATGAAAAAACTCTTTAGGGCAATCTTTAAACTGTTACGTCTCGGGAGGTAATCATTGATGCATCATAAAGAAAATTTTTTTATTAAGTTTATGAGGTTGGCGGGCCCTTTTTGGCGTTCCAAAAACCGCTTAATCATAGGGGTAGAGACTGTCTTGCTGATTGGTCTGACGGTGATGCAAATTGAACTGGCAGTCTATATTACCCAATGGAATGCAGATCTTTTTGATGCCATTGAGCAGCGATCAATGGCTGGCGTAAAAAACCAGGCCGTCGTATTGATGCTGATTTTCATTGGCGGCATCACTATCGCTACAGTCCATTTAATCGTCAAACGGCGCTTATTGATTGGTTGGCGGACATGGCTAACCGAAAAAGTCATTGCCAAATGGATTGAACAAGGCCGCCATTATCAGATTACCTTTTTATCCCAAAATGACCATGACAATCCGGACGGCCGCATCGCCGAAGACATTCGTATTGCGACCGAAGACGCTATAGCGCTAAGTCATTCATTGTTTTACTGTTTACTGATGTTGGCGAGCTTTACCCCTATTCTTTGGGGCATCTCCGGAAGAGTGGTATTTGAGTTCGGCAGCGTTTCGATTCCGGTGATGGGATACTTGGTCTGGATTTCGATCAGCTACTCAATCTGCGCTTCGATTTTTGGCTGGTGGATGGGTAAACCGATGACATCGGCCACGCATACAAGACAAACCCAAGAGGCTAATTTTCGGCACGACCTGATCGATATCCAGAATCATTCTCAAGCTATCGCACTGATTCGCGGCGAGATCAACGAACAAGAGCGGCTACTCGATTCGTTTCAAGCGATTATCGCGTCCTATGCCGAACAAACGACAGCTTGGATTAGGATTCAGATATTTACTTCCGGCTACTCGGTCGCCTCTATGGCTTTGCCGATTTTAGTCGCATCGCCTCGTTATATCGCCGGCGCCATTTCATTGGGGATGTTGATTCAATCCGTCCAGGCCTTTCAGCATATGGTTTCCGCTTTGTCCTGGCCGGTCGACAACATGGCCCAAATCGCCAAATGGCGAACATCGGTCGAGCGGGTTTTAGGGCTCATGAATGCACTTGATCATCTGGAACGTGACATTTCCGATCTGAATTCACAGCAAATCCATGTCAATGAGGCCAATGTTTCGGCGCTAAAGTTCAAAAACATCAGGCTGGAAGGCCAGGAAGGCGAAAAACTTTCCATCGTTGTCAATCATGAAATCAAAGCGGGCGAGCATGTGCTGATTGCCGATCAAGCCAACAATGGAGCCAAGCTGTTTAAGGCGATTGCCGGTTTATGGCCCTGGGGATCCGGCCAAATTGAAGTTCCGGCGGGCCAATCGACATTCTTTATGCCGCCCAAGCCCTACCTGCCTGCAAAGTCGTTATTTGAAGCCATTTGCTACCCCAAAACCAAGGCGGCGTTTGACCTGGCCGAGGTAGAAAAAAAGCTTGAGCAAGTCGGCCAAAAAGCCCTTATCCATCAACTGAACCGAGTCGATGCCTGGGAAGATGTGCTGTCAAATGAACAGCAGCAGTGTTTAGGCTTGGTGCGCGCGTTATTGCATCGGCCGCAATGGATTTTCGTGCAGGAAGCTCTCGACTCACTGCCGCCCGATGACGAGGCGAAAATGCTCAAATTATTGGCCCACGAATTACCTCATGCAGGCATTTTGACGATTACGCATCAGCCGGCTGCGCAGGCTTTTCACCAACGGAAACTCAAGCTTTAGAAAGCGCAGATAATTTTGATCGGCTCAAGCCGGCCATTTTGCGACATTCAATTAATCGAAAACTTCGGTTATGATTGGCAGGTTTAAGTTAGTAAGCTGACTCAGCTACCTGTCAAGCAAACTTCTTTTCGTCAAATCATTTATCTGCTACTTTTTTATAAGTTAACAACATAATGTTTATAGAAAAAATATTTTAAGGATAAATTTTAGTGAAAATAAAAATTCTAGGTGCCAATGGACTTCACGCTAGTGAAATCCGAGCCGTTACTAAAATGGAAGCATTTCGTGATAGTTGGTACGCATATGCCGGAGTTTTAGTCGTAGATGATCAAGGCTCAATGGATATTGATGTTCTAATCATAACACACGACCGCTTGTTATTAGTAGAGCTTAAAGAATGGAATGGTGATTTAGAAGACATTGGTGGTCAATGGTATATCAATGGTTCATCAAGGGGTAAAAGCCCATATGCAACAAAGCGAGTACATGCGATTCGTTTAGGTAAGCTCTTGGAAAAAGAATTAAAGCATAAATTAGGATATTCTCTTTTTGTCGAAGCTCACGTCGTATTGTGTGGAAATTCAACTCCTGAAAAAATCTCTAATAAAGAGAAAAGATTTGTTCATACGCTTGATGATTTCTTAAAAATTTCAAGTTCAGTTTATGATGAGATCGTTGGACACAGTGACGTACCAAAGCATCTGTTTGAAACGCTAAGAAAACCTAGACCTAACAGCAAGGAATATCTGCCAATATTACAAGGTTTCTTTGATAGCCCAAAAGTTAGACCAAAACAGTTCAAGATTCACAATTTCATTGCTGAAGAAACTCCTTGGTTTACCCATAGGAGCCAATTGTACAAGGAGTTTAAAGGATTTCACGAAGACGCAGCACATGAACTCGCTTTAATGCGGCGATGGGATTTTAGCCAACTTGGAACTGGTTTTGCTACTCAGAATCAATGGGCTGATATTGCATTGAGAGAGTCACGGATATTGGGATATGCCCGTGATAGGAATAACAGGCTAGATGAGTATCTTCTCCGCTCTAAAATGTCTCTTGGAAAAGATGATATTACTGAGGATGTTACCGAAATTTATGAAATTCGCCGTACCTATACTCGACTTGACGATTTTATTAATGGCCAGATTAATCAATCTGATACTGAATCACGACTTGATTTAGTGCGAGCATTATTAGTTCCATTTTCAGAACTCCATAGTATTGGCATTGGACATCGAGATGTGGACGGCCATAATCTTTGGTACGCTAGTGAACAAGCAAGTATTGTTGTTTCAGGATTTGCAACAGCATTTTTTCCAGAAAGAGGGACGATTAGAGACTTGCGTGAGCAATTACAAAGTAGCAATTTAAAGCTGCCAGAGGATGCCTATAAAACAGAAGGAGAGATATTAGACGCTTTTCGTCAAGATGTATTTATGTTAGCAACCATCGCTTATCGCATTTGTTTTAAAGAGCAGACACTCAAAAAAGATGATGATGGCATTCTTGTTTGGAAGGAACCAAATCCAGATGATTTCCAGGGTCGCTTAAATTCTTGGTTCATTAAAGCATTATCCTTTGAGCCAAAAGATAGATTCGCAAATGCCTCTGAAATGCTGTCCCAGTTTAATGATACAACAGGATTAGCATCGAATTTATCTGATGATTTTAGTGCCTTTGACGCTGTAATGGAGGGTGATTTTGTAAAACGAAACTGGGGCATAATTAATCTATTTATGAAATATCCTCCTGCACCTGGAGAGAATCCCTCTGTTGGTGGCGAGACAAGCAAATATCGTACATTTGCGGATGAGTCAGAAGCATACGTTAAAATTTGGCAACAGGTTAAATCTCAACAAAATCGCGCGGGAGAAAATCGACGGATATTGAGATTTCGACAACGCATTGAACATATTGCAAAGAGTAACATCCCTACCCCTCAAATCATTGATTATGGCTTGTTAGAAAGTGGTGGACTTTACCTAATCACACGGATTGAACCAGGACAGCTATGGAAAGAAGCTATATCCGAGATAGAAGATAGTGAGCATCGCTTACAGGTTGCGATTTCTTTGGTCACTACACTGATTGATCTGCATGAACAAGGTCTAACCCATGGTGATATTCACCCCGATAATATTTTAGTTAAAACCACCACAGATGTGGAATCGGATAATAACGAAGTAAAACTCCCTGTCGTCATTCTACTTGATATGTTGGATTTCGGTGAACAAACTGAACCATTCAACCTTGAGTACGGACCTTCAAATCCTGCTGCCGCTGACGCAGAGGAAAGAGATAGGTTTGCTGCTTACAAGATGATTAAAGAACTGATTGAGGGGGATGACTTTCCTGTAATCACCGAAGAAATAAATCGTGGATTTAAGTCCCCTAATGGGATTCCAGTTGCGCTGTCTCCTCTGCAAGAAGCTTTGAAAGCTGCTTTAGCGTCAAAATCAACAGAAAAAACCGCTCCAGAGCAACCCTCGATTTATTTTATTTGGAACGATTACTCTTTCCCCAGTTCTGACTTTGAACTTGAACATGATGGAGCGTTCTATCATTGCAACACGGTGTGGGATAGGAGAAACACAGAGCTCCTTCACTGTTATCTCACTTCGGTTAACTCATCACTTTCTATAACATTTGATCCCGAACAACGGCAAATTCGTGATGTTCGCTTCAAGCCAAATATTCCGCTCAGCGAAGTTGTTCAAGCTAGCAAAAAATCACAGGAACAATTGAGCTGTAAAATTGTGATTAAACAAGGCTTTCCAAATCCCAGTTCAACTCGAGCAGTTTTAAATTTTTTACTAAGCCTTGATAGCGTACTTACACTTTTAGAGGAAAAATTCACTTCTATAGAAGATGCAACTACAGAAGATGGACTTGAAACTGAATATGTTTCTGTAAGGGATATTTGGAGGACTCTAGCCGAAACAGAAAAGGAGACGCTCTTAACGGTAGAGATAGGAGACACAGAAATCCAAGAAAACTTTAACGGTCATCTGTTAATTCCTTATATTAACAACTCAGGAAGAACTTTCGATTTTGAAATAGATGACATTGTATTAGTTAAAGAAGAAGGGGAAGATAACAGCTTAGGTAACTTGGATGTTTACCAAACTAATGCTGACTTCCTTTTCTTGAATCCCAAACGTGCCAAGTTACAAAATCATCTAAAAAAAGGCAATATCCTTCAACTTGAATCGGTGCGAAATAAAGCATCACGAGATCGAAGGCATAAAGCACTTGAGAGGGTTCTAGATAACGCAGCTTCAATACCCAAGCTCATGGACTATTTTGACATTAAAATAGCCCCTGACTTGGTACAGCTTGAGGATGAACCAGATGATCAGATAATTTCAAGATATAATTCCAATGGTAAAAAACTAAACCCAAAACAAGAAGAGGCATTTCGTCAACTCACGGCTTGGGGACCTTTGGGCGTTCTTCAAGGACCTCCAGGTACAGGTAAAACTGCATTTATCAGTATTTTTATACATTACCTTTTTCATGATCTTGGTGCTCGCAATATTCTTTTAGTTGGACAATCCCACACATCTGTTGATAATGTGGCTAAAAAGGTTAGGGAGGTATGCAAGGATCATAAGACTGAGTTATCAGTAGTCCGTATTGGACAAGAAAACATGATTGCTACCGAGTTGCTTGATACACATACAAGGGCTCTTCAAAGGCGAATGCGTCACCAATTTCATCGAGAATATGATCAACGCATATGTACTTTTTCTCGAAGTTTAGTTTTGCCAGATAGTTTTGTCAGAGAGGTCGCCGCCGTCCACAGGAATATATCTCCATTGCTTGATACTTTAAGAAAATGTGCTGAAGGAATTACAGAGATAACATCTAGACCTGTTCAATCTGAAAAAGACCAAGACAGATTGGCAGACCTAATAAATGAACAAGAAAAACAAGAAAATGCTTTTCAGTCTTTTGTTAATAGTCGTTTTCCGATTGATGCCAATAGGTTGATTAATAGCGAAAAACGTTGGGAAACTATTGTGCAAATAATCGCCGATTCGCATGAAATCAATAACCCATCTGCAACTACAAAATTATCCAATTTATTGAAACTCAGTCATGAATGGCTTGATGTACTTAAAACGGGGGAAGCCAATTATGACCAGTTTTTAGTAAAAACTAGACAGCTTGTTTGTGGAACTCTCGTTGGTTTAGGACAGAAACAACTTGGTATTGCTGAAACTGATTTTGATTGGGTGATTGTTGATGAAGCGGCTCGTGCCCAAGCAAGTGAACTTATGATTGCTATTCAATCTGGTAGGCGGGTACTATTGGTAGGAGACCACAGACAACTACCGCCTCTTTATGATAAGAATCATCTCAAATCTGTTGCCAAACGACTTGGTATCTCTCAAAAAAGCATCATAAAAACAGATTTTCAAAGACTATTTGAAACCACTAAAGGAATTACTCTTGATACACAATATAGGATGTGCGAACCGATTGGTGATTTAGTCTCACATTGTTTCTATGCAAATGAGCTCACAAAGTTAAAAACTGGACGTGGTTCTTCTCCTGATTGGTATTCTGCTATGCCGCATCCTTGGAATACACCTGTAGTATGGATAGATAGTGGACAAGGCGAGTGTGCAACAGGTGAAGAGCCTAATCGCAATGGTAAGGGCAAAGGATATGTTAATCATCATGAAATAAATATAATTTTAGATTATTTATGCTTACTTTCTCAGAGTCCGCATTTAGAACACATCCGTGAATCTCATACGGAATCTCAAAAATATGTAATTGGTATTATCACCATGTACCGAGCACAACTAGACCTTCTTGAACAGAAGCTCAGTCAAGCGGAATGGGCGGGACCTTTGCGAAACTTGATAAAAATCGATACTGTAGATTCTTATCAAGGTCAGGAAAACCCCATAATAATTTTAAGTTTGGTTAGAGATTCCATTGATAAACAACAAGGATTTCTAGTAGATGAGCCTCGAATCAATGTATCTCTGTCGCGAGCACAAGAGCGATTAATTATTATTGGAGCTTGCCGTATGTGGCAAAACATGAATAGCGACGATCCATTAGCAAGGGTTTTTAAGTTTGTCAAAGAACAAGCAATAGCCAAGGAAAGTGACTACAAAATCGTTGGTGCAGATTCCTTAAATGGGGGGAGAAATGGATAACTTGAATATAGATATTGATTCAAAAAAAGAAACACGAAGGACTGCGAATGTAATTTCTTTGATGTTACCAGCAAGGATGTACGAGTTTGAATGTTCATGGACAACAGAACAACCATTACCCGCTATGGAAGAATTTTCATGTAGATTGCTATTAATGTTGGGAACAATCCATCCTAATGATCTTCAAAATTACTTTGGACTCAATAATCAGGAAAGAGAGGTTCTGCTTAACAGTTTGTTTGAAAAAAGACTTGCCGTCATCAATGCAGATGGCAGCATAAAGCCTTCTTCTCTTTTACAAACGAAATCAGCTAATGGAGTGGATTTGGTTCCCTCTTTAACGGTTTTTGAAGAGCGTCAAGAAAAAGCAGTGTTCGATCTCTTATCTTTGCAATTACTTTCGAAGGCCAATTATTCAGGAACCCGATGGGGTTTACCAGAAATCGAAGCTGACTCAGAACTCATGAAAGCATCACAAGATCAATTATGTGAAGCTTTCAGTCGCCAATATCGAGCGCATTTAGAGAATACGCGGTCATCACATGAAGCACAAAAGACTCGACTTTATAAAATAGGGCAATGCCAACAACAACGTACATTGCAGGTACCTATTGATATGGTAATAGAACTTGAGCCAATTCGAGATCATGATGTAAGAATAATTCGAGATGTAAGTCAAAAGGTTGGAGAAGCTCGGAAATTTCCGCTTTCCAATGAGCTTGAGGCAAAGATAGCTGATTACTTAGGGAAACTAAAGATTTCCGACGAAGGGATATCTATCGATAAATTTTGCGAACTATTCGGTGATGAGGTTCTTAAGAGATATATATCTGATAAACGTTTCGACTTGAGTGCTTGGTTACTAGACAGGGATCGCAAGAAAACAGGCTATGGAAACCCTAATACACGGGCACTCTTGGGACCAGTATATCTAAGAAATAATCGTATCGAAGTGGAAAGATGGCTAAAAAATTTTTTGTCAGAGTCGGAAGATAAAAAAGCAGGGCGAATCTATTGGTTGCCAGCAAATGTGCCGCTTTGGGCGGATAGTGGAAATGAACTTGCGGAATTTATTGCCAAAATAGACGATGTGTTAAAGAAAAGTGATAATTCGCATGAAGGCTTGGTAACGCTATTCCCCACTGAAAACAACGACGACTATTACCATCCTCGAAAAAAGGCTTTTTCACAGCGATTACCACACGGGGTTGCACTCTACAACGCATCACCGCTTGATCGAGTCGAATTAATGGTATTCCAAGGGTATTTTGCAATTGCTCAATTTCATCTTCAACCTAATAAAACTAGTGGGGTTACTTTCCCAATCGGCTTTATGACTTCCGATCCAGACAGAGTAACTCGCATAGAAGACGTGTTGAAGGAGAGATTAAAAACTGTTACTAACTATAACCTGATGTGGTCTCGAGATAAAAGAAATTTAGACGATTTATTAGACATTGATTATCTCCAGATAGCAAAAAAAAATTACAACCATCCGCAGCCTCAGAAGCCAGTGCCATTGATAACCTATAAAAATAAATCTAATTTATAGATGAAAACGGTAAGTACACAACCCTACCAGTTGTATATCTTCCAATACCCGGGCTATACATGTCTCTTTATGCTCGAGGACAGACTGTTGGCCGACACTAACCAGAAGTTAAAATAACTGATGTCAAGGACGGTTTTGGGTCGAATTCAGTCTATCACTGTCAGATCAGGTTCAGAGATTTTGCATATTAAAACTCAAGAAAAAACTGAGCAAAATTTATTCATTACTTGACGTAATGGTCGGACTCGGTCGGTAGCGGTTTGGCCATTTATTTGCGAATAATACGGCTCATTTTTTCTGTTTCTGAAACAGCTCGACCGCATGATTGTGGTCTTGCAGGGTCGATGAAAACACATGCGTGCCGTTGCCCTTCGCGACAAAATACAGGCTGTTGCCGGCATCGGGGTGCAGGGCGGCATGTATCGCCTCGCGTCCCGGCATCGCAATCGGCGTCGGCGGCAGGCCTTTGATCAGGTAGGTGTTGTAGGGCGTCTGGGCTTTGAGATCCGGCTCGGCGATATTGCCGTGATAGTTGTCGCCCATGCCGTAAATCACGGTCGGGTCGGTCTGCAGCGGCATGCCGCTTTGCAGGCGGCGGACCATAACGCCTGCAATAAGGGGGCGTTCATCTTCCGCGCCGGTCTCTTTTTCGATAATCGAGGCCAGGATCAACGCCTCGTAGGGCGAATTAATCGGCAAATTCGCCGCTCTTTGCGGCCATTCTTCCTGCAATACCAGCTGCATCTTGTCGTAGGCCCTTTTCAACAAAGAGACATCGGACATGTTTTTCTCGAAGAAATAAGTATCCGGGAAAAACAGGCCTTCGGCTTTGCTTTCGCTGATGCCGAGCTGGGCGCGCAAGGTTTCCGGCGAAGCATCCTTCAGCGTATGCTCGATATGCGGATTGTTGTTCATTTCAGCCAGGATGTCGTCCAGGCTCCAGCCTTCCGGGAATGTGATGCTGTGCTGGCGGGTCTTGCCTTCCGCGATCTGGTCGATAATCTCGGGCAAGGTCAGGCCGGTGGCGAATTCATATTCGCCGGTCTTCAGCTTGGCGGCCGCTTGTTTTTGCAGTGTGATCACCTTAAACCATAAGGAGCTGACCCTCAGGTGCTGTTCGGCCAATTTTTCGGCGATCCGCCCCATCGAATCGCCCTTGACGATTTCGATCACGACCGGATTGTCCTTGACGGCCGGCGCCTGCAGGGCCTGGCGGTAGTCCATCCAGGCCCAGCCTCCGATGAAACTGATGAATAATAAGGTCAAGCCAACGATTTTATTGCTCACGGCGAAGCGTCTCTTGTTTATAGTCGGCTAACCATTGCTGGAGCTTCCGGGTGACAGGTCCCGGAGCGAAAGCGTTCTGTTCGACCTGTTTGACCGGCCAGATGCCGATGATCGAGTTGCAGACGAAGACTTCATCGGCCGACAATAAGTGTTCGGGGGAATAACTCCGTTCATTAACCGTAAGTTGATGCTGATTGGCAAGCTCCATGATCAGGCCGCGGATGATGCCGGCGATACCGCTTTGTTCAAGCGCTGCGGTATAAACCGCGTGATCCTTCACATAAAACAGGTTGGTCATGGTGCCTTCGATCACCAGGCCGGCGTTGTCCAGCATGATGCCTTCCTGAACGGCAGGATCGCTCCATTCGGCGCGGGCGAGCACCTGCTCCAGGCGGTTCAAATGTTTGATGCCGGCCAAGGCCGGGTTGATGCCGAGGCGCGTTTGGCAAATGCGGGCATTGATGCCCTCCGTGCTAAAGGCGTCCGGGTAATCGGGGTAGGGATGCAGGCTTAGAATCCGGGTCGCTTGTATCGCCTCCGGCCGCCGGTAACCGCGTCCGCCGGAACCCGAGGTCACGATGATCTTCAGTACGGCCTGGGCCGGGGCTTGCCGGCACAATAGGCCGGCTTCTTCGGTAAGAATGTCCGGCGCGGGACACGGAATCGAGAGCCGCCGGCAGCCGTCTTCGAGTCGCTTCAGATGCCGATCGAAAAAAACCGGCCTTTGGCCGTTGATTTCGATCGTCTCGAACAAGCCGTCGCCATATTGCAGGCCACGGTCCGCAACGGGCAGGGTCTCTCCGGGGTCACCATTGACAAGCAGCATTGGCGGACAGGGCGACCCTGTGCAGGATCGACGCTTATTCGTAGCGTTTGAAAATCAACGTGCCGTTGGTGCCGCCGAAGCCGAATGAATTGGACATCGCGACATTGATCTTCATGTCGCGCGCGACATTCGGTACATAATCGAGATCGCATTCGGGATCGGGGTTGTCCAGATTGATCGTCGGCGGCGCGATCTGATGCTTGATACTGAGCGCGGTCAATACCGCTTCGATACCGCCGGCAGCACCCAGCATGTGGCCGATCATCGACTTGGTCGAGCTGACCGCAACTTTGTAGGCGTGGTCGCCCAGTGCCGACTTCATCGCCTGGGTTTCGCCGACATCGCCGGCCGGCGTCGAGGTGCCGTGCGCATTGATGTAATCGACTGCGTCTGCATTCAAGCCGGCATCGCGCAACGCATTGCGTATGCAGCGCGCCGCGCCTTCGCCGCCGGGTGACGGGGTGGTCATGTGGTAAGCGTCTCCGCTCATGCCGAAGCCGACCACTTCCGCGTAAATCTTGGCGCCGCGCGCTTTCGCGTGTTCGAGTTCTTCGAGCACGACCACGCCTGCGCCGTCGCTGAGTACGAAACCGTCGCGGTCTTTATCCCAGGGCCGGCTGGCCGCTGTCGGATTGTCGTTGCGGCGCGACAAGGCTTTCGCCGAAATGAAGCCGCCCATCGCGGTCGGCGAAGTGGTGCAGCGCTCGGCGCCGCCCGCAAGCATTACGTCCGCATCGCCGTGTTGGATCATCCGTGCCGCATCGCCGATGTTGTGGGTACCGGTCGCGCAGGCGGTCACGATTGCATAATTGGGGCCTTTCAGTCCGTATTTGATCGACAGGTTGCCGGAAATCATGTTGATGATGTTGCCGGGCACGAAAAACGGCGAAATCCGGCGCGGACCGCTTTTATCGTACACCGCATAACATTCTTCGATGCCGGTGACGCCGCCGATGCCGGCGCCGATCGCCACGCCGATCCGTTCCGCATTGGCTTCGGTCACTTCGATGCCGGAATCCTCGAACGCCTGACAGCCGGCCGCCATGCCGTAATGAATGAATCCATCCATGCGCTGCGCGTCTTTGGCCGGGATGTATTGGGTGACATCGAAGTTGCGAATCACACCGCCAAAGGTGGTAGCGAAAGGCGAAATATCAAAGGAATCGATAGGGCTGATGCCGCTTTTGCCGTTGATGATGCCGTCCCAGGTTTCTGCCACCGTGTTTGCTAAGGGCGTAATGGCGCCCAAACCGGTGATTACGACTCGACGTGTGCTCAATGTGTGTTACCGTGTGGAATCTGTATTTTAGAAAAATCGGGGGGTAAAGCTTAGTGGATGCGCAGGATGTCATCCACTAATGAATCGCTAGTCTTAGGTGTTCTTTACGACGTAGTCGATTGCTTGCTGAACAGTGGTGATCTTTTCAGCTTCTTCGTCTGGGATTTCGCACTCGAATTCTTCTTCAAGCGCCATAACGAGTTCGACGGTGTCAAGAGAGTCGGCGCCCAAATCATCTACGAAAGATGCGTCATTGGCGATATCGTCTTTAACGCCCAATTGCTCTGCAACAATTTTTTTTACTCGTTGTTCAACATTACTCATAATTATTATCCTCAAGCAAAGTAAATATACAGTAGATATAAATCATATATTTACAATGATATTGTTGTTGGTATTACTAGAAATCCCGTCCACGGAAATTCCAGACGGTAGCCAAAATTATACTGTAATCTGAAGCCAAAGTCACAATATTAAGCTGGCCGGCCGCCCGTTTTCCATCAGTCCGTGGCGAAATGAGATCGGAAGTTACGGCATATACATGCCGCCGTTCACATGCAGGGTCTCGCCGGTGATATAGGCGGCGCCTGGCGAGGCCAGGAACGAGACCGCATGCGCGATTTCCTCGGGCGCGCCGAGCCGTTCCAATGGAATCGAGGCTAACAGCGAGGTCTTGATGTCGTCGCCCAAATCCTTGGTCATGTCGGTGTCGATGAAGCCGGGTGCGACGACGTTGACCGTGATGTTGCGCGAGCCGACTTCCTTCGCCAGCGATTTGCTGAAACCGACGATGCCGGCTTTCGCGGCGGCATAGTTGGCCTGGCCGGCGTTGCCGGTCGAGCCGACGACCGAGGAAATGCTGATGATGCGGCCGGTGCGGGCCTTCATCATGCCGCGCAGCACCGCCTTGCTCATCCGGAAAACCGAGGCGAGGTTGGTGTTGATGATCGCATCCCATTCCTCGTCCTTCATCCGCATCAACAGATTGTCGCGGGTGATGCCCGCGTTGTTGACCAGCACGGCCGGCGCGCCGAATTCGTCATTGACGGTTTTGATCACCCCGGCAATTGAATCGGCGTCCGCGACGTCGAGGCGGAGGCCTTTGCCGTTTTCGCCGAGATAAGCCGAGATGGCTTCCGCACCGCTCTCGGAGGTTGCGGTGCCGACCACAAAAAAACCGTCGGCGGCCAGTCTTTCGGCAATCGCCTTGCCGATGCCGCGGCTGGCGCCTGTCACTAAAGCGACTTGTTTAGCCATTTAACAGCTCCAAAGTAGTATGTAAAGATTTGCTATCGAAGATCGACACATGCTCGGCCCCCTTAACGATGCGTTTGTTCAGGCCGATCAGCACCTTGCCGGGGCCGCATTCGACAAAGCGGGTGACGCCCTGGTCGTGCATGAATTGGATCGAGTCGACCCAGCGCACCGGTTTGTAGAGTTGTTCTTTCAGGGCGTTGCGGATGACTTCCGGCGCGCTGTGCGCCATCACATCGGTATTATGGATCAGCGTGATGTCGGGGCTGTGAAAAGGTATTTGCTCCAGCTCAGCGCCGAGTTTTTCGGCGGCGCCGGCCATCAGCGCGCAGTGCGACGGCACGCTGACCGGCAGCAGCAGCGCGCGCTTGGCGCCGAGCGCCTGCGCTTCGGTGATCGCACGCTGCACCGCGCTCGCGTTGCCCGCAATCACGACCTGACCCGGCGCGTTGAAATTGACCGCCGCGACGACTTCGCCCTGCGCGGCTTTTTCGCAGGCTTCCGCGACCTGATGATCTTCCAGGCCCAAAATGGCCGCCATCGCGCCGATGCCTTGCGGGACCGCTTCCTGCATCAGGCGGCCGCGGGTCGCGACCAGCCGGATCGCATCTTCGAAGGCGATCGCATTCGCGGCGACCAGGGCGCTGTACTCGCCGAGGCTATGGCCCGCGGTCCAGGCCGGGCGCACGCGGCTTTGCCTGCTCCAGACTTCCCAGATCGCAATGCCGGCGGCCAGCATCGCGGGCTGGGTGTTTTGGGTTTGATTCAAGTCCGCTTCGGGGCCTTCGCTGACCAGTGCCCACAAATTCTTGCCCAAGGCGTCGGAGGCGCGTTCGAAGGTGTGTTTGATTTCGGGGAAACTGTCCGCCAGATCGGCCATCATGCCGACCGACTGAGATCCCTGGCCTGGAAAAACGAAGGCTAAGTCGTAGGTTTGTGTGCTCATGGATGTGTCGAGTGTCTTTAAAGGCTTTGTTATTTTTTTTCGAGGCGAAAGCGGCAAGGTGAGCCTTGCGACTTTCGCCTGCTTTTAGTACTTCAACAACGCCGAACCCCAGGTAAAGCCGGCGCCAAACGCTTCCAGTAGGACCACCTGGCCGCGCTGAATGCGTCCGTCGCGCACGGCCTCGTTGAAGGCCAGCAGCACCGAGGCGGAGGACGTGTTGCCCTGGTTTTCGAGCGTGACGATGACCTGTTCCATCGACATTTTCAGTTTCTTCGCGGTGGCCTGGATGATCCGGATATTGGCCTGATGCGGCACCAGCCAGTCGATCGATTCCTTTTCCAGATGATTCGCTTCGAGCGTTTCATCGACGATGCGGCCGAGCGTATTGACCGCGACCTTGAAGACTTCATTGCCGCGCATGCTGATATGGCCCGGCTCATGTTGATGGCCGTTCGGCGCCGCCTGCGGGTTCGGGCAATACAAGAGTTCCTCGTATTCGCCGTCCGAATGGATGTGCGTGGATAGGATGCCGTTTTCCTCGGAAGCGCCCAAGAGGATCGCGCCGGCGCCGTCGCCGAACAGGACGCAGGTGGTGCGGTCGGTCCAGTCGACGATCCGCGAGCAGAGCTCGGAACCGACGATCAGGACCTTGCCGGCCGCGCCGGTCTTGATATATTGGTCGGCGATACTCATGCCGAAGATCGCACCGGAACAGGCGGCCTGTACATCGAAAGCCACGCAGTTTTTGATGCCGAGACGTTGCTGCAACAAACAGCCGGTGCTCGGATAGACGCGGTCGGGCGTGCCGGTCGCGACGATGATCAGGTCGATTTCCTCGGCATCGATGCCGGCCATCTCGATCGCCTGGCGGGCGGCCGTTTCGGCCATGCTGGCCGCGGTTTCGTCGGCCCCGGCGATACGGCGGCTTTTGATGCCGGTCCGTTCGAAGATCCAACTGTCGGAGGTGTCAACCGTTTCCGAAATTTGCGTGTTCGTTAAAATTTCGGAGGGAAGATAGCCACCGGTTCCGATGACTCTTGAATAGCGGGTCATGAATGCGTTTCCAAAGACAGGTTTCGTTCGACCTGCTGACTGATTTTTTTGATGACGTCCTTTTTGACTTCAATCTCAGCCAGCTGTATCGCGGTTTTGAAAGCCAGCGCATCGGCGCCGCCGTGGCTCTTGATCACTAGGCCGCGCAGGCCAAGAAAACTGGCGCCGTTGTAAAGGCGCGGGTCGATGCGCTTTTTGAATGAGGATAATGCCGGATAAGCGATCAGGCCGGCCAATTTGGTCAACAGGTTAAGCGAAAACGCTTCCTTCAGCAGCGTGCCGATCATTTTCGCGGCGCCTTCGATCGACTTCAGCGCGACGTTGCCGACGAAGCCGTCGGTCACGATCAGGTCGACCTTGATTACGCCGGCGTTCAGGGAATTGCCTTCGACATAGCCGATGTAATTCAACGACGACGCTTCGAGCAGTTTCGCGGCGGCCTTGACCTGCTCGTTGCCCTTCATTTCTTCCTCGCCGATGTTCAGTAAACCGACCCGAGGCGATTCGATGTTCTCGACCGCCTTGACCAGTTCGGCGCCCATTACCGCGAATTCGAACAGATGCTGCGCGCTGCAATCGACATTCGCGCCGAGGTCGAGCACGTGGGTATGGCCGTGAATGGAGGGAAGTGTCGAAATGATCGCGGGGCGATCGATGCCCGGTATCATTTTGAGCACGAAACGGGCGGTCGCCATCAGCGCGCCGGTGTTGCCGGCGCTGACGCAGGCATCGGCCTCGCCGTCGCGGACCAGGTTGATCGCGACCCGCATCGATGAGTCCTTTTTGTTTTTCAAGGCTTTCGACGGCGGTTCGTCCATTTCGACGCATTGGGAGGCGTGATGGACGGTCAGTCGGTCGCGATAAGTCTCGAGGCGGTCTCCCAACTTCTCTTTGATGACGGCTTCATTGCCCACCAGAATCAGCCTCAAATCCGGGTTGCTCTTCAAGCACTCCAGCGAGGCTGGGATCGTTACTTCCGGGCCATAATCCCCGCCCATCGCATCAATCGAAATTGTTAAACTCACCTTAACCGATGTCTCCGCATTAAAAACTAAAAAACCGAACCGGCAAGGGTTCGGTATCGGGTCGAACTAAAGCTCGAGGCTTATTCTTCGTCGCTGGTGCTTGTGATTTGACGGCCTTTGAAATAGCCATCCGGCGTGACGTGATGACGCAGATGGGTTTCACCGGTCAATGGATCTTGCGACAGCGCGCGGGTGGTCAAGGCATCGTGTGAACGGCGTTGGCCGCGTCTTGAACGGGATACTTTACTTTTTTGTACTGCCATGAGGGCTCTCCAGATTTTTTAAGTTGGTTAAAATGGAAAAGGGGTTGTCTTGTCGTTTTTGCCGATCCGCCTCGGGTTGACTCGGCGTACGGCTACCCGTATCCTGATCCGCGCAGGGCTCGGGATGTTTCGGGTATTGGGGAAGATTCAGCAACAATTCGTCTTCGATGATGTCCTGAAGAAAAACTTTTTCTCCTTCCACGAACAAAGGCTCGAAGCCTGGAGGCAAACGGTCTATTTGCTCCAGCGAATTGACGATGCCCAGATGGACTTCCGCTTGCACGGGCCAATCAAGGGCTTTTAGGCAATTCTGGCAGATCAGTTGCAGATGGGTTTCAATCTTCCCTTCGATCTTGGCCTGTCTGCCTTCACGGCTGAAAAAAAGATCGACGACGACTTTGCCATCGGTATCGAACAGCATGTTGCCGAGGCGGCCAAAATCTTTTAGCGAAAGCTCCCCTTTAAGTTCACCGCGCTTGTCGGCGAGGTGCAGTGGGTCAATATATCGGGGCAGGCGATCTAACATAAATCGGTAATATTATCGTGAAACCCTGCCAGGGTCAAATGCTAAATGATTTTAAGGCCTTATCACGAGGCTTTTTTTGACGGAGGAATTCGCGCGCTTCTTGCAGGCGGTGTCCCAAGCCGCATACGTCAAGTAAGGTCTTGGTGTTATACCCCCTTAAAGCGGGGGTTTTGCACCGCTTTTTCGCTTTTAATGCCGGCGTGCGTGGAAAAATAATAATAAAAACAATAGGATAAATAGTTAAGCGAGCTGGCATGGTATTCGCTATGTCCTAGGCATCTGAATCAATAATGGAGACACTGATGTCTAGTACTGTATCGCCGGACCTGCCCAAAACGGGGATTGCCGGGCTAAAAGAAAATTGGCGTGCCGACTTGTTGTCGGGTTTTTTGGTGTTTTTGATCGCGCTGCCGTTGTGTTTGGGTATTTCGATGGCGTCGGGATTTCCGCCTTCGGCCGGCATCATCACCGCGATCATCGGCGGGATGCTGGTTTCAAGGATCAACGGTTCGTTCATGACCGTCAACGGCCCCGCCGCCGGTTTGATCGTGGTCGTGCTGGACGCGGTGCAAAACCTCGGGCAGGGCGATGCGATGGCGGGTTACCGCTATACCTTGGCCGCGATCGTCGTCGCCAGTGCGCTGCAAATCGCGATGGGCTTTTTCAAGGTCGGCCGGCTCAGTTCATTTTTTCCGGCCTCGGTCGTGCACGGCATGCTGGCCGCGATCGGGATCATCATCATGGCCAAGCAAATCCATGTGATGCTCGGCGTGACGCCGGAAAAAGGCGATCTGTTTTCGACGATCGCGCAAATCCCGCACAGTATCATGAATCTGAACCCCGAAATCGCGATGATCGGCGTGACCAGCATCGCGATTCTGATTTTCTGGCGGGTGGTCCGGGAGCCGAAGCTGAAAATGCTGCCGGCGCCGATCCTGGTGGTATTGGCGGGCATCGGCCTGGGGCGTTTTTACGGTCTGGAGCATGAACATATGTATTTGTTCCTGCCGGATGCGAGTTTCCTGCCGCATCATGAAGCCACGGTCGGGCCGAAGTTTTTGGTCGCGATTTCGGATAATTTTTTGTCCAGTTTTTATTTTCCGGATTTCGCAAAAATTGCGACGGCCGAATTTTGGGAAGCGGTGGTCACGATTTGCCTGGTCGGCAGTCTCGAAAGCCTGCTTAGCGCCGTCGCCGTCGATAAGCTTGATCCTTATCGCCGGCATTCGGATCTGGATCGCGATTTGGCCGCGGTCGGCGCCGGCAACCTGGTTGTGGGCATGCTGGGCGGCCTGCCGATGATCGCCGAAATCGTCCGCAGTTCGGCCAACTGCAATAACGGCGCGAAAACCGGCTGGGCCAATTTTTTTCACGGGGTGTTTTTACTGCTGTTCGTGGTGCTGTTTCCGCGCCTGATCCACAGCATTCCGTTGGCGTCTTTGGCGTCGCTGCTGGTGTTTACCGGTTTTCGCCTCGCCTCGCCGAAGGAATTTGCGAAAGTGATGGGGATCGGCAAGGAACAGTTGTTCATGTTCGTGGTGACCATCATCGGCGTGCTGGCGACCGACTTGCTGATCGGCGTGGCGATCGGCATCGCGGTCAAATTTGCGATCCATATGTTTAGAGGCGTCAGATTGAACAATCTGTTCAAGATCCATTTTGTGCTGGAGCCGATGGAAGACGGTTCGCTGCTGGTCGAAATCGTCGGTGCGGCGATTTTTTCGAACTTTCTGGCGCTGAAAACCGCGCTGGCCGGGGTTGACCAGGGCAAACAGGTGATCTTTCAATTGAGCAATGCCTATATGATCGATCATACCGTGATGGAATTCCTGCACGATTTCCAGCACAATTATGAAGCCGCAGGCGGGTCCTGCGAGTTTTTCGGCATGGAATATCATGATACTTACTCGCGGCACCCGCTGGCGGTGCGCAAAATGAAAAGAGACCATATGTGCAGACGGCGTTCCGATCATCACGGTTTGCCGGCTTACGCAAATGAAAAGCCGTCTGCGTTGAAGGAAAGAGTGTAACCTGGGCGGGGAGCGGCTTTAGATTCGATGGGAGGCTTTGTGCCCCCAGACCTGCCAGGGTTTAAAACCTGGCAGGTCTTCGGCCGAGAAGTCGTTTTTAACTAAATCCAGAGAGCCTGGGCATCGAGCGCTTCGCGTCGTGTTCATACAACTTTATGCAATTCTTGAATAGTCCCGTCCAACACCGCGTTCTGGCTTTTTTGTTGTTGATGTCGCTGATGCTGGCGATGTTCATCGGCATGATCTGGCGCAATCTGCATCATTTCAACACCGTTTTTTCGCATGTGAATTACTCGCACAGCGTGCAGCATGCGTCGGTCGCGCTGCAAACCGCACTGATCGATTATTTGATCAAGGTCAGCCCGCTCGTCGAGCCCGAGAGTTTGCTGCCGACGATCGAGGCGTTGAGCAACACGGTCGCCGAATTGAACGCCTTGTTTGCCGAAAGCGGTTTTTTGGCCGAAAACACCGCGGCTAACATGGCCATCGTCAAGGCGATACTAGATGAGTGGCCGCAACCCGGCGGCAGTGAAAAACAGGAGCGTTTGATCAGCGCGTTGAACCTGCTCAGCGATACGCTGGATAATGAGCTTGGGCAGCGCGAGAAATTGCTCGGCGAGATCAGCGCGGATACGCAGACCGAGCTCGATCTGGCCACGATCACCTTCGCCGCGATCGTGGTGGTTGCCTTTGGTTTTTTTTACCGGCGGATTTTGTACCCGTTGCACGACCTGAGACTGCTGTTGCAACGCCTGACCGAAGGCAATTTTACCCGGATCACGACCGATCATCTCGATCCCTTGCTGTTGCCTGTCTTCAATAGTTACAACGACATGGTCAGCCATCTGGCCGAGCTGGAGGAAGCCAAACGGCTGTACGCGCAATCCTTGCAGCGCGAAGTCAGACTGGCGACCCAGGCCTTGCTCGAACAGCAGGCCAGCCTGGCCCGGGCCGAGCGGCTGGCTGCGGTCGGTGAAGTCGCGGCCGAACTCGCGCACGAGATCCGCAATCCCTTGGCCGGCATACAAATCGCGTTCAGCAATTTGCGCCGCGAAATCAACAATCCCGAGCAACATGACCGGATGGAACTGATCGGCAGCGAGCTGAAACGGCTCGGCCATTTGCTGAACGATCTATTGAGCCAGAGCCGCCATGTGCCGGAAATCGCCGCCGACATCGACATTGCGATGCTGATTCGCGATCTGGCCGCGTTGACCCGCTACCAAATCGCCGAGGCGATCCGTCTGGAGATCGCCGCGGATTCGCCCCTATACGCGCATATGCCGGCCGGCGGCCTACGGCAAGCCTTGTTGAATTTAATTTTGAATGCGGCCGATGCGCTTGAAGGCCATGCCGGTACGATCCGGGTGGAGGCGGCGAAAAGCGCCGAAGGCATACGGATCGATGTGACGGATGACGGACCCGGTTTTTCGCAGGAATTGCTCGATCAGGGCATCCGGCCGTTTCGCACGACCCGGCAACGGGGCACCGGCCTGGGGCTGACGATGGTGCAGCGTTTCGTGAAGGATACCGGCGGCAGCATCAGGCTTATAAACCGGGCGCCTCATGGCGCCT
>Ga0208751_100138_pt1 | contig 25933 bp, 26 predicted proteins | sample LakWasMet22_HOW5_2_FD_183868 | JGI IMG/M metagenome (GOLD analysis project Ga0208751, IMG submission 183868) | Freshwater sediment methanotrophic microbial communities from Lake Washington under simulated oxygen tension - Sediment Metagenome... | ecosystem: Environmental > Aquatic > Freshwater >... | reverse complement strand
AACGCGTAATTTACTATATAACTAAATCGATCAATTTTATAAAATAGTTTCACATACCCTGATGACAAAAAAACTAGATCTGAATACACCGCTGAAAAAAACTTCTTCAATCTCCACGGCGGTGAGTATTACTTTATGCTTACTTGCACTAGGGCTAACCAGCTGCGCCAGCAACAATCCCAACCGCTACCATTCAGATACCTTGGCAAAAAGTAATGAAACTGCCAATCCTAATGAAAGAACACTCAGCGCAGAGTTTGTATATAAGTATCTAGTTGCTGAAGTTGCGGGGCAGCGCGGTGAAATCGGCACCGCCGGCGCAATCTTTTATGACTTGGCGCGTACAGAGCAAGACCCTCGCCTCGCCGAGCGCGCAGCTAAAATCGGCGCTTATGCCAATATCCCTAGCCTGGCAATCCCTGCGGTAAAGCTTTGGGCAGAGTTAGACCCATCCTCAACAGAAGCGCAGCAAGCCATGACCGAGATGCTGATTGCAACTGGGCGCTTGCATGAGGCAGAGCCTTACTTAGCGCAACTACTGGTTAAAGAAGACTCAAGAGCTGGCGGCTTCTTATTTATCAACTCATTATTAAACCGCAGCCCAGATAAAGATGCGGTATTAAAGCTCATTCAATCATTAGCCAAACCCTACCCAGAACTGGCTGAGGCAAACTTTGCTATAGCACAGGCCGCCTATATTGCGAATCAAGATAACACTGCGCTAGATGCACTGGCAAAAGCAGAAGAGTCACGCCCCAACTGGACGATTGTTGCCCTACTAAAAGGCCAAGTACTATTTCGCCAATCTCCAGCCAAAGCGATTGCCTTTTATTATGAGTATTTAAAAGTGCAGCCAGATGCAAACGAAGTGCGCATCAACTTGGCAAAAATTCTCGTTAACCAGAAACAATATGCAGCAGCAAAAGCGGAGTTTCCGGTCATCCTAGAGAACGCGAAACAATCCACAGAGAACAACAGCGCTGAAATTTACGCGATTGTGGGCTTGCTGGCGTTCCAAACCATGGACTACAACGAAGCGGAAAAAGACTTTAAACAAGCCATTGCCAACAACTTTAAAGATACCGACCAGATCTATCTTTACCTTGGGCAGACCGCTGAAAAGCAAAAGCACGACGTGGCCGCGATGTCTTGGTATAACAAAGTTTCAACAGGACCACGCTACCTTGAAGCACAATTTAGCCTAGCTAATCTGATTGCACGTACACAATCAACAGACAAAGCGATTGAACTGCTAGACAACCTAGAAGACTTAAACGTAGAACAGCAAATCCTAGTGATTAAGGCGCAGGCATCCTTACTCGCTAAAGACAAGCGTAACCAAGAGGCTTTCGACCTACTAGAAAAAGCAGTCAAAAACCTACCTAACACGCCAGATCTAGTCTATGACTACGCGCTTGCAGCAGAACGCTTGGCTAAATTCAACGTCATGGAATCAGAGTTACGTAGAGCCATTGCCGAAAAACCAGACTTTGCAGCCGCCTATAATGCGCTGGGTTACTCATTTGCCGACCGCAACATTAGATTAAAAGAGGCTATCACCTTAATTGAAAAGGCATTAAGCCTTGCCCCTAATGACCACTATATGCTCGACAGCCTAGGCTGGGCACATTACCGCAAGGGCAATCTGGACAAAGCGATTCAACTCTTGGAGCAAGCGTTCAGCATTAACCCTGACCCGGAAATCGCAGCCCACCTAGGGGAAGTGTTATGGCAAAAAGGTGAGTACGAAAAAGCTAAGAAGGTATGGAGCGATGCGCTAACTGCAGATCCTGACAATGAAATTTTATTAACGACTGCTAATAAATTTAAGTCTTAAACCTTAGCGTAGCCCGCCAACTGAATTCAACCTACACTAGCCATGCCTATGCAATTAACACGTCATTTTTTAGCGCTCAGCATGGTCACTTTATTATCAGCATGCGCAAGCACAGCACACCAAGTGACCATGAGCGCAGATTCATCCGCACGCAATCAAACACATTTGGAGCGTAATGCAGCGATTCAGCAATTCTCACTACAGGGCAGAATCGGCGTACAAACCAATAGCAAAGGCTTTTCAGGCGGCCTGCAGTGGCAGCACTCACCCACCAACGACAATATCGCATTCTTTTCACCGCTAGGTGGCCAAGTTGCGCAAATCACAAAATCAAGCGACCAAATCACGCTCACCGATGCCAATGGCAAGCAGATATCTGCCGCCAATGCAGAAACACTCACCTATAACGCTTTAGGCTGGTCACTACCACTCACAGGATTATCCGACTGGTCATTGGGTCGCCCATCCAGCAGCCCCATTCAGGCAAGTACCTGGGATGAGCAAGGCCTACTTACCACTTTAAACCAGGATGGCTGGAAAATTGAATTCTCAAACTACACCGAACAGAATGGTCATTGGCTACCAGGCAAAATCTCCCTGAAAAGCGACCAAGTGAACCTTAAACTATTGGTGGAAAACTGGAATAACATTACTAATTAGAATCGCAATCCATTTAACACTTTAAACACTCCCCCCACCCTTAATACTAGCCGCACACCACCATGCACGACTTTGAAGCCTTTTTAGCACCCGCAAAAATTAATTTATTTCTACACATCGTGGGGCAACGCGAGGATGGCTACCATCTACTGCAAACCGCATTTAGATTAATGGACCATTACGACACTATTTATATAAAAACTACAAACACAAGCGTGATCAAACGCGTGAATGACGTGTCAGGCGTGCCAGAGGCGCAGGATTTATGTGTACGTGCCGCACTATTATTACAAAAACATACCGACTGCAAACTTGGCGCCGAAATATTGGTAGATAAAAAAATACCGATGGGCGGCGGGCTTGGCGGCGGCAGCTCAGATGCCGCAACCGTACTACTTGCATTAAACCAGCGTTGGCAACTTAACCTGCCACGTGAAGAATTACTAAAACTAGGATTGCAGCTAGGTGCAGACGTTCCATTTTTTATTTATGGCAGCAATGCATGGGCAGAAGGCGTAGGCGAGCAATTACAAGCACTTACGCTGCACGACGCCTACTATGTGGTGCTTACGCCTAAAGTTCATGTATCAACCGCACAAATTTTTGCTAATAAGCAATTGACAAAGAATACGATTCCTAAGACAATAGCGGCCTTTTCAGGGATAGCGCAATTAAGCACTGAAAATTCAGCGGGTAAAAACATACACGATGAATTTATAAATGACCTGGAAAAAGTAGTTTGCAGCATTTATCCTGAAGTAAAAGCTTGCTTAGGCTGGCTAAAACAGTACGGAGATGCTAGAATGAGCGGCTCAGGCGCTTCTGTGTTTTTAGAAGTGGCTGATGCAGATACTGCAAACAAGATTTACCAACAAAAACCGGAAGAATATTCTGGGTTTGTTGCAAAAGGGTTAAATCAGCACCCTTTTATGAGTAAATAAGCTGGTTAAATATTGGGGAGTCGCCAAGCTGGTTAAGGCACCGGATTTTGATTCCGGCATGCGAAGGTTCGAATCCTTCCTCCTCAGCCAAATTTTGTAGAAGCGTGTAGATTATTTGATTTACACGCTTTTATTTTTTAGTGAGTTTTTTTCATTAGTTAGCTGGTCAATATTGATGAGCCGGCACGATAGGAAATCAAATGGTGTCTAACGGCAACATGATGGTCTTTACTGGCAACGCAAACCCAGAGCTCGCACAACAAGTGGCAAAACACTTAGGTATTGAGCTAGGCCAAGCGCATGTAGGCAAATTTAGCGATGGCGAAGTCATGGTTGAGTTGCTTGAAAACGTACGCGGTCGTGATGTTTTTGTGTTGCAATCTACTAGCCACCCTACCAATGATAGCTTGATGGAAGTAATGGTTATGGTTGATGCGCTACGCCGCTCATCTGCTGGCCGTATTACTGCAGCTATCCCATACTTTGGTTACTCAAGACAAGATCGTCGTCCACGTTCTGCTCGCGTTGCAATTACTGCTAAAGTTGTTGCTAACATGTTGACAGGCGTTGGTGTTAACCGTGTACTGACAATGGATTTGCACTCAGACCAAATCCAAGGCTTTTTTGATATCCCAGTGGATAACATCTATGCCACACCAATTTTATTAGCTGACTTGCTAGTACAAAAACATGAGAACCTCGTAGTAGTTTCTCCTGACGTTGGTGGTGTAGTGCGCGCACGTGCATGTGCAAAGCAACTAGGCTCTGACTTGGCGATTATTGATAAACGCCGTCCAAAACCAAACGTAGCAAAAGTAATGAACATCATTGGTGACGTTGCTGGCCGTACCTGCGTGATTATGGATGACATGGTCGATACAGCCAACACGCTATGTGAAGCTGCTGCTGCATTAAAAAAACACGGCGCACTAAAAGTAGTAGCGTATGCAACTCACCCAGTATTATCTGGCGGTGCAGCTGAGCGCATTATGAATTCAGAGCTTGATGAATTGGTAGTTACCAACACCATTCAACTGCAAGAAGATAGTATTAATTGTAAAAAAATCCGTCAATTGAGCGCAGCAGCATTGCTGGCAGAAACTATTCGCCGCATTAGCTGTGAAGACTCTGTAAGCTCATTGTTTATGGACTAAGATTTTCACGCTGCTTTCTGGTCGCGGAAAGCAGTTTCATTGTAGTACCGCAGTAAAATTAGGAGTAGTAAAATGGCTATTGAAATCAATGCAGTAAAACGTGACGCTAAAGGTACGGGTGCGAGCCGCCGCCTACGTCATGCTGGCTCTGTGCCTGGTGTAGTATACGGTGGTGGTAAAGATGCATACCCACTAGAAATCAACGCTAAAGAATTGTTCTTACAATTCCGTCACGAAGCGTTCCACGCTTCAGTATTGACACTTATCGTTGAGGGTAAAAAAGAAAGCGTATTGCTACGTGACTTCCAAATGCACCCAGTGCGTAACACAATTCAACACGTTGATTTCCAACGCGTTAGCGCAACTGAAAAAATCCACGTTAAAGTGCCATTCCACTTCATCAACGCTGATGTAGCGCCTGGTGTTAAATTAGGTGGCGGTATTGTTGCTCACGTATTAACAGAAGCTGACGTAAGCTGCTTGGCAAAAGACTTGCCAGAGTTTATCGAAGTTGACGTTGCAGCGTTAGAAATCGGTCACTCAATCCACTTGTCACAAATCAAACTACCAAAAGGTGTTGAGTTTGTACAATTGGCACACGGTGATGACGCAGCAGTAGCTTCTATCGCTAAAACACGCGGTAGCGTTTCAGCAACAGCTGAAGAAACACCAGCAGCTTAAGTATTAATTACGTAAGCTAGCAAAATAGCGCGCACTTTTTGATTAAAGTGCGCGTTTTTTTTAGGTACATGTGGAATCGCATCTACCTAAAAATGCATTAGCCTAAAGATGCATCAACTAAAGTCACTATATGAGCGGAATTAAATTATTTGTAGGCCTAGGTAACCCTGGCGAAAAATATGCAGCTACGCGCCATAACGCAGGTTTTTGGTGGGTAGACCAAATAGCGGCAGCCACCAATAGTAAATTAGCAGTAGATGCTAAGTTTTTTGGCTTTGCCGGCAAATTAAACCCTACTACAGACAGCTGGCTGATAAAGCCCACCACCTTTATGAATGCAAGTGGCAAAGCGGTGGCGGCACTAGCCAATTACTACAAAATATCACCCGCAGAAATTTTAGTGATTCACGATGAATTAGACTTACCTGCAGGCAGCATTAAAATGAAATTTGGTGGCGGTCACGGCGGCCATAATGGCTTGCGTGATATTCATGCCGCGCTGGGCACACCAGACTACTGGCGCTTGCGCGTAGGGATTGGTCACCCGGGCTCAAAAAATGAAGTGGTTAATTTTGTGCTCAAAGCGCCCACTAAAGATGAACAGCATGCAATTGACGACAGCATTTACGATAGCAGTAAATTAGTAGATTTAATGCTTAAAGGCGAATTTGATAGCGCCATGTTAAAATTGCATACAAAGAAGTAAATCAGCTTACCTAAGCCGCTGTTTTTAATTCAGATTTAACGCAAGCATTAAGCGAGCGGAATGAAGAGAATACAGTACAAAAGTATGGCGAATCGATGAAGACGAACACAACGCAATGCTTGCGTTAAAGATGATTGGAAAATTATGAAATGTGGAATTGTGGGCCTACCTAACGTAGGAAAATCAACCTTATTCAATGCAATTACTAAAGCAGGGATTGCGGCTGAAAACTACCCGTTCTGCACCATTGAACCAAACGTAGGCATTGTTGAGGTACCAGATACCCGCTTGCAACCATTGATTGATATTGTCAATCCGCAACGCGTACAGCCAGCCATCGTAGAGTTCGTTGATATTGCAGGCTTAGTTGCCGGTGCATCAAAAGGCGAAGGTTTGGGCAACAAGTTCTTGGCTAACATTCGTGAAACAGATGCGATCTCTCACGTTGTGCGCTGCTTTGATGATGGCAATGTTGTGCACGTGGCAGGCAAAGTTGACCCACTGTCTGATATTGAGGTGATCAACACCGAATTGGCACTTGCCGACATGGAAACCGTTGAGAAAACGCTGCAACGCGAAAGCAAAAAAGCGAAATCTGGCGACAAAGATGCGATTGCACTTGCTGGCCTTTGTGAGCGCATCCAAAAGCACCTAGACACTGGCGCACCTGTGCGCACACTAGGTTTAGATGCTGATGAGCTCAACATTATCAAACCGTTATGCCTAATCACCGTTAAACCTGTGATGTACATCGCCAACGTAGATGAGAGCGGCTTTGAAAACAACCCATATTTAGACAAAGTAGTAGCCCTAGGTAAAGCTGAAGGTTCACCCGTGGTATGTATTTGCGCTAAGATTGAAGGCGAGATTTCTGAGCTGGATGACGAAGACAAAGCTGTATTCTTGGCAGAGCTAGGCCAAGATGAGCCAGGCTTAAACCGCGTGATTCGTGCTGCATATGATTTACTCGGCTTGCAAACCTACTTTACCGCAGGCGTACAAGAAGTACGTGCATGGACTGTTAAAAAAGGCGCAACAGCACCACAAGCAGCAGGTGTGATTCATACCGACTTTGAGCGTGGCTTTATTCGTGCAGAGGTAATTGCCTATGACGAATACGTTAAAAACAAAGGCGAACAAGGCTCAAAAGAAGCCGGAAAAATGCGCTTAGAAGGTAAAGAATACATCGTGCAAGATGGCGATGTGATGCACTTTAGATTTAACGTTTAAGCACTTTAAACACGAGGCCAGTCAGGCGAAGTGTGACAACAACCCATGAGTGTAAGTGTTCCGGCACATACACTCATGGGATAAATATCAAAACTCCGCATTAACACCCACCCTCCTCAGGCTATATTTCATTGCTATATTGTATTTATAGCCTCGCTCTGTACTTAGCTGCGCTGCTGCGTACCTAACCGTGCCGTTGCACTACCTTTGTGCATCCACGCATCACCCAAGCCATATCACACAAACACAAGAAGTAAAATTATCATTTAATATCAAATGGTTAAAAAAACCACAGCCGTGGCACGCCTATTGCTTTTAAGTAATCAATCGCACTGTGTGTGAATAACAATAAATATTTACAAACCCAATGAGTGGGGATGTAAATAGCTTTAAACATAAACACTGATGCCAATGGCGGCATTAAGTTGCTCACAGCTTGAGCATAAAGAATTTAAGACAAAGGCGTCTTTCAGACTGAGTATTTACTCGGCCAGAAAGACGCCTTTTTTATTAGCGTTTTAATGTATTTAGACTTAGATAAAACGCAGATTCAGCTAATACGCGACATGAGGTAGTTGTTATTTGGGGTGTGGTGACAAAGCATCCAGTACGAGGTAACTGTATTACATAACATATTTTAACCATTGCATAAGGAGCAGGCATGTCCAGCAACAGTACGTCTAATCACAAACAGCAGCTAGGTACGTTGAACAAATACCGCGGCATTATATTGGCCGTTACACTGTTTCTGGTATTTAACCTGGCTGTGCTTGGCCTTAACTTCTACACATCATCCACGCTTGATGGTGATGCCGTTTCCATTAACCTCTCAGGTCGGCAACGCATGCTCTCACAGCGCACAGCCAAGGTGCTGCTATCAATTCAGGTAGATGCAGCTCAAGGCAAGTTTGATGCAAAAAATACAGAAGAGCTGAAAAAAGTAAGCTCGCTGTTTGATACTACGCTTAACAGCTTTAAAACTGGCGGTATGGTATTGGGTGGCAATGAAAAACCAGTGTTTCTGCCTAAGGTAACTGATGCAGCCTCCATCAAAGCCGTAGATGATGCACTGCTCATCTGGCAACCATATAAAAAGCTGCTGGAGTCAGTTATCCAAAGCAGGGTGATAGACGAAGTCAGGCTAGACCTCGCCACGGATTATGCGCGTGAAAATAATCTGAAGTTATTAAAACTAATGAACAACCTTACCACGCAACTGGAACAAAACACCAAAACCAAAGCCAGTCACTTACAACTGATTCAAACCATTGCATTGGTATTATCACTGTTACTTTTTGCCAATATTGTATTCAATGCTCTGCGCAAACTACGTGCTGCCGATGGTGAAATTGAGAAAGCACAACGTGAAACCACCGAAATTCTTAATACGGTTAAAGAAGGCCTGTTTCTATTAGACCCTGAGCTCGCGGTAGGTAGCCAGATTTCGCGCTCTATCGAGCAGATATTGCAGCATGAAGTAAGCGCTAACATGCCGTTTATGCCGATTCTGCAGCAATTGGTTTCAGATGAAATTTACACATCGTCTAAAGATTACATTCAGCTACTGTTCGGCAACAAGGTGAAAGAGAGCCTAATGCTGAGCCTGAACCCGCTCTCGCAAGTGAGGGTACAAACCAAGGACGACGCTGCCCCACGCTACCTTAGCTTTCAGTTCAACCGCGTAGTGGAAAACAAACAAGTATTGCACCTACTAGTTACGGTACAAGATGTCACCGAGCAAGTGACGCAGGCCGAAGAGCTAGCCAAGCTGAAAGGTCAATCCAACATTAACCTAGAGCTACTCAAAGCATTGCTGCAGGCCGATCCGTTCCAGCTTCGTCAGTTTTTAAATCACTCGCATAGCAACTTAGCTGTCATTAACGATATATTAGCCAATGCAGATAAACGCGCCGCCACACATAATGACATGGTTAACCAATGCTTCCGCATTATCCACGCTATTAAAGGTGAGTCTGCCGCAATAGGCTTACAGGCTATTCAAACGCTAGCTCATCAGTTTGAAGAGCATCTGGTATTCCTGCGGAAAAAGAACGAATGGGATGCCCAGGAAATTCTGAGCCTACCGGTAATGTTAAGCGCCATGCTTGAGCAAATCACGCAAATTGAAATGATTGCAGATTTTATGCAAGCGCACCATCAAGCTAACCATAGTGCAGACGCTCCGCAGTCTATCTCTGCCAGTGTAACTAACAACCTAAAACGCCTCGCCGAACAGGTGAATCAAAGCCAAAATAAGAACGTGCAGCTTAATCTAGAACTCGCACTACTGGACCAGATGGACACAAAAACCGTGCACCAACTACAACAAATTGGCATTCAATTAATCCGCAACGGCATCTGCCACGGCATTGAATCTGCAGACACTAGGTTAGCCAAAGGCAAACCATCGCATGGCGAAATATCCATCACCACACGCATGAGCCAAGAAGGCATTATTAACTTTATCGTACGCGACGATGGCCAAGGCATCGTCCCCAACCGTATCCGCGCAGCCATGCTCAAATCAGGGCGCTACTCCAGTGACATAGTGTATCAATTATCAGATAAAGAAATTGTCGCAAAACTGTTTGAGCCCGGCTTCTCTACTGCTAACGGCACAGACCAAGATGCAGGGCGTGGCGTAGGCATGGATTTAGTACAATCCCTCATCAATGAAATTGGCGGCGAGCTAAAAATAGACACTAAAGCCGATGTATTTACGCAATTTTCCTTCCGCATTTCCAAACACGCAAAACCATCTATCAACCTAAATGCGACAGAGGCCGTAATATGAAACTAATGATTGTCGATGACTCCAATATTATCAGGAGCCGCATCTCCAGAATTATCACAGACTCAAAACTACCGCCTATCGAGATAGTAGGTACCGCAGCTAATGGCACCGACGCATTTGCATTATGTGTGGCACAACGTCCAGATATCGTGACCATGGACCTCACCATGCCAGAGATGGATGGGGTTGAATGCACCGCCCTGTTAGTGGAATTTGACCCTAACATCAAAATTCTCATCATCTCTGCACTCAGCGACAAAGCCACTGCGATTGAAGCGCTCAAAAATGGCGCCAATGGCTTCTTATATAAACCATTTACGGATGAAGAACTCGTCAACTCGATACTGGAGCTAATAAAAGAAAATGAGTGACTTAAGTGAAAAAGACATCGAAGTCTTTATTGAAGCCATCGGCAACTACTTCAAACAAGCAACCAAAGAAGCCGCCGCGATTAAAGTAGCGTACCTTGCCCAAAACGCATTTCCAATGAACGACTATACCGGCAAAATCAAGGTCAGTGACGGCTACGAAGGCGCGCTCTACTTCTCAGCCCCTAGCGCCATGCTGCGGCACCTGCTTACGGTGATGAAAGAAACCAACCAGTCAGAAGAAAACCTGCTCGATGTCGTAGGCGAAATAGCCAACACCATCTCTGGCAACGCGCGCAAATACTTTGGCGAGAACATGGTCATCTCCATCCCGGAAAAAATAGCCAACCTATCAGAAAACTTGGCGCAACAAGCTCGTGAATATGCTTACGTAATTATCATCAAATGGAAGCACTACAGCGCATCACTCATCGTAGATATTTCAAGAAACCAATAATTAAACAAGCAAACTGAGAGATAGAAAATAGCCGTGCAATAGTTTAGAAACTAAATAATTAGAAATAAATCAAAAAAGTTAAAACTATTTTTTGACAATTCGCCACTAAAACACTAGAATTGCGACCTTGCTGAAATTGAAGCAAACCAGTTTACAAGGTGATGTAGCTCAGCTGGTTAGAGCACAGGATTCATAATCCTGGGGTCGAGGGTTCAAGTCCCTCTTTCACCACCAATAAAGACGCCTCATTCGAAAGAATGGGGCGTTTTTCTTTGTGTAATCCTATCGATTACCAACCATAGTTCTAACTATATTTTCTAATTGATTAACAAATCACCTACTTTAGTTACGCCTAAAAGATTCACCCATTAATTTAAGCACTTATCCTAAATGTAATTTTATTATTGCATTCAATGTGTTAGTTCAACTAAACTGCACTTGATGAAAAAGTATCTATAAAAACCATCAATAATAAAATAAATAAGGAAAAATAATAATGAGTAATGGCAGGTACTATTTAAGTCGGGTTATAAAAATCGCAGAACTAAATCAAGAAAAATTAATAAATGCAATATGCAATGCTCCTATTGTCGAGGTAGGGAAGTTTGACTGGACAATTACTGATGTTGTGGATAAAAGACATGAGAAGGTACCTTACATATTCGGCAAGTTATCAAAATATGCAAAGGTTGGGCGCATAAAAAAAGTAGACGAATCAACGAGAACTCAAATTGATGCGTCTACTGAAAACCTTCTAGAAGCCAGCTCCCCCTTCATTTATCTACCAGAATTTTCCGGTATTGCTTTTTTGCATGTTTGGAACAGCATACAAGAAGAAATATTTATAAGAAGATTCAAAGTAATTATCGAATCTGCATACGATAGCTTTTTTGTCGGTTGTGAAGTAGAGCCTGTAATAGATTACAGAGCATTTGCATCTAAATTGAAATCAATAAATCGTTTTACAGAAATCTCAGCCAAAGTTTATCCACCCAATCCATTATTTGGTAGATTGTGGGGCAGCTTGAATCAATATATCAAAGAAAGAAACGCAGCAGATATTTCAATAAAAGAAACTTCTTCCAACAAAAATGGAGTCAAAACAGAAATATTAGATCTGGTAACAAACATAATGAAAAATCCAAACTACGAGCCTCCAAAAATGCCAGATATAACCGATGCCGCACTACTAATGGCTGCCGATGGCTATGGGAGAGGCAAAGTAACTGGGTATGAGCAAGAAACTCTAGTTGTTATAAAAACATCTGAGTCGCAGAAAAGTTTCTTATTCAACAAAGACCCTGACCCTGAACTACTGATGATAGAGGCTCAAAAACAATTTACGCTTATTAGCAAAGAAAGAGATATGAAACATTAATGAAATTAACTTACTTTTTCCGTGTATTCCTAATAAGCTTTGAGCTTTTAATTTTACTTACAAGCTTCTTGATAATTAGTGTAATTGGCAGTCAGACAACTCCAATTACTGAAGGACTAAGTCTGAACTCAGAGATTGCAACGTATATAACTCTTCTACCTACATCACTATTTCTATACATTATTAGCAGTGTACAAGGGCTCATTTTCACGGATAAAGAAAATATTAGATTACTAGTTAACTGGCCCGAATACTGGCAACTAAAAATACACGTTTATGTTTCAATAATATATGGATTAATATTCTTATTGATGAGTGTGTTTGCTTGGCTTAGTAAGGACTGGTTTTACAATAATTTTACTTTGATTACTTTTCTTACATCGTGCGTTGGACTTATTTGGGCTGCTGGAAGCATATACCTTGCAAAAATGTCAGTCCTAGAAATAATTAATCAATAAATTTTTCTACTATTAAGTGTGCTTTTTATATAGGTAAAATTCACTCTGGCTGCTACCACAATGTCCGGTCATGTGTTTCCCGCCTTACTTAAAGAACACTGGCAAAGCATTATTTTCAGTAGAGAAATATGTGAAAAATCTAATTGTACAGTCACTCCAATTTGCAACTTTTTCAAATCAGAGGCATCATAGGGTCTGTGAGAAAACAATTTTTACATTTACTGGTGACACTTTTAGTATTGCTAATGCCAATGCAGGCTATTTCTATGCAAATGGCCATGAACCAAGCTAACAGTGTAGAGAGTGGTCACCACACCGCGATGCTTAGTGAGCAAGACTCGCAGCAAAGTGCGGCAATGAGCGAGCATTGCAAAATGCAAATGCATCATGGCAAGCAAACTCAGCAAAAGCCCGCTTATTGCTTAGGGAGCAATTGTTCGTTGATATGTGCTGGCTTGGTGCTAGCTATGCCGTTATTTACTTTAGCCACTAGCCCGACCGTAAATGATTTCACTTCTTTTATTGCTCCCAATTTTCACTCTCAGGCACCAGACTCCTTAGAACGCCCTCCTCGCACCTTTAGTTAATTTCTCTTGATGCCAGCATTTTTTGCTGGCAAACAACAAATTAGAAATTGATTAGGAGTGTAATCATGCAACTTTCCAGTTGCTTCAAGTTTTTACTTAAGCTTGGGCTTTTTGTATCCAGCTTTAGTGCAGTGGCCGGCCCTATGGGCTTTAAAGATTCATATATGGCAATGGGTGACTTTAACCCCAATTGGCGTGAAGCCTTTGTGAATTACGCCATTACCCCACGCGATGCCTTTGGAGTCGGTGCGACTTACATGCGCTCTGACGATGAAACCAAAACACGCACGCTAGAAGAGTTCACCTATACCAGTTTACTCAAACGCTGGAACTTGCCTAACTCGCAAGCCAACTTATGGTTTACGGGCGGCATTGGTGCAATACAAGGTGAAAACGACTTAGTTGGGAAAAGCCATCACTTTGACAAAGTGATGGTCACCCCAGGAGTTCAGTTTGATTATGAAACCACGCGCGTTTACTTTGCTGCTGCGCATCGTTTGTATCGTGCGGAACATATTAACCATGATTTCACCAGCGTACGTGCCGGCTTCTCATTTTATGAAACCGATTACGACAAAACTCAACCGTGGGCCATTTTAGAAGCCCGCAACATGAATGGCTTATCTGACAAGATTGAAGTCACGCCCATGTTACGGCTCATTAATAAAAGTTATTTTGTAGAGGCAGGCGTCAATAATTCTGGCCAGCCACGCTTTAACTTTATGTATATATTTTAATGATTATTAAGGAATTTATTATGAAAAAACTATTATTAGCATCAACTATCATCGCAGCATTATTCAGCCAAGCCGCATTTGCCACACAAACTATTAAAGCCAATGTAAACGGCATGGTGTGTGCCTTTTGTGCACAGGGTATTGAGAAGAAAATGCGTGCGCTTTCACAAACCAAAGACGTTTATGTCAACTTAAAGCAACGTATCGTGGCAGTAGAGCTTAAAGATGGGCAAACTTTATCTAACGACACAGTAAAAGATTTGATTAAAGATGCGGGTTATGAGGTGACCAGCATTGAGATCAGCAGCCACCCGATTGAACACATTAAAGCAGAAATGGAGTCAAAGTAAATGTTACCTACTTCTGCCAACCAAGAAATGGCTAGCCTTAGGAAAACAAAGTCCGCTTCATTTATCTCTTTGTTTACCAGTGGCGGCACGCTGATTTGTTGCGCGCTACCTGCCGCACTAGTGGGGTTGGGTGCCGGTGCGGTGATGTCGTCATTAGTAAGCAATGTGCCGCAATTGGTATGGTTTTCTGAGCATAAGCTTGGCGTGTTCATCTTTGCCGGTGTGATGCTTGTGCTATCAGGCTATTTGCAATGGCAGGCACGAAGCCTGCCATGCCCGGCCGATGCAGAGCTAGCCGCGGTATGCATACGTACACGCAAAACCTCACTGCGCGTATATATCGCATCAGTTATCATATTTTTAATTGGAGGGTTCTTTGCTTTTATCGCGCCATTAATCCTTTAACACTTAATATGTTGCGCATTGGCATTGCAGATGCGCATATAAGCAATGAGTTAAACGATTAAATGTAAAACTGATAAAAATTTAAACCAGCATAAAATTTAGTCAGTTTTACAATAATGGAGCTTAGCGTTAAATAGCCAGTTCGCTAATAAAGACGCCTCATTCCAAACATGGGGCGTCTACTTTTTTGCTAAAATTTTGTAGAACTTCCAAGCAGGGACTTATACTTTTTTTCATAACTGAAACAATTAGTTAACCATCTGAAATAATTCATTAATTACTGCTCAGTATGATGGCCACATATATTGAATTGATTTGCAATATATAACTCTCTCAAAGTTTGTAGCGCTTTTTTGCAGAAGCGCTATTTTTTTGCCCATTTTCTTAGTAACCTTTACCTTTTTAATTTTAGCGCATCTATTTTAGTGCCAACATGCAACGCACCATTCAAGCTTAATGTGCCAAACACTAGCTACATGATGCGTAAATACACCACTAAAACACCAAATTCCGTGCTAAATTACCAACAGTTTATATGTGCTAGCTCGGCCATCCACGCGGCTTTACGGGGTAATTTGCATACAGAACAATGACTCCCGCACCACCCCGATATTTTGTAGGACAAAAACCTACAAAATAAATAGACAAATAGCCATTGGTTGAATCAGCCTAAAGAGTTACATTTCACCAAGCCAATTGCAACACGGTTTTTACAATAGAAACAACGAATTAGGAAGCAAAATGAATGTAAAAGATATGATGTCCGAAATCAAGGACGCAAATCTCAACTATTTGATGATGGCTAAACAGCTCATCAGTTCAGATAAAGCGACCGCCATGTTTCTTTTAGGCATCAGTAAAGAGATCGCCGATTTGTTAGAAAGCCTGAGCAATATGCAGGTAGTTAAGCTGAGCAGCACCAATATGATGCTGACTCGCTTCCGATTTGACGACAGTGCAGTACTCGGTATGTTGACTGATTATTCAAAAGATCGCGATCAGGCACATTTACACACATCTGTTCTGCTGGCGAGTCAATCGGCCGAGCAAATTTCCTAATAAGAATTAAGTATGAATATAAAGCAATTTTTTGGTATTAACTCTCGCGAAGCGCTCAAGCAGGTGCGTATGGAGCTGGGCGAGGATGCCATTATTTTATCTAACCGCGCAGTAGATGGCGGCAATAGAATCACCGCGTTGAAAGAAGAAGACCTAGACGCGATTGTTGATAACGTAGCCACTATGGAAGCGTCATACCGCAACCACACCGAGGGTTTTGGTGAAGACAATCCATCAGCGTTAATCTCAGTTATCAATAAAAAAATTGAGGGCTTTCATAGTAATCAGGCGCAACCTTTTGCTCCTAGCATGATTGAGCCAGAAGTACCTGCACAAAAAATGCAAGCTGAGCCTGTATTTGCACAGCCAGCACCGGACACCATCATGCAAGCGTCTATGCTAGATGCAAGTCAAAAAATGACTGAGATTTTGAACGAAATGCGCAGCATGCGCGATGTGTTTGAATCTCAACTCACCACGATTGCCTGGAGCAACACACAGCAACAATACCCTACAAAAACAAGAATTCTGAACATACTGCTATCTTCTGGCTTTAGTGCTGCACTCGCCAGAATGTTGTCTGAAAAAATGCCTGCCAACCTGGATGAAGCTAAAGCGCTTGCTTGGGTAAAGGCAATTTTGAGCAAAAACCTAGACAACATCCCTAACGAAATGGGCATGCTGGACCAAGGCGGAATTTTCGCACTTATCGGCCCTACTGGTGTTGGCAAAACCACCACCACAGCTAAACTTGCCGCTCGCTATGTGATGAAACATGGCACGGAAAGCTTAGGCCTGATTACTACCGATGCTTATCGTATCGGTGGTCACGAACAACTTAGAATATACGGCAAGATTCTTGGCGTGATGGTGCATGCAGTTAAAGATGAAGCCGACCTTAAAATCGCGCTTAACGAACTAAAAAACAAACGTACTATTTTGATTGATACCGTTGGCGTGAGCCAACGCGATACGATGGTGACAGAGCAAATTGCTATGCTCTCCAACACCAACGCAGGTATTAAAAAATTGCTGTGCCTTAACGCAACTAGCACTGGTGAAACGTTAACTGACGTGATTAGAGCTTATAAGGGCAAGGGTCTGGATGGCACGATTATTACCAAGCTAGATGAGGCTGTTACCATTGGCGGTGTACTCGACGTTATTATCAGAGGCAAGCTGAAGCTTTATTACTTGGCAAATGGTCAACGCGTGCCTGAAGATATCCATTTATCAAACAAGAGCTACCTGATTCAAAAAGCACTAAAAATTGGTGCGGATGGCCACTCATTGCAGTTTAAAAATGAAGAGCTGCCTTTTATCATGGCCAACACCAGACCATCAGTAAACACCTTATCTACAGAGATTAGCCGTGGTTAGTTTCAAAAATGATCAAGCGGCAGGTTTACGTCGCATCATGGCGGCGCCTAAGCCTCGTGTGGTGTCGGTGATCTCTGCTTCATCTGCAGACCAATCACGTATGATGATTAACCTGGCTGCATCTATTCGCGCGCAAGGCAGTGATGTACTGATTATGCATGCATCAAGCACTACACGCGAAGCCAGCTATGAAGTTGATAAAACACCTACGCTGCTAGAGGTAGCAAAAACATCTGCATCGCTATCTTTGGCAATTAAAAACACCAAGCAAGAGTTTGCTGTTGCAAAACTACTACCTAAAAACCAAGTTAGCACCCCACTTAATAGCAAAGCTGGTGCGGCACTGAACAAGTTATTTGATGAATTAGTAGTGCAATATGAAATTGTATTGGTTGATGCAACGCTAAATAACGATGACTTATTACCATTGCAAACACTGAATAACAGCGACATTTTGATTCAACTCACGCGCGAGCCAGAATCAATTAAAGACGCTTACACGCTAATTAAGCGCATTTGCAGCCAGCTTGGCAGACGCTCTTTTGGCATTATTGTAGATGACGCTAATGACGCACAGGCTGAGGTGGTTTTTAACAATATTGCACAAGTAGCCAAACGTTTTATGCAAATTGAGCTTGAGTTCTTTGGTGCGATTCCCGCCGATGTACATTTAGGCCGTGCAGCAAAACTTGGGCGCCCAATTGTTGATGCATTTCCATTAACACCAGCATCTAATGCGTTTAAACAAATTGCCCTGCGCTTAAACAGCAAAGGCGCACGTATGCCAGATATCAGCATGCTGCAAAGCAGCGGCGCACTAGCATAGCGCTGATTTAAACCATCTCACAACAAAAAAGGCTCCGAGTGGAGCCTTTTTTATTACACGCATACGCTAGCAATGCATTTAGCTTACCAATCAACTTAGTTTTTTACTCAAAGCCAATACTCACCACCTCGCATCAATTCAACACGACTACACGCACACGATGAATCTTTTTACGTGCAACGAGTCAACCTTATACGAGCAACAACGCTCAGTGAGTTGTATGCACTTTTTGTCATTAATAAAAAGGATATATGATGAAGATTACACATATGTTATTAACCAGTACCTTGTTGCTAGGCTTGACTAATGTTGCTTACGCCAACCACCACATGGGCGAAACAGGCGGGAACCACTGTGAACATGCAGACATGAACAAAGACGGGACGATCTCGCGCGAGGAGTTTATGATGAAACATCAAAAACGTGCTGAGAAAATGTTCACCAGAATGGACACTAACAAAGATGGGAAAATCGATGCTAATGAGCGCAAAGCCGCGCATGAAGCAATGGAGCACCACCCCACAGCGCCACCAGAGAAAAAATAGCAATCTAGCATAGAATCGAACGTGCGTATTTCAAATAAAAATACCACTTTTTTCTCAGTAGCCATGTAAATAGATAAGGCCAGTTCCCAACTGTTAGGGGCTAGCCTTATCTATTTTGCTCTATGTATAAGAGCTTTTAAGGGTAGATTACTCCTGTATTTTCACTCTAGTTTTTCCTAAGGCTCTTAACCAAAGAAAACCTAAAACTCCAGCCGTCAAAGACGCTAACAGAATTGACATCTTAGAGGTGTTTATCACTTCAGGACTACCCACGAAGGCCAGGTTAGTAATAAAAATAGACATAGTAAAGCCGATGCCGCCGAGCATACCGGCACCAGTGATGTGCGTCCACTTTAGATCAGAAGGTAACTGACATATACCGATTAGAACTGCTAAGTAACATAGTAAAACGATACCGATTGGCTTGCCGAGAATTAAGCCAATGACAATACCTAGGCCATTCAAACTTGTCAGACCACTCAACCAATTTGAGTCGAAAGTGATACCAGTGTTTGCCAATGCAAAAATTGGCAAAATCACAAATGCCACGGGCTTATGTAGAAAACTCTCTAATCGATGTGAAGGGGATTGTTTGTCATTATCTTTCGCTGCGAATGGAATTGCAAAAGCCAGCATTACGCCTGCAATCGTTGCGTGAATGCCTGACTTGAACATAAGAAACCACATGACCAGCCCGCCGATGATATATGGTAAAAGCAACATTACCTTGAATGCTCGATTAAGTATCACGAGCAGTGCCCATACGACAAAAGCGCCTGCAAGATATACAACCGAGAGTTGAGCCGTATAAAACAAAGCAATAACCACAATTGCACCCAAATCATCTATAACGGCAAACGCAACAACAAACACTTTCAGCGAAGCTGGTATACGTTTACCAAGTATCGCCAACGCCCCTAATGCAAAGGCGATATCGGTTGCCATCGGGATGCCGATACCATCCTGCGTTGGTGTGCCATGATTCAGTGTGAAATAAATAAGCGCGGGGACGAACATTCCACCTATAGCAGCAACAATAGGAAGTAGCGCATTTTTAAAGTTAGAAAGCTCACCTATATAAAGCTCACGCTTGAGCTCCAACCCTATAAGCAGAAAAAACACAGCCATCAGACCATCGTTAATCCAGAGCTCCAAACTTAATCCACTGAATTTAACTTGCCAGAAACTTAAATACGCATGGCCAATTGATGAGTTGGTCATCAAAATTGCGATCAACGTACAGCAGATAAGCAGAATCCCGCTCGACTTCTCTGAGGCGAAGAAATTATTGAAGGTGTTTGATAGATTTACCGATGCTGGAATCATTTGCTACTCATTATTTTTTGTGAGGTGAATCATATCTATTTGCAGTCTATTATGTATTTTCTAACTTGCACTCGACTCGCCTATTAGCTTTGGGATTTAAATGGGGCACGTTCATCCAACTCATTGGTATAAGCTGCGAGCCCCGCGGATTCCTGCGTAACAAAATCCTGAATAGCTGACGCAAAGTCTGGATTAGAAATTGAGTGAAAAGAACAAGTCGGCCTAGCCTTAAAGCCGCGTGCCAGCTTATGCTCACCTTGCGCGCCACCCTCAAAATATACAATATGCTCAGCGATACAGAACTCCTGAGCTTGATAATAACAAAGCTCAAAATGCAAATTGGGAACATACTGCAACGCACCCCAGTAGCGACCATACAGCGTGGTTTGATCGTAAATATTTAAAGCGGCGGCGACTGGTCTACCATCTAAATAAGCAATGATTAACAGGATATGCTGCGGCATACTGCGACCTATCATCTTGAAAAAATCACGGGTCAAATATGGTGTAGATCGATGTTCATGGTAAGTGTTTTCATAACACTGATAGAAAAGATTCCATTGCTCGGCCGTGACTTCTGCACCTTTAATTGACCGGCATACCACGCCAGAACTAACAACCTTCTTCCGCTCTTGCCGTATCTTCTTGCGTTTATCATGGCTTAATTGACTTAAGAAATCATCAAAACTGGCATAGCCCGGATTGTGCCACCGGAACTGTACACCATGCCGTTGCATCCAACCGGCCTCTTTAAATGTATCTGCAGAATCATCATCAGGGAACAGCACATGCGCAGATGACATTTTGTTTTTATGCACAATTTGCAACAACGCGTTGATTAGCAATTGCTTAGCATCGGCGTCACCAGTAAGCAGGCGCGGGCTAGTTATTGGGGTAAATGGTATGGCTGAAATCAGCTTAGGGTAGTAATTGTAACCATTACGCTCATACGCCTCAGCCCATGCCCAATCAAACACATACTCACCATATGAATGGTACTTCACATAGAGTGGCATAGCGCCTATCAGCTGCACATCGTCATACAGCAAGAGTGGAGAAGGCTGCCAACCGGTGCCGCCGCCGACAGACTTTGAAGTTTCAAGCGCGCTCAAAAAGGCATGGCTTAATAGCGGCATACCATCAAGCAAGGCGTCCCAAGCCCGTGCCGGCACTTGTGCAATGCCATCGCCAACCTCTAGCCTTAACGCCATACACCAGCACCATAATTATTCATGCTTGATACCTAATATTGATACCTAATTATGCATCAAGGTGCGCTCAAAGGTAACACACCTAAACTTAAAGATGAGTTTTAAAGCAAGGAAATACCTGAGTTTGTGGCAATGTCGATAAAATCAACATGAATAATAAGAGGGGTACTGCAGAGTTAGGCGACTGAAAGAGTGCTGACAGTTGTCAATGTAGCTCTATAGCGCTTTTTTTTTGGAGGTATTTGTCGCCTGCTTATTTTTAGCTTTAGCGTCTTCTAACGCTTCAGCCTCAATCGCTTTTCTTTGCTTCTCTAGCTGAATTGCCGCTTCTGCTGCTCTACGGCGCTCCAAGATTCTGGCTTGTGCTTCTACCAGCTCATTTAAAGAAATCACACCGTCTTGGTTGGTATCTACACTGTTGAAATGTCTGGCGATTTGCGGCAGTTTTTCTGTCGCTTCTTGTCTGTCTATTGTGCTGTCATTATTTGAGTCTGCTTCAAAAAAGCGGGCTTCTATGCTTTCTTGCATCGCGCGTCTGCGCTCTTCAATCTGGTCATGGCTAGGGTCAATGGAGCGTGCGTAATCTTCAAGTGCTTTACGTAGCATCTCTCTACGCTCAGGGCTGAAGTTCAGGTTTAAAGTCTTTTGGTAGCCATCTTTAGCATCATCTTCAGAAGCACGTTCGCCATCAGTCGCACGTCTAGGCTTTTCAGCTACGGCAGACAGATTAGCCCGACTCCCAGGGTTAGCGCTTAAAGTGAGACTTAAGCTCATGCATAAAACTAGGCACGCGTACTTGGTCAATGACATATTGTTTAGCAAAATCAAATCCAAAAGATCAAGGTTCCAATGTTGAGCATTACGATTGAAGTTGCATTATCATGAAGCACGTTTGTTAATTGAATGTTTCATTAAACGGTGAAATTGTAAGGAATTGTAAATTTTTTCGACCTAAATCATGAGACTGTAGATAAAATTGCAAGTTTAAGCACATAAAATTTAATATAAATATAAATTTAGCATACACTTTGCAGTTATTGAAAATAATATTGTTTTTACAAATACTCAACACTATTCTATTAAAAATTAAGGTTTAAACATAATGATGGCCGATCAAAATAAAAAAATCTTAGTCGTAGATGATGATGTACGTTTACGTGAGCTATTGCAGCGCTACCTCACCGAACAAGGGTTTACCGTTAAAACTGCCAATGATGCCAAAGAAATGGATAGCATACTCGGCAACGATTCGATTGATTTATTGGTGCTAGATTTAATGCTACCTGGTGAAGATGGCTTGTCTATTTGCCGCAGAATGCGCGGCAGCGCCACAATGATGCCAATTGTCATGCTCACTGCACGTGGCGATGAAGTAGATAGAATTATTGGCCTGGAAATGGGTGCTGATGATTACTTACCCAAACCATTTAACCCTAGAGAGTTATTAGCACGCATTAATGCCGTGCTACGTAGACATGAACGTTTGGTGCCGAGTGCACCTGCAAACGCGGCAGAGAATATCACCATTGGTGACTTTGTATTTAATGCCTCAACGCGCTCACTTAGCCGCCAAGGCACGGCCATTGCCATTACTAGCGGCGAGTTTGCGTTACTCAAGGTGTTTGTTGACCACCCGCGCCAACCGCTATCACGCGACAGGCTGATGCAACTGGCTCGCGGACGTGAGCTGGATGTGTACGACCGCAGTATTGATGTACAGGTATCGCGTTTACGCAAATTAATTGAGCCAGACCCGGCTCACCCACGCTACCTGCAAACTATGTGGGGCTTTGGCTACGTGTTTATACCTGACGGTGAAGCTGACAATTAAAAATTACAAAACAGGCAATTGCACGCATCGCAACTGCCTGACCTAACGCTAACTTTTATCATTTAAGCCAACCACATTGCGCCTTTTACCCAAAAAGCTACTCTCCAGAATCATGTTGCTTATCGCTGTTTTATTAGCGATAGGCCAGTTTGCATCCCTACAGATTTTTGAGTACTTTGAGCGTGAACCTCGCGCGCAAGCAACGGCATTACAAGCGGTAACAGTTGTTAACTACACGCGTGCATCGCTGATTGCATCGCAGGAAAATCTTCGTCTGGCATTACTGTCCGAACTAACCGGTAAAGAAGGTGTACGTATTTATTACGCCGACTTTATGGAAGAAATCGCCCCGCTACCCGATGACCCATTTATCCACCTGGTGGCAGATAAGATTAGAGAGCGCCTTGGTGAGCAAACTATTATTACCACCAAGCACTACGGCATCAGTGGCTTATGGGTAAGCTTTGGTATTGATCAGGATGACTTCTGGGTTGTAATCCCGAACGTACACGTAGAGCGCCCGTTCCCGTGGCAATGGCTAGGCTGGATTGCCTTGGTCTTGAGCTTATCTTTAGCGGGCGGCTATTTACTTGCTGCGCGTATTAATAAGCCACTCAACCTGCTGGTGAGCGCCGCTGACAAACTGCGTAAAGGTGAACAGCCTGAGAAACTGCCAGAAGACAGCGTGACTGAACTGCGCGAAGTAAGCACCACTTTTAACAAAATGGCAGAGTCACTGGCCGAGCTTGATGCAGAAAGAACCTTAATCCTGGCTGGTGTTTCACACGATATTCGCACACCTTTGGCGCGCCTACGCCTTGCAGTAGAAATGCTGCCTGAAAAAGACTGTGGTTACCTGAAATCTGGCATGGTGCAAGATATTGCCGACATGGATAATATCATCCACCAGTTCTTAGATTTTGTACGCGGCACCGAAGGTGAACCAACACTGATGGTGGACATCAACACCTTGCTAGAAGCGCTGCATGAGCGGCAGCAACGGGCCGGGCGTGAGTTGGTGATTCAGCTTGCCCCCACTTATAAAGTGCCGATTAAGCCACTGGCGATGCAGCGTTTACTGGATAACTTGGTGGGCAATGCTTACAACTACGGCGGCGGGCAAGTTCGCGTTAGCAGTCAGATACAGGCAGACTGGATTGTCATCAGTATTTTTGATAATGGCCCGGGGATCCCAGAAACCCATTTACAGAAGTTATTACGTCCATTTGAACGGCTTGATACCGCACGTAGTAACGCAGGAGGCAGCGGCCTAGGCTTGGCGATTGCAGACCGCATTGCAAAACTGCATCACGGCAAGCTTGAACTGATTAACCGCCCCGAGGGTGGACTAGAAGCTAGACTAAGTATTCCAATCAAAAACTAGCATATTTAAGGGCTACTTAAAAAAAGGCTGCTTAATCAGCAGTTTAATATTAAACGCCTAAAGATTAAACACCAGGCTCAAACCAAGCCAACTTCTCGCGCAGATGCACCACTTCGCCAATAATGGTGAGGCATGGTGCTCTAAGGCCGGCTTCTGCAACTTTTTCTGCCAAGTCTGCTAGTGTTGCAGTGACCACTTTTTGGCGCTGGGTAGTACCTTGCTGCACTACCGCCACTGGCATATCCGGTGAAACACCATGCTTGATGAGCTGCTCACAGATTTGTGCCAAACCAACCAAGCCCATATAGATTACAACGGTTTGTCTTGGGCGTGCCATCGCCACCCAATCCAAATCCAAACTACCATCTTTTAAGTGCCCAGTAATAAACAAGCAAGCTTGTGAATAATCACGATGGGTGAGCGGGATACCTGCGTAACTGGATACGCCATTAGCGGCGGTAATCCCCGGTACCACCTGGAATGGGATGCCATATTCCATCAAGGTTTCGATTTCTTCGCCACCACGGCCAAAAATAAACGGGTCACCGCCTTTTAGGCGCAGCACGCGCTTGCCTTGCAATGCCAGCTTGGCAAGTAACACATTGATTTCTTCTTGCGGCAAGGTATGCTGATCGCGTGATTTACCTACATAAATCAACTCTGCATCGCGGCGCACCAACTCCATCACCTCTGGGCTCACCAATTTATCGTAGACGCATACATCACACTGCTGCATCAAACGTAACGCCCTGAACGTAAGCAAGTCTGGGTCGCCAGGGCCACCACCAACCAAAAACACCTCACCCTTATTAACGGTGCCACTTTCCTGATCAATCAAGTCTTGCAGCAAAGCGCGAGCTGACTGCTCTTGCCCTGACAAAACACGCTCCACTAACGGGCCTTGTAGTACATCTTCCCAGAAGCGGCGACGCGCTTGTGTTGTAGTGAACTTTGCCTTCACTTTATCGCGAAACTCACCCGCGATGCCTGCAATGCGGCCGTAGCCTGCAGGCAACATGGTTTCAATCTTAGTACGGATATAACGTGCCAATACCGGCGCATTGCCTTCACTGGAAATCGCAATCACTACCGGGCTACGTTCAATAATAGAGCCCATAGTAAAGGTACATAAATCTGGTGCATCCACCACGTTAACCGGAATACTCAATGCTTTTGCATCGATGGAAACCGCTTTATTCACCGCTTCGTCATCTGTGGCGGCAATCACCAAACATGCACCCTCAAGCTGATGTTTGCTGTAGGTTGCCTCAACACATTGAATTTTTTTCGCATCAGCCAAAGCTTGCAGCTCATGACAAATTTCCGGTGAAATCACGGTCACCGCTGCGTTTGCTTTTAACAGCATGCCAACTTTGCGCGTTGCGACATCGCCACCGCCAATCACTACACATAATCGATTGGTGATATTGATAAAAATAGGGAGTGCTTGCATGTTTTGAATGATTATCTATACATTAAGTTGATCATTTTACCTTGTAGTGAACAACTTTGCGTGAGGCAAGTGAGCAAATACGTTAAAATCATATTTTGCGTTTTGGCTATAACACCTTGAATACACCTAAAAAAGTTTTTATTAAGACCTTTGGCTGCCAGATGAACGAGTACGA
>Ga0208751_100137_pt1 | contig 26059 bp, 29 predicted proteins | sample LakWasMet22_HOW5_2_FD_183868 | JGI IMG/M metagenome (GOLD analysis project Ga0208751, IMG submission 183868) | Freshwater sediment methanotrophic microbial communities from Lake Washington under simulated oxygen tension - Sediment Metagenome... | ecosystem: Environmental > Aquatic > Freshwater >... | reverse complement strand
GTAGTGATGGGCAGCTGTTCTTATATTTAATATTTAACATTGAACTGCCTGGCACATCGCATATTCCAGCATGCTTACCAATTAAGTTAACCGTTGCACTTAGCCATTAGCCATTAGCCATTAGCCATTAGCCCAACAAGTAAACATCAGCTGCATTGCAGCAACAGTTCGGCAATCAAATTAACAATCATTAATGATTCTTATTTCACTATCAGAATATAATGCTTCGTTAAAAATAAAATATTTAAAGCCTGCCCAACGATGGATAAATGCTCAGACTATTTGCTGCACAAAAATAAAGACAAAAATATTTTATATAAAAATAATAAAAATCTTTGGTGGTCACCCGAATTAAACCGCTGGATGTGCAGTAATCCGGATATCATTAAATTGATATTGAACGATGCGAATTATGCGGTTCACGATTACAGGATTGATGGAATTCTGGAAAGATTCAATTTCGAACTGCAGCATGTCTCAAAGCTGGTTGCTTATTTTCCAATAGCAAAAAACGGCGAAGCACATAAAGCTATCCGCAAACGCTCTGCTTTAGAGATTCTGAAAAATTCGGATGCCGCTTTAGAGACTTTTACAGCAGCATTGGATAGCAGGATGAAGTTACTATTCATCAACCAGTCGGCTGACATTGTAAAAGATATTTTAAAGCCATCATTAATCGAATCCTTATTAGTGCTATCAGGCATTAACGATTTAGCATCGAATATCAGTTTTGATTCGCTGTCTCAGATTCTTGATGAGACCATGTCGTTAAATAAAAGAATCAAAATCAATAAAATCATCGCGGAAATACTTAACGCACTGCCAGAAGACATGAGCGAGGATGATAAATACTTTCGCATATCGCTATTAGCGCTTGGTTCGGATTCTTTAATAGGCACCATTACGGAGTCTGTTGCTTATATACTCTCAAAAAACCAGGATAAATTGTGTAGCGATATAGTGTGGGATTCAGAAATCCCCTCTACTGGCGTTCCGGTCATTGAGAGAGTATCGATCAATGATAATTTAATGGGTGGGGTCAATGTATTATCAGGGCAAAGAGTCAGGCTGTATCTTGATTCCGCGGGTTATCAGCAATCAGAATTCCCAAGCTATGCGCAAATATACTTTGCCGCTGGAGTGCATACCTGCCTGGGTATGCCTGCAGGCAGAAAAATCTGGGATATCGTTAAGGGTCGATTCGAGAAATTACATAAAAAATTAATCATTAGCAATATGGAATATCGAACTCCGGATAACGTATTTAATATTTATGAAAGTATAGAAGTGGATATTTATGACTGAACATCAAAAAAAGCTATGCGAAATATTCGCCGAAATATCAAACAACAAAAGCAATATTCAAATATCGCTAGACACTAAAATTCGTGATTTAAGGCTGGATAGTCTTGATGTGCTGGATTTACTGATGAAAATTAATAATGAGTTCGGCGTTGATATTGCGATCGAAAATTTCATGCTCTGTGAAGATGTATCCTCTGTAGATGCTGAAATGGCCAAGATCAAAAATGCTGTCCCGGGTTAAGGCCAAACAGCATAAGCTATCAAAACTACTGTTAAAAGTAATCATCGATAGCCACCTGCTTATTTCTCTCAGAGTAAATAAAAACCAGAACCCTCAGTTTTATTTCAAAAAGAACTGGGATTCATTATCGAACCATTCAGCAGTAAACTTTTTATTGGCTCAGCTTGAAAACAACTACCAGTTAAGTAAGCCTGAGTTGCTCTTGGGCTGCATCATAAGAAGGTTAAAAAAATTCAAAATTGCTTATGTGCCGGATGTGGTTTTTGACCATGAGCGCATGGCTAGCATCACATCAGGCGACAAACCAATCATGCTGCTTACCACGCATAATGAATTTGCACTGACCACCAGGGTACTTTCAGACTTAGGATGCAGCGTGACCATTATTGCCTACGACCCCGAACAAATTGCCGGCGGCAAGTTTGCAAGGTCTGGTGTAAAGTCTGCTGTAAATATCATTAACAGTGATGCATACTGCCTGGCAAAACTTAGTAAGCTAATTCAAAGCCCTGGTGTTGTTTGCTGTGATGTGGATTTCCCGGATGAAAACGGAAAATGCCGCTATATCAGCCCGGCATTATTTGAGTTTGCTCATCGATTCAACATGCCTTTGTATTTCTGCAAGTACAAAATGCTGGATGATGGCAGTGTATGCCTGGTGATATCCGAGCGCACAGACATCTCGTCTGTTGAGCATTGCATGAATGATTTTATTAGCTTTATTAACGCTTCCGCTGCTTTTAAAAAAGACTTATCCATCAAACGATATATTTTCGAATAGGTAAGGTTAAGCCCTTGCCCTAATAAAAACGCTCCAATCTTCCGAACGAGGCGTTCTGTTTTTTTACTGATTCGATAAAGTCATGATTCTAAAAATGTGGCGGTCCGTTGTCATTATCCTGCCTGGCCACACTGCTCACGTATGTTTCTGACAATCTCAGGCTCGCTCCGTACCTGGAAAAACGCACCTTCATCATCCGAGCGTTCAGCCAGTACCTGGCAGTTCGCATAGATTTCCCCACGCAGCTGCTGGGCCGTCCACGGCAGAAATATCTCCGTCTCAATCAGGTCTTGCTGAAAGAATTCAACAATTTTCTGGTGCAGTTTCGCTACATCATCAGGCCTGCGCGCACTCATTACGATGCAATCGGGGTATTTGGCTCGCAAGGCGTCTTCGTGTGCAGCCTGTGCAGCGGCATCGCCAACGTGGTCGATCTTGTTAAAAACACGAATACGCGGCACAACATGCGCGCCAATTTCTTCCAGCACTTCATCGGTCACTTCAAGCTGGCGCACAAAGCCGGGGTCGCTGGCATCAATCACATGCAGCAGCAGCGATGCATCCAGCGCTTCGTCCAATGTAGATTTGAAAGAGGCAACGAGGCCGTGCGGCAGGTTTTTAATGAAACCGACCGTATCGCTGACGAGTACGCGCGGCACGCTCTCTGGGTAAAGGGCTCGCACCGTGGTATCAAGTGTTGCAAACAGCTTATTCGCAACCAGCACTTCGCTGCCCGTGAGCGCGCGCATCAGTGTAGACTTGCCTGCATTGGTATAGCCGACGAGCGCAACGGCAGCAAGCCCTTTGCGCTCCTGGCGCCGTGCGCGCTGTGTCTTGCGCTCCGCATCCATTGCGACTATTTCCAGTTGCAGTTCGGCGATGCGGTCGCGGATCTTGCGCCTATCCAGCTCGGTCTGAGATTCACCCGCACCACGGCCGCCCTCGCCGCTGCGCTGGCGACCCTGCGGCCCGGCAAGCTTTGCCGCTTCACGCAGTCGCGGAGCCATGTAGCCAAGCCGGGCGATTTCCACCTGGGCACGCGCTGCACGTGAACGCGCGTTACGGTGAAAAATTTCCAGGATGACCATGGTACGATCCATCACCTCGCAGCCAACCTCAAGCTCAAGGTTGCGTGCCTGTGATGGTGATATTTCGTGATCTACCAGCAGCGCTTCGATTTCTTCAGCCGCGGATTCGCTATCTACAAACTCACGTATTTCTTGCCGTTTGCCTGCGCCTAAATACGCACGCATATCAAACCCTGTGCGCTTTTGTACAAAGGTTTTAATCACTTTGTAGCCCAGTGTTTTTGCTAATTCTTTTAACTCATCAAGGGATGCATTGAACTCAAGGTCAGTTACATCAGGTAATTGAACAGCCGCCACAATGGCATGCCTAGGAATTTCTTTAACTTCATTTTGCATTAAGGGGTGCATCTCTTAATTGGAAAAAGCAAGATAGTACATGAAAAGCGATTGCAACCAGGTTTTAGTATGCACAAGAAAGGAAAATGCTGCTAAATCAATGCAATAATCGTCAAACAACGTACATCCATAAAAATCACATACACAAAATTACGTATTGACCTTCTTATGAAACAATTGGTTAACCATATGAAATAATTCATTAATTATTAGTTATTAATATGAAGCCATATATTGATATGCAATATATTTTCTCCATATTTATAAGCGCTTTTTTGCAGAAGCGCTATTTTTTTGTCCGGCGATTATGCCGCTCCAGATTTACGGCAATGCTACAGAATCAAAGGCTGTTGATTCATTCTTCATACCGCACTTATCCCCTGTCGCCATCAACATACCTATCATGCACCACGCTAGGCGGGGATCATTGCAGATTAGCAACATTAAGCGCACAATTAAATTATGGTTTTTCAATTTATTTAGAGGGACTTTTAAAATGGCTACGCCACGCACAAAAAAGACTAAAGAAGAATTGTTAAAAGAGGCTGAAGCAGCTGTAAAACAGATCAAACAGCAGATTAAGGCCGAGAAGAAAAAACAGAATGCCGCCCTGACCAAAGAGAGTACCGGCATGGATGCTGCAATATCCGCTGTTGAGAATGCAGCAAAAGCAAATAAAGTAAAAATAGCCGATGTCATCAAGGCTATTGCAAAAATCAAACGAGCCGGTTTAAAAATAATCAGTTCACGCCAGGGCGGCCACTATTTTTATGATTAGGTTTCGAGCTGATATCAATATTCAATCATCATAAACTTCAACGCTCTACAGTTCAAAATGGCCATCTGAATGATGGCCGTTCTCTTCATTGCGGATCAACAACACCGGACATACTTCGCCAGCGCAATAAGTGTATGCGCATATTGACCGGCAAAGTTTAAAGGCGGATATTCATTAAAATCTTCTTTACGCTAATACTCAGAGAAAAAGACCATGAATCTTCAGCCAGTAAAATCGACCATTCGCATATTTCTACTCGCTTTTTCCCTACTCCCCTTTGCCCGCCCTGCTTTTGCCGATACACAAACGGTTAGCGACGCCTCGCGCGGCAAACTGCTCTACTCCCTGCACTGCATTTCCTGCCACAATGAACAGGTACACTGGCTTGCAAATAAAAAAGCGTCCGACTGGCCCAGCCTGGTAGCTCAGGTAAAACTATGGCAGAACATTTCAAACCTTAAATGGGATAACAATGATATAGAGAGTGTTGCCAAGCACCTGAACACGCTTTATTACCATTATCCTGTTGTCGATACGGTCGCCCGCAAGAAGTAAATTTCCAGGTTTATTGCAGAATCCTCAAGCAGGGTTGTGTATAAATGTTTCTCCACAAAAGCTGTGGATAACTTTGTGGTTACTTGTGTAACAAATCCGTAACTAACAGATTTATAACGACTTTTTTAAATCGTATAAAATTTAAACACGCAAATAAACCATTAAAAATCAATAAGTTACAAATCAAGTGTTGATTGGCAAGGCTTTTTTGTCTTTCCTGGCCCATAATTTCCAATGATGTGTATAACAAGAGCCTTTTTTTTACCTGCATTTCACGCATTGCAAGCACTTTCATCATATTTTACAAACTCTTTACATTTTAAAAATCATAAATACCAGCCTTGATTTCAGGCGTTAACAGTGGCACTACATGGCATGCGCTAACGCCGCCTGCTCAAGCTATTACCATAACCTCGGTTTAACGTAATTGATCTATAGGATATTATTGATGCAATATTTCAATAATTATTGTAGTATTAAAACTATGGATAAAACTACAGCGACAACAGCATTTGAATCCCTGTCATCAGGAGTGCGCCTGGATGTGTTCAGGCTGCTGGTGAAACAAGGACTTGCAGGCATGGTAGCGGGCGAAATCGCAGCCACCCTGAATATACCGCCAACCAATCTTTCGTTTCACCTTAAAGCCATGACACATGCACGGATGCTTACCGTTGAGCAGGAAGGCCGGTTTCAGCGTTATCGCGCCAACTTGGCGTTAATGCTGGATTTAATCGCCTACCTTACAGAAGAATGCTGCTCAGGCAGGCCTGAAGACTGCGCAACTATGCTGGCTGCATCGTCCTGTAATCCAGCCGTAGTCTTCACATCAAAATAAAGTCAGGAGCGAAATCAGGTGAACGTATTATTTTTATGCACCGGGAACTCATGCCGATCGATACTTGCAGAAGCCACTTTCAATCACCTGGCTCCCGTTGGCTGGCATGCCATGAGTGCAGGCAGCAAACCCACAGGGCAGGTACATCCACGCTCACTTGTACTGCTGGTGCGTGAAGGCATTTCGAGCGAAGGCTATTACAGCAAATCATGGGAGAACCTGCCCGCTACGCCAGACATTGTCATTTCAGTATGCGGCAACGCCGCCAATGAAACCTGCCCGGCTTATCTGGGCCCGGTGCTGAGAAGCCATTGGGGTGTTGAAGACCCTGCACTCGTCACCGGAACGGATGAAGCGATTGATAGCGCCTTCATGCAAGCTTACAGCATACTGCGCGCCAGAATCGAAGCTTTTTTTGCATTGCCTTTAGAGCAGCTGCAACACGACAAAGCAGCTCTGAAAGCTGCGATGGATAAAATTGCCATCGAAATTGTTTAAAGGAGAATGAACATGAAATCCATACAGATATTTGACCCTGCCATGTGCTGTGAAAGCGGAGTATGCGGCACGGATGTTGACCAGCAGCTCGTGACATTTTCGGCAGACCTGGACTGGGCGAAACAACAGGGCGCGCAAGTACAGCGCTTCAACCTGGCGCAGCAGCCGCTGGAATTTGCCAACAATCAGGTGGTACGGGGTTTTCTGGAGCGTTCCGGCGCAGAAGCTCTGCCGTTAACCCTGCTAGAAGGAGAAGTCGCGTTAGCCGGGCGCTACCCCAATCGCAGCGAACTGGCACGCTGGACAGGCATCCGTCATACCGATATTGAAATTGCCCCGGTCACAAACTACTGCTCCGACGGCAAGTGCTGCTGATCAGCGACTGTTGATTAATACGGTTAGTTAAACAGTAAGGTAAGCCGATGAAATTTCTAAACCAGCCACCGCGTTTCCTGTTCTTTACCGGCAAGGGCGGCGTAGGTAAAACTTCGATTGCCTGTGCCTCCGCTATTCAATTATCAGAAGCCGGTAAACGCGTGCTGCTTGTCAGCACTGATCCGGCTTCGAATGTCGGCCAGGTATTCGGGATTGCTATCGGAAACCAGATTACGGATATTCCCGCACTGCCCAATCTGTCCGCATTGGAAATAGACCCGCAGGCAGCAGCACAGGCTTACCGCGACCGCATCGTCGGGCCAGTGCGCGGTATATTGCCGGATGCAGTCGTAAATGGCATAGAAGAACAGCTGTCCGGTGCATGTACCACTGAGATTGCAGCTTTTGATGAATTCACCGCATTGCTTATCGATTCACCAATAACCGACAATTACGATCACATCATATTTGATACCGCACCAACCGGACATACGATTCGCCTGCTGCAGTTACCTGGCGCATGGAGTGGCTTTCTGGAACAAGGCAAAGGTGACGCCTCATGCCTGGGACCATTAGCCGGGCTTGAAAAGCAGCGCGAACAATACAAAGCAGCGGTGGATGCACTGGCCGATGGCGAACGTACGCGCCTGATCCTGGTTTCCCGCGCGCAGCAATCAACGCTGCGTGAAGTAGCGCGCACACATGATGAACTGGCTTCTATTGGCATAAAACAGCAGCATCTCGTGATAAACGGCTTGATGCCAGCCAGTGAAATCCAGAGCGACCCGCTGGCCAAGGCTATTTATGAACGTGAACAGAATGCCCTGCTGCAGATTCCGGCTGCACTCAGAAACCTGCCAGTGGATAATGTGCTGCTCAAGCCATTCAACCTGGTTGGCCTGGCGGCTTTGCGCAAGTTGCTGACCAATGCGCAACTGGAAGACCATACTAATCCGGAGCCCATATCAGAGCTGCATGAGCCAACTTTATCTGCGCTGGTGAATGAGATAGCGCAGGACGGACATGGCCTCGTCATGCTGATGGGTAAAGGCGGAGTGGGCAAGACCACTATTGCGGCGGCAATAGCGGTAGAACTGGCCCATCGCGGATTACCCGTTCATCTCACCACATCTGATCCTGCTGCCCATCTTGCTGAAACATTGGCTGGAACACTGGATAACTTAACAGTCAGCAGCATTAACCCGGAACAGGAAACTGAACGCTACCGGCAGCATGTACTGGAAAGCAAAGGCACAAAACTTGATGCACAGGGCCGTGCATTGCTCGAAGAAGACCTGCGTTCCCCATGTACAGAAGAAATCGCTGTATTTCAGGCCTTTTCACGCATTATTCGCGAAGCCGGTAAAAAATTTGTAATCATGGACACCGCACCTACCGGACATACGTTGCTGCTGCTTGATGCTACAGGCGCATATCATCGGGAGGTCGCACGCCAGATGGGAAAAACCGGTTTGCACTTCACCACGCCCATGATGCAATTACAGGACCCCAGGCAGACCAAGGTCCTGATTGTAACGCTGGCAGAAACCACACCGGTACTGGAAGCAGCCAATCTGCAAAGTGACCTGCGCCGTGCGGGCATCGAACCTTGGGCATGGGTAATCAACGCCAGTATTGCGGCTACCACAGCGAAATCATCATTACTGCATCAGCGTGCCATCAATGAATTATGTGAAATCAAAACAATCTCCGGTCAATATGCGCAGCGTCATGCTCTGGTACCATTACTCAAGGATGAGCCGACCGGAGTAACCCGCTTGCTGGCTCTGGCTGCCGGATAACGCCAGCAAAACTTTCAACACTGCATCACAGGTAAATTAATGACATCAGCAAAAACAACGCCAGCAATGAATATATTCGAGCGCTACCTCAGCTTATGGGTAGGCTTATGTATCGTCGCGGGCATTACTTTAGGCCAGTTCCTGCCGGAGGTTTTTCAGGCAATCGGCAATTTTGAGTTCGCCAGAATAAACCTGCCTGTAGGTTTGCTGATCTGGGTCATGATTATTCCGATGCTGGTCAAAGTGGATTTCGGCGCACTTCACGAAGTAAAGCAGCACATAAGAGGCATCGGCGTCACCCTGTTTGTTAACTGGCTGGTAAAACCGTTCACCATGGCATTTCTGGGCTGGCTTTTTATTCGCAATATCTTTGCCCCCATGCTGCCGCCAGACCAAATCGACAGCTATATTGCCGGTCTGATATTACTGGCTGCCGCGCCATGCACGGCAATGGTTTTTGTGTGGAGCCGCCTCACCAATGGCGATCCGCTATTTACACTGTCTCAGGTTGCTTTGAACGACACCATCATGATTTTTGCGTTTGCGCCTATTGTCGCCCTCCTGCTCGGGATTTCTGCAATTACCGTACCTTGGGCAACGTTAATCACGTCTGTGATCCTATATATTGTGATTCCGGTGATACTGGCGCAGATATGGCGTAAGGCATTATTACGCAAAGGAAAAAAAGCTTTTGATGCCGCCATGGATAGAATCGGGCCGTGGTCAATCAGTGCATTGCTGTTAACCTTGATATTGCTCTTTGCTTTTCAGGGTGAGGCGATCCTGAAGCAGCCTTTAGTGATTGCATTGCTCGCCATACCGATCCTGATTCAGGTTTTTTTCAACTCGGCATTGGCTTACTGGCTGAATAAAAAAGTGGGGGAAAAACACAATATCGCCTGCCCTTCAGCGCTGATCGGTGCCAGTAACTTTTTTGAACTGGCTGTCGCAGCCGCTATCAGCCTGTTTGGCTTTCATTCCGGCGCGGCACTGGCCACCGTTGTCGGCGTTTTAATTGAAGTGCCGGTCATGCTATTGGTAGTACGTGTAGTGAATAAAAGCCGCCTCTGGTATGAAAATAACTGATCAACCTGCTTGAACTTAGGCATTGGTTCATCAATCATAGTTACATGGTTTTATACAATTTACGCACTATTCATTCACTGAAAGCCATTAATTACCGTTCATTCACAAAAGGACATATGATGAAAACACTACAAATCCTCGCAATATCTTCATTACTATTGGGCTTGGCACAAACAGCAAATGCTGACCATCACGAGATGAACGGTGACCATGCCGGAGCGCAAATGCATAGCTGGCAGGATGCTGATACAAATAAAGACGGCGCAGTAAGCAAAGATGAATTCATGGCAAAACACCAGAAACAGGCCGAAAAAATGTTTTCAAAGCTGGATGCCAACAAAGATGGCAAGGTAGATGAGGCTGAGCGCAAAGCCATGCATGACAAATGTGAACGTCATGCAAAATAATCAGATCGCCGGTTCAAGCTCAAACCGGTAAGGATTCACATGTCCGGGAGGCTTGTTGCATAGATTGATGCAGCTAGCCTCTTTTCTACTTCAGGCCGCCGCTATTCCAGCTTAACCTTAAATGGCGCACGCTCTTCCAGTTCATTGGTATAGGCGCCTACCCCTTCAGACTCCCTGCGCACGAAATCTTCAATGGCCCGCGCAAATTGTGGCTGTGCAATTTTATGGTATGAGCAGGTTGGCCTGGGCTTAAAACCACGCGCAAGCTTATGTTCACCCTGCGCACCACCTTCAAAATAGGCAATATTTTCAGCAATGCAGAACTCCTGTGCCTGATAGTAACAAAGCTCAAAATGCAAGTTAGGTACATATCTTAACGCACCCCAATAACGCCCATACAGCGTTGTTTCATGATAAATATTCAATGCCGCGGCCACAGGCTCATTATCAGCATAAGCCAGTATCAGCAGAATATTCTGCGGCATTGTCCTGCCGATCTGCTGAAAGAATGCCGATGTTAAATACGGCGAAGACCGATGCTCAAAATAGGTGTTTTCATAACACCTATAAAAAAACTCCCATTGCGCAGGCGTGATATCAGCACCTTTAACAGACTTGCAAACGACTCCCGCTGCCGCAACCTTCTTACGCTCCTGACGTATCTTTTTACGTTTGTCATGGCTTAGGACATTGAGAAACGCTTCAAAATCCCGGAAGTTCTCATTCTGCCAGCGGAACTGCACCCCGTTGCGTTTCAGCCAGCCGGCGCGGCTGAGGGCATCCGCAGAGTCATGATCAGGAAACAGGACATGTGCGGAAGACAGCTGCTCCCTGTTCATGATTTGCACCAGTGCTGTCAGCATCAAGGATTGAACTTCCGGCTGGCCAGTCAGCAATCTCCGGCTGGTAATCGGCGTAAACGGAATTGCGGACAAAAGTTTAGGGTAATAGTCCAGGCCGCTACGCGCATACGCCTCTGCCCAGGCCCAGTCAAATACATACTCGCCGTACGAGTGGTTTTTAAGATAAAGCGGCATGGCTCCCACCAGCCTGTCATCATCCATCACCAGCATGTGACTGCTTTGCCAGCCAGTACCATCTCCAACGGAGCCGGATGCTTCAAGGGCACTCAGGAAAGCATGGCTTAACAATGGCATACTGCCGGTGAGCGCATCCCAGCCAGCAGGGTCCACGTCCGCCATGGTATCTGTAATGTGCAGTTTTAAATGCATCTAAACCTTAAAACGCTTGAGAGAAGATAAGCTTCAGGGTGTAAGTTAACAGCTAAATTTATTTCGGACAACTGTCATCATGCTGGCGTCACCTGAAATAAACTGCGATAAGTAGAAGTTGCAGGGATAAAAGCAAATAGCGCCATGAAACTTGCGCTTGCTTTTAAAGAGGGTCTGTTTTTAGAGTGATTTCTTTTTAGAGTTGTTGTTTGCTTGCTTGTTTTTCGGCTTGGATACCGAAGCCGCTTCAACTTCCATCAGCTTTTGCTGCTTTTGCTGTTCGAGTACGGTATCTACAGCTTTTCTGCGTTCAATAATACGCGCTTGCGCTTCCACCAGTTCACCTAATGAAATCAGGTTGTCCTGATTGGTGTCTACAGTATTAAAGTGCCGTGCAATCTGCGGCAGTTTCTCCGTGGCTTCCTGCCTGTCGAGCGTACTGTCGCCATCGGTATCCGCTTCAAAGAAACGGGTTTCTATGCTTTCCTGCATCGCACGGCGGCGTTCTTCAATCTGATCATGGCTGGGATCTACTGAACGGGCGTAATCATCAAGCGCTTTGCGCAGCCTCTCTCTATGTTCAGGGCTGAAATTAAGATTGAGAGTTTGCTGCAAACCGTCATTTCTGGGCGTTTCTTCTGATTGACGGTCTTCATCTACCGCGCGTTTGGATTTATCAGCAGGTGGGGCCAGGTTACTTCTGCCACCCGCAGTGACGCTGAATGAGAGCCCTAAACCCAAGCACATTGCCAGACAGACGACTTTAGATACAGACATATTATTTTGCAAAATTAAATTCAAAGAATCAACTTTCCAACATCAACCATCTCGGTTTTAGAGTATCGTAATCATGAATGACGATTGTAAATTGAATGTTTCATTAATCGGCCAAATTGTAAGCATTTGTAAAAATCAGGCGAATTTATTTAATCCACAAAGTTGGTTAGTTTACCAACAAAACTTTAATATTCAGTTTAATTAGCTTACACTTCGTTTACTGCAAAATTTAAGATATATGACTTACGAATTGCAGAAAAATTCTATTAAAAATTAGGGTCCCAATACATTATGACAGACCAAAACAAAAGAATCTTGGTAGTAGATGATGACGTGCGCCTGCGCGAACTATTGCAACGCTATTTAACCGAACAGGGTTTCACCGTTAAAGTTGCAAACGATGCAAAAGAAATGGACACGGCTTTAGCAAACGAATCTATTGATCTCATTGTTTTAGACCTGATGCTGCCGGGCGAAGATGGCCTGTCTATCTGCCGCCGGATAAGAGGCAGCGGCATGATGCTCCCGATTGTGATGCTGACCGCACGCGGCGATGAAGTTGATAGGATCATCGGACTGGAAATGGGGGCAGATGACTATTTGCCCAAACCTTTTAATCCAAGGGAACTGTTAGCCCGCATTAACGCGGTGCTGCGCAGGCATGAGCGCATCGTACCGAGCGCTCCGGCCAGCAATACAGAGAATATCACCATCGGTGATTTCGTATTTAACGCATCGACCCGCTCACTTACCCATAATGGAAACAATATTGCCATTACCAGCGGCGAATTTGCTTTACTCAAAGTATTTGTAGACCATCCGCGCCAGCCCCTATCAAGGGACAGGCTCATGCAACTGGCTCGCGGACGTGAACTGGATGTATTCGACCGTAGTATAGATGTACAGGTATCACGCCTGCGTAAGTTGATCGAAACGGATCCGGCACACCCGCGCTATCTGCAGACCATGTGGGGCTTCGGCTACGTTTTCATCCCGGATGGCGAGGTAGACTAAATATCAGGCACGGCATCCGGTTTTATTAAATCAAGTGCCGTGCGCTATCCGGAACCAACGTTTTCTTCAGGTTAATCTTGAAACTTTTACCCAAAACTCTGCTTGCCAGAATCATGCTGCTTATCGCCGTTTTACTGGCGGTAGGTCAATTAGCATCATTAAAGATCTTTGAATACTTCGAACGCGAACCGCGTGCAGAAGCAACGGCGCTACAAGCCGTGACTGTCGTCAACTACACCCGCGCCTCACTCATCGCTTCGCAGGAAAACCTGCGCCTTGCATTGCTGTCAGAGCTGACCGGGAAAGAAGGTGTGCGTATTTACTACGCAGACTTTATGGAAGAAATAGAACCGCTTCCAGACGACCCGTTCATTAAAATGGTGGCGGAGAAAATCCGTGAGCGCCTGGGCTCAGAGACGATCATTACCGTGAAGCACTACGGCATTGAAGGGCTCTGGGTCAGCTTTGGCATTGGCCAGGATGATTTCTGGGTGGTCATACCACGCATACATGTAGAACGCCCATTCCCCTGGCAATGGCTGGGCTGGGGTGCGCTGGTACTGGGATTGTCACTCGCCGGTGGTTATCTGCTTGCCGCACGCATCAACAGGCCGCTGAATTTGCTGGTGAAAGCGGCCAATAGGCTGCGCAACGGCGAACAGCCGGAGAAACTGCCTGAAGACAGCGTGACCGAACTGCGTGCCGTAAGCAGCACCTTTAACAAAATGGCGGATTCGCTGGCAGAACTGGATGCTGAAAGGACACTGATTCTGGCCGGTGTTTCTCACGACATTCGCACCCCGTTGGCGCGGCTGCGCCTGGCTGTAGAAATGCTGCCAGACCAGCAATGCAGCTACCTCAAACATGGAATGGTTGAAGATATTGCCGATATGGATAACATCATCAATCAGTTTCTGGACTTTGTGCGCGGCGCCGAAGGCGAACACACGCAGATGGTCGATATCAACACCCTGCTGCAGGCATTGCATGACCGCCAGGCTAGGGCGGGCCGTGATTTAGTCATCCAGTTATCGCCTACCTACGCCGTGCCTATCAAACCGCTGGCGATGCAACGACTGCTGGATAACCTGGTAGGCAATGCTTACGCTTATGGCGGCGGCCAGGTGCGTGTTGCGAGCGAGATCCAGGCTGATAACATTATCATCAGCGTTTTTGACAACGGCCCCGGCATACCGGAAACCCACCTGAAAAAGCTCTTGCGCCCATTCGAGCGCCTTGACAAGGCTCGCAGCAATGTGGGGGGCAGTGGGCTGGGCCTGGCCATTGCGGAGCGCATAGCCAGGCTGCATCAGGGTACACTGGAACTGATCAACCGTCCGGAAGGCGGGCTGGAAGCGAGATTAAGCATTCCGATCAAGAACGCGTGACCCCCAGGCTATGTCACTCCGCTCCATCTATTAAATAAGCATTAAAAAATCAAATGGGGAATATTAAAATGGAAACACTGTCCTGGCTGACCGCTTTTCCCGCGCTGATCGCGCTGGAAGAGCCTGCAAGAGCTTTACTGGAAAAACATTCCCGTATTGTCGAGGCCCCGGTCGGCACTTTAGGCTATAGCGAGGGCATGCCGTGCAATGCCTATGTCATGCGCCTTGAAGGTAAATCGCGTGTATACAAGCTCTCTGCCAGCGGCCGCGAAATATTACTGTATCGCGTGGCGGCCGGCGAAACCTGCGTACTTACAACGACCTGCCTGCTCGGTCGCAGCGACTACCCCGCATCGACTGTCGTTGAAGAACCCATACGCGATGTGATCGTTCCATCCCATATTTTTCACCAACTCATGATTGATTCTGCTGTTTTCCGGCGTTTCGTAATGGAGAATTACGGCGCATTGATCAGCGACCTCATCGTACTGCTCGATGAAATCGCTTTTCATAGCATCGATGTGCGCATGGCCAAATTACTGCTTGATGAAACCGGCTCCAGGCTAAGCCGCACACACCAGCAGATTGCTGATGAACTCGGTTCTGCAAGGGAAGTAGTCAGCCGCCAGCTTAAACGGTTTGAGAATAAAGGCTGGGTGATGCTAGGCCGGGGTTATATTGAAGTCATTAACAAAGAGGCGCTCCAAAAAATACAGCTGTGACCGGGAGCGCTTTTTCAAACTCAGGATGCAGTTCAAACTCGACACGGCTCAAACTCAAAGCAAGCTTCAAGCTCAAGACGCGGTGCGAGTTCAAGGCGCAGCTTTACAATCCACACACTCGCCTTTGCTGCGGTCATAGCCTTTAATGGCTTCAATCCCTTTCACTCCGGTCATGATCGTGCCATCAAGCACAGCTTCATTTAAATCGGCCCCGGTAATATCGGCTCCCGTGAGGTCAGCCTTACTGAAGTCCGCCCTGAACAAGTTGGTATTGCGCAAATTCGCATTACGGAAATTGCTGAAACGCACATTGTTACGATTAATATCGGCGCCTTCAAAATTAGTATTTGAGAAATTTCCGCCAATTGCGTCAAATCGCATCGCCCCCATCGGCTGATTACCGATATCCAGACCAAAACGGCCTTTTGCAATATTGGCTTCACTCATATCGACATTACCCAGCGTGCCGATTACACGGGCATTACTCAGGTTGGCACCTTTAAAATTGGTTTTATCGAAAATCGCCTGAAATATGATCGCATCTTTAAGATTGGCATGGCTTAAATCGGCATTCTCCAGACGTGCAAGATTCAGATAGGCACGTTCCAGATTCGCACCACTTAAATTTGCACCGCGTAAATATGCGCCGAAAAAACTGGTATTGACCATATTACAATGACGCAGGTCCATGCCATCGAACTCTAAATAACCGGCATCCTTATTGGATAAATCACAGGATTTACTCTTAACCTGGCTCAAAGCATCTGCCTGGCTGATCTTTTCACGAACGGGTTCTGAATTTTTGGCATAGAACTCAGCCGCTTTCTTCACCATCTCGTCCGGGCTATCTAAAAACTTCTGTTTAGATTCCTGGCTTGCAAAGCAATACGTCTTGTCTGCAAAAACCGTACTGATATCGCACCTGGTTTTAATTAACATGCCGCCTGCAAGCCCGGTTGCACAATGGTCATCAAACTCACCGGCATAAGCCCATTGCGAAAGCAGAAGCATCACTGCGGCAAATATCATCTGAACACGCTTCATCTCAAGCTCCTTTGTTTATTCAAACTACTTTCTACAATCGTGAAAGTAAATGTGAATGAAGTATCTTCTTTTAAAAAGCCAGATACAGTAACCAAAGTCACATAACAAAAAATTTGCATCCCTGAAGATTTATGAAGAATCTAAACAGTAAGACAGCGCATGCAGCCAAAAGGTCAATCAACCGTCATTCAATAAAAAAAGCCAAAGCCTATTTTAGTATGGAAGATCAGGCAGCAGTGCCTGGCTCGAACCATTTCAGCTTCTCACGTAGATGCACAACTTCGCCGATAATGGTTAAACATGGTGCCTTTATGCCAGCTTCACCCACCTTCTGCGCTAGATCACGCAGGGTTGCCGTTACCACGCGCTGCCTTTGTGTTGTACCCTGCTGCACCACGGCGGCCGGCATGTCAGGCGACACCCCATGTTCAATCAATTTTTCACAGATTTGCGCCAAACCGACTAAACCCATATAAATCACCACGGTCTGCCTGGGGCGCGCCATTGATGTCCAGTCCAGATCCAGCGTGCCGTCCTTGAGGTGCCCGGTAATAAACAGGCAGGCATGCGAATAATCGCGATGCGTCAATGGAATACCGGCGTAACTGGAAACACCATTAGCGGCAGTAATGCCGGGGACCACCTGAAACGGCACTCCGTGCTGCATCAAAGTTTCAATTTCCTCTCCGCCACGGCCGAAAATAAAAGGATCACCACCCTTGAGACGCAACACGCGTTTACCCTGCAAAGCCAACCTGGCAAGCAGCGCATTGATTTCTTCCTGCGGCATCGTATGCTGGTCACGTGCCTTGCCCACATAAACCAATTCGGCATCACGACGCACCAGCTCCATCACCTCAGGGCTGACGAGCTTGTCATAAACGCAAACGTCACATTGCTGCATCAGGCGCAGTGCGCGAAATGTAAGCAAATCCGGGTCGCCTGGCCCGGCGCCGACCAGAAACACCTCACCCTTGCTGGCAGAAGCATCCTGGTTATCAATCAGGCTCTGCAGCAGATCGCGCGCAGCCTGCTCTTGTCCTGCCAGTACACGCTCTACCATTGGCCCCTGAAACACATCCTCCCAGAAACGGCGGCGCTCCTGCATCGTTGCGAACTTCGCTTTCACTTTATCCCGGAACTCACCGGCGATACCGGCAATGCGCCCATAACCGGCGGGCAGCATGGTCTCAATTTTTGTACGCACATGGCGCGCCAGCACTGGCGCATTCCCTTCGCTTGATACCGCAATCACAACCGGGCTGCGATCAATGATAGAACCCATGGTAAACGTGCATAAATGCGGGGCATCCACCACGTTGACAGGAATATTCAGAGCCTTGGCATCACGCGAAACTATCTCATTCACGGCTTCATTATCGGTAGCGGCTACCGCCATGCAGGCCCCTTCAAGCTGAGCAGCGTCATAAGAACCCCGCATCAGTTTAATCCTGCCTGCATCAGCCAGCGCCTGCAACTCATGGCAGATTTCCGGCGCTACCAGCGTAACAGCAGCATTGGCTTTCAATAGCATTGTAACCTTGCGGGCTGCAACATCCCCGCCCCCGACCACAACACATAAGCGATTGGTAATATTGAAAAAAATGGGTAATGCCTGCATATTGAGCTACTTCAAGAAATGTTTCGGTCTATTTTAACCTGCGCACAGCAACTTTGCGTGAGGCGATTGTCCAAATGCGCTAAAATTACGTTTCATTCCAATTTGTATTAGAACCATCACGTTGCTGCACCTTCTTGCCGGACTATTTGCTTGCCGTACTATTAGCACTGTCTGCGTTGCTGCGCCTAGCGCTGTTCTAATGCAAATTGTAATTATATGTTGAGGAACACTTTGAACACTCCTAAAAAATCCGCCCCTAAAAAAGTATTCATCAAGACATTTGGTTGCCAGATGAATGAATACGATTCATCACGCATGGCCGACATGCTGTCATCTTCGGACGGCATGGTGGAAACGCTGACGCCGGAAGATGCCGATGTCATTCTACTCAACACCTGCTCGGTACGTGAAAAAGCGGAAGATAAAGTCTACAGCCACCTCGGCCGCTTCATCCCCCTCAAGGAGAAGAACCCCGACCTGGTCATAGGCGTAGGCGGCTGCGTGGCATCGCAGGAAGGTGACAACATCATCAAGCGCGCACCTTATGTGGATATCGTATTCGGCCCGCAAACGCTGCACCGCCTGCCGGACATGATTAAGAACAGCCAATCCAGCGGCAAATCGCAGGTAGACATCAGCTTCCCCGAGGTTGAAAAGTTCGATCACCTGCCGCCGCCACGGGTGGAAGGTGCATCGGCGTTTTTAAGCATCATGGAAGGCTGCAGCAAGTATTGCAGTTTCTGTGTAGTGCCCTACACCCGCGGCGAAGAAGTTTCGCGCCCTTTTGCCGACATCCTGACTGAGGCCGTGCAGCTTGCTGAACAAGGTATCAAGGAAATCACACTGCTCGGCCAGAACGTCAACGCCTACCGCGCCGAATATGAGGGTGTTGAGGCAGACTTAGCCATGCTGATTGAAACCATTGCCGAGATTCCGCAGATCGAGCGCATCCGCTTCACGACCAGCCATCCTAACGAGATGAATGAACGCCTGATCGCCTGCTTTGCCTCCGTGCCCAAACTCGCGGCACAGCTGCACCTGCCGGTGCAAGCCGGCAGCGATCGCGTGCTGATGGCCATGAAGCGCAACTACACTACGCTGCAATATAAATCCATCATCCGCAAACTGCGTGCGGCAAACCCCAACCTGACATTTACTTCAGATTTCATTATCGGCTTCCCCGGTGAAACCGAAGCAGACTTTGAAGCCACGGCCAAACTGATGACCGACGTAGGTTTTGACGCGAGCTTCAGCTTTTTATACAGCCCGCGCCCAGGCACACCCGCCTCGTTTTTGAATGACGATACGCCGGAACAGGTAAAGCTTGAGCGCCTGAACAAATTACAGGCCATTAATGAAGCACAGGCCAAGGCAATCTCCCAAGCCATGCTGGGGACTGTTCAGCGCATACTGATTGAAGGCCCGTCCTGGAAAAACGACACCCTGCTGGCAGGCAAGACAGACAATGGCCGCGTAGTGGATATTGCCGGCGATGCCGGCCTGATACATCAATTTGTAAATGTTCGCATCACTGATGTGAGCAACCCGAGACGTTTAACCGGCGAAATAATTTAAGGTTACCGAATAATGGAATTCACACTACAACCCGAAGACAATACCCGCCTTGCCAACCTGTGTGGCACGCTGGATGAAAATATCAAGCAGATCGAAACCGCACTTGAGGTCAATATTAACCGTCGTGGCGGTTCGTTCAGTATCGGCGGCAAACTTGATAACACGCGCCTTGCAGCGCAGCTGATCGAGAACTTCTACATCCGCGCCAAAAAACCGATTGAACTGGAAGACATTCAATTAGGCCTGGTAGAAATCGACAAACTTAAACCGGAAGATGTCACAAGCAGCGCCATGCCGGTACTCATGACGCGCCGCGGCGACCTGCATGGCCGCACGCCCAGACAAGTTGCTTATTTACAACAGATTCAGGATCACGACATCACATTTGGCATTGGCCCCGCAGGTACCGGCAAAACCTACCTCGCCGTTGCCAGCGCAGTGGATGCAATGACCCGTGACCGTGTGAAGAGAATAGTTCTAGTACGCCCGGCGGTTGAAGCCGGTGAGCGCTTAGGCTTTTTACCCGGTGATTTGAACCAGAAAGTAGACCCGTACCTGCGCCCCTTGTATGATGCACTATATGACCTGGCAGGTTACGATACCGTTAACAAGATGTTTGAGCGCGGCGCGATTGAAGTTGCCCCGCTGGCTTATATGCGCGGCCGCACGCTGAACCAGAGCTTTATTATCCTGGACGAAGCGCAGAACACAACGCCCGAGCAGATGAAGATGTTTTTAACCCGCATTGGCTTTGGCACCAAGGCAGTGATTACCGGTGACGTCACGCAGATTGACCTGCAGCGCCACCAGAAAAGCGGCCTGGTAGAAGCGCAGAAAGTATTGAAAGACATCAAGGGTATTGCCATGACACACTTTTTATCTGGCGATGTTGTACGTCATTCACTGGTGCAGAAGATTGTGAATGCATACGAGAACTATGAGCAAAACCACAGGGATTGAACAATAAACTTAGGACAGCAAAAATGACACCTGACAGATTCAGATTCAGCAAATTAATGCAGCGCATTCTGGGCGTTGTTGAGCAGTCGGTACTGATTATTATCGGGCTTGCGACTGTATTTGCCGTGTTCCAGGCCGTAGGCCACATCTGGCAGGCGCGCACCATTACCGTCGGTGACATTCTGCTGCTATTCCTATACCTAGAAGTCATGACCATGCTCAACCACTACCTGAGCGCAGGCACGCTGCCGGTAAGATACCCGCTATATATCGGCATTATCGCCTTAGCGCGCTTTCTGGTGCTGGACATCAAAGAACTGGACGCGATGACGATGTTCGCGCTATCAGGCTCTATCCTGCTGATTTCCTTATCGATCCTGATTGTACGCTACGGACATGTGCGCTTCCCTTATACCGATGGCTCTGACCTGCAATCCAGAACCGACCATTAAATACAGCGCCAAGCCCTCAAGCCAGCATTCAGATTGCAAGCAGCATAAGATAATGCTGACACTCCGCTGGCTGGAGAACTCTGATCAAAGTTTAATGACCATGGATTTGTCGCCGGGCATCGGGCCTGAATATTGAAGGTACTTTTTTAACGCACACCCACAAACATCCATGCCCATGATGTTTACGGGCCAAAACATAGCGAACCCGAGCCGCAAGCGGCATAAGATTGCTGATTTCGCAACACCTTGTAAATTGCACTGCAATTCCATGACTGAGATCACTTTATTGCTTTGACAGTTATTGCAAAAATTTGTCTTATATTAGTTGTCTTATATAAGACATAAGTGCTATATTCACCCTCAGAAAAAACATCCCGACAAAATTGGAATGTTAGCTAGCCAGGCAAATATGCGCACACGATGCGCCTGATTACTCACTTTTAATACGCTAAGAGGGCACTCAATGGCACTTGTTTCACTACGTCAGTTATTAGACCACGCTGCAGAACACAACTACGGACTGGCCGCATTTAATGTCAACAATATGGAGCAGGTGCAGGCCATCATGCAGGCGGCGGATCAGGTAAACAGCCCGGTCATACTGCAGGCATCTGCAGGCGCGCGCAAATATGCAGGCGAAGCATTTCTTCGGCACTTGGTTTTAGCGGCGGTAGAAGCCTACCCGCATATTCCAGTTGTAATGCATCAGGACCATGGACATACACCCGCAGTGTGCATTCAAGCCATGCGTTCAGGCTTTACCAGCGTAATGATGGACGGCTCACTGATGGAAGACGCAAAAACCCCTTCCAGTTATCAATACAACGTGGATGCCACCAAAAAAATCGTCGATCTTGCACATGCCATTGGCGTATCCGTGGAAGGCGAGCTTGGCGTTTTAGGCTCGCTCGAAACCGGTTTGGCAGGCGATGAAGATGGCTCCGGCGCCGAAGGCAAGCTCAACCATTCGCAACTGCTTACCGACCCGGAAGAAGCCGCAGATTTTGTCAAACTCACCGGCGTAGATGCTTTGGCCATCGCGATCGGCACTTCACATGGCGCTTACAAATTTACACACCCGCCTACCGGGAAAACATTGGCAATCAGTCGCATCAAAGAAATCCATGCTCGCATCCCGAACACACACTTGGTCATGCACGGCTCATCTTCCGTACCGCAGGAATGGCTGAAAATCATCAATGAGTTTGGCGGCGGCATGGGAAAAACCTATGGCGTACCGGTTGAAGAAATCGTAGAGGGCATTAAGCATGGCGTGCGCAAAGTGAACATCGATACCGATTTGCGCATCGCCTCAACAGGCGCACTGCGCCGCTTCTTTGCGCAAAACTCCAAAGAATTTGACCCTAGAAAATATCTAGGGGTCACCACAGACGCCATGCGTGCAATCTGCAAAGCACGTTACGAAGCATTTGGCTCCGCAGGATATGCCTCAGCCATCAAGCCTATTTCCTGTGACGCAATGGCTGAGCGCTACAAATCAGGCAAGCTGCAAGCCGTTGTTAACCCTGCGCAAATTGCTAACGATAAAGAAGGAAAGTGATATGCGTCGTAATGTTGTAGTAGGCAATTGGAAAATGCATGGCAATATCAAGAGCAACCAGATTCTGCTGGAGAAAGTGATTGACGGGCTGCAAGACCTTCATCATGCGGATTACGTGGTTTGTGTACCGAACCCTTACCTGTTTCAGGCACGTACACTGCTCGAAAACACCAATGTCGACTGGGGCGGACAGAATGTGAACCAGCACGAAGAAGGCGCATTTACTGGCGCGGTGGCGCCACATATGCTCACGGATTTAGGCTGCACCTACGTGATACTCGGGCATTCGGAACGCCGCAGCCTGTTTTACGAAACAAACCTGACCGCGGCAGCCAGGTTTGATGCCGCCATCAAAGCCGGGTTAACGCCTATATTGTGCGTAGGCGAAACATTGGCAGAACATGATGCCGGCCTGACCGAGATCATCGTGGCCAGCCAAATGGATGCAGTCATGGCAACTTTAAGTGAACAAGACTTCGCTAAAGCCATGCAGCTCAATATGGTATTTGCTTACGAACCGGTGTGGGCGATCGGCACCGGAAAATCGGCAACGCCAGAACAGGCGCAGTCCGTCCACCAGTTTATTCGCCAACGCGTGGCCCGGCGCAGCCCGGAAGCCGCTGAAAAAGTACGGATTATTTATGGCGGCAGCGTTAAAGCCAATAATGCAGAGCCTTTATTTGCGATGCCGGATATAGACGGCGGCCTGATTGGCGGCGCATCCCTGCTGGCAGATGAATTTGTGGCGATTTGCCAGGTTGCCAACAGTGTTGCCTCAAGCAACTGCCCGAGAGAGTTAACTGAATATCGCTCTCCAGCAGCGCCGGACTAAGCAAACCTTAATCAATGCCTGATCTTACGCTGATGGTAGGAGATGATACGTTCAATTTCCCTCTTGCTGCCCATCATGACGGGCACACGCTGATGCAGACTACCCGGCACTATATCCAAAATTCGCATCGTGCCAGTGGTTGCTGCGCCGCCGGCCTGCTCCACGATGAAACTCATCGGACTGGCTTCATACATCAAGCGCAGCTTGCCGCCTTTGGCTTCCAGCCTGGTATCGATCGGATACATGAACACGCCACCGCGTATCAGGATACGATGCACCTCTGCCACCATTGAAGCCACCCAACGCATATTGAAATCTTTATTGCGATCGCCCTCTTCACCTTGCAGGCACTCGTCAATATAACGCTGCACAGGCGCCTGCCAGAATCGATAATTAGACATATTGATAGCAAACTCCTGCGTTTCCGCAGCGACCTGCATGTTGGGGTGAGTAAGGAAAAACTCGCCCGACTCCTGGTCCAGCGTAAAGCCGTTCACACCATTGCCGGCCGTCAGCACAAGCATTGTCGATGTGCCATACAGCGCATAACCTGCACAGACTTGGGCCGTACCCGGCTGCAAAAAGTCTGCCAGCACCGGTGCGCTCTGCGCTGAATTCAAAATCGAGAATATCGTGCCTACCGAGATATTCACATTCACATTGGAAGAACCATCCAGCGGATCAAACAGCAACAAGTAGCGGCCATTCTGCCTGTGCTTTTCGGCAATCTCGATCACATCATCCATCTCTTCAGAAGCCATGCCAGCCACATAACCGCTGAACTGATTGGATTCAATAAAAATATCATTGGTAATGACATCCAGCGCTTTCTGCACCTCGCCCTGCACATTCTCAGAACCCAGGCTGCCCATACTGCCTTCAAGGGCACCGCGATCAATTGCAATTGCAATTTTCTTGCATGCGCTGATAATATCTTCCAGCATCAGGGTAAGCGCTGCTTTATGCGGCCCCTGCAGGTGATCTGCTAAAAAATCTTTGATCGTAGTGTGCTGAGACATGCTATTTTCCTGACCTGGATGAATTTGAAACATAAAATAATTTACCTGCCGGACATTATGACCGCTTAACGCATTGATTTAAATATATAATCAAAATAAATTGACAATACCTGCTGCAAATTCCCACAAAACACCCACTTACATTCCATACAATTTTATGACCGAATTAAACCTGAACATTCAATATGCATCTGATGCAAAAAACCTTCCAACACGTGCCCAGTTTCGCAAATGGGTAAAGGCTGCGCTGCGTGTAAGCACTGAAGTCACGATTCGCATCGTCGATGCAGATGAAGGCCGCGGACTCAACAGCATGTATCGCGGCAAAGATTATGCAACCAATGTGCTGACGTTCCCACTCACCGAAGAACCGCACCTGATGGGCGACATTATTATCTGCGCGCCTGTGGTTGAAGCTGAAGCACAGTCACAGAACAAGACACTGGAAGCACATTATGCCCATTTAACCGTGCATGGCATCCTGCACTTGCATGGCTATGACCATGAAACCGACGCGCAGGCCGAGCTAATGGAAGGCCTGGAGACTGCAATTGTCACAAAATTAGGGTATGCTTCGCCTTATCTCATTACAGAGGGTGCCTAAATGGCCGCCGACTCGGAAAAACCTGGTAACTCCAAGTTAAGTAACAAGCCAAGCTTGTTGGAACGTTTAAGTCACTTCTTACTTCGCGAACCTGAAGATCGCGAACAGCTCGTAGCACTACTGCACAGCGCCTACGAAAACAACCTGATGGATGCAGACTCGCTCGCCATGATTGAAGGTGTACTGCAAGTAAGTGAAATGCAGGTACGCGACATCATGATTCCGCGCTCGCAGATGGATGTAATCGACATCACAGACCCGCCGGAAGCATTCATCCCCCACGTCATTGAAACCGCCCACTCGCGCTTTCCGGTCATTGAAGACAATAAAAACGACGTCATCGGCATATTGCTGGCCAAAGACTTGCTGCGCTATTACGCAGGCGAGGAATTTGAAGTGCGCGACATGCTACGGCCGGCAGTGTTCATCCCCGAAGCAAAACGCCTCAACGTGCTGCTGAAAGAATTCCGCAGTAACCGCAACCATATTGCAATCGTAGTAGATGAATACGGTGGCGTAGCGGGCATGGTGACCATTGAAGATGTACTGGAGCAGATTGTCGGCGATATCGAAGATGAATACGACTACGATGAAGATGAAGACAACATTATCCAGAGTGCCGATGGCCAGTATCGCGTCAAGGCGTTGACCGAAATTGCCGACTTCAATGAAATTCTCGGCACCTCACTCAGTGACGAGGAATTCTCTACGATAGGCGGACTGGTTGTCAGTCAATTTGGCCATTTGCCCAAGCGCAATGATGAAATCACTTTTGATGGCCTACATGTAAAAGTTTTACGCGCAGATAGCCGCCGCCTGCACAGCATACTGGTGGAAATCCTGCCTCAGGCGGATGAAGACGACAATCAATCATAACAATAACAGGCTTGGCAAGGCTGATAGATGCAAGGCTGCCGACAGTACTTGCCGGATTCGGATGCATGACAAAATGATTGGAACTTAATAGCGGCCGACATGCTCATAGAAAGTAATGAATTCATATATTTACATCTTTCAATAAACTGAATTGGGGCGTGTTATGAAATATCTGGCGTACTTGTTTCTAGGCTTGTTACAGGCTTGTTTCATACAAGCGGCGATTGCAGAAGAGACAGCGGGCAACAGCAGTGAGATACCAACGCTTGAACATGATTTTGTAAACTCGATC
>Ga0208751_100136_pt1 | contig 26103 bp, 31 predicted proteins | sample LakWasMet22_HOW5_2_FD_183868 | JGI IMG/M metagenome (GOLD analysis project Ga0208751, IMG submission 183868) | Freshwater sediment methanotrophic microbial communities from Lake Washington under simulated oxygen tension - Sediment Metagenome... | ecosystem: Environmental > Aquatic > Freshwater >... | reverse complement strand
GCAGGCCCATGTGTGAGTCACCCATTTCGCCTTCAATCTCTGCGCGCGGTGTCAGTGCTGCCACTGAGTCAACTACCACGATATCTACAGAGCCTGAGCGCACGAGCATGTCTGCAATTTCCAGCGCTTGTTCACCAGTGTCTGGTTGAGAGATTAATAAATCAGGCACGTTCACGCCTAATTTAGCTGCGTATTGCGGGTCTAGTGCATGTTCTGCATCAATAAACGCTGCTACGCCGCCCAATTTTTGCATTTGTGCAATCACTGACAGGGTAAGTGTGGTTTTACCTGAAGATTCAGGACCGTAAATTTCTACGATACGGCCACGCGGTAAACCGCCGATGCCTAAAGCAATATCAAGGCCGAGAGAGCCTGTTGAAACGGCTTGAATATCTTCGCCAATATCACTGTCGCCCATACGCATGATGGAGCCTTTGCCAAATTGTTTTTCAATTTGTGAAAGTGCGGCAGAGAGTGCTTTGGCTTTATTGTCATCCATTGGGTTTTTACCTTTATTTTGAAGTGCTTAAATTAGCTTTCAATTATTCCATATTTTACAGTTTAGCGTAAGTCTCATAGGCGCTTAACCATGTGTATTTATGGCAATCATGATGAAAATAATAATCTTGCGTTTGACGTCAACGGGATGTTTTGTGATTCGTTAAGTGTAAGCGTAGTTGTGTAATGTTAAGGAGAGTGACAATGAAAGTATTTCGTTCACTATTAGTGGTATTGGCAATAGGTGCTGCCACTTTATCTAGTGCACAAGCGCGGGATTCTATTAGTTTTGCATTGAATATTGGCGGCCCTGGTTATTATGCGTATCCAGCAGAGGTGCAATATGTTGCGCCGCCAGTGGTTTATTATCCAGGCTACAGTGTTTATTACGATACGCCGGCTTACCAATATTATTACCCTGCAACTGTGTATCGTGGCGGCTATGGTGTGTACGGGGGCTATTATTCCGGCGGCCACCATCATCATCGTGGGTACGGTCACCGCGATGGTTATCGCAGATAACACCTTGCAGTCAATGCTAAGTTAAGCCGTTCGGCACGTTAAGTCGATCAGCAAGCGCCGCTAATATAAAGGCGGTGGCTTGTTGCCTTACTGCCGTACGGTCGCCCGCAAAACGTTGGGTACATGTGAACATTGGCAGGTACGTGCCTACCAGTGCGAAGCATACTGTGCCTACGGGTTTCTCCACACTGCCACCACTGGGCCCCGCAATGCCGGTGATGCTACCGGCAACTTGGGCGTGGCTATTTTTTAGTGCGCCCATTGCCATTTCTGCGGCGGTTTGTTCGCTTACCGCACCGTAGGTTTCTAGTGTCGAGTTGCTAACGTTCAACATTTCAATTTTAGCTGCATTGCTATAAGTCACGAAGCCGCGATCAAACCAGTCTGAACTGCCAGCAATGCTGGTGATAGCTTGTGCCGCCATGCCGCCGGTGCAGGATTCTGCCAGCGTGAGTAAGTAGCCGCGCTGCTTGAGCGCGAGGCCGAGTGCGGCTGCTAAAGCTGAGTGATGGTCCATGCTAGGGCCTTTAGGCTAAGTATGGCGTAAATGGCGGCTAGCAGATCATCTAGCATCACGCCTAAGCCACCTTTCACTTTTGCATCGCATTGGCGGATAGGAAATGGCTTCCAAATATCAAATAAGCGGAATAGCAGGAATGCGGCTAGCCACCATTGCCATTGGTTTGTAGTGAAAGTAAGCACTAACATTATGGCGACAATTTCGTCCCAAACGATACCGCCGTGGTCAGATACGCCTAGGGCTTTGCCAGTTTTGTCGCAGAAGTAAATGCCTACTAAAAACAGCAGGCTAATCAGTGCTAGTTGTGTTGCGAGTGTATAGCCGTTAATGAGCCAGAATAGAGGCAGGCCCACTAACGTGCCAAAAGTGCCTGGAGCTTTTTTTGCCAGTCCACTGCCAAAGCCCAATGCAAAAAAATGTGCAGGATGTGAGAGCAATAATTTGCACGTAGGTTGATGGTTAGCCAAAGTGATCAAACCCTTTTTTGGTGATGTCTACAGTTTGTTCGTGATGGGTAACTGTTAACCCTAGCTCTGGTGTAGTCTCGCCGATTAGGCTGAGCGGTAGCTGTAATTGCTGACTTAGTTGCTGAATGTAAGCGCGTTGCGATTTAGGCGCGGTAAATAAAAGCTCATAGTCATCGCCGCCTGCCAATATGCACTGTTGGATATTGGCATCATCTAAGTGTGTGCGTAAATAATCGTGGCAATGAATGTTTTCTAGCGTGAGCTTTGCACCTAGGTTAGATGCTTTGAGTATATGGCTAAGGTCTGCTGTTAAACCGTCGGAAATATCAATACAGCTATTAGCGATGCCACGTAGTGCCAAACCGAGTGCTACTCGCGGCGTGGGGGTGGTTAATGCGTTTAGGCAGTGCGATGTGGTTGGTTCTGTTAGGGTAACTTTGCCTTGCAGATGAGCCAGCCCCAGTGCGGCACTACCTATCATTCCCGACACCCAAATATCATCGCCATTTTTTGCACCGCTACGTTGAATTGCTTGGCCTAATGGTACTTCACCCATGATTTGCACGCTCAAGGTTAATGGGCCTCTTGTGGTGTCGCCACCAATCAGGTCAACGCTGAATGCTTGCGCGCATGCAAAAAAACCTTTGGAAAACTCTGCCAGCCATGGCTCGTTCACTTCAGGCAATGCAATCGCAAGCGTTGCCCACTTTGGCTGTGCGCCCATCGCTGCCATGTCTGATATGTTCACGGCTAAGGATTTCCAGCCAATGCTATAGGGCGCTGCATCGTGAAAAAAGTGAGTGCCCGCTACCAGCATATCTGCTGAGATTGCTAGCTGCTGGCCTGGATTTACGCGAATCAATGCTGCATCATCCCCCACACCTAAATCTGCGTGTTGGGCAGGGCGCGTAAAGTATTGGGCGATTAAATTAAACTCTGACATGTGTTAATCAATTAGGCGGTTGGTGCAGATTTGGGTCTGAATGCTTTAACCATCGCTTCATTGGTTTCTATTCTGGGCATTGGGCTGTCTGGTGTAGCAAGTAGGTCTATACAGTATGGTACTGCAGCAAAAATCCCGTGCACCAACGTATTGCCAGCTTCATCCTTTAGCCCCTCTAAGGTTTGTGCAATCGCTTTGGGTTGGCCTGGTAAATTGATAATCAGGCACTGCTTACGCGTTACCGCAACTTGCCTTGATAAAATGGCAGTAGGGACAAAGTTTAGGCTAATCTGGCGCATTTGCTCACCAAAGCCCGGCATTTCCCTGTCGCCCACCGCTAGGGTTGCTTCTGGTGTGACGTCACGTAAAGATGGACCAGTGCCGCCGGTGGTCAGAATCAGATGGCAGCCTTGAAAGTCGACTAAATCGATTAGGGTAGATTCAATTTCGTCTTGCTCATCTGGAATCAATCGCGCCTCAAGGCTAAACGGCGTGGTAAGGGCTTGTGCTAGCCATGTACGCAGGCTAGGAATGCCTTTATCTTCATACTCGCCGCTACTTGCACGGTCGCTAATTGAAACTAATCCGATTTTAATGAATTCTTTGGTCATTTCTGGGTCACTAGTACTTAAGCAAGACTAAATCATACCATTACCAAGCTCAAAGGATATTTTATGCCAGTTGTTAGCGCCAATAAGTCATATGCCAGGTTAGTAAAGTTGATGCTGTTTTCTCTGGCAAGTTTAGGTTTGGTGCTGTTTGTGCATCAGCTCTATGCGGCAGATCAAAACCCCTATGAGCAGAATTATCGTAAGCAGAGTGCTGGTGATTTACGCTCTTTGCAACCAACGCCAGATACCAAGATGTTTGTTGGAAATCATAAAAATGAAGACAACATCACCATGCTGGAAGACGGTTATGATTTGATGGGCAGCTCTGGCTTCTCGGCGAAGGAGGCATCATCCGGGCTTGCGTTGCAGCATGCAAAATCAATTAAAGCCGATATTGTGATGGTGTATCAAAAATATGAGTCAGCACAAACGGCAAGCTCGAAGTTGCAGTTAATTAAAGAGGCGGCAAAAAAAGGTGGTGAAATTGATCCCAATGATTTAGAAGAGGGCCCTACGCAATATCAGTACCACGCAAGTTACTGGGCTAAGTTACCTATGCCTTTGTTTGGCGTGCATGTGATTAAGCTCAAACAAGGCAGTGCGAACGAGGCTGCACCTAAAGAGTTGCCTGGTTTGAGAGTGATAGCCGTGATTAAAGCCTCCCCAGCTTACAACATGGGTTTGCTACGCGGAGATACCATATTGAAACTAGGCGATGTGACATTAAATACTGCAGATGATTTATTCGCGGCAGTAAAGCGTTATGCAGGTCAAAAAGTGGCAGTGGAGCTACAGCGTGGGGATGAGGCAATGACGCAGTTTGTGCAATTAAACGCACGTAAATAAACTGAGCTCGTAGAGCTTGTTTCGGCGAGGAGTTTTACTGAATTTGTGTATTGAGCTCAGCGGGTAAGCATCTGCCACCACAAGCATGAGAGTTAAAACTTATGTTTAGGTGCTAAGGGCGGCAGTGCGGTTGGCTAAGTGAAGTAGCCAGTTTTAATGAGTTATTTTTGAATAAAGAAGATGAAATCTTCTGCGCTTTTTAGTTCGTGCAGCAATGTAAATGGGTTATTTGCAACCAATGTGCGTATGTTTCTCACGCTACTTTCTTTGCTGGTAATCACTTTCAAAATGTTACCTGGTGCTAAGGTGTCTAACGTCTCTTTTGTGCGGATGGTTGGGATCGGGCTATCTTCATGGCGTACATCAAGTACTGTATCAAAATTTATAGTCATGATTTTTTGCTACCTTGTTTTAGGGCATACCGAAGCAACTACGCTGGCCACGGTATGCGATTGGCTTTAATGCTGCAAGATTGCCGGATACGGCGCTAGTGCAGAATGTGAGTGCGGAAGTATTACTCGGCTTCCGGCTCGTCTGACTCTTCTGCGTTGGCAGAGGTTCCGCTGCTGGTGATTTCGCGCAGTAGTTTGAAAATCTCTCTACTGCTTTTCGGTGGTTTGTTGGCAAGATGCTCTTTTTGCGCATTGCGAATGAGTGCACGTAGCTGCTGGCTATCTGTATTTGGATGCAATGCCATGAACTCAGATAATGCATTCGGATCGCTGATGAGTCGGTCACGCCAGCGTTCAAGCCCATGGAAATAGGCATTCTCGGCAGTGTTTTTGCCTTCCCAGCGCGATAATTGCTCAATAATCGGCGCAGTATCGACCTCACGCATGAGGCGACCTAAATATTGCCGATGGCGGCGGATTGCACCATTCGCGGTAATTTTTTTTGTATCGAGTACGGCGATGAGCAACTCTTCCGGCAGGTTGAGCTTGTTGAGTTTGTCTTTGGAAAGTGCAGATAGCTTAACGCCCAGCGCCTGCTGTGCGTCAGCCTCAGCTTTTAATTTGGTTTTACTCGTAGGTAAGTCTGCATCTAAATTTGCATCGTTACTTAATTCTGTATCTTTAGTTGTCTTTTTAGGTTTCATGCTGAGGTATTATATCAGTTATGCAGTTGAGTGATAAAAGTACATTTTTTATAGTAGAAAGCGCTATGTCAGATTCTGGGTTTAGTTATACATTAGATGAAATTAAGCAGATGTCGGAAGACGTGCTTAAAGTGGCCAAAAACCTTGGTGCGAGCCAAGCGGAGGCTGAACTGAGCTTGAGTGTTGGGCAAAATGTTTCTGTGCGCATGAAGGAAGTGGAGCACATTGAATATAACCGCGATAAAGGCATGTCGGTCACGGTTTACTTTGGTAAGCAAAAAGGCCACGCCAGTACCTCAGACTTATCACCACAAGCATTGAAAGATACCGTTGCTGCCGCTTGCAACATTGCCAAATATACCGCCAAGGATGACTTTTGCGGGTTGGCAGACGCGGATTTAATGGCTAACGAAATTCCGGATTTAGACCTGCATCACCCTTGGCAGCTCTCAGTGGATGAAGCGGCGTTATTGGCTCAGCAATGTGAAGAAGCTGCTTTGGCGGTGGATGCACGCATTACTAACTCAGAGGGTGCTAGCGTTTCAACCGGCACAGGCTTTTTTGCGTATAGCAATAGCCATGGCTTTACAGGCGGCTACCCAAGCTCACGTCACGGCATTAGCTGCTCAGTGATTGCCGAGTCAGATGACAGCATGCAACGCGATTATTGGTATGCCACGGCACGCGCCGCCGAAGACTTACAATCACCTGTGGAGATTGGTAGGCTTGCCGGTGAGCGTACAGTTAAACGCCTAAACTCCAGAAAAATCAAAACCTGCCAAGTGCCGGTGCTGTTTGAGGCGCCGTTAGCCAGTGGGTTGATTTCTACTTTAATCAGCGCGATTTCTGGCGGCAATTTATATCGTAAGTCATCCTTCTTGCTTGATAGCTTGGGGCAGCAAGTTGCCTCACCACTACTGAATATCTATGAAGATCCTTTTATTAAAAAAGGATTGGCCAGCAGCCCGTTTGACAATGAAGGCGTTGCAACTAGTGCGCGTCAGTTAGTGAAAGACGGCGTGTTGCAAGGCTATGTGCTTTCCAGCTACTCAGCCAGAAAGTTGGGGCTTAAAACTACCGGTAATGCAGGCGGCAACCATAATTTAATCGTGCAGTCTGGCGCGTTGGATTTTGCTGGCTTATTAAAAGAGATGGGAACCGGACTGGTAGTGACTGAATTACTTGGGCACGGCATGAATATGGTAACCGGTGATTACTCACGTGGTGCTGCAGGTTACTGGGTGGAGAATGGCGTGATTGTACATCCGGTTGAAGAAATTACGATTGCTAGCAATATGGCAGAAATGCTAAAAATGATTGTGGCCGTTGGCAGTGATGTTTTGGTGCAAGGCTCAAAACAAGTGGGTTCTATCTTAATCGAACGCATGACTGTGGCGTGTGAATAATCTGCTTTCGCGCTTCCACTTAGGGCTTTAGCCCTTTAGTGGAGCGGCGATGCCAAATACTGGTATAGCAGATATATTCCACTGACAAGACCTTTACGGTTTAGGCGTGTGAATAATCTGCTTTTGTGCTCCCACTTAGGGCTGATATTAACAAATAAAGTCTGTCGAGACATGCCAACTTGCCAACATTGAGAGTCTTGAAAAAATTATTAGGTCGAGGCATATTTAAAACCAAGATTACGCATTATGAATACCTCTAATAATCATAAATCATGGGCTACTTGCTTCATTAATAACATGATGAATAAAATCATCAGTTATGACAAGTCTACGTTTCAAAACGACCCTCCAATGACTTGAGCCTAACTTACTTTCTTCATCATCACAAATACCATTTATAAAATTACGGACATTTGTTTTACTCCCAACTAAATTTTTTTGAAGATTATTTTCTTGATTGCTAGAGCTGCACCCACAAATAAATATGCAGAAAACATGGGGCTAAAAATTCCAATTAACCCTAATTGTAGTTTTGAAGAGGCTAATGATGCAATTCTAGTGTCGCTACCGTTCCACATGAACAAAAACCCCCAGCCTACAATACCAAAAATTGGAACTACGAAAAATAACAAGAAGCAGTAGTCACCAAAAGTAAATTCCTCAATGTTTTTTTGCAGCCTTATTGCCAAACCACCCTTGGTCTGCCTACGCCAGTACATCCAACCTAAAGCCAAATACAAGGGATAGAACGGCAAAGTAACCGCGTTATACAACTGAGCTACTTGTGGGAAATGAGATTTACTTGAGTATTGGTATACGGGGAAAAAGTAATTTATTAAATCCACATAACTTTTAAGAAGTGGATAAGTATCTAATACATCGTTAGGAACGCTCGTTGCAATTAATAAACCTAGCAACCATACAAAGAAAAATATGACACATGCGATTAGGTAAGGGTTATTTAACTTAATTTTCATGCTATGTTCTCCATTCTGCATCTTTGTTGTAACATCAATGATAGATTGGCATAAGTTCCGTCGACTCCGAAAATTTTATATCTTTCAATATTGGTCATAGTTTTTACCTCTTGCAATTGATGACTTACATGAAAGCAGTGAAGATTGGAAGGAGTCTTACCAATCGCATCTGATTAAAACCGATCCAAAATTGGGGCTTCCCGACCCAATGATCTTAGCACAGCTAGAAACTTTCTTAGGAAATACAGCAGTCAATCAACAGGCCAGAGAGGCCCATAAGTAAGCTAACTTGATTAACTCCAATTAAGCTTTTAATCGATTGATACAAAATTTTCTTAGTAGTGTCAAAAAAGGGCTCTTAACTAGAGCCCTTTTTTAATATCAACTTTCGACAGACTTTATTAATTTCTATCAGGGCTTTAGTCATTTAGTGTAGCAGTGATGCCAATCGCTGGCTTAGCGATATATTCCGCTGATGATGAAATAGTTTTGCTATAAAAAAAGCCCACTGAGTAGTGGGCTTTTTTATTTAGAGACTTACTTAGTCTCTTTAATTTCTTTTTCATCTTCAAAGAACTCGTCTTTGATTAAGTCACTTGGTACTAAGCCATCCTGTACCAGGCTTGCACGTCGTTGCAGATAAGCGTCACGCATGAAGGCGTAAGGGTCTAATGATGCATCATCTACCAAATCTTTTGCGTCTAGCAACTCAGTACGTTTGTCTATGAATTGCGCTGCACGTAACTGATTGTGCAGGCGAACTTCGCCGATATTGTGTGTGTAAGTGATTGGGTCAGTGGTTGATAGGTCAAAAATCCAGCCTGTAGTATCACGAACACTAGATGGGCCTGCAAATGGCAGTACCAAGTAAGCGCCTGGACCCACACCCCAGTAACCTAGCGTTTGACCGAAATCTTCTTTATGCACTGGGATTTTATCCATACCAGTAACATCAATAAAGCCTGCTATGCCGAATGTGCTGTTGATAACAAAGCGGCCTGCTTCGCTGAATGCGTTGGCAAGTTTAAACTGTAGTAGGTTGTTCAATACGTTGGTAAGTGTACCTAGGTTATTGAAAAAGTTGTTTACGCCGGTGCGGATAGGCGTCGGTGCGACTGTTTTGTAAGCAGTGGCAACTGGCTTGAATACAGCGCGGTCAGTAACATCGTTAAATTTGTAAACGCCGCGATTGATGCTCTCTAGCGGGTCTTTATTAGCTTGAGACGCGCAGCCAGTAACCATCGCAGCCATAAGGCAAGAGGCGAATAAATAGAATATTTTTTTATACATTTTTATGTTTCTTATTTAAAGACTTGTCGAAAAGTAGTGAACCATTATACCAATTTATTGAGAACTAAATATTGATAGCGATGCATGACGATAATTAACGCTTGTAAAATAAACCATTTGTTACATTTATGCAACAAAAATTCAGGCGCGGTTTTGTGCGTAAGCATTCGTGCGTTAGGCGGAATTACTTAACTCAAACCGTATTCTTATATAAGCTAAGTACGCGCTCACGCTGCGTGGCATGGTCTACAATCGGCTTTGGGTAATCTTGTCCAATCATGGTATTGATGCTAGATTGCCGCTGTGCCGGCATTAGCCACGGTGCGTGGATTTCTTTATCGTTGCAGCGCGTTAGCTCTGTCACATATTTGCGGATAAATTTACCATGCCCGTCAAAGCGCTCGCTTTGCGTGATTGGATTGAAGATTCTAAACCAGGGCTGTGCGTCGCAGCCGGTAGAGGCAGCCCATTGCCATCCGCCATTATTGGCGCTGAAATCAAAATCAATCAGTTTTTCTGCAAAGTAGCGCTCACCCCAGCGCCAGTCGATTAATAAATCTTTGACTAAAAAGCTTGCCGCGACCATGCGCAAGCGGTTGTGCATAAAGCCTGTTGTATTGAGCTGCCGCATGGCAGCATCTACCAGTGGGTAGCCGGTTTTTCCTTCACACCATGCGGCAAACAGTGTGGCTGAGTTAGGGAAAGGAATCGCCTCGAACTCCGGTTTAAATGCCTTGCCTGTTTCCAGCTGTGGGTTGTGGTGCAGTATTTGAAAGTAAAAGTCACGCCAGATGAGTTCAGAAGTCCAAGTTTCCGCACCGAAGCCGCCTATCTGCAGGGCGGTTCTTGCCAGCTGACGAATGGAAATGGTGCCAAAGCGCAAATGTACGGATAAATAAGACACGCCTTTGACGGCGGGGAAGTCGCGTGCCTCTTTGTAATGCTTGATGCGTTCTATAAAGTCAGCAAACAGTGTTGCCGCGCCGCTCATGCCTGTGGGTAAACGCATGCTGGATAAATTGGTGCGCTGAAACCCTAGTGACTCCAGGCTGCTTAGTGGCTGTGGTTCGACTTTGGCAAGGTTGCCTAGGTAGCGATCAACTGGGTAAGGCTTGAGGTAAAAGTCGTTAACAGTTTTGAGCCAGGTGTTTTTGTAAGGTGTAAATACGCTATATGGCTTGTGTGCCATGGTTAATATTTCATCTTTTTCAAAGATGACCTGGTCTTTGTAATGATGAAAATCAATCTGCTGCGCTTGCAGTTGCTGTGCAACTTGAGTGTCACGCGCAATCGCACTGGGTTCGTAGTCGTGATTGGTAAATACCGCCTCAGCTTGCAGCGCTTGTGCTAACTGCGGCACTTCATGCTGTGAAATACCATGCAGCACGATTAAATCACCGCCGTGTTGCTGGAGTGCGGCTTTGAGTTCTTTTACGCTCTCCCAGATAAACTCTACCCGGCGGTCTGCTTTATCCGGCAGGTTGTTTAAAATTTCTGTATCAAAAACAAATACGCAATGGACTTGCTGTGATGTTTTGAGCGCGTAATAGAGTGCGGCATGATCATAGTCGCGCAAGTCACGACGAAACCAGACTAGAGAGGTGGAATATTGCATGCGCTATCAGCTATTGATTAAGGTGCAGTGATTTTACTCCAGTTGTCACACTCCTTGTGATTGAAGCGATAGCATGTGCTGCTTAGCTTCTTGCGCCCATCATGTATTTTTGTGGCGGCGTAGAACTTGTTTCATTGCTGCTGGAAGGTGTGAGTAAGCCAAGTAGTAGTTGTAAGTCTAGTGATAATAGAATCAGCTCTTCATCGCCCAGTGCATCTACGCGCTCAAACACTTCGGTCGCATATTGGCGGTCTTTAATCAGTTTGGCTGGGTTAACTGCGCCTATTACTTTTCTAGCTGCTACAGAGAATTTTGACAATACAACTAAACATTGATTATCCATAATGACTCCCAGAGATTTTTTCTAAAAAAGTGCTAATTAGCTACAAATGCAATTTAATGGTGCATAGGTTAGTTGATTTAGGCACTTATCTTGTTGATATCTCTAAGATAAGCATTAAGCATGCCAGAAGAATTGCTATTTATTCGCGGTGGTATGGGTGGTTTTGTATGACGGTGTGAGCGCGGTAGAGCTGTTCACATAGCAGTACGCGTACAAAGGCATGCGGTAGGGTAAGTTTGGATAAGCCCCACAGCCAGTTGGCTTGCTGTTTTAGGCTGGCATGGATGCCATCGGCACCGCCGACGACAATGCTGATATCCTTGCCCAGTGATTGCCAGAACTGCATTTTCTCTGCTAGTTGCAGGGTAGTGACTTCTTGCCCACGCTCATCACAGACCACTAAAAAATCTCTGCCAGCAGCTTCCAGAATGCGCTTGGCTTCCGCTTCTTGTACCACGGTACTGTTTTTGCCATCCGCACGTTTATCTGGTTTGATTTCAATAATCTCAACACTGAGTTCACGTGGCATGCGCTTGATATATTCTACGCAAGCGGTTTCTACCCAGCCTGGCATTTTATGACCGACAGAAATAATGTGGAGTTTCAATTGGCTTTAGGGGAGCGGGTGGTGAGAGGGCGTGCGATGTGAGCATTTAACCCTGCGGCCTAGCGGTGCAGGGTGTGGTGGTCACTAAACTGGTGTAATGTGGCCGCGGCGTGCTTCTGCCTCGCCCCACAGTTGCTCAAGGTTATAGTAAGCGCGAGTTGCCGGTACCATGATGTGTACCACGATATCGTCTAAGTCCACTAAAACCCATTCGCCTTCTTTTTCGCCTTCAGTGCCGCGAATCGCAAAGCCTTTTTCTTTGATCTTTTCTCTTACGTTATCTGCGACAGCTTTCGCTTGGCGGCTGGAGTTTGCTGATGCAACGATCATGTAGTTAGTCATGCTGGTGAGCTTGCGCACATCCATCACGCTGATATCAAAACCTTTGATATCTTCAATTGCATCAACTACTGCGTTTTTCATAGCTTCTAAATCTAAATTTTTAGAAGCTGCTTTCGGGGTATCTTGTGTCATTTAAGCGGCCTGTGCTGGTATTGCATTACGTTGAGATTTTATGCGGTTTTCGTTATCCACATAAATAAGTTGCGGCGTGTAGTTTTCTAGTTCTGCTTCATTATAGTTCGCATAACTGGCGATAATAATGATGTCTTTAGGGTCTGCCTTATGTGCGGCAGCACCGTTCACTGAAATAATGCCAGAATGGCGATCAGCACGAATCGCATAAGTAGAGAAACGCTCACCATTGGTGACGTTGTAAATACTGATTTGCTCGTATTCGTGAATATTCGCCGCTTCGAGTAATTCTTCATCTATCGCACAGCTACCTTCGTAGTGTAATTCCGAGTGCGTGACGTGTACGCGGTGCAACTTAGATTTAAGCATGGTTCTTTGCATGTGCTTAACCGTTTTTCAAAAGGGATTGCATTATAGTCTTTTCAATCACTTAGCGCAAAAATCAATATTATCAATCAATCTGGTATTACCCAGCTTTGCAGCAATTAAGACAACAAGCCGCGTACCTTGGTTCGTATCTGGGTTCGTTTCCAGGCTCGTTGCCGGCTGTAAAGTGTCGGCGGCGCGTACTGAGATATAGTCCACCAGCCAGCCTTGTTGCGTGAGTGCTTGTGTTGCAGATTGGGTTAATCCGGCAAAATCGGTATTGCCTTGCTTGATTGCATCGACGATGCTGACTAAGCATTGGTGCAGTTGTGCCGCCTCAGCTTTTTGTGCGGGCGTTAAGTAGCCGTTACGCGAGCTCATGGCGAGGCCGCTTGGCTCGCGCACCGTGTCGCCGGCAATAATCTGTATCGGTAAGTTAAATTGCCGCACCAGTTCTTTAATGACAAACACTTGCTGAAAGTCTTTTTTGCCAAAGATAGCCACTTGCGGCATGACTAAGTTAAATAACTTCATGACGACCGTGGCCACGCCTGAAAAGTGACCAGGACGTGACGCACCGCATAGCTCTGAGGCAATCGGCGGCGCGGAGATGGTCATGGTTTGGTGCAGTTGCTCGCCATCAAAATCCGGGTACATTTCCGTCACGCTAGGGATAAACACAATGTCTGCGCCTGCGTCTTCCAGTCGCTTGCAATCAGCCTCAAGCGTGCGGGGGTAGCTAGCTAAGTCTTCGTTGGGGCCAAATTGTAGCGGGTTGACGAAAATGCTGGCGACTACACATTGCGCATGCTGCCTAGCTAAATTCACCAGTGCGATGTGCCCATCATGCAGGTTGCCCATGGTAGGTACAAAAGCAATGCTATTCTGTGCCTTAAGTGTGGCTCTGAGTTCGTCAGCAGTGTAGATGCGTTGCATATATTGGCTACAGTCGAAGTTTAGTAACTATGCTCAGGTGCCGGAAAGGTTTTGTCTTTCACGGCTTTTACATAGTTGCTCACAGCTTGTTGTACGCTGTTGGTATCAGCTAAAAAGTTTTTTACAAATCTAGGTGCTTTAAATTCACTAGGGTGTTTGCTGGCTACGCCATTATAAATGCCGAGCACATCTTGGATGACCAGCACTTGTCCATTGCAATCTACACCAGCGCCAATGCCGATAGTGAGTGCGGTAATGCTGTCTGTAATCTGTTTTGCTAATGCAGCCGGTACCATTTCCAGCACCATCATGCTGACGCCGGCGTTGCTCATGTCGATGGCATCTTGCATGATTTGATGGGCGCTTTCTTCGGTTTTACCCTGAATCTTATAGCCGCCAAGCTGATTAACAGACTGCGGTGTGAACCCCAAGTGCGCACAAACCGGAATGCCGCGTTCAATCAGATAGCGTGCGGTTTTTACACGTTCGCCACCACCTTCAAATTTAACCATGTGTGCACCGGAGCGAATCAGCCACTCTGCATTTTTGTAAGCAGCCTCGTTATCATGCTCGTAGCTGCCTACGGGCATGTCGGCAATAATCAAGGTGTTAGGTGCGCCGGCCGCAACGCTTTTAGTATGGTAAGTCATGTGGTGCATGCTTACGTTGAGGGTGTTTTCTGCACCCTGTAATACCATGCCTAGCGAGTCGCCCACTAATAGGATATCCACGCCTGCATATGCCATTAACTTAGCAAAAGTGGCGTCATAGCAGGTGAGCATGGCGATTTTCTCGTCGCTGGCGGCCATTTCATGTAGCTTAGGTAATGTCATGTACGTATACCAAAGGTTATTCAAAGTTGGGATTAAAGAACTCGCGCTGTCCTTTAATCTGCATGATGCGATCGAGCAGCAAGTTGAGTGAGCTGCCGTTTTTAACAATATTAAGCTTCTCGTTGTTGACGATCAAGACTGGAGAAGTGTCGTAGTTGTGGAATAGATCGCTGTATGCGTTGGCGAGGCGCTCGATATACTCTCTTGGGATTTCTTGCTCGTAGCTGACACTACGCTCTTCAATGCGTTCCATTAAAGAGTCGATAGGCGTTTGCAGATAAATCACTAAATCTGGCTTAGGCGCCTTAAGTTGCAGGTGCTGATAGATCTGATGATACAGCGCATATTCTTCATCATCTAAATTGAGCCTGGCAAATAACGGGTCTTTTTCTAAAAAGAAATCGGCGACTATCGGTTTTGCAAACATGTCGCGCTGGCTTAGTTCTTTGATTTGATTCGCACGTTGAAACAAAAAGAACAGTTGTGTAGGTAAGCCATAACGTTGCGCATCTTGGTAAAAACGCGGCAGAAAAGGGTTGGCCTCCGCTTTTTCCGAGAGATAGTCCACTGGAAATTTGTCAGCTAGCATTTTAGCCAGTGTGGTTTTGCCACAGCCAATTGGGCCTTCAACGACGATGTATGGAAATTTATTAAAAATGCTCATGGTTTAACTTACTGAGGGTAATTTTTTGCGGATGGTAATTTGTTGATGCCTAACAATAATTCTGGCGTCATATACATAGCTATTTTGCCATGATTAGGGATAGAAATATCCGGCGCGATTTCAAATAATGGCAATAAAACAAAGCCACGCGTATGCATGCGCGGGTGCGGCAGCGTGAGCTTAGGCGTGTCCAGTGTTACACCTTCATATAGCAGTAAGTCGCAATCCAATACGCGTGGCGCATTGATATAAGGGCGCTCGCGGCCTGCAATGTTTTCAATATTGAGTATAGCGTCGAGTAAGGCCTCAGGCGCGAGTGTGGTTTCTACTTCAGCCACGGCATTGATAAAGTCAGGCGCTGTATCTATGCAGTCAATCGGCGCAGTCTGGTAAAGCGATGATTGCTTGAGCAGGCGCGTTTGCGGTAGCTGGCTCAATGCAAGCAGAGCACGCTCCACCTGCGCTTTAGGGTTTTCCAGATTGCTCCCTAGTGCAACAAATGCGCGTTTCATCATGATTCGGATGGCGCGCTACTGCTTGGTTTTTTGCGATTTCTTTTTCTGCGCTTTTTAGGGGCGGTGTCCGCCTCTAGCATTGCCTGACGTGTTTCGCTATCAGCTTCTGCAAATGTGGTCCACCATGTGCCTAGCTCTGCTGGCAGTTCGCCAGACTCGCAGCGCAGTAGCAAGAAGTCGTACCCTGCACGATAACGTGGATGTATCAGTAAGCCAAAGGGACGTTTGCCCGAACGCTGCTCAAAGCGTGGCTGCATGCCCCAAATTTCTTTCATGGTTGCGGTGTAGCGATTATGAATCGCCAGTTTTTCCGCTTGTGAGGCGAGTACCTCACTCATCGCCATATGCAGTGCGGGAATAGGCGGATTGCCATCTTTTTTATAGACTTCCCACGCGGCGAGTACTTCATGCCACAGCAAGGTGGCAAACAGGAAACTAGGGTTGGCAGATTTACCTGACAGTATACGTTCATCTGTATTTTTGAGTGCCAGCATCACAAAGCGCTCGCCCATCGGCTGCTCTAGCACCACATCTAGCATAGGTAATAAACCGTGATGCAGATGCTGCTGACGCAGTGCGCTCACGCTTTCAATGGCGTGGCCGGATAAAAATAGCTTGAGCATTTCATCAAACAAGCGGCTAGGCGGTACGTCTTGCAGTAAGTCGGCCATTTTGGCGATAGGCGCCATGGTGGCTGGGTCAATTTTTAGCCCCAGTTTTGCCGATAAGCGCACCACGCGCAACATACGCACTGGGTCTTCGGCGTAGCGTGTTTCTGGTTTACCTATCATGCGCAGTATGCCTGCCTGAATATCCACAAACCCTTGGTGGAAGTCTAGTACGATCTCACTAGTGGGGTCGTAATACAGGGCGTTAGCAGTAAAGTCGCGGCGTGTGGCATCTTCTTCAAGGCTACCAAACACATTGTCGCGAATGATGCGGCCACTTTCGTTGGTGTGGGCGTCACCTTTGGCCTCATGGTGGCCGCGAAATGTAGAAACCTCAATGGTTTCATCGCCAAACAGCACATGTACCAGCCTAAAGCGTCTGCCGATAATGCGTGAGCGTCTAAATACGCGGTTAACTTCTTCAGGTGTAGCATCTGTGGCTACGTCAAAATCTTTAGGCACGCGCTGCAATAGTAAGTCACGTACTGCACCGCCTACGATATAGGCTTCAAACCCTGCTTTTTGCAGGCCTTCAATGGTTTTTATTGCCGCATTGCTTAACAGCCTGCGGTCAATCTTGTGCTTTTTTAGCGGGATGCTGATAGCGCTGTCTGCATTACTGCCTTTTCTTTTGGCAGATTTCTTTGTGCCTAAGATTGGACGCGTTGCATGTTGTGTTTTTGCGTTTTCTGGCTTGGCTCGTGCTGGTGTTTCGTGCCCGGTTTTAGCTAGCTTAGACTTAAAGATTTTGTTGAACAGTTTTCTTATCATGTTGAAATTATAGCTTAACCTATATTGATTCTAAAATCTGAATGATGCATGGGTGGATGCCAGCCGTGCTTTCAGCGTTGCGTGTTGTGCAGTGTGTGCTGGCGGCTTGCCGCTGCTCAAGCCTGCTCGTTTCTCCACAATACGTCACTCACGTCGGCTTCTTTGTTAATAATACGACACATCACAAATAATAAATCAGATAGGCGATTTAAATATTGCAGGGAAATTTCAGTCACTTTTTCGTTACGGTGTAGTTCAATTAATTTGCGTTCTGCACGGCGGCATACTGTGCGTGCTAAGTGGCAGAAAGCTGCGCTTTTAGTGCCGCCTGGCAATATAAATTCTTTTAATGGGCTTAGTTCGCCATTCAGTGTGTCTATGCTATGTTCTAAATCTTCCACACACGAGGCTGTTAATAGTACATAGCCTGGAATGCAAATCTCCCCGCCTAGGTTAAATAAATCGTGCTGAATTTTAGTCAGCGTGGCTTGCAAGCGTGTAGAGACTCCCTCTGCCAAGATTAATCCGATGACTGAATTTAGTTCATCTACATCGCCCATTGCTTCGACACGGATACTGTCTTTGCTGATGCGGCTGCCATCGCCCAGCCCGGTGGTGCCATTGTCACCAGTGCGTGTGTAAATTTTACTTAAACGGTTACCCATTATTCATCCTTTTGCTGATGCGACTGTGATGCCTGATGCTAGGTTATGTTGCGCTATGCGGTTGAGCATTTAACCATCTCAACGGTTTATAATGTGTGCATTGTAACTTAACCGCTTAACCATGACTGTTTAACCATGACCGATCAATTTACTACGCATAATTTAAAGCAAAGACCAGTCGCTGTTTTTGATTCTGGCGTGGGTGGTATCTCGGTTTTACAGCATATTCATGCATTGCTGCCTAATGAGCAGTTACTGTACGTGGCAGACAGCAAATACGCGCCTTATGGCAATAAAAGCCCGGCGGAGATTCAAGCACGCTGTGTAGAGCTTTCAGATTTTCTAATCGCAAACCATGCTAAAGCCATCGTCGTGGCGTGCAATACGGCGACTGCTGCAGCTATCGATATGATGCGCGAGAAATATGCACTACCGATTGTTGGCATGGAGCCAGCCGTCAAGCCTGCGGCCGCTGCCTCAAAAAATGGCATTATCGGCGTGCTGGCAACCACCGGTACTTTAAAGAGTGCCCAATTCGCAGGCTTGCTAGAAAGCTATGGCCGCAATGTAAAAGTAGTCACGCAGGCATGTGTCGGCTTGGTGGAGTGTGTAGAGCGCGGAGAGTTGCAAGCCGATAGTACGTTGCAATTGGTTAAAAAATATTGCCAGCCATTACTGGATGAAGGCGCAGACACCATCGTGTTGGGCTGTACGCATTACCCCTTTGTACGATCATTGATAGAGCAGGTAGTAGGTGCGCAGGTGAGTCTTATTGATACTGGCGCTGCGGTTGCTAAACAGTTGCAAAAGCGATTAGCCGCGCTTGATTTACTCACTAGCGAGTCACAGGTGGGGAGTGTACAATTTTGGACCAATAGCGCTGCCGATAATGCAAAGCAGGTGGTGCAAGATTTGTGGAAGCAACCAGCAGCAGTTAGTGTGCTATAGCTTGATGTCGTAAGTTACCCATTTGGTTTGCGTGGCGATTTTATCGTAGGTGTTTCTTGCAGGGTAATTGTTGTCCGCAGTAATCCAGCGTAGTACGGACCAGTTCTTTTCTTTCGCAATTTGTGCGACAGCTTCAATCAGTTTTGTGCCTATGGCGTGGCCGCGGGCGGAAGGGGTGACAAATAAGTCATCTAAGTAGCCACCGGTGGAAGCCGACAGTGGCCGTGCAAACGGTCGGTAATGCGCGATGCCAACCGCAGTACCTTCATGGTCGGTGGCGATCAAACCATTTACTTCGTGATTGGGATTGTGCAGCCAAGACCAGACTTGGTCTCGCATTTCTTGTGTCTGTGTAACTTGGTAAAACTCCGCATACGCTGCGTATAAACTACACCAGCTGGTGTAGTCGGATATGGCGATGGGGCGAACGGAGATCATTGCAGAGGCACTACCTGCTATTACTAGTGGTTAGTGATGGTGGCCAACGACTTCGCCGGCTTTTAATTTGTATTTTGTGCCGCAGTAAGGGCAGGCAACGTGGCCGGTTTTTGCTACATCTAGAAATACACGTGGGTGAGATGACCATAATGCCACCTCTGGTGTTGGGCAGTGCAACGGCAGGTCTTTAGCTGATACTTCGATTTCATTCGCGTTAGACATTAAAAGATCCTTAATTTCACCACTCCCGCTTGCGCGGGAATGGTGGTGTTAGTTTTTATACTAATGTTAACCAGTCTGCGTGTTTTGCAGATTTGCCTGTCACTACATCAAAGTACAGTTTTTGTAATTGTTTAGTGATTGGGCCCGCTGTGCCTGTACCGATTGCGCGGTTATCTAGCTCACGGATAGGCGTTACTTCAGCGGCAGTGCCTGTGAAGAATGCTTCGTCAGCGCCATAAACTTCGTCGCGTGTGATGCGTTTTTCAATCACTGGAATACCTAATTCAGTTGCTAGTTGCACGATAGTGTCGCGGGTGATGCCTTCTAGCGCACTGGTTAGGTCTGGCGTGTATAGTTTGCCGTTACGCACGATAAAGATGTTTTCGCCAGAGCCTTCTGCAACAAAGCCGTCAACATCCAGTAATAAAGCTTCTTGGTAGCCATCTTGAGCAGCTTCTTGGTGTGCCAAAATGCTGTTCATGTAGTTGCCGTTGGCTTTGGCTTTACACATAGTGATGTTTACATGGTGACGTGAGAATGATGATGTTTTCACGCGAATACCGTTATCCAACGCGTCTTGACCCATGTACGCGCCCCATTTCCATGCGGCTACGATAACATGTGTAGAAAGTGTTTTTGCGGAGATACCCATTGCTTCTGCACCGTAGAATGCCATTGGGCGCATGTAAGCAGATTCTAGGTTGTTATCACGTACTGCTGCTTTTTGCGCTTCGATGAGCTCTTCTTTGCTGTAAGGCATTTTCATGCCTAAGATATGCGCAGAGCGGAATAATCTGTCGGTATGCTCTTTCAAGCGGAAAATTGCAGTGCCTTTGTCTGTTTTGTAGGCGCGTACACCTTCAAACACGCCCATGCCGTAGTGCAATGTGTGTGTTAAAACGTGGGTGGTGGCATCACGCCAGTTCACCATCTTACCGTCATACCAAATTACGCCGTCGCGGTCTGCCATACCGCCAGAAGTTGCTGCAGGGTTAGCCATGCTGAGTCCTTAAAATGCTTGAAGTTTTGCAAAAGTAATATTGTAAACGAGTGCGCACTTGGTTTGCAGTAATTTCTCTGATTTGTAGATAAATTTATCATGCAACATGTTGAATTTATTGTGCATGGTAGAATCTTTACCTATTAATGATGCTGCAAAGGTGTGATTCAGTGAATAAATTCATAAGATTGATATTGCTGGTGCTATTACTGCCGGTATTGGTGAGCTGTGGCTCTGCAAATAATGCGCAAAAATTTAATACTACAGATATTACCGGGGTGGATTTTGGCAACGGGCTTAACTTGACCGATCACACTGGTAAAGCACGTTCATTGAGTGATTTTAAAGGTAAAGTGGTTGCCTTGTTTTTTGGCTACACGCATTGCCCAGATGTGTGTCCAACCACGCTTAACGATATGAAGCAAAGCAAGAAGCTGCTAGGTGCGAACGCTAGTGATTTGCAGGTACTGTTTGTGACTTTGGACCCAGAGCGTGATACGCAGCCATTGCTGGCGCAATTTGTACCTGCTTTTGACCCTAGCTTTATTGGCCTGTATGGGACTAAAGAGCAAACAGCGGCTGTGCTTAAAGATTTTAAGATTTTTGCAGCAAAAGTTGAAAACAAAGGACGTAGCGGTTACACCATAGACCATAGTGCGGGTGTCTATGTGTTTGATAAAACGGGCAAGATTCGCCTGTATGTGGATTACGGGACTAAGCCCGATTTGATTGCGAGTGATATTCAGAAACTGCTGTAACTCTGGGCACCAAGTGCGAGCAAGCCAAGCAGCTTAAATCTCATGTAGCTTAAATCACGTGTAACTTGGGCGACCACGCCTTCAGCTCTTTTTCTGCCGTTTTGTAGTCTGGGAAAATACTGGCGACCACTGCCCAGAATTTTGCCGAGTGATTCATCTCTTTTAAATGTGCCAGCTCATGACACACTACGTAATTGATAATGTGCGGCGGTGCTTGCAGCAAGCGCCAGTTGAGCCGAATTTCTTTTCTGGAATTGCAGCTACCCCAGCGCGAACGTGCGTTGGATAAAAATAATTCAGGTGTAGGCACGCCTAGCTTGGTGGCAAAAAGTGCTAAGCGTCTGGAAAAGTCAGTCAACGCCTGTTTTTTGTACCATTGCAGCACTTTACGCTCTACCGCGCTTGGTTCATCGTGATTCGGCATGGCGAGTTGTAAAAAGCCGGGCGTATATTCAACCGCTCTTGAGCGAGCATCCTGTTTTGTCACTAGCGTTATATTGTTGCCCAGCAATAACAGTTGGTTGCCGTGTTGCCATTGCATCGGTGGTTGTTGGTTGGCGCTACGCGCTTCTAATTTTTTAAGTATCCAATCCGCTTTTTGCGCAATCAGGCTCTCCAGAATAGTTTGCGCGATGCGCTTGGGCGCATGCACAACCAAGCCTTCTTGCGTGATTTTGAGGCCAACAGTGCGGCGCTGCCTGCGTTCCAGTGTGTAATGAATTTTCTCACCAGAGGGGAGTTGGATGCTGTGGCTCATTGGTTTAACGTTAGTTCAGCGTTGCCATTTCAGATTCTATCCAATGCTCAACTTGGCTGTTTAATGCATCAGTTTTAACGTTCACGGTTGGTATCGGCTCGCCGATATGTATCTGAATCACACCAGGCTTTTTGATAAAAGAGTTTTTAGCCCAAAATTTGCCGGCGTTATGCGCCACAGGCACGACCTGTGTTTCGGTATGGGTTGCCAGCCATGCGCCGCCAATATGATATTTGCCACGCTCGCCCGGAGCTTTACGCGTACCTTCAGGGAAAATCACTACCCACAAGCCTTTGGATAGTCTGGCTTTACCTTGTGCCACCAGTTTTTTCAGTGCTTCGCGCCCTGCGCTGCGGTCGATGGCAATCGGTGATGACATCGCCAAGCCCCAGCCGAATATTGGAATCCACAATAACTCACGTTTCAGCACGTAAACTTGCGTCGGGAAAATTGCCTGAAACGCTAAGGTTTCCCATGCGGACTGATGCTTTGCCAGAATAATGCTGGGTGTTGCTGGAATGTTCTCCAGCCCTTGGATTTCGTGCTTGATGTTGCATGTAATACGCAGCCACCAAATCATGCTGCGCGCCCAGCCTGAGATTAATACATTGCGGGTGACCGGCGCTAACGGTAGCGAGAGCAGGGCAATAAATGTAAAAATTGGTGCAGTAATAATCTGCCCGAGTAGGAATAATGTAGAGCGTAACAGCAGCATGGGCTTAGGTGTGTTCTAAAGTTTAGATGTATTCTGGGTTAGTCGTTTTCCGCAATGATATATTGCGCAGCTTCACTTAAATCGGCAAATACGATGGTGTTGGCTGGTAACTCACCAGAGCCTAGTGTGGTCTCACCCTTGCCGGTGCGCACTAAAATAGGCTGACAGCCTGCGTTTGCAAACGCTTGTAAATCGCGCAATGCATCGCCCACGCCGCATACTTGGTTTAAATCTACAGAAAAACGCTTGCCAATTTCTTTAATCATGCCAGTTTTGGGTTTGCGGCAGTTGCAGTTATCGTCCGCCGAATGCGGGCAATAAAACACGGCATCAATACGCCCACCCACCAGTGCCAGCTCTCGGTGCATTTTGTCATGGATGCTATTGAGGGTTGCCATATCGAACAAGCCACGGCTCACGCCGGATTGGTTAGTGGCAACCACTACCCTGAATCCGGATTGGTTCAATAGGGCTATGGCTTCAAGACTGCCAGGGATGGCAATCCACTCATTAGGATTTTTAATGAAATTGGCGGAGTCCTGATTAATAACACCGTCACGATCTAGTATCACTAACTTCATAAAGTAACCAATCCTGTTTGAATAGAAACCACGCTCACTACTTTAAGACTTTTGTAAGGTGCCAAGGTCTTAATGTCGTGAGCATGTTGCATTGATAATTAACCTGCCAGCTTAGATAAGTCGGCAACACGGTTCATGGTTTGGTGCAATGTCGCTAACAAGCCTAGGCGGTTAGCTTTAAGCGCTGCATCTTCTGCGTTCACCATCACGTTGTCGAAGAAGTCATCCACTGGCGCTTTTAATGCTGCCAGTGCTTTTAGTGAGTTTGTATAGTCGCCGCTCTCAAACTGTTTATCTGCTTCAGGTTTCACCGCGATCAGTGCGTTATTCAGTGCAATTTCAGCGGCTTCTTGTAACAAGCTCACATTTACTTGCGCCTGCACTTCACCTTCCACTTTTTTCAGGATATTGCTAACGCGTTTGTTTGCAGCAGCTAATGCAGGAGCCTCAGCGAGTTCAGCAAAGGTGCGCACGGCCGCAAGGCGTTGTGGAATTTCACTGAGCAGGGCTGGGTCGAGTGACAGTACTGCATCTACTTCTTGTGCGGTAGCGCCGTTCTCACGCAAATTAACGCTCAAGCGGTCAAAGCAGAACTCTTTGATGGCTTGCACGGTAGCTGCGGTATTGGCTGCATCATGCTCAAACGCTGACAGTACGTCATGAATAAGTTGTTCAAACGCCAACGATAGTTTGCCTTCAATCAGCATGCGGATAATGCCGAGCGCTTGCCTACGTAAAGCAAATGGGTCTTTATCGCCAGTTGGTTTTTCGCCAATGCTGAACAAGCCAACCAGTGTTTCCAGTTTATCTGCTAATGCAACGGTGATGCCTACTTGGTTGCGCGGTAAGTCATCGCCCGCAAAGCGTGGTTTGTAATGGTCTTCAATTGCAAAAGCAACTTCGTTATCCAAGCCTTCATGCTGCGCATAGTAGCGCCCCATAATGCCTTGTAACTCAGGGAACTCGCCTACCATGTCGGTAATCAAGTCAGTTTTTGCCAATTGTGCTGCTAAGCTAGCTTTCGCTGCTAACTCAGCACCACCCAGTTGTTGACCAATGGCCTTAGCAATCGCACGTACACGCTCTGTACGCTGGCCTTGTGAGCCTAGCTTGTTGTGGTAAACCACTTTTTCTAGGCTGGCAATGCGTGATTCCAGTGTTTTTTTGCGGTCTTGGTCAAAAAAGAACTTGGCATCGGCTAAACGTGGACGTACCACGCGCTCGTTACCACCAATCACTGCAGATGGGTCGGCAGGGCAAATGTTAGACACGATTAAGAACTTGTTCGTTAATTTGTCATTACTGTCTAACAATGGGAAATACTTTTGATTCGCCTTCATGGTAAGAATCAAACATTCTTGCGGTACTTCTAAATAGACTTCTTCAAACTGCCCAAGTAGCACATTTGGGCGCTCTACCAAGGCAGTTACTTCATCGAGCAATGCATCATCGTCAATCGGTTTCAGGCCTTCTTTAGCGGCAGCTGCGGTGAGTTGGCGTACGATTTCAGCACGACGTTCTGCAAAGCTGGCAATCACTGCACCTTCTGTTTTGAGTTGTTCAGCGTAGCTATCTGCGTTTTTAATCACAACATTGGCGGATGCAGCCTCAAAGCGGTGGCCTTGCGTTTGGTTGCCAGCGTTTAAGCCGAGTGCACTAGTTGCAACAATATCACTACCATGCAACGCAATTAAACCATGCGCTGGGCGCACAAAGTTAACGCTGCTCCAGCCATCGGCTAGTTGGTAAGTCATCACTTTAGGGATAGGCAGTTTTTGGATGGCTTCTTCAATCGCTTTTTGTAAGCCATCGTTTAGCACAGCACCTTTTTGTGTCACTTCTAAAAACAAGGCTTCATTTTTGCCGTCCATTTGTTTGGTTAGCTGTGAAGCTGCGGTTTCGTCTAAGCCCATGCCATTTAAGCGTTTAATCAGGGCAGGGGTGGCATTACCGTTTGCATCCAAACCTACGCTCACTGGCATCAGTTTTTGTGAGATTTTTTTATCTTTAGCTTGCGCTGCTATGGCGGTAATATGCGCTGCCAAACGGCGCGGTGTAGCAAAAGAGGTCACTACTGAGTTTTCAGCAGATAAGCCCTGAAGTTTCAAGGTTTCAAATAGGGTGCTGCTGAATGCGTCGCCTAGCTTTTTCAGTGCTTTTGGCGGAAGCTCTTCTACAAATAATTCTACAAGTAAGTTTTGTTGTGACATGATTTAAGCAACCTTCTTATCTTTTTCTTGTTTTTCTTTATCAAGCTTGGCTAGCACTTCATCGGCCCAATCTTTTGGAGCCATCGGGAAGCCAAGTCTGGCGCGGCTATCTAAGTAGCTGGCAGCAACTGAACGTGCTAAGTTGCGGATGCGGCCGATATAGCCTGCGCGCTCAGTGACAGAAATCGCACCGCGTGCATCAAGTAAGTTAAAGGTGTGGGCGGCTTTGAGCACTTGCTCATAAGCTGGCAGCGCCAATTGGTTTTCCATCAAGTGCTTGGCTTGTTTTTCATGCGCATTGAATGCGGTAAACAAGAAGTCAGCATCGGAGTGCTCAAAGTTGTAAGCACTTTGCTCTTGTTCGTTTTGCAGGTATACATCGCCATAGCTTAAGGCTTTACCGTTTGCATCACGTGTCCAAGTCAGGTTGTACACGTTATCCACCCCTTGCAGGTACATGGCTAAACGCTCTAAACCATAAGTGATTTCGCCGGTAATCGGTTTGCAATCAATGCCGCCTACTTGTTGGAAATAAGTAAACTGCGTCACTTCCATACCGTTTAGCCAGACTTCCCAGCCTAAGCCCCACGCGCCTAGGGTTGGGTTTTCCCAGTCGTCTTCTACAAAGCGGATGTCATTTTGTTTTAAGTCAAAGCCTAGTGCTTCTAGTGAGCCTAGGTACAGTTCCAAAATGTCTGCTGGTGCTGGTTTTAGTACCACCTGAAATTGGTAGTAATGCTGTAAACGGTTTGGGTTTTCGCCATAACGACCATCTTTAGGGCGGCGGCTTGGTTGCACGTAAGCGGCTTTCCAAGGCTCAGGGCCTAATGAGCGTAAAAAG
>Ga0208751_100131_pt1 | contig 26437 bp, 25 predicted proteins | sample LakWasMet22_HOW5_2_FD_183868 | JGI IMG/M metagenome (GOLD analysis project Ga0208751, IMG submission 183868) | Freshwater sediment methanotrophic microbial communities from Lake Washington under simulated oxygen tension - Sediment Metagenome... | ecosystem: Environmental > Aquatic > Freshwater >... | reverse complement strand
TCAGCAATAAAGCGCTGCTGCATAGACTGGCTTTTGGGGTAAATCAAGCGCGATAAATCCTGAACGCTTTCTCTGGGCTGCAAGGGCCAGTCCATCGCCGATAGCGACTCACCACTTGCCGCGGCAGACAACAACGGCACATGCAACATCAGCGCTAGCGCCATTAATGTTAACTGCTGTCTTGCCGCGTAAGTTTTCATGTTCAACCCATTTCTTTTTTGGCTCGGGCAATAGCAGCTTTAACCTGAACAGGCGCTGTACCGCCGATATGGTTACGACTTTGCAGAGAACCTTCCAGTGTTAATACGGCATATACATCCTCACTGATATCCGCTGCAAATTTCTGCAAACTTGCCAGAGGCAGATCGCTTAAATCCACTTTCTGGTCTACCGCATGGCGTACAGCCAGCGCCACGACTTCGTGCGCGTCCCGGAACGGCATGCCTTTTTTCACAAGGTAATCAGCCAGGTCTGTCGCTGTAGCAAACCCCTCGCTGGCGGCCTGACGCATATTTTCTTTATTGACGGTAATGCCGCGCATCATGTCAGCATAGATTTCCAGCGTCACCAGTAAAGTGTCTGCCGTATCGAACAGCGGTTCTTTGTCTTCCTGATTGTCTTTGTTGTAAGCAAGCGGCTGACCCTTCATCAGGGTGAGCAATGCAGTCAGGTGCCCGTATACGCGACCGGTTTTACCGCGCACCAGCTCAGGTACGTCCGGGTTCTTTTTCTGCGGCATGATCGATGAACCGGTACAGAAACGGTCTGCAATATCAATAAACGCAAAGCGCGGCGAGCTCCACAGAATCAGCTCTTCAGACAAGCGTGATAAATGCGTCATCACCAGTGATGACGCAAAGGTAAATTCAATCGCAAAGTCACGGTCTGACACCGCATCCAGCGAGTTCTCACATACCCCGTCAAAACCCAGGGTTTTCGCAACCATTTCACGGTCTATCGGGTAACTGGTACCGGCCAGTGCAGCGGCGCCCAGTGGCAGGCGGTTAATGCGTTTTCTGCAATCGCTGAAACGTGCGGCATCTCGCTTCAGCATTTCAACATAGGCCATCAAGTGGTGGCCGAATGTTACCGGCTGCGCCACCTGCAAGTGCGTAAAGCCCGGCATGACAGTATCGTAATGCGCTTCAGCCAGATCCAGCAGGCTGGCCTGCAGCTTGTGCAAGCCAGCAACCACGTGGTCTGTCGTCGCACGTAGCCACAAGCGCACATCCGTCGCCACCTGGTCATTACGGCTTCTGCCCGTATGTAAGCGCTTACCTGCGTCACCGATCTTATCGGTTAAGCGTTTTTCAATATTCAGGTGTACGTCTTCCAGATCCAGTAGCCACTCGAACTGGCCGCCTTCGATCTCTTGCGCGATTTCCTGCAAGCCTTTTTCAATCGCAGCGAAATCCTGCCTGGAGATAATCGACTGCTCGCTCAGCATCTGCGCGTGTGCAATGGACCCTTGTATGTCATATGCCGCCAGGCGGTAATCGAAACCTACAGAGGCTGTATATTTTTTCACCAGCTCTGCTACCGGTTCATTAAAACGCCCTGACCAACTGGTGTCTTTTTTATTGAGCGAGTTTACTTTTTCTGTCACTTTTCTTTGCCTATCTGTTTTAAACTTTGTCGTTAACGACGATATACTTTCATCTATAAGTATAATGCAAAACAAATACTTTTAAGGCCAATTCTATCAACACTGCAACTTAGACCAAGGCAGCCATACGTCAAAATAAACATGAAAAATACCGGCCGCTTACCCAATATACGCAACCTTGGCATCCTGTTGCGCGTACTCATCATCGCCAACTCCGCGCTGGCATTGATTGCGTATACCTTAAGCACTGATCTGGCAGATTTTTTCCTGCGCATGGCAGCCATCTCCGCGCTGGCGCAGCCAATGCTGTTAAGCAGCCTGTTTTTACTCTACGTCTGCTACCCCCTGATTACCAGGCTGAACTACCAACAGGGGATTATCGCGATATTGGCCCTGATCATGCTGTGTATCTCAATCATATACAAGCTCTTTGCCCAGCTCTGGGTTTTTGATGATTTACCGGAATTATCACGGATCCTTTTTGCTGCAATGTTCATCAGCGCATTGACGCTATACTATTTTAACCTGCGTTATCGCGCCCACTCACCGGCCGTAACCGAAGCGCGACTACAGGCGCTACAGGCGCGCATCCGCCCGCATTTCCTATTTAACAGTATCAATGCCGTGCTATCGCTTATCCGCAGCCAGCCCAAGCAAGCCGAAACGGCTTTAGAAGACATGGCTGACCTGTTTCGTGTACTGATGGCCGACAACCGTGAATTGGTGCCGCTCGCCCAGGAAATTGCCCTGTGCCGGCAATATCTGGCGCTTGAGAAGCTGCGCCTGAACGAACGCCTGAATATTCAATGGCAAATTGACAACATGCCGCCAGATGCGATGATCCCGCCGCTGGTATTACAACCGCTGGTAGAAAATGCGGTTTATCACGGCATTGAGCCGCTCGCCAGCGGCGGCACGATTACGATTCAGATCTATACCAAACTGAATGAAATTCATCTAATATTGAAAAACCCTTACAGCACGCCCAACCATCACCAGCATGGCAATAAAATGGCGCTTGGCAATATTAAAGAGCGGCTGACGCTGCACTTCGATCTTGAAGCCTCCCTCAAAAGCAAACGGGAAAAAGGCGAATATGAAGTACACATTATCCTGCCCCACCAGAAACAGAAACATTAATGGCTATGCTTAATATTTTAATCGCCGATGATGAAGCCCCTGCCCGCAACCGCTTGCGCGACCTGCTGACCGATATCGGCAACACCCATATTGTTGCCGAAGCAAAAAACGGTAAAGAAGCCCTGCAGCGCGCAGATGAATTGCAGCCGGACATCGTACTGCTGGATATACGCATGCCGGAAATGGATGGTATCGAGGCTGCACAGCACTTGCAGAAATTATCAAAACCCCCGGCAATCATTTTTACCACCGCTTTTGATAATTACGCTATCCAGGCTTTTGATATGAATGCCGTCGACTATTTATTAAAACCGATAAGGCTGGAGCGGCTGGAAAAAGCGCTGCAAAAAGCACGCGCCTTGCAGCCGCAGCAGCTTGCTGCAATCACGCCGCTATCCCCGAGAAAAACACATCTCACGATAACCGAGCGTGGCCGCATCCTGCTAGTACCGGTTGACGACATCATCTACCTGCGTGCCGAACTTAAATACGTCACCGTACGCACGGCAGAACGTGAATACCTGATCGAAGAATCGCTGACGCATCTGGAGCAGGAATTTGACAAACTGTTTATCCGCCTGCATCGCAATTGCCTGGTCGCGCACGCTTATATTCTCGGTTATGAAAAGCGCAGCAGCGATGAGCATGGCGAAAAACAGTGGGTAGCGCTGCTAAAACACGTACCTGAAACCGTCACTGTCAGCCGCCGCCAGCAACACCTTATCCGCATGACTTAATTTCACTTTACATAAGGACGCTTAAAGTGTGTTTAGCCAAGGCTACAGCACAGCTTGTGATAAAATGAAAACTCATTATTTAATAATCAGCATAGCCTGTACTTAGCGCATGAATAATTCCGCCAACCCTACCTCAAATACACCGGCACCCAAAAAACTGGTGATCGCTTCCCGCGAAAGCGCGCTCGCCATGTGGCAGGCTCGCCATATTCAAAGCCGCTTGCAGGCACTGTACCCTGAAACGGAAGTCACTATCCTGGGCATGACCACCACCGGTGACCAGATTCTGGATACGCCCCTGGCAAAAGTCGGCGGTAAAGGCCTGTTTGTAAAAGAGCTGGAAACAGCGCTGGCTGATGGCCGTGCCGACCTTGCCGTACATAGCATGAAAGATGTGCCGATGAACCTGCCGGAAGGCTTTGTGCTGGCAGCAACCGGTGAACGTGAAGATGCACGCGATGCATTTGTTTCAAACAACTTTGCTTCACTGGAAGACCTGCCGGCAGGCAGCATCGTAGGCACCTCAAGCCTGCGCCGCCAGAGCCAGCTGCAGGCGCGTTTCCCGCACCTGAAAATCGAATCCCTACGCGGCAATCTGCAGACGCGTTTACGCAAACTGGACGAAGGGCAATATGCCGCGATTATTCTTGCGGCAGCGGGTTTAATCCGCCTGGAACTGGGTAGCAGGATCCGTCAGCTCATCACACCGGAACAGAGCATTCCGGCTGTTGGCCAAGGCGCACTGGGTATAGAAATCAGCGCCAGCCGTGCCGATATGATTGCAGTGCTTGCGCCGCTCAACCACGCTGACACGCAGCTATGCGTTGAAGCAGAGCGCGGCATGAGCCGCACCCTGGCCGGAAGCTGCACCGTACCGCTCGGTGCTTATGCAGTATGTGAAGGCGATAACATCCGTATCACTGGCTTTGTTGCCAGCGTGGATGGCAAACAGATGCTGGTTGAAACTGCAACCGGCAGCAGAAATGATGCTGAAACCTTAGGTAAGACGCTGGCAAACCGCTTAATCGCGCAAGGTGCTGATAAGATTCTGGCAGCGCTCTGACCCGGCTGCCTTAAACATACTGCCTGACTCGCCTGAACATGACCCCAGACCACTTACTCGCAGGTTTACATATCGCGGTAACCCGGCCGGTTGACCAGGCGCAGAGCTTGTGCGGCAGCATTGAACAACATGGTGGCACTGCCATTGCGTTTCCGTTAATCAAGGTTTCCGCGTTAGAAAATTATCAGGTTTTTGAACAGCAGCTTATTCAGTTGGCTGATACCGACTGGGCCATATTTATAAGCACGAATGCCGTAGATTTTGCCTTACCGCGTGTACTCAAAAAATATGGCCAATTACCCGAGCAACTAAAATTTGCCGCAATCGGTCACCAGACGGCCAATGCACTAAGCCAGTACGGCATCAACGATGTGCTGATTCCCGAAGGTCGCTACGACAGTGAAACCCTGCTGGCCCTACCCGAGATGCAAAACGTTTCCGGCAAAACCATCGCGATCTTCCGTGGTGTCGGCGGTCGTGAACTGATGGCGGAAACACTGAAAACACGTGGCGCCCGCGTTTATTTTGCTGAAAGCTATCAACGCGTCAACCCGCAGAAGAACACCGAGGTGCTGAATGCACAATGGCAGCAGGACAAGCTGGATGCTGTGGTCGTTACCAGCAGTGAAGCCATGCGCTATCTACTGCAAATGGCACAAAATGAAACCTGGCTGCAACATGTCACTTTATGTGTCAATCATGAGAGAATAGCTGAACTGCCAAGGCAGCTTGGGCTGAATGTACTGGTTGCCGAAGCCCCGGGAGACGCGGCAATGCTGCAATGCTTATCAAAACTTGTTAAATCACGGCTTGTTAAACATCATGACTGAGCAAGAAACACCGGCGCCATTTGCTTTAAAAAACAAACCTTCCATGGTAAGCGTAGGCTGGGTAGTACTGGTTATCGCGGCCTTGTCTACACTTGCCTGGCAATGGCTTGATACACGGCATAAATTTAACGAGATTGAGCTATCACTCAGCCAGAAGCTGGAACAATACCAGGCGGCCAACAAGCAAAGCCTGGCGCTCGCCAAACAGGCTGAAGAACGCAGCACCCAGGCCAATATGCGTACCATCGTGCTGGAACAAAAGCTTGCGGAATCACGCGATCAGCAAGAAGCCCTGCAAACACTTTATACCCAGCTCGCAGAAAACCGTGAATCGACTGCCGTGGCCGAGGTAGAACAACTACTCACGATTGCCAGCCAGCAACTGCAATTAAGCGGCAATGTAAAATCCGCCCTGCTCGCCTTGCAGGCTGCCTATAAACGCCTTGAACCACTGGAATTACCGCGTGCGATCCAGCTGCGTGAAACCCTCAACCTCGAAATAGAGAACCTGCGCGAAATACCGCAGGTGGATGTGATTAGCATGAGTTCGCAGCTTACCCATCTATCAGAACTATGCGGAAAGCTGCCTTTAATCAGTGAACGCCAACCCACGCTGAATGCAAACGCTGCGGCAGAAAAACTTCCGGCACAAGCCGAGACCGCGCTGCAGAAACTGGTGAACAGTATCTGGGATGACATCAGAAACCTGGTCACGGTAGAACGCATCAACAAGCCCGAGCCGCCGCTACTGGCGGTTGACCAGTCTTTCTATCTACGCGAGAACCTGAGGCTCAGGCTGCTGACTGCTCGCATCGCCCTGCTGCAGCATGACGAAGCAACTTACAAGGCAGATTTAAATACCGTTAAAAACTGGCTGAATGAATACTTTGATACCAAACACCCGGACACGATCAAAGCCTTCAATCTACTTAACAAGTTATCCAGCAACAATATCAGCATTGAGTTGCCGCAGCTCGCAGAAAGTTTTGCAGCGGTTAATCGCTATAAGCTGACACTGGAACAGAACGACTGATAACCCATGATCAAGCACAGAATCCTCTGGTGGCTGCTGATGCCTTTACTACTGGCAGGCCTGGTATGGCTGGCCAGCAATAATGAAGGCTATGTACTGATCGTGCGCACGCCTTACCGCATACAGATTTCGTTTAACTTCTTCCTGGTTTTATATGTACTGAGCTTTTTGGGATTGCATTACAGCCTGCGCTTCGTACACTTTTTGCGCTGGCTGCCTTTCAAAAGGCGCAGCAAGAAAGAAACCCTGCGTTTAAAAGCGGGCAATGCCGCATTGCTGGAAGGCATGCATGCACTCGCGGAAGGAGACCTGGAAAAAGCCGAAGCCTCTGCCAAGCTGGCGCAGGAACTGATACAGAATACTGACCTGGAGAAATTGATTCAGGCGCTGGCCGCGGCAAAAAACAAACAGGGCCTGCTATTTAAATAAGCAGGCCCCGTATCGTTACTGCCATTCGTTTATACGGCAACCGTCGGCGCTGTTACCGGCTTGGCATAATTGAAAGCGTCCGAATAGAAAGCGTCTTCCGGCAAACCTGCCTGCTGGAAGCTGACATGGGCAACCTCCACCATGGCCGGTGCGCCGCAGCAATAGACTTCGTAAGCACTTAAATCCGCAATGTCATCCAATACGGCCTGGTGTACCAGACCGGTTCTGCCCTGCCAATGATCCTCAGCGACCGCATCCGACAATACCGGTATGAATTTGATATGCGGATGTTCTTTAACCCATGCTTCAGGCAACTCAGGCATATACAGATCCGCGCCCGCTTTGGCGCCCCAATATAGCGTGACTTCACGTTTGATATTGTTGTGTATCATATGCTCGATGATGCCTTTGATCGGCGCAAATCCGGTACCGCCGGCCACCATGATCATCGGTTTATCTGAGTTGTCACGGTAATAAAAACTGCCAAATGGGCCCTCGATACGCAGAATGGCTTTATCCGGCATTTCATTAAATACATATTCCGTAAACACGCCGCCCGGAATCAGACGCAAATGCAGCTCCAGCAAACTATCCGCATGTGGCGCATTAGCCAGCGAAAAAGCACGGCGCTTGCCATCTTTAAGCAAAAACTCGATATATTGGCCTGCCATGAACTGCAAGCGTTCATTGCTGGGCAGCTTAACGAATAGCGCCATGACATCATGTGACAGCTGCTGTTTACGTTCCACCCTTGCCGGCAGAATGCGTGGCGCGATGGTGCCGATGATAATTTCCCGACATTCAATGGTCAGGTCAGACAAAGGCCTTGCACAGCAAAATAGCGCTTTGCCTGCCGCTTTTTCATCATCTGATAATGCGCTGCTTGCATAATCCCCATAATCAACTTCCCCACTCACAATCTTTCCCTTACAGCTGCCGCAAGCGCCATTACGGCATCCATAGGGGATATTAAACCCTGCCTCCAAGGCTGATTCCAAAACTGTTTCGTAAACTTTAGCGCTGCAGGTATGCCCGCTCGGTTGAATCGTGATTTGATATGTCATGTCTGGGTACTTCAAATAAGGGTTTAATTAAAATTTATATTCAGGATACTTCTATCAATGCAGAGTTTGGGATACCGCTTAACCATAAGCCAGTATTTGGCTTTCCCACTTTGCTAAGCCAGCCAACTGGCAAGCAAAGTGTAAAAGGGCATGTCCGTAGAATATGTGCGCCCAAATGGTTTAAGCAGGCAATCAGCAAAGCTGATGCTCGCAAAAAATGTATTTATAAAAACGCCCTTTAATCTTCACGGCGAAATTCACCCTCTATCACATCATCATTCGCGGCCTGATAAGGTGATGATCGATATGGGTCATCTGAAGATGGCGCGTTTAATGGCTGCGCATTTCTAATCGGAATCAACAGTAGGGTTACCGCAATAATATCAGTGATCACCCCGGGCAGCATCAACAATACGCCGGCGATCATATTGCGCAAACTGCCGAATACTGCTTTTGCAGGGCTTCCGCCGTTAGTCATGTTCTGCATCATGCGCAAGCTGAACGAAGATTTTTCCTCACGGATCAGGCGCAATCCCAACCAGCCTACAACGATTAAATATAGCAGCAATAACCAGCCGTACTGATCTGCCAATTCAATCAACAGCCATATCTCAGCGATTGGAAAAGCGAGTAAAATCAAACCTACAAAAAAACGCATGCTATGCTACCTTATAATGTCGAATCAAAAAACAGCCATACAAAATGAAGTCATACTGGTGCTGACCAATATGCCAGATGAAGCAAGTGCCAGGCATCTGGCGGAAACACTGGTAACGCAGAAACTGGCTGCATGCGTAAATCTGCTGGCTGCCTGTCAGTCAGTATACTCATGGCAAGGCAAGCTGGAACATGCCACTGAGGTTCCAATGCTGATTAAAACCAGCCAGATACAATACAGCGCACTGGAAGCTGCCATTATAAAAACACATCCTTATGAACTTCCTGAAATAATCACTATCAACGTAGATGGTGGCTTGCCCCGATATTTACAATGGGTAAATGCACAATTATCTGCTGAAGGCTCTACATGTTAAAAAGATTCTCTTATTTTTTATTAATTCTGTTCACGATTTTTACTGCCCAGTTAAGCCATGCAGACAATACAAGCAGCTTCACTAAAAACCTGTTCAGTAACGATACGGCTGACGATGAGTTTCTATCACCGGATGCTGCATTCGCATTAGATATTGTTCAAGCCGGCGGCAAAGTCAATGCTGACTTCAAGATTGCGCCCGGATATTACCTGTACAAAGAACGCATCAAATTTGTGTTATCTCCTGATCGCGATCATGAAGTCAAGCTCCCTGCTGGCGACATCAAGAACGACCCAAACTTTGGCAGGATGGAAGTATATCATCATGATTTTACAGGCAATATCATGATAAAAGGTACTGACAGTACCCCCATCACCATTAAAGCCACTTATCAGGGCTGCAGTGAAAAAGGCCTGTGCTATGCGCCGCAACACAAAACTTTTATCATCAATCCACAAGCTGCCACCAATTCAGATAATGCAGCCGGATTAAAAGTTCCAGACAATTCGAATCCAGTCAGCGCTGCCGGTAATACCAATATTTCCGACAACGACAGCCAGGCCGCCAACCTGCTCAAAAGCGGAAAATGGTGGCTAATCATCCTGGGGTTCTTTACTGCCGGCCTGCTGCTGTCATTCACGCCCTGCGTATTTCCGATGATTCCAATTCTATCTTCAATCATTATCGGTAAAAACGCTCACGTTACACGCCTGCACGCATTCAACCTGTCGCTGGCCTACACATTCGGCATGTGCCTGACCTACACGCTGGCCGGTATCGCGGCCGGACTATCCGGACAGATGCTGAGTGCAGCACTGCAAACACCATGGGCATTAGGCTTTGGTGCGCTGGTATTTGTAGTGCTGGCGCTTTCGATGTTCGGATTTTATGAACTTAAACTGCCGAGCAATCTTGAAAACGGGCTGATGTCAGTAAGCCGCCGCATCCGGGGCGGAAAATTCTTCAGTGATTTCCTGATGGGTATACTTTCGGCATTAATCATTAGCCCCTGCGTAGCGGCTCCGCTAGCCGGTGCATTACTTTACATCAGTAAAACCAGCGATGTTGTGCTAGGCGGTGTCGCTCTATTTTCACTATCGCTTGGTATGGGCGCACCGCTGCTGCTTATCGGCGCATCCGCCGGTACGTTGCTGCCTAAAGTCGGCAGCTGGATGAATGCCGTGCGCAATTTGTTTGGCGTGCTGATGCTGGGCGTCGCGCTATGGCTGATTACGCCGATTATCCCCGTCAGCCTGCAGCTGGCATTATGGGCAGCGCTGTTAATCGTGCCCGCAATTTTCATGCATGCACTGGACCCGCTGCCTGCCGATGCAAAACCTGCCCTCAGATTCTGGAAAGGCATTGCCTTAATGCTACTGGTCACCGGCCTGGCCATGCTAGTCGGCGCATTATCCAATGCAAAATCCCCACTGCAGCCACTCGGCGGCCTGTTGGCAAAAAACGCTTCATCCCAGCAACAGCAGCCACACGCCAACCTGGACTTTAAACGAGTTAAAAACCTGACTGAACTGGACGCCGCATTAAAATCCGCACAAGGCAAACCAGTAATGCTCGATTTTTACGCTGACTGGTGCGTATCATGCAAAGAAATGGACCAGTTCACATTCAGCGACCAGCGCATACAGGCCGCGCTAAAAGACACTGTATTGCTGCAGGCTGATGTCACGGGCAATACTGAAGAAGACAAAGCCTTATTACAGAAATTTAATTTGTTTGGGCCTCCCGGAATTTTATTTTTCAATGACAAAGCACAGCAAGAAACTCAACTTAAAGTGGTCGGCTATAAAAATGCAGATGATTTTCTACAAATCCTAAACCAGCGCGGCAGCTGCCTGCCAGAAACTATTCAATGTTAAAAAAATCTCTTTCCATGACTGCCTACCTGGCAGTGCTTATCATTCTGGGCCTGGCTGTCAGGCACTTTGCCATCAACCCCTTGCATAGCGAACCTGCAATCAGCACAGCACCGCTATTTACCACCGCACTGACAGACATAAATGGCAACAAACAGAACCTGAGCCAGTATAAAGGTAAAATCATCGTGCTTAATTTCTGGGCAACATGGTGTCCGCCCTGTCGCGAAGAAATGCCAGAACTCTCTCAGCTGCATCTGGAATACAAAAACAGGAACGTTGTGGTTTTAGGGGTCGCCGAAGATGAACTGGCCCCGGTCAAGGAATATCTGCAGCTTTCACCTGTAGCTTATCCGGTTTTTATTGCCGAAAATGAAAGCGCCGATTTTGGAATGCATCTGGGCAATGATAAAAGCGTCCTGCCTTTTACTGTGATTATAGGAACAGATGGCAACGTGATAGATACATTTTTTGGCAGGATAAGCAAACCCTTGCTTGAAAAATCCCTGGAAAACTTATTACCACACTAGAAATTGCCTTATAATCAGGGCAGCGCAACATAAAAGCGCTACACTTCAACCACATAATTTATATGTAATTTCGCTTAATTACATTAATGTTGCTGGACAAAATCCATTAACTTCGGCAAACTTGCGTTTATGAAATACAGTAATAAACGCACAAATTCGCTCATAAGGGCACGCCACCATGCCATCTAAATCGATTTTAGTATTACATGGCCCCAACCTCAACCTGTTGGGACTGCGTGAACCTGAACATTACGGCAGCGCCACACTGGATAGCATCAACCAGACACTATTCAGTAAGGCAAAGTCAGCCGGCATTGCATTAGAATCCTTTCAAAGCAACTCTGAAGCTGACCTAGTCAGTAAAATTCAGTCTTTAGCCACCAATAAGGCTGATTTTGTAATTATCAACCCGGCGGCTTTCACGCACACATCGGTTGCCATGCGCGATGCATTAAGTGCGGTAAAAGTACCTTTTATTGAAGTACACCTGTCCAACGTTTTTGCACGAGAGTCATTTCGCCACCACTCATATTTCACTGATATAGCCGTTGGCATTATCAGCGGCTTAGGCGCCCAGGGTTATTCATTGGCACTTGATTACGCTATTCAACATATCGATCGTTCTAATTAATATAATTAAAATTAAAATTTTCAGAGGGTTATCATGGATTTACGCAAACTTAAAAAGTTAATCGATTTGGTAGAAGAATCAGGCATTTCAGAGCTTGAACTTACAGAAGATGGTGAAAAAGTGCGCATCAGCCGCAATTTCACATCGAGCGCACCGGTACAGCAGTACGCTCCCATGCAATACAGCAACGCTCCACAATATGCAGCCCCCGCTGCTGCTGCACCAGCCGCCATAGAAGCGCCGGCGGTTGAAGAAGGCCATGCGGTGAAATCTCCTATGGTCGGCACTTTCTACCGCTCTCCCTCACCGGATGCAAAAGCATTTGTGGAAGTTGGTGACACGGTTGCCGTTGGCGACACCCTGTGTATCGTTGAAGCAATGAAACTGCTCAACGAAATTGAATCCGACAAAGCCGGCGTTATCAAGAAAATCTTAGTCGATAATGGTCAAGCCATTGAATACGGCGAACCGCTCTTCATTATTGGCTAAAATTTTTTAAAGAATGGAATTCAACTTTCATGGCTATGTTTGACAAAATCTTAATCGCAAATCGCGGTGAAATCGCACTTCGCGTTCAGCGCGCATGCCGCGAACTTGGTATCAGAACGGTCGCTGTCCACTCCGAGGCAGACCGCGAAGCCAAATATGTAAAATTAGCAGACGAATCTGTTTGTATTGGCCCCGCACCTTCCGGCCAAAGCTACCTGAACGTACCGGCCGTTATCAGCGCGGCTGAAGTGACTGATGCGCAGGCAATCCATCCCGGCTACGGCTTTTTATCTGAAAATGCTGACTTTGCCGAACGCGTGGAACAAAGCGGCTTTGTATTCATTGGCCCGCGTGCCGAAACTATCCGCCTGATGGGCGATAAGGTTTCTGCCAAAGACGCCATGCGCAAAGCCGGCGTACCGTGCGTGCCAGGCTCAGATGGCGCATTGCCTGACGACCCAGCCGAAATTATTAAAATCGCCAAACACATCGGCTATCCGGTCATTATTAAAGCGGCTGGCGGCGGCGGTGGCCGCGGTATGCGCGTGGTACACACAGAAGCAGCGCTGCTTACTTCCGTGAACATGACCAAAGCTGAAGCACAGGCTGCTTTCAATAACCCTGTGGTTTACATGGAAAAGTATCTGGAAAAACCGCGCCACATCGAAATTCAGGTGCTGGCTGACCAGCATGGCAACGCCGTATTCCTGGGTGAGCGTGACTGCTCCATGCAGCGCCGTCACCAGAAAGTGATTGAAGAAGCGCCGGCACCATTATTAAACGCCAGGCTGCGTGACAAAATCGGCGAACGCTGTGCTGAGGCATGCCGCAAGATCAAATACCGCGGTGCCGGCACGTTTGAGTTTCTGTATGAAAACAATGAATTCTATTTCATTGAGATGAATACCCGTTTGCAGGTAGAGCATACCGTTACCGAAATGATTACCGGTATTGATCTGGTACAACAGCAGATTTTTGTTGCGGCCGGTGAAAAACTGAAATTTCGCCAGAAAGATATTCAGTTACGCGGCCACGCCATCGAGTGCCGCCTCAATGCTGAAGATCCATACAGCTTTGTTCCGTCTCCAGGCAAGATCAAAACGTTCCACATGCCGGGCGGCCCAGGTGTACGTATCGATACACATGCCTATGCCGGATACACAGTGCCGCCGCACTACGATTCAATGATCGGCAAGCTGATTACTTACGGCGATACACGTGACCAGGCAATTGCCCGTATGCGCATCGCGCTTTCAGAAATGATGATTGACGGTATCAACACCAACATTCCACTGCATGCTGAATTAATGGCAGATGCAGCGTTCCACTTGGGTGGCACCAGCATTCATTATCTTGAGCAAAAACTCGGTATCTATAACAAATAAACAAGGTAAGTATGGCTTGGGTATCACTAAAAATTGAAGCACAGGATAATACCGCTGATCTCATTAGCGATACCCTCATGGAGCTGGGCGCATTGTCTGCAATTATCGAAGACGCCAATGCGGAAACCATCGATGAACAGCCTATTTTCGGCGAGCCAGGTGACCCGCCGCCAGGAATCTGGCAGCAGAACCTAGTCAGCGCCCTGTTTGATGACGGGGTAGATATTAATGCGGTCATCGCTGATTTGCAGTCACAGACTAAATTGTCCGGTCTGAACTACACAACTGAAATCATTCAGGAACAGGATTGGGTTAGGGCAACACAATCCCAATTCGACCCGATAAAAATTACCGACAGCTTGTGGATTGTGCCGACCTGGCATGATTCACCTAACCCGGATGCCATCAACATCATCCTGGATCCTGGCCTGGCGTTCGGTACCGGTAGCCACCCCACTACACACCTGTGCCTGGCCTGGTTAACGCAGACAGTCAAGCCGGGTCAAACCGTACTTGATTACGGCTGCGGCTCCGGTATTTTAGCGATTGCAGCCAAAAAACTGGAAGCAGGTAAAGTGGTAGGTGTCGATATTGACCTGCAGGCAATCCAATCCAGCTTATACAATGCCGAACAAAACTATGTAAACGCCAACTTTTACCCGGCAAGCGAATACCAGTCTGCAGAATTTGATATTGTTGTCGCCAATATTCTATCCAGTGCATTAAGTGTCTTAGCCCCAGCGCTTGCCAGCTCATGCAAAGCGGGAGGAAAAATTGCACTCTCCGGTATTTTACGTGAACAGGAATCAGCCGTTTCTGCCATCTATGCCGAATGGTTTGATATGGAAACGCCGCAGTATATGGACTCCTGGGTTTTGCTGACTGGCACTAGAAAATGCGTGTCATAACCCATTGTCCTGCGTGCCAGACCCAATTTTTCGCTACTGAAGAACAGCTGAATCAACATGGCGGCAAAGTCCGCTGCGGCCAGTGCATGCAGGTATTTGATGCCAGAGCGCAACTTGTCTCCATCAGTGACAGCGCGGAAAATGCTGCAGATACCAGCAACAGCGCCGAAGAAGATACCTCTGTAATCGATAGTGCTGTGCCAGCAGAAATACTTGCCCAGCCAGAACTACCAGCTTCCACTATTGAAATAACCGGCACAGAAACTAAAGCTGAGACGGTTATCCAGCAGCCAGCCTACCTGGGTGATGCTGTCAAAAAGAACAGATTCCGCGCTGGCCATGCTGGAAATAAGTCACGTGCCTGGTTGTGGGCTTTAGCCACATTACTTATGATTCTACTTTCTGTGATACAGAGTGTGTATTTTCTGCGTGATGAAATCGCAATCTACTACCCCAAAGCAAAACCTTACCTGTTACAGGCTTGCCAGAAACTATCCTGCAGTATCAATCTGCCTGAAAAAATCGAATCAATTGCCATTGATGACTCTGACATGCAGGAAGATGCAGATCATCCTGGATTGGTGCGTTTTACAAGCACCTTGATTAATAGCGGTAACCATGCACTGGCTTACCCCAACCTTGAGCTGACACTGACAGACGTTGAAGACAAACCCGTGCTGCGTCGAATTTTCAAGCCGAATGAATACCTGCCGGCCGGAACCAATATTGCTGACGGTATCCAGGCCAGTGAAGAAATCAGGATTAAACTGGCCATCACGACCAGTGACATCGCCGTTACCGGCTATCGCGTATTTGTTACCTACTGAAACAGCTGGCTACTGCATCTATCTTCTAATGAAAATCATGAGCATCATTTAAGCGGTTTACATAGCACTGTTTTTGCGTAGCCATGTATTATTCAATCCATAGAATTTGTACTTAACTAAATAACTTCAGGAGATTTATTATGTGGACAAAACCAGCTGCTACTGAAATGCGTTTCGGTTTCGAAGTAACAATGTACGTTTGCAATCGTTAATTTTTAATTAAATTAATATGCATTAAAAAAAGGATACCTTGGTATCCTTTTTTTACGTCCTCAGCTTACCCCCCTGCTAGGCTTTATTCACCATCTGCAGGCATTCAGATTTAATCTGCCGGATAGAATCCGCCACACAGCTTATCGCAAGCTCACGCGCATAACTCTTGCGCCATGCCAGCGCTACTCTTCTCACCGGTACCGGCTCAGAAAATGGGATCACCTTGACCAGCGGGTTAATATAGCGCTCGGTAGCCGCACTGCACGGCAACACGGTAACCCCCAGATTAGAAGCCACCATATTCCGTATTGTCTCCAATGAGTTCCCCTGCAACACCTGCCCTTTACGTGACAGGTCCGGACAGGCCTGCAGCACCTGATGACTATAGCAATGCCCACTATTCAGCAGCAGTACATTCTCATCCGCAAGCTCTTCTGCGCTGATAGACGCGCGATCAGCCCAGACATGAGCTACCGGCACCATCACCACATACTTTTCATCGTAGAGCGGCATAGTGTTGATTCCAGGCACATCGAAAGGCAGCGCAATCACGGCAGCGTCAATCACACCGTTCTTAAGCTGCATTTCCAGCTGGGCTGTCAGGTTTTCTTCAATTTCCAGCGGCATGTCCGAAGCACTGTTACGCAAGATCGGGATCAGTTCCGGCAATAGATAAGGCCCTACCGAATAAATCAGGCCCAAACGGAAAACACCGTTTAACTGATTATTGCCCTGCTTTGCAATTTCGCGGATATAGTTTACTTCTTCCAGCGCCTTGATCGCCTGCTCGATGATTTTCTCGCCTATCGGCGTCGGGCTGATATCCGTGCGGCTACGCTCAAAAATCATGACGCCCAGATCTTCTTCAAGCTTTTTGATAGCTAAACTAAGCGCAGGCTGGCTCACATAACATTTCTCGGAAGCTCGCCTGAAATTGCGCTCTTTCGCTACCGCCACTACAAAACGTAATTCACTTAGGGTCATGATTGGCTGTTAAACATTTTTTGATAAATCTAGTATATCAACAAAAACCGCACGTTCAATAATTCAAATCATAACAATCTGTTATTGAACGTGGTTGGTTAATGCTGCTGTTTTCGCGTCGCGATCAGGCTTAATAAAATACTGGTGCCTATTACAGCGATGACCACACCCAATGAAACAGCTACAGGAATCTTAAACCATTCCACAATCAGCATTTTTGTGCCGACAAACACCAGCACGACAGCCAATCCGAATTTAAGCAGATGGAAACGCTCTGCCATATCTGCCAGCAAAAAATACAGCGCACGTAAACCAAGGATCGCAAAGATATTCGAAGTAAATACAATAAACGGATCATTGGTAATCGCAAAAATCGCAGGAATGCTGTCCATTGCAAAAATCACATCGGAAAACTCGATCAGCACCAGCACCAGGAACATCGGCGTAAACCAGCGCACCCCTTTATCCATGATCCAGAACTTATCGCCATGATAATCATGTGTGATGCGCGTGTGTTTTCTCACCCATTTTAACAAGGGGTTGTTCGAGAGGTCAGGTTCTTGGTCGGCAAAGATAAACATCTTGATACCAGTCACCACTAAAAAAGCCCCGAATACATACAGCACCCAATGGAACTGGGCAATCAGCCAGGCACCCAGAACGATCATCAACGCACGCAGAATGATCGCGCCCAGCACGCCATAGACGAGGATACGCTTCTGAAATTCCAGAGGTACCGCAAAATAACTGAAGATCATCACGAAGACAAAAATATTGTCCATCGCCAGGGTCTTTTCCAGCAGATACCCGGTTAAATACTCCATCACTTTGGCATCAGCGATCTCGCGTCCTGCCGTATGATCCAGCCAGCCCCAAAGCACGGCGCCAAACAGCATCGCCATGGCAAACCAGACCAATGACCAGGTAAGCGCTTCTTTCGCGCCCACTTTCTGTGCCCCATTGCGATCCAGCAGGAACATATCAATTGCCAGCATCAGCAGCACAAAAACGCCAAAACCACCCCACATCCACCAGTTACCTATCGATTGCAGCTCGCCCATGTATCTCTCAAATATTAATGACTACTATTATTTGCAACAGATCGCTATGCGGCGCTCTGTTGCAGATTGAATTTTATTGCTGGCGCAATGCCGCGATACGATCATCCAGGCTCGGGTGACTAGAAAACAGTTTTGCAAAACCGCCGCCGCCTGAAATACCGAATGCTGCCATCTGCTTAGGCAACACGGATGGTTCATGCTGTGCCTGCAGCCGTTCCAATGCTGCAATCATCTTGCCCCTGCCGGATAGCTTGGCTGCGCCTGCATCCGCGCGAAATTCGCGTTGACGTGAAAACCACATCACGATCATTGAAGCCAGCACGCCCAGTACCAATTCGGCAATGATCATCGTTACAAAGAAAGCCGGGCCGGTACCGCGCTCTGTTTTAAATATAACTTTATCTACCGTATAGCCGATTACGCGCGACAGGAACATCACGAACGTATTGACCACGCCCTGAATCAAAGTTAGTGTCACCATATCGCCATTCGCAATGTGCGAAACCTCATGTGCGAGTACCGCCTCAGCTTCATCCTTAGTCATGGCATTCAGCAGGCCGGTAGAAACCGCAACCAATGAGCTGTTTTTAGTCATGCCGGTTGCAAACGCATTCACTTCCGGTGAGTTGAACACGGCAACTTCAGGCATTTTTATACCGACAGCATCAGCCTGCTGGCGCACCGTTTTAATTAACCAGATTTCGGTTGGGGTGCGCGCTTCTTCAATGACTACCGCGCCAGACATGCGTTTAGCCGACCATTTCGATATGGCCAGCGAAATAAAGGCGCCACCAAAACCCATAATGGCAGCAAAAGCCAGCAGGTTACTTAAATCCAGGCCATTGGCATTCAAGTATGGCTCTACACCCAATAAACGCATGGTGAAAGAAAGCACCAGCATAATCGCAACGTTGGTAGCTAAAAAATAAAGAATACGTTTCATAATATTTTCCCTTTAATGAATACTGATCGCACCCATATGTGCAGTAATCACTGCATTAATGACATCTAATGATAATAACCCGTAATGTAGTACGTTTTAATATTCAATAAAAGCAGAATGTTTCTGATTGATTATTCGGTTTTTTCGAGCTATTGTTTTGTTATGCTCAATTACAAACAACTACATTACTTCTGGGCAGTAGCAAAAGCCGGCAGCATTGTACGTGCCAGCAGGCAATTGCATATCACACCGCAAACCTTGAGCGGACAAATCGGCATTCTTGAAGAATCATTAGGCGTTTCTTTATTCAGGCGTGTAGGCCGCGGCATAGAACTGACCGAAACAGGACAGTTAGCACTTACTTATGCTGATGATATTTTCCAGACGGGTAATGCTCTCGAAGAAACATTACGTACCGGCGCTAAAGAAAGCTATCGATTATTCAGAGTAGGAATTTCGGATTCTGTACCAAAATCGATTGCCTACCGCTTGCTTGCACCCGCAATGCTGCTAAAAGCATCAATCAAGATTGTCTGTCGCGAAGGAAAGCTTGAACCGCTGCTGGGTGAACTTGCCATCCATAAACTGGATCTGGTGCTGGCTGATAGGCCGATGCCGAGCGAGATAGATATTAAGGGCAGCAGCAAGTTATTGAGCGAATGCGGAATCAGTTTTTTCGGTACCGCCAACCTTGCCGAAAAATATGGTAGTCAATTTCCAAAAAACATTAATGGCGCACCCATGCTGGTACCAGGTGAAGACAGCACTATCCGCAAACGCCTCATGCAATGGTTAAGTACTCAACGTATTCATCCACAGATTATCGGTGAATTTGATGATAGTGCTCTGATGCGTGCTTTCGGCCAGGCGGGAATCGGCATTTTTACAGCTCCTAGCATTATCAAAGACGAAGTACTGCAGCAACATAACGTCACAATATTAGGGCAAACAGATGAGGTAATTGAACGCTTTTACGCGATCTCAGTTGAAAAGCGCGCGAGTCACCCCGCTGTAGTTGCTATCAATGCTGCGACTTTCAAATAAATGTAACCTGAAAAAGTTCTTTTAATCAGATAAAGCCTCTATTTTTTTATAAAGCCAGCCACCCAGATAAAAACTGCTACCAACCACAAGCAAAGTACCTATTCTTACCAACGGCGCAGATGAAGATAAGTCGTAAATTAACACTTTTCCAGACGAAATCGCAAATATCAGCAGTGATGATTTACCCAGCAGCTTATCCTTGCATTTAAGCGCAAGTAGCAAACAAGCTAGCGCCAAAAATCCCCAGGTAAGTGACACTACAACCCGGTTATCGAAAATATGCACTGCCGCCGCAATTGCCGCCAAGTGCCCGCCCACCAGCAATAGCGGCCAGAATGCCCTGGCCGCTGCCGATCTGTGCGACCAATAATAAGCTGCATATAGTTCGATGGCATATAAAACAGAAAGCATATCCGGAGCAATTGCCGCCTGACGGTCGAATCCGGTCACAACACGCAGGAAATTAAGCATAAAAATAATAAGCACTGCCAGCCAGATAAACACTCCGGGCGCCGAGATGTTATTACGCAGCACGCCATAAAATGCGGCTAACGGTAATAAAACAAACGCCACCCACGGTGCCCATACAGGTGAAACCGATTCGAGATATCCGGCATGAAACAATACCAGCGCCACATAAGCCTGCAGCAACATCCTGCCGCCTGGGAGCTCTTGTTTTGATAAGCGGCTGGCTACCCCATAGCACAGTGAAATAAACGCGGCACTGGCCACAGCAACCCAGGGCGCGATAGCCGGAATGTTTTTTTCCAGTAAAGAATATTGCAGGAAATAAAAAATCAGCAATGCCGGCAGATGCGCAAGCGCCGTGTCCTGCTGCATAGGTACCTTATGCATGACCGTATAATACGCCGCGGCGATGCCAAAAATTGCCAGTAACACAAGCTGAAACAAGACGGCACTAAGCCATTGCTGTGCATTCACATCCAGATGCCAGCTCAGATCAAAACCTATCATCGCCATATAAAGCGCCAGCAGATAAACCGCTCTGCTGCGCACCCATAACGCAAACACGCTGAATAAGAGGCTCCAGCAAGTGTAGTAAATTGCCAGATCTGTGATATCCAGCATAAAACTGCGCATTAAAAACGGAACGGAATATGCGCCTGCTACTGCAAAAAAAGCATAAAGCGTACTCTGGAATAAATGGCAAAGCCACAATGACAGCAGGCACACCAATGTAACCGCAGCCAACGCTAATGGCTGGCCTATAAGACCATAATATAAATGTGCCCCATATATGACTATAAAAAGTATGGTGATACCGCCCGCCGGCAGCAAACTGGCGTAACTGCGGTCATTGTTTCGAAGTTTAAGACCCAAGCCTATCATGGCCAATGCACCGAGTAGGGCAATACTCAACTGCCTTTCCGGTGTGAGCCAACCGGATGATACAGCCAGCTTGATGATATATGAAGCCGCAAGTACAAGTGCTGCCGCGCCGCCCCAGCCCAATAGCTGCGTTGCCAATGGCGCGCCTGCATGTGTGGACTGATCTGCAGAAATTATTTTAACCGGCTGTGTTTTTGCTAAGGGCGCTTTAATAGTGCGCTGGGATTCCAGCGCACTCAAACGCGACTCTATTGCATCAAGACGTTCTTCAATCGTGGGCATACCATGAGTCCCTTGCATTTGAATCAGTAATTGATAGTAAACAATATCAATAATACCTGTAATTAAACATTCTTGATTCCATCAGAACCAGCAGCCGGCTCAAAAACCATTCATTCTACTGAATAGTTTCAAGAATCAATAAAATCAAGTATGGGTAAAATTCATAACTGATTGATAATACATAAAGTTTTCAGGTTAAAGCCTATAGGCTTAAGCACTGGCAGCTGTCTGAACCGGTTGCGCCACTGGCACACTGGCAGCAGCCTGAAGGTTTTGAAGCTCTTCAGGCGCTTCTTCCTCTTTCGGTTCTTCATGCAGTGATAACAGGTCTGCCAAACCTGATTTTTCCTGATTCTTGCTCTTGAGTTTGAATCTCAACCTTAATTCGTTAATCGAATCTGCATTTCTCAGGGCATCTTCCTGCGTAATTCTGCCTGATTCAGCCAGGTCAAACAGTGCCTGATCAAAAGTCTGCATGCCTAACTCTGTAGATTTAGCCATAATTTCCTTAATCATATTGGTCTCACCTTTAAGAATCAAATCCGCAATCAAAGGTGAATTCAGCAGAATCTCAATTGCCGCAACTCGACCACCGCCTGCTTTAGATACCAGGCGCTGCGATACAAAAGCCTGTAAATTGAGTGAAAGATCCATATGCAGCTGGGCGTGACGTTCCTCCGGAAAAAAATTAATGATACGGTCAAGTGCCTGGTTGGAACTGTTTGCATGCAGCGTCGCCATACAAAGATGGCCGGTTTCCGCAAAAGCCAGCGCAAACTCCATGGTTTCTTTATCGCGAATCTCGCCGATTAAAATAACATCCGGCGCTTGTCTTAAGGTATTTTTAAGTGCGTTAAACCAGCCATTGGTATCACGCCCTACTTCACGATGCGTAACCAGGCAGTTTTTGCTTGGGTGTACATATTCAACAGGATCTTCAACCGTAATAATGTGACCATAGCTATTTTCATTCCTGTGGTTGATCAGCGCCGCGAGCGTAGTTGATTTACCGGAACCGGTACCACCCACCAAAATGACAAGACCGCGTTTTGCCATCATGACATCTTTTAACACTGGGGGTAGTCCTAGATCGTCAAATTTAGGAATGCTAGTGGTAATGGTACGTAATACCATCCCTACTTTTTCTTGCTGAACAAACACATTCACACGGAAACGGCCAATTTCCTTTGGCCAGATTGCAAAATTACACTCTTTTTCCTGAGCGAACTCTTTACGCTGTTTTTCATTCATTAATGCATCGGCAAAAGCTTTTGTATGTTCGGCACTTAATTTTTGCTGGGTTACTGGTGTCATTTTCCCGTCAATTTTCATGGCAGGTGGAAAGTCAGCAGATATGAATAAATCGGATGCTTTTTTATCTAACATGCCGCGTAATAAATTGTGCATGTAACTGATTGCTTGTTCGTTGGTCATTTTTTTATTTTATTAAGTTGTAATAGGTAAAAACAGCTTGAGCATTCAAAAGCCTCCGTTTAGGAGCCTTTGAATTATTTTATTCGATTATCAATTAGCTTTGTAAATTTAAATTTACATTCATTTTTTAAAAAATGAGGGGTTTTATTTTTTTATAAAAATAATTTCATTTATGCGTAATGTTTCATGTTCTTGTATTTAAGTTTTATATTGTATATATAAATAATAACAATAATAATGATGTGAATCTCTGTGTATAACTTGTTATTAACTTTTAAATTCAATAACTTGATTTAAATATTGTTTTCTTGGTAAAGCCATAATCTGCTGTGGACAGTTTGTTGAGTAAAATTTTCATTTTTTAAATACACAACCTTGTTCTATTTTTATCCACAGGCTATCCTTAACCTTTATAAGTCATTTAATGCACTAAAATTGTTTATAAATAAGGTTAAACAAGCTCAATATTGTTTTCTTTACACCAATCCTGCAATGCCATATCAGATGCATTAGCCTCAAATGCAAACCACTTTTCCAATAAACCTTCTGATTGCAGCAATTCCTTATAACGCCTGTAAGCACCCCTTTTACGGAACAGGCTCGCTGCAAAGTTATACTCGTGGGGAATCTCTTGATTAACGAATGAAAGCGCCAGGCCCTGGCCAAGCTTTAAGTCATTTTTGTGGGGAACTTGAATATAACGATCAGATGTTTCAAGATCGTCCGGAACTTGCTCTTCCAGATCCATCACATTTGATGTCCAGTAGATTATTCCAGTATCTACGCATATATATGCACTATGCTGAGATGACGGTCCTGAGCTTACAAATTCAAATGCATTGCGTAATTCACTGAAGTTAATGCTGTGCATATCATTCCAAAATTTTAAGTAGTTGTGGATGAAACAAAAGCTACAAAAAAAGCCCTCTGTAAGGGCTTTTTTTGTTTTAATATTTGCTGCTTTTTTAAGAACTAAACCTTAAATATCCAGGTTATTAGCCCCTAACGCATTGTTTTCAATAAATGCACGTCTCGGTTCTACATTGTCACCCATCAATGTAGTGAAAATCTCATCTGCAGCAATCGCATCATCAATCTGCACTTTTAATAAACGGCGGACTTTTGGATCCATTGTAGTTTCCCATAACTGCTCAGGGTTCATTTCTCCCAGGCCTTTATAGCGCTGGATATTCAATGTATTTTTCGCTTCGCTTTGCAGCCAATCCAATGCCTGTTTAAAAGTCGAGACTAGCTGTTCTTTTTCATTGCGTTTAACAGTTGCCCCCTGGCCTACCAAGCCTTGCAGCATGGTAGAGGTTTTCAGGATCTGCCTGTAATCACCGCTGCTCAGAAACTCGGCATTAATGACGCAGCATTGCAGGTTGCCATGCACATATTTGTTGATTTCAAGGCGGTAGGCATTGGTTTCCGCATCAAACGCCACAATCACTTCACTGCCTACTGCTCCTAGAATTGGCCTTAGTTTCTCGGCAATCTTGTTTGCACTTTGTTCATCAGACAAGTTAATCTCGCCGGCATCCTGGATTGCGCGCAATACGCTTTCATCATATAAAGATGAAATGCGGCGAATCACCGCTTCTGTAAGTACAACCTGCTTGGCAATTTCAGTGAGTGCGTCGCCGGTCAGCATACCTGCACCGCTCTTGGTATCAAGCTCAGCGCCTTTTAAAGCTGACTGCAACAGGTAAATGTCCAACTCCTGCTCATCTTTGAGGTAGCGCTCATCCCTGCCCTGTTTAACCTTGTATAGAGGTGGTTGTGCAATGTAGATATGGCCACGTTCCACCAGCTCGGTCATCTGACGGTAGAAGAAGGTTAACAGTAAGGTACGGATATGCGCGCCGTCAACGTCCGCATCGGTCATGATGATAATGCGGTGATAACGCAGTTTTTCAGCTTTAAAATCCTCTTTGCCGATACCGGTACCCAGTGCGGTAATGAGCGTAGCAATCTCCTGCGAGCCTAATAATTTATCAAAACGCGCTTTTTCAACGTTAAGGATTTTACCTTTGAGCGGCAGAATGGCCTGGTTTTTACGATCGCGGCCTTGCTTGGCAGAGCCGCCCGCGGAGTCACCCTCGACCAGGTAGATTTCGCATAGTGCCGGATCTTTTTCCTGACAATCCGCCAGCTTGCCCGGTAGGCCCATGGTATCCATCACACCTTTACGGCGTGTAATATCACGTGCTTTACGCGCAGCTTCGCGAGCACGGGCTGCTTCTACTACTTTGCCGCAGATAATCTTAGCATCCGCCGGGTTCTCCTGCAGGAATTCGGCCAGCTTTGCCGATACTACTTCAGAAACTACCGGTTGTACTTCGGAGGACACCAGTTTATCTTTGGTTTGTGATGAAAACTTTGGGTCCGGCACTTTGACTGACAATACGCAGGTAATGCCTTCGCGCATGTCATCACCGGTGGTTTCCACCTTGGCTTTTTTTGCAATTTCACTTTGCTCGATGTATTGATTCAAGGTACGGGTCATTGCGGTACGCAGGCCTGTTAAATGGGTACCGCCATCACGCTGTGGAATATTGTTGGTAAAACACTGCACCGTTTCCGAGTATGAATCGTTCCATTGCATGGCAACCTCGATGGTCATGCCATCTTTTTCACCCATTGCATAAAATGTTTTAGGGTGCAGCACGGTTTTAGTGCGGTTCATGTATTCGACAAAACCTTTTACACCGCCGGAATAAGCAAAGTTTTCACTTTTTCCGTTACGCTGGTCTATCAACTCAATTTTTACACCGTTATTCAGGAATGAAAGTTCACGGATACGCTTAGCCAGAATCTCAAAGTGATACTCAACCAGGCTGAAAGTTTCAATAGAGGCCAGGAAATGAACTTCTGTGCCTTTTCTATCGGTAACACCGGTTTCAAGCAGTGGCGCTACGGCTTCGCCGCGGCGGAATTCCATCTGATGCACTTTGCCATTACGATAGATTTTTAATTTGAGCCAGTCTGAAAGCGCATTCACTACAGAAACACCTACTCCATGCAAACCGCCGGAAACCTTATAAGAGTTCTGGTCAAACTTGCCGCCCGCATGCAGTTCCGTCATTACAATTTCAGCAGCTGAGCGTTTTACCGCTTTAATATCGTCATATTTGATATCCGTCGGGATACCACGGCCATTATCAGACACGCTTACGGAGTTATCAGGATGGATGATGACTTTAATATCATCACAATGCCCGGCCAGCGCTTCATCAATTGCATTGTCCAGCACCTCGAACACCATATGGTGCAAGCCGGAACCATCCGACGTATCGCCGATATACATACCCGGACGTTTACGTACCGCATCCAGGCCTTCTAGGATTTTGATACTCGATGAATCGTATTCAGGTGATATTGCTTGTTTATCAGTCATGCCATTAAGTCTTTATAAAGTTTGATTAAAATTTATGTTTCACGTGAAACAGGTCTTTGTTTATATGCGCATCGGCATTACTACATATTTATAATCAGCGTTGGTAGGTACAGTAATCAAACAACTGCTATTGGCATCCGCAAATGAAA
>Ga0208751_100123_pt1 | contig 26730 bp, 28 predicted proteins | sample LakWasMet22_HOW5_2_FD_183868 | JGI IMG/M metagenome (GOLD analysis project Ga0208751, IMG submission 183868) | Freshwater sediment methanotrophic microbial communities from Lake Washington under simulated oxygen tension - Sediment Metagenome... | ecosystem: Environmental > Aquatic > Freshwater >... | reverse complement strand
TCTGTCCCTGATAGTGAATACGATAAAATTTATCGTGAACTGCAAGCCTTAGAGCATCACTATCCTAGTCTAGTGGTGCCAGAATCACCAACTCAGCGTGTGAGTGGTGCCGCTAACAATGCGTTTAACAGCATTACACATCGTCAGGCCATGCTCTCACTTAATAATGCGTTTGAGCAAAGTGAGTTAGAGGCTTTTGATAAACGTATCCGCGAGGTGTTGGGCGTTGCGCAAGTTGAGTATGCTGTAGAGCCAAAGTTTGATGGCTTGGCTATCACCTTAACCTACGAGCACGGTGTTTTTACCCAAGGTGCTACGCGCGGCGATGGCTACACTGGTGAAGACGTTACGCACAACCTGCGTACCTTACGCGCCATCCCCATGCGTTTAAATTGTGAAAATCCACCGCAGTTGCTAGAAGTGCGCGGTGAAGTGCTCATGTTAAAACGTGACTTCGATAAACTTAATCAAGCGCAGTTGGCCAAAGGCGAAAAATTATTTGCAAACCCGCGCAATGCAGCCGCAGGTAGCTTGCGTCAGCTCGATGCAAAAGTGACCGCTACACGCCCACTCACATTTTTTGCCTATGGTTTAGGTGTGGCGGAAGGTGTTCCTGTGCTAACTAGTCATGGCGCTGCCATGGATTACTTGGCAAGCTTGCATTTCCCTGTCAGCAGCGTGCGTGATGTGGTGCATGGCGTGCAAGGGCTGAGTGAGTATTATGAAAAAATAGGCCAGCAGCGCCCACAATTACCTTTTGATATTGATGGCGTAGTCTACAAGGTCAATCAATTTAATCTGCAAGCTGAATTGGGCTTTGTATCTAGAGCTCCTCGCTGGGCTGTGGCGCATAAGTTTCCTGCACAAGAAGCGCTTACGCTGGTGGAGGATATTACCGTGCAGGTAGGCAGAACTGGGGCAATAACCCCAGTTGCGCGCTTAAAGCCGGTGTTTGTGGGTGGCGTCACTGTCACGAATGCTACGCTGCATAATGAAGATGAGATTCGCCGTAAGGATATTTTAATTGGCGATACTGTCAGTGTGCGCCGGGCGGGAGATGTGATTCCTGAAGTGGTTAGTGTGGTGCAGGAAAGACGGCCGCCAAATGCACGCCGTTTTGAAATGCCGACTGTGTGCCCGGAGTGTGGCTCGCATATTCTCAAGCAGGAAGATGAAGCGGTTGCGCGCTGCACTGGTGGCTTGTTTTGCCCTGCACAGCGTAAACAGGCAATTACGCATTATGCCTCACGCCGTGCCATGGATATTGAGGGTTTGGGTGAGAAGCTGGTTGACCAGTTGGTTGAGGCTAATTTGGTGCATACGCTGGCGGATATTTACAGCCTAGATCTACATACGCTCAGTAATCTTGAGCGCATGGCCGAAAAATCTGCTCATAATGTATTAGATGCATTGAATACCAGCAAAAACACCACGCTTGCGCGCTTTATCTATGCGCTAGGCATGCGCAATGTAGGCGAAGCCACTGCTAAAGACTTAGCCAAACATTTTGGTAATTTAAAGGCATTAATGGTTGCAAGTATTGAAGATTTGTTAGAAGTGAATGATGTTGGCCCAATTGTTGCTGAGTCAATTAGAAACTTCTTTACTGAAGAACATAATAAAAGTGTCATTGATGCATTGTTAAATGCTGGAATACACTGGGTAGAAACAGAAGGCAGGCAGCAAGTAACCGGTAATCTAGTTGGTAAAACCTTCGTGCTAACCGGCACCTTGCCAAGCCTGTCGCGCGATGATGCCAAAGCACTGGTAGAGGCGGCTGGTGGAAAAGTAGCAGGCAGTGTTTCAAAGAAAACAGACTTTGTGGTAGCCGGTGCAGATGCAGGCAGTAAGTTGGAAAAAGCACAATTATTGGGCATTGCGATTATTGATGAGGCAGGCCTATTAGCAGTATTAGCGGAAGGTGAACCATCATGATCAATGAAGGCCATCAATTTCAAGCGGATGTGATTGCCATTGCAAAAGATGCTGGTGAAGCAATCATGCAAATTTACTCCACTGACTTTGGCTTTGAAATGAAGTCAGATAACTCGCCACTCACAGAGGCGGATATTGCTGCACACGATATTATAGTTGCAAGGCTTAGCCAGCTCACACCTGATATCCCGGTGTTATCTGAAGAGTCAGATGAGGTTGATATAGGTTCACGGTTGAGCTGGCAAACATACTGGTTAATTGACCCATTAGACGGCACGCGCGAGTTTCTTAAGCGTAATGGAGAGTTCACAGTTAATATTGCCTTAATTAGCCAGCATCAATCCATTATGGGCGTAGTGTACGCCCCTGTTACCGGTTTAATTTACTATGCCAGTAAAGGGCATGGGGCTTATAAGCAGCAAGGGGCAGAGCCCGCAGAGCGAATTTACGCAAAGCCACTTAATCTAGCACAGATCACTGTCGCAGGTAGCAGGTCACACTCTGATGAGCGATTCCAAAAGTTTTTGCATGGCGTGGAAACGGCAACCCTAGCCAAACCTGAACTTATCAGTTTGGGCAGCTCTCTAAAAATCTGCTTGGTAGCCGAAGGCAAAGCCGATGTGTACCCACGTTTAGGGCCTACATATGAGTGGGATACTGCAGCAGGGCACTGCGTGCTACAAGAAGCCGGCGGTGATATCGTGGACATGCAGGCGCTAGCGCTAAGTTATAACGCTAAACCATCGCTGTTAAACCCACATTTCTTTGCAACTGCTGATAAGTCTCAGCAGTGGGCAACTTTTTTACAATAGTTACTTATTTCATCTAACAGCATCGAGCAAAAATGAAGCTACATAAAACTTTAACTGTAATAGCTACTTCTCTGTTTTTTAATACTATTTACGCTGCAAGTGATAATGCATCTGCATGCAGTAAGGCGTATGATCAAACGGATTTTCCTGCAGCATTAAGCTTTGCGAATAAAGCGCTGGATATAAACAAAAATGACAAAGAAGCGTTGATATGTCAGGGGCGTGTTTACAGTGGACAGGGTAAGCTAGACGATGCAATTAAATCGTTTAACTTAGCAGAAAAGCAGGTGACTGACGGCTTTGATAAAATGATTATCGCGCTGGTTAGCGGGCATGCGTATAAAGACGCGGGTTTGTATGAGCAAGCGATTGTTAGTTATGAGCAAAGCCTGCAGCAGGCCAAAAGCATAAAAAGCAAGGCGTTTGAGCGTGTGGCGTATCAAAGTGAGGGTAATGTATATCTAAATTCTGGCAAGTATCAGCAGGCTTTAGATTCGTATCTGGCTGGCAGTGCGCTGACCGCAAACGATAATGAACGTGGTGAGAGTTTTGAATCTATCGCGCTCGCTCACCATAAGTTAAACCAGCATGATGCTGCGCTTGAGTTCCAAATCAAAGCCTTTATGATGCATGAAAAATCAGGTACGTTGGACCAATATGCACACGCCAGTATTGAGTTAGGCCGATATTACGCTGCCGCTAAGAACTATGACCGTGCAGAACGCACCCTGAATAAAATTATTAAATTTGCGAAAGAGCAGGGTGGTGCTTATTACGAAGCCTATGGTTATTGCATATTGGCACAAGTAAAGGCGGCAACCGGCGACAGTGCAACGGCAAAAACGCTGGTTGACCAAGCTAAATCAATCGCAAAAAATTCGCATGATCAAGCGCTTGCAGAAGAAATTGAAAAAGAAACTAAAGGTTTGATTTAATCAGGCTTAGTTATTCTTTATGTAGTTACTGATTTTTTGTAAGGATATTCACTAAACCCAGACTAAGGTATGTTAGTTAAACTCATGATGAATTAGACGGTCACAGTTAGACAGTTGACTCACGCATCATTCATGCTGGTTTAATGTTTTTACAACATACATTTTCTACTGGGTATCCTTATGATTATTCTACAAAAAACCGATGTTTTACCCTCAGAAATAACACCCAAAGAGGTTTTTGAAGATAGACGCCGCTTTATCAAGCAAGCTGGCTTAGGCTTGCTTGCCACCTCTGCACTGGCGCACAGCAATCTTTTGTTGGCAGCTAATAACCCGCACCAGAGTACACCTCTCAGTACCCCATCTAAATCTGCACCAACGTTACCAGGCTTCACGAAAACGGCTTATGGTAAAGAGGAGAAGCTCACCTCATACGAAGATGTCACCACCTATAATAATTTTTACGAGTTTGGTACCAGTAAAAATGAGCCTGCTGTAAATTCAAAGTTATATCAGCCATATCCGTGGACTGTCAGCATTGAAGGTGAAGTTAAGAAAAACAAAACCATCAGTATTGATGAGATTTTAAAGTTAGCCCCGCTAGAAGAGCGCATTTATCGTATGCGCTGTGTCGAAGGTTGGTCGATGGTGATTCCCTGGGTTGGCTTTCCGTTGGCCAAGTTAATTAAATGGGCTGAGCCTAACGCTAATGCTAAATATATTGAATTTATATCACTTGCTGACTCACAACAAATGCCAGGGGTTAATTTGCCGATATTAGACTGGCCTTATATTGAGGGCTTGCGTATGGATGAAGCCATGAACCCGCTCACGCTGATGGCGGTTGGCTTGTATGGTGAAAAACTGCCCAACCAGAACGGTGCACCCATGCGCTTGGTTGTGCCTTGGAAGTATGGCTTTAAGGGGGCAAAGTCCATCGTAAAAATTCGTTTTACGGAAAAAATGCCAATGACTACTTGGATGAAAGCAGGGCCTAGAGAGTATGGGTTTTATGCAAATGTAAATCCTCTTGTAGATCATCCGCGCTGGACGCAGTCTTCAGAAAAAAGAATAGGTGCAGGTTTATTTGCGGGGCGGATAAAAACGCAAATGTTTAATGGCTACACTGAGCAGGTAGGGCAGATGTATGCTGGTTTAGACTTACGTAAAAACTTTTAAATTGCAGGTGGATTAGATGGCTAGTATTCAACTTCCTAGACGCGTACCAAGTAAAAAGCAAATGAGCTGGATTAAATCTGCGATATTCCTGCTCTGCTTGGTACCGCTTGTACGTTTGGTTTGGCTAGGCGTTAATGATGGATTAGGTGCCAACCCGGTTGAGTTTGTTGAAAGGTCAACTGGGTTCTGGGCTTTAGTGATACTGCTAGCCACACTAAGCCTTACCCCAATTCGCTTATTGTGGGGCGTGTCTTGGCAATTGCAGTTCAGGCGTATGGTAGGCTTGATGATGTTCTTCTATGCCAGCCTGCATATCACCACTTACCTATGGCTAGATTATGGCTTTGATTGGGCAGATATCGTAAAAGATATCACTAAGCATCCTTATGTATTGGTTGGGGCTACAGCTTATTTACTGACCGTGCCTTTGGCTGTTACTTCTAATCAATACATGATGCAGGTGTTGCGACAGCATTGGAAGCAGTTGCACCTAAGTGTTTATTTAATTGCCACGCTAGGGGTCGTGCATTTCTGGTGGTTGGTTAAAAAAGATATTCGTGAGCCATTGTTTTATGCGGTTGTGCTGGCACTGCTGCTGGGTGTGCGTTTGTTTTACAAATTACGCCAAATGAAATTAAAGATAGATAGGGCGCGTAAAGTAAAACTTTCTGCCGTAGTTTAAAAATATTACTGTAAGTATTTATGGTTTGTCCCGACTAAGTCATACCAATAATTTCGAGGAAAAATCCCATGTATAACAACATAATTAACTGTGGCTACAGGCTTTATGAAAGCACAATTGGCTACCTGAACCAGCTTTCTGAGAGTATTCCATCCTTATTTTTACGCCTGATCCTGGCCTATGAGTTTGGTGAGGCAGGGCTGGAAAAACTTCATGGCAGCAATTGGTTTGTAGACGTTACGTTTCCCTTTCCATTTAGCTTGATACCGCCAGAAATCAATTGGCAAATAGCAACTTATTTTGAAATATTAGGCGCGGTAGCGCTGTTACTAGGCATCGCGACAAGATTTTTTTCAATCTCACTCATTATTCTTACCATCGTCGCAATTGCCACGGTGCACTGGCCGGACCAATGGATGAGTTTAAATGACTTGTGGGCAGGCTATCGTATAGTTGATGAAACTGGTGATGGTTTTGGTAACTACAAATTACCATTGATTTATGTGGTGATGTTCTCGCCCTTGCTGTTTGGCGGCGCAGGTAAGTTAAGTGTAGATTATTTGATTAAACATAAATGGCTTGATCGATAACCCGGAGGCGAGGGCGTACCTGAAGCAATGCAAATAAAATCATCAGTCCTGTTTAATAAGAGATTTGCCCAGACAAATACCAACCGGATTGATTGGCTTTATTTGCAATGTTGCCTAAATCTAAGTAGGCAGCAGTCAGTGATATATTTTTAACAGGAAACCAGGCTAAAAATACATCATGTGCATTTTGCTCTTTAAATACACTTAAATTGTCTGGTTTATAACGATATTCAGTGCCCAGCAGCAATTGGTCTGTGAGCATCACCGCAACCGATGCTGCGGGTTGTATTTGATAGTGGTCGCGATTGTCACCGCCAAAACCTAAAAAACCGAACTGATTGGCTTTTGTTGCCTGCAGTGTGCCATTGAGCAGTAGGTTCCTACCAAATGCTGCGCCTAAATATAACTTGGTTGCGGCTAGGTATAGGTCTACCCCAGTTTGATGCTTGGCGCCCAGGGCTTTGGGTACGTTATTAAAGTCTTCATTGCGTTTGATTTGTGCGCCAATCGCTACTTGCGGTAGCCATGTGTCTTGGTCGTAGACTGCATCGCCAAACAAGCGTACTTTTACGCCCAATGTATCCATGCGAATACTTTCGCCAGGCACCGTGTCACTCAAGCCTAACTTTTGCTGGCTTAATGAAATTTCTAAGCGATTATATAAGCCAACACTCACGCCGCCGGCGCTTATTTCAAAATCACCATTGGTTTTTGCTTCTGTATAAAACGCCGAGCCACCAATCTGTTTGTCGGTGCCGTAGCCCGATATTAAAGCCCAAGGAGTTAACCCACCGCCACCAGCACCCTCTATTTGTACTACACCACCCGTTGCTAATAAACGGTCACCTGCCAACAAGGTGTTGGCATGGCTTAATATGGAGATTGCAAAAATATTCAACGACCATGTAAGCAGTTGTTTTTTTGGATTGTGTGTTAACAGCACATTTGCCTTTCCTGGCGTTATTTCAAGAAGTAATAAACAAAGTAATTACATAGATTAATCACAGTGGTTATATTAAAGTAATGATACATAAAAACCGAGACTTAAAATTGATGCGTAATAATTTCTTAATGATTTCAATGCTGTTGCTTTCATCTTGTGCGCAAGTAAAACCTTTAAGCCACCAGCCTGAGAATCAATCCCTGTTTGAGCGCATTGGCGGCCTGCCTGTGCTAGCGCTCGTGGTATCTGAAACAATAGATGCGTCTGCGTCGGACCCTAAAATTAAACGTTCGTTCGATGGCGTCAAATTAAGTACATTAAAACAAAGTGTTGTAGATCAATTATGTGTTCTAACCGGCGGAAATTGTGTTTATGAAGGAGAGACCATGAAAAACTCTCACCGTGATCTTAAAGTGACCAGTGCAGAGTTTGAGTTATTCGTAGAAACGTTTAGAACTGCCCTAAATAAGCATGTGGGGACTAAGGAGAAAAATGAGCTATTAAAAATACTGGCTCCGATGAAGCGTGATATTGTTACCGATTAATGATTAATTCTTACAGAGCCAATCTATGAAGCATACTGCCCTTAGCTTATTCTTTCTAGCAACATCATTTCAATTGCACGCTGCAGAGCTTACAGTTCAAGTGAATGACCAAGCAGGCAATCCGCTGAGCAACGCTGTTGTTTACTTAGAGTCGGATACTAAATCTAACCGTAATCCGTTAAATGAAGCAAATATTGATCAAAAAAATAAGCAGTTTTGGCCATTTGTCAGCGTGATACAAATTGGCACCAGTGTAAATTTCCCCAATAAAGACTCAGTCAGGCATCATGTTTACTCATTTTCACCGGCTAAAGTTTTTGAATTAAAGCTTTACTCAGGTGTTCCAGCAAAGCCGGTTGTTTTTGATAAGCCTGGCACTGTGATACTTGGATGTAATATTCATGACAACATGCTGGCATATATACACATTGTAGATACACCGTATTTTGGCAAAAGTGATGTGAACGGCATCGTGAAGCTGACAGATTTACCCAGCGGTCAACATACGCTGAAAGCCTGGCACTACGCTACAGTTAAAGAAAACTTTATAACTGAGCAAAAAGTAGCTATTAAAAACAACGAAACGGTTTCATTAAAGCTTGAAACCCATAACTAACTCATTATTCTCACAACTAAAACATGCAATTCAAAAGTTTAAAAAGTCGAATCTCCGTTATATTTTTATCACTAATCTTGGTGATTCAAGTTTTAAGCTCAATCGCGATTAAATTAAGTATTGATAAAAACGCGCGTCGCTCAGTAAACCAACAGTTGGAAGTAGGTGAGCGAGTATTCTTAAACTTATTACAAAACAATGGCGAGAGCTTAAGTGTGGGTGCCCGTATCTTGGCGGCCGACTTTGGTTTTAAAGCGGCAATTGCAAGTAATGATCACGAAACTATTCTCTCTGCACTGGTTAACCACCAATCAAGAATCAATGCAGACATCGCAATCTTTTACTCACCTAATCAAAACAGTTTGGTGATTTCAGAAAACCTGTCAGAAAATGAAGTAAGTGAAAAAATAGCAGAGGTTATTTACACGGCAAAAAGTGACATACAAAGAAACAATTTCACGATTTTTAAAAATCAACCGTACCAACTGGTTGCGGTGCCGGTGAAAGCCCCGCTCACAATAGGCTGGGTAGTGATGGGATTCAAGATCAATAACAGCTTGGCAAATACACTGCATAAGCTTAGTAACCTAGAGGTTACTTTTATTAGCCAGGCTGGAAAAAGCCCTTGGCACTCCACCGCCAGTACCATGAGCGTTGGCGCTAGTGAGCAGATTGTTAAATATACGACAGCTCAGCATGCTTTTAATACCTCTAATAATTTAGAGCTTACCATCGGAGATGTGGCTTTTGGTACGAGGTATGTATCTATATTTAAAAATATTAATGAGTCACTCTATGTGGTTTTACAGCGATCTATCGACGAAGCAACGGCGCCTTTTCAAGTGTTGTTACTTAACTTTCTGATTTTGAGTATTGTCGGCATGCTCATTTTTATCGTGAGCATTTTGTATGTTTCGCGCATTGTGGCGCAGCCAATTGTAGAGCTGGCTAATACGGCTAGAAAGCTGGAAGAGGGGGATTACACCTTCAATGTTGACACTTCCAGAAAAGATGAATTAGGTAAGTTAAGCAGTGCTTTCAGTAGCATGCGCACCGCGATTGCCGATAGGGAAAAAAGCATCACTAAATTGGCTTATTGGGATGAGATGACGGGCTTACCTAACCGTGCATCGTTCATGAAAGAGCTTAATAACGCTATCAATAAGTCAGAAATCAGCCGTGAGCCACTTTCTGTTCTGGTCATGAACCTAGACCGATTCAAACAAATTAACAATGTACTCGGACATGACTTTGGTAATCAGCTATTACATGCGGTATCGATTCGAGTTTCACAGGTGTTTCGTAAAGACAATGATGTGGTGGCAAGGATCTCTGGGGATGAGTTTGCTGTGCTGCTACCCGCGACGGATGCCAATGTAGCTGTAAATATTGCACACAAACTTTTGCAGGCTTTTGAGAAGCCTATTGAGTTAGACGATAATTTTGTTGATATTACGGCTGGTATTGGCATTGCAAGTTACCCTGTTCATAGTAACCAAATAGAACAGTTGTTAAGCTTTGCAGAGGTTGCCATGCAGGTTTCTAAAGCTCAAAAATCCGGGCCAGTGATATTCCAACCGAGCTTTGATGTGGGAAGTAATGTGAATTTAACCCTAGTCTCTGAGCTTAAAAAATCAATACATAATAATGAGTTGTCGCTTTATGTTCAACCTAAAGTTAATCTGGAAAGTAGGGCGGTGACATCGGTTGAGGCATTGATAAGATGGAAGCATCCAACTAGGGGGATGGTTTTTCCTGACCAATTTATTCCGTTTGCCGAGCAAACTGGTCTAATTAGAGACATTACACTTTGGATGATTGCAGAGGCTTCTAAGGTGAGTGCTGTATGGCTAGCGAAGGGGATATCAATCCCAATCGCCGTGAATATTTCTGCAAGAGATTTAATTGATTCGGACTTTCCTAACAAAGTCACTGAAATACTAAAATCTACGGGCTCAAACACATCACTCATATCACTAGAAGTGACTGAGAGCAGCATTATGGATGATCCGCATCGTGCAAAGCAGACCTTGCTACACTTATCTGAAATGGGCATCAAACTAGCGATTGATGATTTTGGTACAGGCTACTCATCTTTGTCGTATCTAAAAGAGCTGCCAGTGAGTGAGCTTAAAATTGATAAATCATTCGTTATGCATGTTGAAGAAAACCAGAATGATCGAATCATCGTTAATTCAACTATTGAGTTAGCGCATAACATGGGCTTGCAAGTCGTTGCCGAAGGTGTAGAAAATATTAAAGTCTGGAAGTCGCTACAAGACATGGGCTGTGATTATGGTCAGGGTTATTATATGTCTAGGCCGATGCCAGCCTCTGATTTCGAAACTTGGTACCAGCAATGGGCTTAATCATCATTTAAGTCTAGTAATTAACCATATAGGCAAGAAAATCTCTCCTTTAGCTCACACTTCTATTAGTTCTCAATTTAACTGATATGAGCATTGTTAAATTTCTGGATTAATAGACACTAAATGAAAATTTTGATACTTTACTGCCAGTAAATTAACATCATCAATCAATCACCATATGAATAACCAAAACCAAGAGCAGCGCCTCAGAAACATTCTTTTTAACAGCTTGGATGCTTTTGTGGGGGTTGATCACAATGGACTCATTACCGAATGGAATCAACAAGCTGCCAATATTTTTGGATGGAGCCAAGATGAGGCCGTAGGCCAAAATATGGATGAAATCATTATCCCTGAGCGCTTCAGGGAAGCGCATCAGCAAGGAATGCAGCGCTTTCTGCAAAGTGGCCACACTGAGGTGCTAAATCGCCGTATTCAGCTAGAGGCTAAAAGAAAAAACGGGGAAGAGTTCCCGATTGAAATGGCGATTACTTATATTTTGAACTCAGACTCGCATGAGTTCTATGCGTTTATACAGGATATTTCAAGCCGCAAAGTTGAGGAAAAAAAGCTGCGCTTTTTGGCGTCTAACGACCCGCTCACAGGGGTACGGAACCGTTCATACTTTAACGCCAACTTGCCAGAGGCAATGGCAAGGAGCCGACGCAGTGATAAAAGCTTGGCTCTTATGTATCTGGATGTCGACCATTTTAAATCTATCAATGATTCTTTAGGGCACGAAGCAGGGGATCTGCTATTAAAAGAATTTGCGAGCAGACTTAAAGGCAAGTTACGTGAAGCTGATATTGTTTCCCGACTTGGCGGTGATGAGTTTGCCGTGATTATTGAGGGCATTGTGGCCGATGATGATGCAAGTAAAGTAGCCACTAATATTATCCAGGAACTAAATCAGGGTAATTGGTTAGGCGGGGCTAATCTTAAAATTACCTCAAGTATTGGTATTGCGATCTATGATGGCCGTGCGATAGAGTCAGATAAGCTGGTGGCGCTCGCCGATAAAGCCATGTATATGGCAAAACATTCAGGCCGTAATAATTTCAAAATATTAAGGTTTGAGGATATTGAGGCGTCAATTGAAGAAAAATCTCACCCTAGAGCCCCTGCAAGCATCCTCAATACGAAAAGCCTTTTGAGTGTTCAGCAAAAATCTGGGGGTAATTTTCTACAAAATACCTTATCCGCCTTACGGCGCCATCTTGATATGGATGTGGCATTTATCTCACATTTTCATGATGGTGTTCGTGAGTTCCGATTCGTGGACTCAAAAGACATGAGCCCGCCAATCGCAGTTGGTGATAGCGGCTCACTTGAAGATAGCTACTGCCAAAGAGTGATTGATGGGCGTTTACCTGAAATCATCAATGATGCTTTTGAGCTGCCAGAGGCTATGAATATGCCAGTAACCGCTTTGGTGCCGGTGCGTGCGCATATGAGTGTGCCCATTAAGCTGAGTGACGGTAAAATTTACGGCACCTTTTGTTGCTTTAGTTATACACCTGACCAAACACTCAATGAGCGTGACATCTCAGTCATGCATGTATTTGCAGATTTAATATCTCAGCACTTATAGAAACGAATAAGTGGAAGATGTAGCACATAGGAACTTTACCTTCCTAATGTGTAAATATTGTATTTAACATAATATACAGTCCCAGCGCTTAATAATAATGCTGCATCGAAAGCGTAGGGCATGGCTGACATTTTTGCGAGTGTCACCAGTCCTAAAGTGCTGCTAGCCAATGAAGATAAAAACACCACATTAGAAAAACCAGCTTGTTTAAGGTTTTTCCGCTTTTCCATTGCTCCCGCTATCTCCTTAGCTTCTTTTAAGCCAAGTCCTGCGGCTTCTATCAATATCAGAAAATTACCTGTGTTCGGGTTTGCTCTCTCCGCTTTCCAGTCAGATATGTTCTGAACAGTTAAACCGTTAAAAAGTGCAAACTCTCTGTCACTTTTTAAGCCTTGTTTTTGCTTACCTAGCAAAACTAATTCGTAAGTTTTCACAATAATTCCCCTTTTTTCGATATATGAATCATCTTATATATGAAAATTCTTTACAACATAAGAATTTTCATATACTGTTCTCAAAACATATGAACTTTCATATGTAAGACAACAAAAGTTTAGCTAGTGTTCCGCTGTGTTGGCAGCACCTGAAAAGGTAAAAGAACACTAGCACCTACCAACATAGGGGTTAAAAATGAAAACATACAAAGTCTTTAAGTTTTACCTAAGCAGCAGAAATACAACGCCAGCTCAATACATACATTCACACGCAAATTTACAGCGCAGACTTCGTTCTACATTACATCAGTTAGATGGTTTAGCTTCGGCTTGGTAATCATGGCTAAACGACCTAAACCATTATTTCACGCAGATGCACACGTACTTGAACGTGCGCGAATGACCGATTCGGAATTTCAAAAAATCCAAAGTGAACTTAAGGATACGCTAAACGCCGCGAGGGCGCGCGCGCACGAGGGCATACCTGCCAGCGGAGCGCGCGCCCTTGAGGCGAAAGCCCCCCCCCACAGTAACACGGGGGGAAAGAAAAATAACACCGTAGAACTTGTACTTGAAAACGGAAAAATCCTACAAGTTATCCCACGTAAACACTATGAATCAAAAACTGCTTTTCATGATTGGGTCAACTTTACAGTTCATGAAACAACCTTCGAATTTATGACCAATGCAGTGACTGATTCAGAGATAGTCATGAATGTAAGTTTTGCCTGTGATTCTATTTTCGGTTTTGCTATCACTGGCAAACGCGATAGGGGTGCGAATTTTTATCACACTTCCTACACGTTGGGTGATAACTGGGGCATGGTCTGCTACGGGGGGCAAAGAAACACTGTACTAATTACGCTATCAGGTGAGGGTTGTGCGGCTGCTCGTCATGGTTGGGAACGTCGCCTATATGATTTTCTAAAATCCGCCCAAAATCCAAAAATCACACGAATTGACATTGCTCATGATGATTTGAATGGCGACCAATTCAACATGGAAATATTGGAAAAAGCATATGACGAAGGCGGTTTCAACGCAGGTGGAAATAATCCAGATATTGAGTTGCTCGGCAACTGGAAAAATCCTAATGGTAAAGGGCGAACCCTCAAAATTGGTCACCGAACAAATGGGAAGTTTTGCCGCTGCTATGAAAAGGGCTGCCAGCTTGGTGACAAATTATCGCGCTGGGTTAGATGCGAGGTTGAATTCAAAAGCATCGACCGAGTTATACCATTTGAAGTGCTACTCTACCCACATGAATATCTTGCAGCGAGTTACCCCATATTCGAGTCACTTGCTAATGAATCAATAAGAATCTTAACCACGCAAAAAACGGTTGAGATTTCATATGACCGCACTAAGAAGTGGCTTAAACGCCAATGCGGTTCAGCATTAAACCTAATTAATGCAATGGAAGGTGAGCAGGGCATAAAAGACTTGTTCAGGGATGGCAAGCTCCCAGCAGGGGTCACTTATCCAAGTTTTCTAGATACGCATGATGCAATTCACGATTACCAAAAGCCGCACCAATCAACCTCAACAATTAATCAACTACTGGAGTAAACCAACATGGAAATGCAACTAAACGTACTTGGCGCTAAATCATTCAACGACACTGTAGACGGCACGTCTTACGACAATACAAAGCTCTTCATCATGCTGCCAGAAAAATCTGTAGAGAGCGCGGTGCGTAATGTGGTCGGATTTAACGCCATTGATATTCCTTTCGGCACTTCTGCCGAGTACGTTAAAAACAACTTAGCAAACATCAAATACCCATGCAAAGCCATTTGCGATATCGAAATTACGACAAAGGGCATGAGCTGCAATAGCTTCAAGCTATTACAGGCTGACGCTAAATAATCATGGCTTTTCGCGAGTTTCATATAATCCAGTGCAGGCATGATGGGCGCTTTCTCACAGATGAATGCGCTTATACGCACTTAGTAACCAAAGCTGGGCGCATATATGACTATATAGAGGCTCGCGAAACAGCTTCATATCATTTAGATAGTGACTTTGTAATATTCAGCGCATATGAACTTGTAACGGAGCCTCACTAATGCTCTGCCTAACGCAAACAGCAAGCGACACATTTCAAGTCATGGCAATACAGCCAGAACAATACACGTCCTGCATGCACATCCTAGCGAGTGCATCGGACATCAGCGTGTTAGTACCTCTAACCGCTTCACAGGGCTTACAGATAGCTACTGCAATAGGTATCTGTTGGGCGACTGGGTTTGCATTCCGCGCACTCGGTCAATTTTTAAATCAAAAATCATCAAACGAAAGTGAGACATAAACATGGATGTATCAGCAATCACCGCTTTACTAGCAGATGTAGTTACAGCAATCACCACAATCGGCGGCGCTTTACTGCTTATTTGGGGCACTAAATTGGCTTATCGTAAAATCACAGGCGGTTAATTTAAACAAGCCCCTTCGGGGGCTTTTTCAATAGGTTAAAACAATGGACGGCTATTTTGTATTGATTGGATTACTGGGTGCGCTATGGTTAATGTTTTCGTAAAAGTTTTATTTATAGCACTAACCTATTTGCTTGTTAGTGATAACGCACACGCCAACTATACGCCACCTGTTAAGTATCAACATACTTCAACATTCGGTTCTGGCTTTGTTGGTTCAAAAGATGCTTTATGCGCTGGCGCTATAGCTATCTTAAATAGCACAGAAAATAACCCTAGCCCCATCGTAACAGTATCTGCTTGTGCAGATAACACTGGACAAAATGCCGCTGCTCCTAGCTATGCAAGGTATGACGTATCAGCACTATATAAACGCGCCAACGGTTCCTTCACATCTTATTACACTGTTGGATACGTAATACAACTATGCGACTCACCCAATATTCGAGTAACAGGCTACCCACCAAACACAGTTTGTAGCGGCATAGCTCCTCCTGTTTGCCCATCTGGTGAAGTTTCATCATCTGGCTATTATGATGGCGGTAAAAGCCCAACTGCATCATTCCCTAATGTAACTTGTAAAGATGGCTGTTCCGTCATGTTTCAAGGTACATGGCCTCACTCACAGTCTAATCAACCAGACGGTATGCACTACTATGCAAAAGGTTCATACGTTAAAGACGGTTTCACCTGTTCAGGTTCTACAAGTCCAACCGCATCTTCAACAGTTCCTAAGAGTGTAGAGCAACAAGCCGCAGATGCCGCCGCCGCACAGGCCGCCGCAGATAAAGCCGCAAAAGCCGCCGCAGACAAAGCCGCCGCAGATGCCAAAACAGCCGCAGACAAAGCCGCATCAGCCGCCGCCGCACAGGCCGCCGAAGCCGCCAAACAAGCCGCTGAAGAAGCTATTAAAAAAGCAGAAGCATCCAAAGCCGCCGCAGGCAGTACATCCGCAGACCCAAACGCCACACAAGCCGAGAAAGACGCCGCTAACGCCAAAGCCGCCGCAGATAAAGCCGCCGCAGATGCCGCAAAAGATGCCGCCGCTACTGCTGTCGGTGTCGCCGCCGCCGCTCAAAAAGACGATACAAAGCCTGAACCAAAAGACTTTTGCGAGAAAAATCCGACATCTTTTATTTGCAAAACATCAGCCGTCAATACTGGTTACTGTGCGCCTAATGGCACTGTAAGCGGATTTTCATGCGACAGCGACCCTGTCTTTTGTTCAATGGCTCAAACACAGTTACAAGCCTACTGCCTTCAAAACTCAAGGGATGAAGCGCTTGTTTCTGCTTATGATTCCATGAAAACCGAAAACGGCTCAAATAGCCCAGCCGATAGTTCAAAGGTAACAAACATTAATCTGCCCACATCACTAAACGCATCCAGTCCTTACGGAGCGCAATGCAATCCAGATGTTACGGTTCACGTTGCATCTAGCTCCGTAACATTACCATTTAGCGCTTGGTGTCCATACTTGAACGCACTGGGCTATCTTTTTCTAACAATGGCTTACATATCAGCCGCAATTATCATTTCGAGGACATAAAATTATGCCTGCTGTTTTCTTTTCTATGATTTGGGGTTCTCTAGCCGCTGTTCTTAGTACGCTAGTCGGTCGTGTCTTAACAGCTTTAGCAATTGGTTATGTGAGTTATTCAGGCATAGACATACTGCTAGAAAGCCTACGCACTGCCGCATTTCAGCACATGGGCAATATGGGTCCATTGGTTGGCGTTGTTGGTATGTTGAAGCTCGGCGAATCACTTAATGTCGTTGTATCTGCTGTGTTTGCAAAGTACACAATTGTAGGACTAACCAACGGTTCAATCACTAGAATGGTGTTTAAAAAATGATTAACCTAGTTACAGGTTTACCAGGGAGCGGTAAAACACTCTGGACTCTTAAAACGGTTGCTGACTACGTAGCAAAAGAAAATAAAGCCCTAGAGGCACAGGGCAAGCCGCCGCGCCAAGTTTTCTATCATGGTATACCAGAGTTAACCCTCACTGGCTGGACGCTCATTGATAGTCCAGAGGACTGGATAACACTCCCTAGCCACTCAATTATTGTGATAGACGAGTGTCAAAGCACGTTTAGACCACGCGCCGCCAGCGTTAAGCCACCGCCATATATTGCTGACTTTGAAACGCACAGGCACAAAGGCTTAGACTTCTTTTTGATGACACAGCATCCTATGCTTATTGACGGCAACATACGCCGTTTATCTGGTAAGCATTATCACGTTGTTAGATTCTACGGTTTTCAAAAGTCAACAATTCATGAGTTCCAACAGGTACGCGAAAACTGCGATAAGAATTTAAAAAACAGTATCAGTACACATTTTGTTTACCCAAAAGAGGTTTTCAACTGGTACAAGTCCGCAGACGCTCATACCGTAAAAAAACGAGTGCCTATGCGCTTAATTATGGTTGTACTGATGCCAATACTCGCGGTTGTTCTCGCATACCTTGCTGTGCAGAGCTTATACAAAATACAAACAGAGCCAAGTAAAAAGATTGAGAAAACACCAGATGTTGCCGTTACTGATAACCAAAATTCTAATCACGGCCTTAAAACGCCAAATACGCAAATTCAAACAGATAGGGCGCTAACCTACGTGGAACTGCACACGCCAGAGGTGCCAGACTTTCCGCACACAATGCCGATATACGCAGACATAACCAAGCCAACAAGCGCACCATTCCCAAGTGCGTGTGTCATGAGTAACTCAAAGGGCTGTCAATGTTTTACTCAGCAAGGCACTAAAATGAACATTGAATATTTAACGTGCAAGCATATTGTCGAAAATGGCGTTTACGTAGATTGGGACGTTAACCCAGAGCGCCGAAAAGAAGAGGGCGCAGCAGCTCCTTCGCAGCAAGTCGCTAGCCTCTCGGATGATGTCAGGTACTTAGGCGCTCCGCTACAAATCACAGGTGGATCCAACGCTTCACCTTCCAATTAGGGGATTATTAAGGGGCGCTAGCCCCTTGATGTAGACCAGCGATTTAACAAGCTCCAACGACTTTCAACGTGGGCTTAACATTATGATGCGCTAAAAAAGATTATCACGCGCCCTGTAGACTGGTTTTATAATGCCGCCTCAAAAAATAACAACAATACAATAAATGTTCGGATTTCATAACAGAGGTGGTTTTGATATTCCTGAATGGGCTTTAAAGCTAAGGGAATATTATTGGGTAATACGAGTTGAGAGCAGAAACAAAGTAAAACGTAGAAGGTATTACAGGTATGTCGAAAAAGAAAAACTGCGATTGGCAGAGCTGGGAATATATCAGCCGTTAATATTGGCTGTTTGCAAATACTTGGTCAATTTGAGTGTCATTAGCGGCAATAAGATGCATCAGCTTATGACTATCGAAGTGAGGCAGCTTAGCTTTGACTTTAACGCTATAAATCTGTCCATTTGATTTAACATAATATACATTATACGAAACAAATAATCGGGAAAGTTATTGTGCTTTTGCGGTGTTTTAAAGTGCCTATTCCCTTTAGCTGGCTGCATGTTCAATGTTTAATTAGGTTCAGTCGGTTATTGTTTTTGCGCTAATTTATTTCAGCATTAATTTAACTGTAACTAATGCGTAGTCAGTTGATGTGTGTAGCTCTGCTTTGCTAACGCCATCTTTTGCGCGTAACGCTAACCCGTGTACAAAAGTCATGTAGAACTCCGCCAAGGTTTGCGGGTTGGCTGTACTGATTAGCTGACCATCAGTCACTGCTTGTTTAAATCTCTCCTCAAAAGCGTTCTTGTAATCAGATCTGAGATTTTTCAGATTATTCATGTGCTCAGTATGCTCTGGAGAGCAATTGTTTGCTGCGGTCATGATTAGGCAGCTACATGGATTATTAGTGCTCGTGAATATCTCTACATTGCTATAGAGAGAGTTTCTAATTGCATCGTAAATAGACGGATGTTCATTTAAGGTCTTTAGAGGCCCTGATTTTAAGATTTGAGCATACAGGCTGACCACCTCATTAAAAAGCTTATCTTTATTACCAAAAGCTGCATATACGCTTGGCGCCTTTGTGCCGATAGCGTTGATGATATCCGTCATCGTTGTGCCTTCGTAGCCTTTTTCCCAAAAGATCAACATCGCTTTATTAAGCGCTGCGTCTCTGTCAAATGTTCTTGGGCGCCCTGCAGAAGCCATGCTAATTCCTTTGTAAATGTTCAATATCTATTTATGTAACCTATATTACATAAATTAATTTAATAATGTAATACATATTACATTATTGGTTGTGATAATAAAAGAGCGGTATTTGGCGAATGTGAGCGCAAACTAATATTATTTTTGGAGTGGCATCTTCTTATGTGCGTTATAGTGATTTTTTTTGTTGAATTTAAGTACGGCAGTAGTGCTTGAGGCTGTGATTTTTGTCAGAAATCAACGACGATTTACGATAACCACCCTACTTTCTAGTTAAGCTTGGTGACGCCAACTTATGTGTATAAAACGTTGCTTTTGATGGTGATAATGCGCTGTAGATTAAGATTATTTAAAGCGATGACGCATGGCTGTGAAGCTAGGCATAACTATTGGCCTTAATTCGACGCGAACTGACTGCTGCAATCAGTGTTGATGTAACTGAGAGGCGTTTGCGTTTAACCGTGCGGTTAGCGGTGGGCGGTATGTGAATAAATAACAAACAATAGTTGGTGCTATTACTAGCGCCAACTATTGAGTAAGGCTAATGCATTAAAGTTGATTTTAATATTCGTATATCGAGATGTAGGTATCTAACACCCAGGTGATTTTCGGGGAGATTATCTGACGGATTTTTTGATAAAGCCCTAGAACATTGCTACTGTGCAAAAAGTTATTTTCTGACATATGAGATTCTCCTAAGGCTTTTTAATTAAACTTATTTAAATTGATCTCTTTAAAATGTTTTTAGCGCTATATTTATTAGAGTTTATCCATTGCATATTTAAGCAGTGTATACGCAATCCACATAAAACCAACAGATGTAATTAAAAAACTAAGTGCGCTGAAAATCTTCCACTTGGTTTTATCCCAAAAGTTAGTATCAAATGCAGCGATTGTAAAGATTGTGGGGTTGGTAAAGCCGCCAATTGCGATACACCAGCAAGCAACGACAGGAAGCTCAATACCGGCACCATAGAAGCCTAACCCAAATAATGCCATTAATGCATAGTCAACGTGCGCCCTAATGAGGGTTTTGTAGTCCACAACAAAGGCATCAACTCTTTTAATTGGAAACCATTTTGCAAACGTCATCAGCCATGCAGATGTGATTAATGCAGTGATACAAGCTACGGCTCCTATTAGTAATACTTCCATTTTATTCTCCTAAATTAATATTAAACTGCAAATAAATAATACAGACAGGTCTGTCTTATTGCAACTAAAATCTACAGTTTTTAATACTAATTTTGAGAAATATTATGAATTGAAATCGGTGATTCCAGGCAGCAGATTGAATCACCGTAATATGAAGAGCGATGCTAAGTAGCTTGGCTACTTAGCATTGGTTTTTAATTACTTTTATATCCCTTGCGTTTGAATCTAAAGGCAATAATGTTAAGTGACATTAGATTAGGGATATAGCTAGCAAGTAGCGTGAGCAAGCCTAAGCTTAGGTAAAGCCAACGTATTTTATAATCGCTAATAAAACTAGCCGCAGGTTTCTGCCCCTGAACAAACTCATAAAATGCTGGGGTGTCTGCACCTTTTACATAGCTCGCATTAATATCACCAGATAGTTTCTTTAAATAATCATCTTCTAATTGAGATAAAAATCTGTCGTATTCTGCAAATGCAACTGGTGGGTCAGGCTCGTCTTGGCTAGGGTCAGAATAAGTAACGCTTACGGCACCTGAGTTATTATTCTCGCTGATCGGCCAATACCCTACTCTTTTATTGTTTGAGTTAAATCTTGGAACACCTGCTTTGGTGGTTGAGCCAACACCAATAAACGCTAGATTTTTACCAATTTGGATGCCGCTTAAATCTTGTTGAATTGTTACATTCACCCTAGGGGCTTCGTCACCATCTGTGAAAAATAACATTTGTGCGGGCACGTTAAGCGAATCAAATACATTGGCTGCAGCGCGTACACCAAAACTCAATCGGCTATTGCCCTTCCAGGCCATGCGCCATTCAAGATGGTCAATTGAGTCCGTAATCACATCTAGGTTTTTACATACTTCCAACGGGTTTAGCAGTAATGCAACATTGTCAGATGCAAAGATACCAATACTGAAGTACGTGCCGCATGGCGATGTTTTAACGATATTTTTCATCAAATACCGTGTATATGCTAACCGGCTTACCGCTTGATTGCCGATTTTTTCATCTTCCGCATTCATGCTTTGCGACACGTCTGCCACTAGTAAGTAATTATGCACCTGCTGTTTTAATTGGATGGTGGGCATGAATAGCGCCAACGCCATAAATACAATGGCTAGCAGATATAGCAATGTCTCGTAATTGTGCTTAATCAATGATATTGATTTATTCAAAATAGATTTATTCATGGCAGACCTATCGGTAAGTTACTCAATTCCATCGTTGATTGTTCCTTAGGTGCTGCATTCATGTTTTTTGCCATGATTGAGTTGAGTAGGCTTAAATTAAACTTGGATGCCATATCTGAGGGCTCAATGCGTAGCGATTGCTCATAGGCTATCTTTGCTTGCATGTAAGCGTGCCTTGCTTCATCCTGAAAGGTGCCGTCCTCATTAATGCGGCGGATTAACCCAAAAGTGAACAGGTTGTTACCAATGTTGAAGTGAATCTTGGCCTGATTAGCTAAAGACGGTGATTGATCTAGTAACTGGCTATAAGTCTGTACCGCGTGCTTGTAATCGGATTTATTGCCCTGATCATAAGCGGCGGTATATTTCTGCAGGTAAGGATAATGCTCATCAGTAATGATATTCCCTGCAGTAATTTGCTTATTTAATGTTGAGATAGTATGGCACTGGTAGGCCTCATAACTTGCCCCCACCAGACCTATCGCCACTAATATAGTGAATGCTATATTGCGATTTTTAATGTGTTTTGCCATTAATGTATCCTAAGGTTTTTAATCAATAAAATTAAAAGGCTCAGTACCATCGCTAATACAATCAGGTTGTTAGCATAATCATGGCCTGGAATAATAACGCTGTACTGGATGATGTTTTTTTCTTTTGCATTGATTTCACGTAGCGCAGACTCTAGTGTTGTTGGGTTGTCTGCTTCAAATGCTTTATATTTAATTTTAAGAGACTTAAAAAATCGATCTAGGTTGATAGCATCTGGTGCTTGCTCGTCGCCATAGTTTGCACCATTGAAAATGCTGATGTCATCGGGCTCACGCAGCACAATCCAATACAGATTTATTTTCTTGCCTATCAGTTGCTGGGAGATTTTGTATTTCACCCTAGGGCTTAATTTACCTGCACCATCCGACAGCAAAATAACCGCGCGTGAACCTGAGCTTTGAATGCTGTCGAATAAAGTGACGCCTTGTGTAATGCCGGCACCAATGTTGGTTTGGTTTAACGCAGGGCCTGTTGCTGCTTTAATTGCAGCATGAATGGCATCACGGTTAGCCGTAATTTTCATGCCGTATAGTGCCGAGTTGGTAAAGCCAACAACGCCCATCATGTCATCAGGGCGTGAGTCAATAAATTCGGTAATTAAACGCCTAGCTGCCATAGACTTTATTTCAGCGGCTCTGCCACTAGTTGCCTGGCCAGCAAAGGGGTGATCCATACTCACGCTTCTATCAATCACCAACACTGTTTGCGCGCCCTTGCCTACTTTTTGCTCTTGTTTGCTCCCCCCTTGCGGCGACGATAAAGCCAAAACGATGCTAACTATCAGCAGTGAAATCATTGCTTTCAGCATGAGATTGGCAATTTCAGAGTATCTGTCTGCCGGAACAATCTCAATCCATGAGTAAAATTGACCTTGGTGACTTTTTAAAATGAAGGGGATGGCTGCCAACGGTAGCAGCAGCAATGCCCATGGCTGTAGTAGAGTCATCTATGCGCCTCTCTCACAATCTCTTAAGCACTTGCTTAATTTAAGTAAATTGCCAAAGTTCTGTTCTGAATATATTGCGTTATTGGCAAATAATAGTGCGTTGGATTGCTCAAAAAAGGTGAAAATCTCATCTTTAAATTTGGAAAAACTAGGGTTTTTATTGATAAATGGCTCGATGTCATCAGCAAAAAGATTGGTACCGTGCACCTTATTAAAAGCTTGGTGAATATAAATGGAAGCCTCTTTTAAACCTTCTAATGATTTAGGAGCCTTTCTGATGCGACGATGTGCTTGGGCAAATGCACCATTCATAAATGGCAGCCAGTGACCGTCTGCATTGATATAAAAAAGACCTAACAGGCCAAATGCCAGCATGGCTAAAAACGCACCTAACTTGGTTTGGTGTGAACTGATATTTACAGTTTCAGGTTGATGTTGTGGATACATCTGTTTTTTGGCGTTATCTACATTTTCTGGCACTAAAGCAGCGTACCAGAACGGCCAAGCTGGAATTTCAGCCACCAAAGAGTTGGCGTTTGCGTTAAATTTCAAAGTTTCTTTTGGCAATTGCATGCGTGCTGGCTTGTTGGCTGCGGCGAAAACTTGGTAATTAAGGTTGATGGAGTACCTGTTTTTATCGCCAGCTTTAGTGGCTACCAGCGTGATGTCTTTTACTTCAATACCATCTGCACTTCTACCTTTTGCCGGTAGGTCCGTTTTGGATAGCGTGTAGGGCTGATTGATTTCCAGCTCTATGTGACGCTGCAATACGTCACCTATCTGCACACCGCTATTGAATTGTGGATTTTGAATGTTAAGAAACTTAACATTCGGGTTCTGAGCGGATGCGATAGGTACATAAGATGCGTAGGACGCAACACCGAGTAATAAGAGGAATTTAATGATGAATGTTTTCATAATGACTTAATTTTCTAACTTGATAATTGTTCAAAGTATCGTGACAATAAATCTGGTTCAAACTTGTCACTTAAGTAAATCGCCTGATAGTCAAACCTTGAAAATAAGGTTTCAAGCGCCTGTTTGCGTATTTCAAATGCAGCGATAAATTGATCTCTAATCGACTCGCGGAAGAATATGGTTTTTTGTAAACCTGTTTCCGGGTCTATCATGTTGCCAAATCCAAATTTTGGTAGTTTTTGGTATTCGCGTGCGTCCCACAGCACTATCGGCACGATATGGTGTATGGACATGGCGCTAAGCGTTTGCTCTACCATTTCTAATGGCATGTGAAAATCAGAAATCCAGAATACCAATCCTTTATGCTGGCTTAAGTATTGCGGTACTTCCAAAATACCTTCGCATCCAACCCACATGGTGCTGATGTTTGATAGTTGCTCTATGGTTTCAAACGATTGCTGCACGTTATGGTTGAGGTTGTGTGAAATATCCTCTATCACCATTTGGTTGTAGCAAATCAGGCTAAACAAATCCCCTGCTTCATGTGCTGAGTAAGCAATTGAGGCAGCAATTTCTTTGGCGACATCCAGCTTGCGCACCGTGCCTTTAAATTGCATAGAGCTTGAAACGTCACAGATGGCAAATATAGGAGTGGTGTTGTCCTGATTGAACACCCTTACCTGCACTTGCTCGTAAGGGTCTCTTAGGGTTTGGCGCATGTCCATGCGCCTAGGGTCAGGGTAATCGATTAACGGTACGTTACCCTTGAATTCAAACCCTAAGCCACGTTGCGTACCCCTATGCCCGCCATAATGAATGCTGTTGGACTTCCACGGAATCTGGTAGTGGAATGGTTTTGCGTATGCGGGAATCATGCAGCTTTTGCCTGAGATGGCACGGCAACCGTTGCCAATATTTGTGAGGTTAATTCACGCGCAAGCACCGTTCTACGGTTTTCATACATGGTGTTGAACACCAGGCGATGGGCAATTAACTCATGAAACACCGCATGGATATCTTCAGGGTACAAGCTATCCCTGTTCATTAACCATGCATTCACACGCGCAGCTTTTAGTAGCATACCCATGCCGCGTGGGCTTGCACCAGTATGGATTAATCTGTTCACGTCCACGCTATCAAGTTTGATTCCAAATTTTTCTGGGTTCTGTGTAGATTCCCATAAATCCAGCGCGTACTCTTCTAATACATTGCTAGATTTGATATGGCTTTGCAGTACATCAGAGAATGCATTGAGCTGGTCAAACTTGAGTACATTAGGTTCTACTTGTTTAGTTAGGCTCTCAGCATGCTGGAACTTCACATCAAACATCAATGCTTTACGTAACTCTCTGTCATCAGGAATGTTGATGGGGATTTCCATCATAAAACGGTCTCTGGCTGCTGACGGAATTTCAAACGTTTCGTTTTTCTCAACTTGGTTTCTATCTGCAAAAACCACCATATGTGGCAAACGGTATTCCTGTTTAAATGCTGTGATGTGTCGCTCTGCCATGACGCGCAGCATCAAGGCATGCACCTGTGGCCTGGCGCGGTTTATTTCGTTAAAGAAGAAGACTGATAAGTTTTCGCCAGCCTTTAACAGCGGGCCTTCATCTATTTTTGGTTTACCGTCTTCACCAAGGTAAGTGTGGTAAATCAGATCGTTAGGCATTAAGTCTACAGTGCCTTCTATGCGCTCGTAATCACCGCCAATACATCTGGCGATAGATTGCAGCAGCGTGGTTTTTCCAACGCCGACACCGCCCTCTAGTAAAACGTGACCACGTGCAAAAATGGCGATATTCATCAAATGAATGGCTTTATCTTGCCCAACAATTACTTTTTTTACCTCGCTCTCGAGTTTTAATGCATGAGCGCGCCAATCTGCTAAATTTGTGTCAAAATTTGTAATCTGCATAATAATCCTATGTAAAATAATGTTTTAGGTGGAGCTCGGTATTGCATTTAGTAATACGTTGAGTTAGTATTCAGACAGGTCTGTTCACTTTTTTATAGTCTACTTTAAGCTTTCTAAAAAACGCAAGACATTTTTTGAGGTACTTTAATTTTGAGCCAATTGCGTAATTTTTATGTGGGGAACCCAAGCGGCTGGAATCTCCGTGAGGTGCTCTCCTACTCATCTCTCAAAAGCCGGGTTCAGAATATTCGCGGTGCAAATGCAGCGATTGTTAAGCTGCCTAAGACACTAAGCGCTTGGAACGATGAGCGAGTTTCTAAGCGCGCGTCCAATGCAGGCAATGCAAACTTATCTCTGGATGAAATCAACGCGGTTAGAGCGTTAATTGAAGATGCAATCAGTAAATCAACCATTAAGAATCACTCTGTATTTACTGATCAGCTGTTCTTTTTGACGATTGGTGCCATACAAATTGAATCGCAGACGCACTCCAGCGATGCCTGGAAACTACTTAATAAAACAATTGAAACGCACTTGAAGCCAACAAATGAACGTCAACTGCTGCTTGTCGGTGCATTGGTCACGGCGTTGATGGTAGGCATGAGTGCGATGCAGATGACCCATAAGCAAGGCAAAGTTAGCCCTGTGGAATCGCAAGGTGTGTTTATTGAGGCATCGACCAGCACAGCAGACCCGGTGACCATTAGCATGCTCCAGCTGGCGTACAACAAAATGAAAAGCGGTACTTGCCAGCTGCCACAAGCTGCCATGCTGCCAGAGCGTCAGAGGCAGGCATTTTTG